>Ga0180007_10000018_pt1 | contig 314476 bp, 284 predicted proteins | sample MM_PC_MetaG_FD_121122 | JGI IMG/M metagenome (GOLD analysis project Ga0180007, IMG submission 121122) | Groundwater microbial communities from the Aspo Hard Rock Laboratory (HRL) deep subsurface site, Sweden - MM_PC_MetaG | ecosystem: Environmental > Aquatic > Deep subsurface > Groundwater...
GTACTTCCCACTGAAGGCCCTTGGTGGGAGACATAGGGAATCAGAACGAGATGCTGCGGTGCTTGATTGAAACCAGAAAAAGGATGTCTGGCTCGCACAGGGTTCGCGGCCCGGCGGCCGCACTCCTATGCATAGCCAGACCGATATTTTCGGTTTTAATTGAAGGTTTGATTGTAGCCAAATCTCCTTGCGTTGACTTTTTTGAATCGGGCAGCTTCGAACCCGCGGCCTTGACCATTCCAACTGCCAGATAGCCTTGGATTCCCAGCACAAAGGATATCCATCATGAGATCATTCCCCGGCTGGTGGATTGGGGGATGAAATGTCGAAGGTGTGGGGCAGAGAATGCCACGCACATGAGAGCATGCGGCAACTGTCAGATGCCACTATCATCTTTGGATTCTAGCCCTGGTCTGGTCGAGGGTGCATCACAATCCGGCGACCATGCTACCATCAATGACGCATCCGTTGAGCTCCGACATTTGCAGGCTGACATGATTCAGGATCCTTTGAAGACGCACAATTCCAAGCTCCTATGGCTTGCCATTATCATGCTAATCATAGGCGTATTTGATTTCCTCAGTTCTTTTTTGAGCGATGGCGACCTGTCCATCATGTCTATCCTTCTAATCCTGCCCGGTGTGCTGTTCCTCTTCACCTTCGTGTTCATCAGAAAGCAGGCTTCAAAGATGGCGCAGTACATTTGGCAGAGAGGTGATGTGCTTGCTCCGATGGCAGAGTCTCGAGGAATGAACATATCCGGACTTCTAGTAATTCCATTCGTAATGATTGTCTCGATCATGATGAGAACCCTCTTCCACAGTGACGACCAGATTCTGATCGCTCTAGCGGTTGGTCTGCTGATATCCATTGTTCTTTTTCTCAGTCTGATCCGGTCAAAATTGATGATACAGAGCGATAGCATCCTTGTGGGGATTCCGTCCGGCCTGATGATGCTTCGGCTTCCATTCAAGAAGATCCATTCAGTCAGATTGAGAGGGAGGCTGCTGAAGGTCATAATGACGGAGAGAATCAGTCCACTAACATCCAAGACATCGCGGTATCTGATACTTGGCGATCCCAGACCCGTGGCCACCGCCATCCAGGCAATCGGTATGACTCGGGGGATGGACATCAATGTCGAGAATGCGGAGATCGACGCTGAACTTCTAAAGTCGTGTATGAAAGTGATTCAGCACAAGAATGACGACATGCGTCATGTATTTGATGATGGGCACGTGATCGCCACGAGGTTGCTTGTACCGAAGAGGTCCACTTATCCGGAATTCATCTCTATCCTCCTCCTTATTGCAGGAATATCTGCCCTGGTGACCGGATTTGTGCTCAGTTTTATAGATAGGATGGTTGCAGAGGATATTGGGCGACACCTGATTTACATAGAATGCTGCGCCATACTCGAATTCCTTTTCGGCGCCATAATCATCGCTGGAGCTTTGATGGCTCGCAGGCGCAAGAAATTCGGATTAGTGAAAGTCAGCGCCATCATCGCGATAATAAGCTTTGGCGGTTTCGTTTCGACGATACTCGGAATCATATCACTAGTCCTACTGATTAAATCGGCGGACGAGTTTGAAGAGTGATCCAAATGATTATTCAGTGTGGCGGGCTTCGTTGCGTTTGAACTATGACCACTTGCATCAAGTCTTGCATCCGGCGAAGTGTCGTATATGGAGATTCTGCGTTCATGGCAATCGATGTGAGCACCATCGTAAGAGAAGAGAATCCTTCATTCGTCAATGAGAAAAGGTTTCTATGTTGAATGGTCCCCACGCCACTTCCCATCCATTTTTCAGCAGCGGGAGATAAGCGTTCTTCCTGAACAAATAACTCTGGACCATCTATCTCGACCGATAATGTCTCCCAGTCGGTCGATTCGTGTTTGACCGTCTTTGACCTCTTTGTTGTTTTGGCGGTGGCCTTGCAGCAGCGCCAACAGCATCTCTTGCCATGTTAGAATGAAATGAATGAGACATCACTTCGATATTCATTTTTATGAGGCTTTCGATTTCTCTCAAGGCATTCCGTTCATAGCTTGCGCACAATGAATATGCAGTGCCTTTAGCTCCTGCTCTTGCGGTACGGCCAATTCGATGGACATAGTTATCAATCTGGTCAACAGGTAGATCATAATTAATTACATGGGATATGTCATCAATGTCAATGCCTCTTGCCGCAATGTCTGTCGCAACCATCACTCTTGCATGTCCAGATTTGAAATTATCTAATGCTCTTGTTCTTTGACCCTGGGATTTGTTGCCATGTATGGCTTCGGCCCGAATGCCCTGAGTAGTCAGCGACTTGGCGACGTTATTGGCTCTTCTTTTAGTTCTTGTAAATATCAGCACACATTTCAGATCTCTGTGTTTCAGCAATTCCAACAAAATCGCGATCTTGTTTCTTTCGTCTACAAAGAGAACCTTTTGCTGAACTAGTTTCACAGTGGTTGCCTGAGGAGCAACCTCAACGCGCACAGGATGATAGAGCAATGTTTTTGCTAGTTCACTTATCCTTGGAGGCATCGTTGCTGAAAGGAATATTGACTGTCTGTGTGTCGGCAATTTCGCAATGATTCTCTTGACATCAACCAAGAAACCCATGTCAAGCATTCTATCAACTTCGTCGAGAACAAGGAATTCTAAATGGTTCAGATTCACGTGGCGCTGATTCATCAAGTCCAATAATCTGCCAGGTGTAGCGACAAGGACATCAACTCCCGTGGAAATTGCTCTGACCTGAGCGACTTGACTTACACCGCCGAAGATTACGGTGTGCCTGAATCTCATAAATGAGCCATAGGTTGCAAAGCTTTCATCTATCTGCGCGGCTAATTCTCTAGTCGGCGCAAGAACTAGAGTTCTAGGAGATCTAGGGATAATACGCCCAGGTGATTGGGACATTATCTGCAATAGGGGCAGAACAAATGCAGCAGTCTTTCCTGTACCCGTTTGTGCGATCCCAATTAAATCTTTACCTTGAAGAATATGAGGGATTGCCTGTTCATGTATCGGCGTTGGCGCAGTATAACCCTGTTTAGCAATTGCATCCAGCAGAGGCTCTATGAGCTTAAGATTCTTGAACGTCATTTGTTCCGCTCTCGAATCGTCATCCCCGCAGCAGGAGATAAGGGTTCTTGCCTGACAATGTGGACTGTGTAGGCTCCCATGCTTGTTGCGATTTGGACAACAAGGTTGCCTCGACCATTACTTTCGGCAGCGGAGTGATCAAGAACAACACCTGGATAGATGGAGACTATGATTGGTCTTCCCACATATTCGAGTTCAGTGCATCCGCCTCTTTGAACGAATCCGTCGAAGCGGTCGCAACCGCATTGAACCATCTCCGGATAGAGGCGACACTGGCCATCCCCAGATAGTGCTTCTCGGCGCTATGGTAACGATCATGACGGTTGTTGTTAGCGTGAGACGATTCTCATCTAAAGGTCCATAGTGGCGGAAAGGCGACTATCTACTATGTCATCACAGCACAAATAGTAACGCGAAAAATCCGAGAATCAAAGCGACGAAGAAAAGGATGCTTTTCCAGCTGACGCCTAGCGCCACTCTAGCGTTTGCAACCTGCGCACCTGTTTCTTTGTTTCTTGCCCTGTATGGAATCGGTGGAGGGCCACTAACTATCGTCATCAAAGTATGAAACTAGAAACGCACGATTTAATCTCTTCCTAGGAAATCCTTGCAGACAGCAGAGAGAAAGGAGGGTGAATGAGTTTTATGTTGTCTTCCAAAGATGCCATTCTGGAAGGACTATGTACATTTTTGAGCCGAGACAGTCGAAAATGTGGGTAGAAATCCCATTCGGTTCATCTCTACGCATAGCCAGTATAATCATTTTCTTCTTCAATCTGGGGGGATTGAAATTCGGAGCCTTTTCCGACATCTAAAAGACTCTCATGAATTCGAGCCATACGGAGGTGCTCTGCAGTCGAGCTTCTTTGATTCGCCCGATCCATCCTTGTTATCAGCGCCGAATCCGACATAGAATCAGAAATACGGCGATGGTAGTCATGGCTACCAATGGGAGTGCTAATGATGACATCTCGGGTATCACTAGTGTCTGCGTCGTCGCATACTTCAGGCCGCCCCCGTCATCGTGACTGCTGCTTTGTCCTCGCATGTAGCATATATGAACATCCCCTGAAGCGTCCACGACAATGGACGAGTGAACCAGGAAGGGAAAATAGTCTGCTTCAAAGTGTTCCACGACCGACTTGACCCATTCATCATCAGTCTCCACTGCATACATGAGTGTCGAACTGGACGTCGTATGGGTGGAATAGCTTACGTGGGTCCTATACTCCGTGTCAATCGTGATTGAAGGGAACCAGTCGATGCTTTCTGCGAAGTCTACGGTGGAATTCTCCCAACACATACCACTGCGCTCTGCACATTTGATGGCTGCCTGGTCAATGTCCTTTCCCACGTACACTACGCGTGGATTATCATTTGGATCGACGGCGATGGCTCCATATCTTCCGAAGTCCACTACTGAGGGATTCCAAGCGCCGTCAGCATTTGTTGCGTAGAGGACCGAATAGTCTCCATCGTATATCGTATATGCAATGTGAACCTGGTCATCGGAATCGAGGGCAATCGAAGCGTGCATGGTGTGGTTCAAGTCGTCGATGATTTCAGATGTCCAAGTCCCGTCCGCATTGCTCGCATATGCCAAGGCATCCAGAAGTCCAATTCGGACTGCGTAGCATATGTGAGCTACTCCCTGGGAATCTACACACATCGTGCCAATCCCTTCGCCATCAGAGATGTCTGTCATGGTCCAGTCTCCCGCACTATTGTTTGCATATCTTATTAGGCTCTCGCCCCAGGTAACATTAGAGTGTCCAATGTGGATGATGTCCTCAGTGTCGATTGCGATTGAGGTCGGCAGGATTGTGAAGGCATTACCACCGCCATCGACAAAAGACACATCCCAAGTGTCGGATTGCAGTGCGGCATGCTTCACTGAATACCAAATGGACGATGACTCGCCACATATCCGATAGCAGATGTTCGGCGCGCCCAAGGAATCCAAAGCGATTGAAGTCGTGCTATAGAGTGTACACGGAGAGTCGTTCGCCTCCACTAATGTGACATCCCATTCTTCAAGAGCGCTCGCAGGTTGCACCGTGACGACTATAGTCACAGCTGTAAGTGCCAAAGATGCAATCAGCGCAAGACATACACGCCTCAGGGTCATCGTGCCATTCCCACCTTCTCCCAGAAGTCCGTGTATCTATATCAACACTTCAGCGGAGCGGCTTTGACAGCGATGTGCATTCAACAGGGCAATTCATGCATGGTTCTAATGCGGCGCCTTCATCTGTTCACAGCAACAGCACAGAGATGGCTAACATCCATTCTCTCAGCGATAGGAGTCGAAAGAGGTTTGCATCCATTCAATTCCCCGCTGATTGAAATCAGAAAAAGAGTATATATCGCGTACAATGGTCCAGATTGCCGCCGACCCCATTTGTCTCGGGATATCGATTGAATCAGATCCGTCTCAGATTGATTTCATATCTTGAGGTTCGGCTCAGTTCGTCCATCGGTACATGCGTCCGCTCAGTCCTTGGGCCAAGGATCGTTACGGCTGATATTGCATATATGATGATCATGAACAGCACCATGATGCATGGCTGGACTAATGGATTCTCCCACCAGGGTTGATTGAGTTCATCTGCAGTCATCCTAGCAGACGCATTCTCCACACCAAATACGAGAAAGAGCATCAGAGATGACAGCAGTGCTAGCATGACAGACGTCATCATCTGTTTGTTTGAGACATTCACTCCAAATCCCCAAGAGCATAGACAAAGGTTGCGCTATATTAAGGTGATTAAAAATCCATCTGAGTCGAACCCGGATCAAAGGTCCCTGGCAACCGGATCACAGCTCTCACAACACAAAAGGTATATCACCATCCACAGGCCTGCAATCTATGGCCGGTATTTGGAGCATCGTGAATGACTACGACATATAACGATTCGATGATAGGGAAAATCGTGATGATAACCGGAGCCACCGGCGGCATAGGCAGGGAGACTGCGAAAGGGTTGGCTTACATGGGAGCAACGGTGGTTCTGGTTAGTCGGTCGACGGAGAAATTGATCAGAGTCGCGAGCGAATTGAAGTCTGAAACGAGAAATGATCACATCGACTATCTACCCTGCGACCTGACATCCATGGAGAATGTCCGCAAGCTTGCATCCGATTTCAAAGAGCGATACGACAGGCTCGATGTGCTCATCAATAATGCAGGAGAGATAATCAACGAGAGAAGAACCTCGGTCGATGGCTACGAATACACACTGGCACTGGATCATCTGTCGCATTTCCTTCTGACTGCCCTTCTTCAAGACATCATCAAGAGGAGTGCCCCCTCGAAGATAATCAATGTGAGTTCAATGGCGCATATTCTCGGGCACATAAATTTCGATGATATCATGATTGAGAAGGGATACACCCCCGGAAAGGCGTATGGACAAGCTAAGCTGGCGAACATATTATTCACATATGAACTCGCGAGGAGGCTCTCGAAAACTGGAGTCACCGTCAACTGTCTCCATCCGGGAATGGTAAGGACCAATTTCGGAAAAGACACGACAGGCGCCTGGAAGTTATTCCTCTTGCTGAGCAAGCCATTCATGATCAGCGCCAGGAAGGGCGCTCAGACATCGATATACCTGGCATCCTCCCCAGATGTCGTTTCTGTAACTGGGAAGTACTTCGCCAAGAAGAAAGAGAAAAAATCCTCGAAAGAATCCTATGATGAGAACGTGGCGAAGAGGTTTTGGGAAATCAGTGAGAAGTTGACAGGCATGGGCCAAACCCATCAAGAATAATCGCATACTGAGAAAGAATTGAAGAAAGGAACACGGGATACTGCGAGATGTATCCAGACAATATGATGACAGGAACAATGAAAACCATTACAGATATAATATCGAATGGCATATCGAGGGATTGCTGGCATCAGGGGATTGGATTTCATCCAGCGGAAGGGAGACCATGAACTCATCACGATTCGCAAACGGCCCTTTCAATGGCAAGATGAAGAGACTCGTGACCAGCCTCGTGTTGCCGATAGACCCGAAGAGGAGCGGGAACTGCAGGAATTGTGGAGCGTGTTGTGAGTTCCTTGTCAAATGCCCATTCCTTAGATATTCTGATGACGACCCACCGAAAGCAAGGTGCAAAGCATATGCGATAAGACCCCTTCAGTGTCGCAAATATCCAAGAACCAAGGATGAGCAGATACACGAACCATGTGGGTATTGCTTCGATCGATCAGAGGAATAGCGCATCATCAAATCGATAATATGGAGGACTATTCATCCGCCGTCCGATCGATAGTTCTTAGATACTCAGCTACCAACTCGAGGCCACCAGCCGTCAACAACCGGATCAGGCTTGCCTTCTTCTTGATCCCTCGGTTCGATGTGAACATTTTCCCCAAGATGCGGATATTATCAACAATGTTCAGTTCACGATTCCCGCCGAAATCGAAATAGTTCAAGTCCACATCCATATTGATAGTGTTCAGATCAGATTTTCCTGGAATGACCTGGATATGCTCCACCCCGTCTCGCGTGACTTTCATGATCCAGCTGGTAACGGCCAGTCCATTATTCATCACTGTGAGCTGCACCGTCTGATTGCCAAGGAGCCGCAGGAACGTGCCCATATCGATGAGGTTGTGTACCCCCACGTCCCTCGTGTAACGCTCCACACCAGGGTCCGCGGACGCCTCTATCACCGCCAGCACATGTTTCCCGAGGTTCTTGTTCTGAAGCTGCGAGCCCATCTCAACCGAGAAACTCAGCTCCTGTAGTCTTTCAGCGATGAATTTGGCGAGCGATCTCTTGGACTCATGCCTTATCATATGCATCCGTTCCTTCTCAAGGAACGTGTCTACTGTCCAGAATTTGGCCATACAGATGGAGGCTAGCTCTTCAATCCGTTCGCTGGAGATGTGCTTCAACTTGAATATCGAGTGCATCTCATCATAACGATTCCAGTCTGTCTCAAAGATCAGCCCTTGGGCATTCAAATCATCATAGAATCGAGTGCCTGGAAAAGGCGTTGCGATGCCGTAGGCCGTGCTCGTAAGCCCTAACATCTTGGCATAGGCGGGGAACCCTAGTATCTGGTCTTCGGTTTGATCGGGGAGGCCGATGACGAACGTCCCGCCTGCATTCCCGCCCCATCTTTTTATGTTGTTGACTGCTTGGATATGCACGTCTGTGCTCAGGCCTTTGGATGTTGATTCGAGGTCATCCATGTGAGGGCTCTCTATGCCCATCTCGAAGCCCTCTATCCCCACTGCGATCATTTTCCGAATGATGTCAGGGTGCTTCGCCACCGAGTCGGCTCGCACCTTGACGCCGAAGCGTATGTCGAGCTCATGCTGAGCCAAGAGATCGCATAACCGATTCACCAGCGCTGGTCTCCCAAGGAAATGAGGGTCGGTGATATCTACGCTAAGGGGCTTGTGGTTGTGGAAGGCGTCCATTTCCAAGATCTCCGCCAACACATTCTCGGGAGAGCGGAAGCGCTGATGACCATTGCTCATGGTTGGTTCGCAACAGAAAGTGCATTCACCATAACACCCTCTGGATGTCGTCAGGGCGTCGTAGTCCCGGCCTCGCGACGTCCTTGTACCATAGGTATATCTCCTAAGGTGCCTGGCGGGAAAAGGTAGACTATCTAGGTCCTTGATGAACTCTCTATCAGGGTTATGGATAATTTGCTCCTTCGCTTTGTACGAGACTCCCCGCACGTCTTCTGGTCCACCTTTTTCGACCAGCTCCCGCATGGTGATTTCACCTTCGCCTCGGACTATCAGGTCCACCTGGGGCTGCAATAAGAGTTCGTCTGCGATGGCCGAGGGATGATACCCACCCAATATGGTCAAGGCACCGTGACCCTTGGCTAACCGCGCGATTTCCAGACCTTCGCTGTGATCCGTTGCTGACATCGTTATCCCCACAAGATCAGGGTCCAGAGCCATCAAAGACTCCTTGAACGTCTCTTCGAAAGGCCCAGGCTCCATCTCGAGGTCCAAGATGGTCACAGTGTCCGTGACATCCTCCACCGTGGCAGCGATGTATTCAAGCGCGGTCGGAACCAAATCGAATGCATAGGAAAGGCCGTGCCTACCGGAAGGCTTGACCAGAAGAACTCTTTTGAATGACATGACTGAGCTTCACCTATCAGCGCTCGATAAGAGCAATTAGTATTAATAGCAAACGAAAATCACAGAATCTGGGTCGCGCTCCGATGACTCCAAAACCCAGGCACTGCCACATCATAGCGCATTCCATCATTATTCCATCCCGCGGTCTTCCATAAGCTCAAAGGTGCCAAATCGGGGGAAATAATGATGTACATATTAAACAAATGGATATACCTGGCTTTGACGGTTACTCAAGCAGCCGATTCGCACTCGTACGCAAATCATAGGCTGAGATTCTCACTAGTGGTTCTAGGGGCAATGGTTATTTGTTCTGCAAGCGCATGCTCTCGTGGAGCCCTCTCGAACACAGCCATATGATCCTTGGCTCATGTCTGCATAAACACTGGCACTGGAGAGATGACTCCAAATCAATTCCGAAAATGATACATCGACCAGGGAAGTCGACTACGTCAGTGAACGACTTTGCGAATTGCAGATATCCAGAAGGTGTTGAGATGCAGTACAGAGATTTTGGAAAGCTCGACTGGAAGACTTCAGCGCTGGGTTTCGGATGCATGCGTCTTCCCACCACCGATGACAATCCCTTTGGAGGGAACATCGAGGAAGGGATGGCGACCAGGATGATACGCTTGGCCATCGATAAGGGTGTCAACTACATAGATACCGCATATCCATATCACGAAGGCAAGAGCGAGGTCCTGCTTGGCAAGGTGCTCAAGGACGGATACAGGGAGAAAGTAAGGCTCGCAACGAAATCCCCCGTATGGTTGATCAAGGAAGCTGATGATTTTGATAAATATCTCAATGAACAGCTTGAGAGGCTTCAGACAGACCACATCGATTTCTACCTACTCCATGGCCTGGGAAAGGAGAGATGGGAAGATACCGTGATCAAGCTCGGACTGCTCGATAGAGCGGAGTCCGCAATCAAAGATGGTAGGATCAGGCATCTCGGATTCTCCTTCCACGATGATATCGAGGCATTCAGGACAATAATGGATGGATATGACAAATGGACATTCTGTCAGATACAGTACAATTACATGGACACAGAGAACCAGGCAGGGACTGAAGGGTTGCGGTACGCCGCATCGAAGGGGCTCGCAGTCATCATAATGGAACCGCTCCTGGGCGGGAAGCTGGCAAGGCCACCCAGGCAGATAGCTGATGTTCTGAGTGAATCGGGATCAGCTCGAACCCCTGCCGACTTGGCGCTCCAATGGATATGGGACCAGCCGGAGGTTTCTCTCCTCTTGAGTGGCATGAGTACCATCGATCAAGTCAATGAGAACCTTCGGTCAGCGGAAGCATCAGGGACCAATCTGCTTGGCGAAGACGAACTGGATCTGATTGGAAGGATACAGGAGGCGTTCCGACAGAAGATGCTTGTCCAGTGCACCAAGTGCGGATATTGCATGCCCTGCCCGAACGGAGTCAAGATACCGTCCAATTTCGAGTTGTATAATGAGGGGTACATGTACGAAGCCGTTGAATCGTCGAGATTCTCCTATAAGAGATTCCTCGAGGAAGGGGGGCGAGCGAGTGCATGCACACAATGCGGGGAATGCATGGAAAAATGTCCGCAGAAGATACCAATCAAAGATATGATGCCAAAGGTGCATTCGGTACTAGGTGAAGGCAAGCCTTACGAGGAATGATGAGTGAACCGACCTGGGTCAATCAGGAGACGCTTCTTCGTCTGGCCCTCAGATCCTTCACGATTATTGCCGGGTGGCAGGTCTTGTTCAGCTCCGGGCATCCCCTACATCCATCCAGGGTCTTTGGACCGCGTTCACCCTTGCCCAATATACGATAGCCGATGCTCTTGTAGAAATCAGGGATCCTCGCCTTAGCCCAGAGTTCGATCATGCCCCGGTCCCGTGCCTCGCCCTCGACCATGTCGACGAGAGACCCACCTATTCCTTGGAGCCTTACGCTATCATCGACGGCGACCCATTCGAGGAAGAGATTGCCGTCCTCGTGCTCAAGAGCTGCGCTGCCCATGAGTCTACTATCAAGGAAGTATCCGAAGGCGGCAACGATGTTGTCTGTTGGTTTGTCAGCTACATCCAGGCCGGCTCGGAGCGCCAGCTCCTTCACGGCATCATAATCGTCTATCCGCCTGAATTCGGACCTCTCTGACGCTGCAGCTACCATTACTCCAGCGCATGGATGAACTTGGCTTATACCTTGCTATTCAGGCATCGTGGCTACTTCTCTTTCCAAGACATTAGTCTGCTGGCCAGTACGAAGAACACCATTCCCATGAGTACTATGATCGCCAGGTTCACAAGGGCGCTCGTCTCGTTGCCGAATATCATCGTGTCCCTAAGCCCATCGTTCAGGTAGGTCAACGGCATGGCCTTGGAGATCATCTGCATATATTCAGGCATCGAGTCCAGGTCCCAGAACGATCCAGATAGGAACATCATTGGGAATCCGATCGCATTCGATATGGCTGAACCGGATTCGGGGTCCTTGACAATCGTTCCGAGGAGCATTCCGAGGCTCGTGAAGAGGAATGCCCCTCCAATCACAAGGATCAACGATAGGGGCGTGAGGACAGCATTGAGATCGAATACAAGCATAGCGACGGCGAAAGTCACCAGGAGAGAGGCTATCAAGAGGACGGAATTGAAGAGGAATTTCGATACGAGCCAATCGGATTTCTTGAGCCCTGTCGTCGCCAGGAGTTTGAAATAGCCACGACTCCGGTATTCGGCGCACATGGATGTCATGAAATACATCGCCGTGATCATGACAGTGAGGCCTACAAAACCCGGCAAGAAGAAATCATATGGGGTGAGCTCGTCCGAACCAGGATTCTGAGTCGCAAACCCTATGATGCTCTCCGAACCGGAGAGATCGTAATTCATCTGAGCTATGACTGCCTGGAACACCCCAGCAGCAATCTGGGATGATGATTTTGAATGGTCTAGGTAGAGAATCACGTCAATATGCGTGTCAATCAATATGCTGGCAGTGAAATTGGATGGGATGAATGCCGCTATAGACAGACTATTCTCACTTATGTATTCCTGGATATCTGAGGATCGATCAATCAAATGAATCTCGAAATATCCTGTTGAATTGAGTGCGTCCATTAGGGCCACAGAATATGGACCGTCATCCATGTTCTGCACATGCAACGATATCCCGCCGCCGTCTCCCCCGCTGAATACGGCTCCGAAGAGCATTATCAAGAGCAGAGGAAAGATGAATGTGAAGAAGGCACCGACCTTTGTACGTATGTACTGTCGACCGAAGCTCAGGGCGTCAGAGAGAATCCTGTTCATTTCTGGAGCACCCCCTCATCCATCTTGGCCCCCACCAGATTCAGGAAGACATCCTCCAATGTGTCTCGGCGGGTGTATATCTCCTCGATGTCGATCGGAATGGATGACAACTTGGCGAACATCGCCCTCAATTCGGAAGGATTGGAGACAGACACGGTCACATCACCGTTCTTCTCGGTCGAAGAAATCCCTCTGCAGGAGAGTTCGCGCATGCCCGCGGATCCAACGCCTCTCAGCACGATGGAGGTCTTCGAACCATACCTGGATACCAATTCCCCAGGAGATCCAGAGACCAGGATCTTACCATTGAACATGATTGCTACATCATCAGCCAGCTTCTCCACTTCGTCCAGATAATGCGTCGTAAGCACTATCGTCGCACCGCGTTTCTTCGCCTTTTCGATGAGTTCCCAAAGGTCCCGCCTAGCTTTGGGGTCCAGACCAGTCGTGGGCTCATCTAGAAATAGCAGCTCCGGGTCGTTCACCATGGACAGCGCGATGCCCAGCTTTCTCTTCTCCCCTCCAGAGAGTTTCTTGGACATCACCTTCTTTCTATCGGATAGGCCAACCTCGTCGAGCAATCGATCAATGTCTATCCTGGTCTTGGGAATATCGAAGAGGTCGCTCCAATACTTGACAGCCTCAAATGGAGTGAGCAGGTCAAATGGTTCGAAGTTCTGCGGAAGGACCCCGACCTTCTTCCGGATGTGTCCATAATTCCGGAGTGCGTCTGAGCCAAGGACTGTGACTTCACCAGAGGTCGGGACACGGAGACCTTCGAGAATCTCGACGGTCGTGGTCTTCCCTGCACCGTTCGGTCCAAGAATCGAGTATATTCTCCCTCGTTCAATTGAGAATGAAATATCATCCACCGCTGTGATATTCGGTGGATATCGCTTGCAGAGGCCTCGGACATCAATCACGGAGTCTGACATGTGAACCTGCCTACCTCGCGTTATGGACCATAATGCATCCCATTCCCCTATTAAGTTGCTGAATTCAAATCTGTATCCCATCCGTGAAATCCAGGAGGAGCATCAGTACGAATCATCCAATGGAATATGAAGGAAGATGTTTGATGGATTTCAGATTGCGAGAGAACTCGATTCCTGAGCAAATCACGAGTGATTCAGTTCTTATCAAGGACTCGGATCAAGTGCCAGCCGAACTGAGTCTTGACTGGACCTACTACCTGGCCCTTCACTCCCTCAAAAGCTGCGACTTCGAACTCTCGAACCATCATGTTCTTCCCGAACCAGCCGAGGTCACCGCCACTCTTGCCCGAAGGGCATTCTGAATGCTTCTTCGCAAGCTCGCTGAAGTTCTCTCCGCCCTTGACCTTGTTCATCAGTTCCTTGGCCTCATTCTCGGTCTTCACCAGTATGTGCGCTGCATGAACCTTGTTGACCATGCTCCCGCATCCAGTCGTTGACATAATAAAGTTTTCGAAACAAGATGCAGCAGGCGATAACTGAGGTGCCCCATCACGCCGATCGCGTCTCGTACTCAGAAATCAGTGTATCGCCTTGGCAGATGATCTCTGAATCATATGCGGGAACCCTGTGCTCAGATAATAGCTTCCTGGCGATGCTGCGCGCATCATCGACCATTGAATCGGACATGGTAGCCTCCCATTTATCCATGGCAGTGTTCTTGAAGGTCAGTTCATTCTTGAAATGTTTGGCAGTATGCGGATGCGTTATGAACGTGTTCCCATGACCGACCTGACGCACGACGTCCAATGCGATCGAACTCTCATCAATCACATGATCCCTCATGAATCCTCGGACCTGTTCCCACAATTTGGAGTCAATCACCGCTTGGTCGAAGGATGCGCCTTTGACTGCATCTAGCCCGCCAATACCCGAGACGAGGTCGGTGTTGCCAAGAGTGCTCAAGGCCAATCCCATGATCTCGGTGAGAGTATGCGGCATGCCAGGATCTGCAGTATCGTTGGCGCCCCAATCCCCAACCATGCTCGGCAACTCATATCTGCGAGCCATCTGGCCCAGCCCCGCCGCGATGATGCTCTGTTCGGCCGACATGTAATCAATCGATCCAGATCGCATGTTTATGGGTGCTGACGATGAACAATAGACATGCGGCGCCCCAGGGGCCGCACACTGAGTCATGACAAGGCTTGCGAGGTTCTCGGTGTTCGCATTGCAGATAGTACCAGCTAACGTCACCGGAGCGGATCCCCCAGACAATGACATGGACATCGACATGACGGGGATACCTGACCGAGACAGCTCCAGCATACCTTCAACAATTCCAGCCTCGTACGATAGAGGAGCGATCGAACAACATATCACAGAGAACAGAGGTCTCTTCCTCAACGCATCCTCGCCTCCTGCGAGCAGCGATGCGAGAGACACCTGCATGCGTGCATCCTCTGCGCTCAGGATCGATACACTAGTCACATGCTTCGTGGTGTTCTGGAGAGCAGTCCACAATTCGTGCAGGCCATGCGACACCGCGGAAACCTCGGTGGCTGTGAGGGTGGTCCATACGTAATCAGCGCCTTGGAGCGCGTCGGCCAGCCGTATTATGTCAGCGATGTCCTTGCGGGTCGATGGCCTCTTCTCGCCGGTATCCATGTCCCTGATGTATACGCCTAGACCCGTCGTGGCGGCGAATGGAGGACCATCCACGGGGATCTCCAAATCGTGTTTCGGATCCCTCGCGCACATTCGGAATCGCTTCGGCGCCGTTCCCAGCGCATCCTTCACCATGCATTCCGGCAATCTCGCGACCATCTTCGAGTGGTCTATTTGAGCACCATGCTCTTCGAGGAGTCCGAGCACGTAATTGCTGGGGACATGCACCCCAATCTCCGCCAAACATCTCAGGCTCTGTTCGTGTATTAGCTCCATCTCATCCCTGTTGAGGAAAATAAAACGTCCTACGGCCATTCTTGCTCAACTCCCAGACCGCTGACCTCTCCAGAAGATCCCAGCGGGCCCGTCCGAAATCATGAAGCAGATAGTTAATCTCTGGTACGAAGCCTTAAGTCGATTTTGGTACCGCATGATCTCCGTGCTTCCGCATCAACACCTTCAGGACATCCCTCTTGCCGGCGACCGCACCGAAGGTGACCCTCCTTATCGCGCCAACTTCCATCACTATCTCGAAGGACCTGAACAAGGACTGGACTTCGCCCTCCTGGAAGTAGTGGGTCATTATGCCGTCCCCACGAAGGTACGAGAAATCCTCGATCTCCTTACCTTCCCCGCATCTTATATCCCCACGTCCAAAGACCTCGATGAAAATGAATCCATCCGTCTTGAGGGCCGCCGATAGTTGCTTCGCCGCTGTGACCCTTTCAGCCCCGACCATGTGCGAAAGGGTATGCACGCAGGAAATAACATCGAACTTTTCTTCACCAAATGGAAGTTTCAATATGTTGCATTCGACCAGATTGGCGATTCTATCCGGATCACGTTGAGACCTCAGGGCCATGAGAGCCTCTCGAGAGAAATCGCAGGCCACGACATCGCATTTCTTTAGGAGGACCTCGGTCGTCTTCCCATCGCCGCAGCCGGCATCCATGGCGAGCATCCCTTTCCGCAGATGTGGCTCAAGGAATAATATGTCGCCAGTACCCCCATAATGGAGCCCGCGCTTGGAATACAACTTCTGCCAGGCATCCTTCGCCTTGGATAAGCCACCAACCATCTGTACGCCTCGCACTTACTAAACCATATGGATTCAAATAGTACAAAAAGACTAACTCGACACCTGGAAGAAGACAAGGAAGACTGAAAGCATGGAATTTAGAGAGCTCATAAGCAGCCAAGAATTGTTGAGAGCTATAACAGAATTGGAATGGGAAGAGCCGACCCCCGTCCAGGAACAGACCATACCCGTAGCCAATCAAGGCCACGACCTGATGGCCCAGGCCCAGACGGGCACTGGGAAGACAGGAGCGTTTGCTATCCCGATCGTATCCAAGATCACGCCCAAGAAAGGAATTCAGACTCTTGTGCTCGTGCCGACAAGGGAGTTGGCCGTGCAGGTGGCCGAGGATTTCTTCGAACTGGCGAAGTACATGGACCTCCGACCCTTAGCAATCTACGGTGGACAGTCGATGAACGTCCAGATCAGCAGATTGAGGAAGGGAGTCGAGATTGTGGTAGGCACGCCTGGTCGATTGATGGACCTCATGAGGAGAGGAGAACTCTCGTTCAACGACGTTTCGGTCGTTGTGCTCGATGAGGCTGACAGGATGTTAGACATGGGATTCATCGATGATATAGAATGGATACTCCAGAGGGTTCCGAAGAAACGACAGACGATGCTCTTCTCCGCGACCCTTCCGGAGGCGATAAGGGAACTCGCCCTGAGATACATGAAGGACCCCACCACGGTGAATATCAGTCAGGATGCCCTGACTGTTGATCAGACCGAACAGGTCTACATCAACGTGGGCAGGAAGAACAAGCTCTGGGCCCTGTGCAGGATACTCGATACTGAGAAGCCAGCGCTCACATTGATATTCTGTTCCACGAAGAGGATGGTGGACACACTGGTGAGGAAGCTCAAGGCCTATGGATACTCCGTGGAGGGCATCCATGGAGACATGGGCCAGTCAGCAAGAGAGAAGGTCATGGCGAAGTACCGGAGTGGCAAATTGAAGATTCTCGTCGCCACCGATGTCGCGGCTAGAGGCATAGATGTCGAAGGCATATCGCATGTGTTCAACTACGACATCCCGGGCAACCCCGAAGACTACGTCCACAGGATCGGCAGAACTGCGAGAGCCGGACGTGATGGGAAGGCAATCACATTCGTCTCCAATGAGGAGCGGCATCTGGTCAAAGCCATAGAGAGCTTCGGAAGGACGACGATACAAGAGGAGGACGTGCCCGATTCCGGGGGCAGGGACACCGTGAAACGCCAGCTCGACTTCGAAGAGTACGCAGACAATTTCGGAATGGTGGCCTTCGCGATCAACCTGGGCAGAAATGACGGCATAGACATGGTCAACCTGCTGAGGTTCATAGAGAGGAAGGCAAGAGTCCAGGAACATCTCATAGGAGACGTCACGATAGGTGATGGGGACAGCAGGGTCCATCTGCACAAGAGCGTTGCATTCGGAGCGATGAAGGACCTTGAGAGATGCACCGTGGCGGATAAGCACGTCCGGGTCAGTCTGATAAGAGACCGGCTCAGGCGTTGACCTCTCGATTGATGTCGTCAGCCCGGATGTGTCCCACCACTTTGACATTCACCTTTGTGATGCCGTCGACGGTCAGTACCTGATCCTTGATCGCTTTCGCGAGTTCGACACCCATGGGGCAGAACGGGCTTGTTGGCATGAAAGTGAGCTCAACGGAATTCTCGTCCACTACCAAGCCAGAGATCAGTCCCATGTCGTATACGCTGACGCCCGTATGAGGATCCAAAACACCTCTGAGCGCCTCGACGATAAACTCTTTCTTATCCATGTCCGGGTTCAAATTGTGGATTGAGTATTATAAACTGTCGAGGAATGCGGTCGGGCCCGAATCACTTGTACATCAGCACAGAGAGCCCGCCGGCGGTGATATGATTCAGTTCTCCGCGCTCGGATGATATCGTCTTGACGACATCATAGAACTCCCGTCCAAGAGAAATCTTCCTACCATCGCTCATAGGCACCTCGATGCCGCTATCCGTCGTGGCAATCGCATCGCCACTCAATGAGGATAGGTATGCGACAATCTCCTTGGCATCTCTCTTGAAGGTCGGCCCGAGTTTTGCATGGATGGGCTTCATCCCCGTGACGGTCTCATTCAGCTTGACATCAACCAGCAGCTGCAGCTCCTTCGCCTTCACCGTTGCGCGGATGTCCTCCTCGGAGCCGCTGATCAGAGACCCGACCTCAGGACCGACGATCTCGACCCTGGACAGCTCGGAATTCAGTGACATGCCGTTGGCAGCCTTCCATGCGCGGATCGAAGAAACGATATCCTTCACTGATCCGCCCATGATCTCATGCGCCTCGTCCTTCTCAGGCTTCTCGGGCCAAGCGGACACGTGTATGCTCAGGTCTTCCTCGAATTCCTTGAAATTGATCTGATAGGCGTCCTCCGCCATGTGAGGCAAAATGACGGACATCATCTTGAGCAGCCCATGGCCGACGGTATATAGCGCATATCTGGCACCCTCGTCATCGTCGGAGTAGACCCTGTGCTTCACGAGTTCAATATAATGGTCTGCGAACTCATGCCAGAGGAAATCTTCCAGGAGCGCAGTGGAACGATCAAACTGGTATTGATCGTTGTGCGTCTCAACCTTTCCGACCAGTTCCCCGAATCGGCTCAGTATCCACCTGTCGATGGGATGCGCCTTCTCGGGCTTGGTCGGGCGACCCTTGCAGGCAGCACCGACCAATCGCATGATATTCCAGGTCTTGACAGAGAGTCGGTTCCCGCGGACAAGTTCCTGCTCCTTGAAGGAATGATCCATCCCCAAACTGCAGGTGGAAGCATAATATCTCATCGCGTCCCCACCGTATTTGGCCAGCAAGGGCATCGGGTCGATGATGTTCCCTGAGGACGTGTGCATGGGTCTCCCGTCCGGGGCCATTATGAAACCATGGATCATGACCTCGTTCCACGGTTTCTTGTTCAAGAGGTGCATCTCGCGGAGTATCGTGTAGTAAGCCCATGTGCGAATGATATCATGGCTCTGAGCGCGAAGAGTCATCGGATACAGTTTCTCGAACATCTTCGCATCCCTCTCCCAGAAGGTGTTGTACAAGGGCGAGATGCTGGAATCCATCCACGTGTCGAAGACGTCCTTCGAGCCGACAAGCCCTCCGCCACATTTCGGACACTTGTCAACACATGGCCTGTCGACAGTCGGGTCCACATAGCAATGGTCCTCCTCTGGAAGGACCACCTCGCCGCACTTATCGCATTCCCATAGAGGGATGGCAGTTGCGAAGTACCTCTGACGAGATACCACCCAATCCCAGGCAAGCGAATTGATCCAATCTTTGATCCTGATCTTCATGAAATCAGGTTTCCAGACGACCTCGTCGACCATCTTCAGCACTTGATCTTTGTATTGAACGGTCTTGATGAACCATTGGGGGACCTTCAGGAATTCGATAGGCGTGCCGCATCTCCAGCACATGCCCACATTCTGATCGAGTGGCTCTTGCTTCGACAATAGCGCTTGCGACCGGAGTTCCTCGATGATTGCCACCCTGGCATCTGCAACGGGCATTCCTTCGTATTTTCCAGCGAGGGATGTCATCCGGCCATCCTCGTCGATCCCCTTCTCTAGAAGAAGGTTGTACTTCATGATCCATTCCAGGTCGTCCTTATCGCCGATGGAACAGATCATGACAGTCCCGGTCCCGAACTCTGGGTCGACCTTCGGGTCAGCAATGACCTTCACGTGCCGGTCGTAGACTGGAGTGACCAGCTCTTTTCCCAAGAGATGGGCTTTGGATTTGTCATCCGGATGCACAGCGACCAGAAGGCAAGTGCAGAGCAGCTCGGGCCGAGTCGTCGCGATCATTACCTCTCGACCGGACTCTGCCTCATGGAATTTGACGAAATTCAACTTCGTGGATCGATGCTCGTAATCGACCTCTGCGTCAGCGAGGGCGGTCCCGCATCGAGTACACCAGTTCACTGGAAAATGACCTTTGTAAACGAGTCCTTTCTTGAACATGCGTATGAACGATATTTGTGTGAGGCGGCGATAGTACTCGGCATCTGTCTGGTAGTAGAGCGACGGGTCCATGCTCTCTCCCATGATCTCGAATTGGTTGATCATCTCAGCAATGTACTTCTCTGCGAACTCGCTGCACATCTTGACGAATTCCTGTCGGGGAACATCCGATGCTTTGATCCCTTTGACCTTCTCCACTCGTACCTCGACGGGTGTACCATTTACATCGAAACAGAGCGGGAAGAATACATTGTAACCCTTCAGGCGCTTATATCTCGCGGCGAAGTCGATGACCGTATATCCGTAAGCATGCCCCAAATGAATCGCGCCGGAGGCATATCGAGGAGGATTGTCTATGCTGAATACTTCCTTTTTGGAGGCGGGATCGAATCTGTATATCTCCCATTCCTTCCACTTCGACTGCCACTTGGGCTCGCACTCTCGCCAATCGTACTGGGCCATGACTTTCGGGACAAAAGAGTAAGCATAGATAAAGCTTGTCAACGAGAGGTCTGGCTATAGGTCGTATCCCCTAACGTCTCGACCTCTTCTTCCGGAATACGTTGGCGAGGATTATGTCTTCCACCTCAGGAGTCATGGGACCGGTCCATCGGTCCAACTTGAAAAGGCCTTCCTGAAGGCACCGAACAAGAGTGGCCATCTGATGAGCGCAGAAATATCCCTTCTCCCTGAACTCAAGGCACTCGCAGGAGGTGCCGATGTCATCCGTCGTCTGATTCACGAAACGAATGTTGTAGACCTCGTAACCGTCAGACCGACGCAGAGTGAAGGTGGCATTCGCGATCGTATGATCGCTCTCGGGGTCGAGCTCTATGACCTTCCGGCTTCCGGCCCATTTGATCGCCTTGGCCATGTTCTCCACGAAATAGATTTCTTCCTGCACGGTACAGAAATCCTCAAGTACCCTGGGCTTGAGATTCTTCAATATGAACTGGACCAACTCGTCCTTCTTCAGATTCGACCAACCGGATAGTTTCTGAGCATCGCATAGGTTCCTCAGACTTGTGACGGTCAACCTAGAGAGTCTCAATTTAAGAGGCGGTTCGACTGGCATTGTCCCATCCTTCCAGAGACATGATTAGAAACCGGGCATAATAAGATAGCGATTCTCGACCGCGCGATATCATGAGTACTCCCGAAAACACAACGCGAGGATTCAGATAATCTACAGAGGCGATGGCAGGGCATCATTGGTGGTCGGAAAGCGATTGTGTTAAATCATTTGCGTGCAGATATCACATACAGGCAGGTTCGTAGATGGAGAAGAAGGAGATTGAACGAGGAGATTACCAGACATGCGAAGAGGGTTCTGTCCTCAACTCGAAACAGCTTCTCGACATTGCTAACAGGATTATCCCGATATTCTTGAATTCGCCAGATGATGAGATGTACAACGAGGTGCTCAAGATACTGCTCAAAGATACTGATAGCAGGCATGGAATCTTCGCATACATCGATGAGAATGGTTCGATGGTTGCACCTTCGATGACCAGAGACATTTGGGACCAATGCCAGATCCCGGGTAAAACCTACACATTTCCGCGTGAGATCTGGGGGGGCATTTGGGGACGTGCGTTGAGTCAGAGAAGGGCTCTTTATTCAAACGGCACGCATCATGTTCCCGAAGGGCACATTGCAATCGTCAGATCCATCTGCGTCCCGATAATCCACCAGAATGAGCTCATCGGCATGTTTGCCGTGGCGAACAGGACTTCGAGTTACTATGAAAACGACGTGAAGCACATGAAGGCGATTGCTGATCTCGTAGCGCCCGTGCTTCATGCGAGATTGCAGAGAGATCGCATTGAAATCGAGAGACGGAAAGCAGATGAAGCCGTCAAGCTCGCGAACAAGAAGCTCGGACTCATGAGTGCCATCACCAGGCATGATGGCCTGAATCAACTGAGCCTCATACTGGGCTACGCACAGATAGCCAGAGAGATGTCGAAGGATGGCAAGATTACATCATACCTGGATAAGATAGTCCTCTCAGGGCAGTCGATGAGCGCTCAACTGGAATTCACTCGGATCTATCAATCTATAGGTTCCACTAGCCCAGAGTGGCAGGATGTTCGACGGGTATTCGACAAGGCGATGTCCGAGCTGGATATGAACGGAATAAAAGTAGTCAACAGATTGAGTGACGTCCAGGTCTACGCAGATATGATGCTCGGGAGGATCTTCTACAACCTCATTGAGAATTCATTGAGGCATGGGACCAGAATCACGACCATTAATGTTCATGACGCACAGACTGAGAATGGATTGATAATAAGCATCGAGGATGATGGGGTCGGAATCCCAGACCAAGAGAAGGAGATCATATTCGAAAAAGGATATGGAAAGAATACTGGATACGGATTGTACGTGACCAGAGAGATTCTGGATCTGACGGGCATATTCATAAGAGAAAAGGGGGAGTATGGCAAGGGAGCGAGGTTCGAGATACTCGTCCCGACGAATGGATACAGGACTCCTTCGTGACGTTGATCGATTCAGAGGCAGTCCATGGACGGCTTTCTCTTTCTCTGAAGGACCAATATGTAATCCTTCTCAATCCGACTATCGTTCCAGCGTGGAATATCAAGGTGTCGATTGATCACATCATAGACATAGGTACCTTTGAGTATGTACCCGCATTGTGAAGCGATCCTCGCCAGGATGAGATAGGTCGGTACTCTGACCTTTCTGAAGGTGTTCTCTCCGACCACCATGCAATATATTCCGTTCCGACCAAGGACACGATTGATCTCACAGAGATTCCGCCTCATATCATCGAAATACTTGTAAACGATATACGCACTTTTCTTATCATTCTCGACCAGTTCAGTCAATACTCGTTTCAATTCAGGGACGCTCGTCTTTGGTTCCCAAGGCCTGTACTCCCGGACATAGGCCCTCGAAGTCCCCACGACCTGACCGTCCAACCTCGCCATGTCATCGAGCAAATCGAGCCAGAACATCTCCAGCTTGTGCACACTCACATAGTGAACAGCACTGGCATATGGAGGAGATGTGACTGCTAGATCGACGGATGAATCGTCCATTTCGATGTCTCTAGCATCGCGCCCGATTATGTTGATGGTCGGCGGGTTCCTGAACTCCTTCTCCACATCATGAGAGATCTTCCAGAGCTCCTCCGCATCCAGCAGTTTATTGCCAACGGTGTTCTCGAACTTGGACATCACATCGAATGAGGTTTTGCCTTGCTCATCCAGTTTTTTCCTGAAGCTCGTGACCTCAGGGATCAACGAATCGGCGTCAGAGTTCGACATCTTCCGTATGATTGATGAGAAGCATATCTTGAAGAAGTCCTGCGTGGGTCCACTTCGTATGCGCCACACATATTTCTTTATCGTCGCCAGATTTCCAAGGACCTCAGGACGGAACCAGTGGTCCCTATTGGGTATTTCAGGGATCAGCGAGCTGTTATCATAATCATCCGAGCGAATGTGGTCCAATAGGTTCTCCGCGACACGGGAGAGATGCGTTGGATCGATGGGTGTGGTCTTGACCTTGGCGATCATCCTGGCCAATGGATGGATGTCGATGCCGTAGCTCTCCCGTCCTAATATGTACGACTCAAGGAGCGTGGTCCCCGAGCCCATGAACGGGTCGAGAACAACATCCTCTGCCTTTGAAAAGGATTCGATGCAGAATCTTGGGATCTGAGGTATGAATTTAGCAGGATATTTGTGGATGCCATGAGTTGCATAGCTAACCTGCTTGCCGATGTATTTCCGGAACTCGCCTGATAGGTCCACGGGCCTTGGAAATCCGTGGAAATCAGACGGGTCACTGGAAGATTGTGAGGACATGCTGTTTCTTAATCTCCCCTTCAGAGTCCTTCGAGAGCTTCTAGACCAGCTCCCGACACGATCCTCGCAACAGCTACAGCAACGTTCTCCTTCTTAATCCTAACCTGGTTGGCGCTGTCCCTATCACGAATCGTCACCGTCCCGTTCGCCTTGGTCTCGTAATCGACCGTGACGCAGCAAGGAGCCCCGATCTCATCCATTCTAGCATATCTGCGCCCAATCGAGCCAGAATCATCATAATAGGCGGTCATGCCAGCGAAGGTGATCGAATCCTGCACTTCCACTGCAATCGAATCGAGCCCATCTCGGGCCATGAGCGGGAACACGCCAGCTTTCACGGGAGCCATGCGACCATTGAACCTCAACACGATATAATCATCCTTCTTCGTGTACGAATGCTCCAGGAGAGAATATAGCATCCTGTCCACACCATAGGACGGCTCGATCACATGAGGCACCAGCTTCCGTCCAGAGACTTTCTCCTTTCGCATGATGATTTCGAAGCAGTCCGAGGAGATCTTGTATGTCTGTCCATCTATGTCCAACGAGACTTCGGCCTTTCCCTTGACCGACTCCGCGGGAAGCTTCGACAGTGCATCTGCGATCTTCTTCGTCTCGCCCTTGAACAATTTGCCCATAACATCGAAACGGGCTCTGACGACTTCCTCTTCCACTTCCTTCGCTTCATCGAATAGCTCGAACGCCATAAGCTCGGATCCAGAGTGATTGATGTGAGCCTGAAGGTCGTAGCATCCACGATCAGCTATCCCGACCATTTCTATCCAGCCAAAGGAGAGTTCGGCTTCCATGTCCCAGCAATCGGATGCGTAATGCGCCATCTCGTCCTTCTCATGTTGCCTGAAGCGCAACCTCGAGGGATCCAATCCGATATCACACGCATACTTGTATGTGAGATAGATGAAATAGGCGAGGGTCTCGTTGACAATAACATTCTGATCTACCGCTTCCGCAAGAGTCATCACTCTCGGCGGCCCGGAGTTGGGGACCAACGGCAGCTTCGTATCCTTCACCGCAGAGAATCGCGGCCACGATTTATTCTCGGGATGGACGAACAATTCGGCCTCCATCTGATGGAACTCCCTTAGACGGAGAAGACCTTGCCTCGGTGATATCTCATTCCTGAATGCCTTTCCGATCTGGACCGCACCTACGGGGAGCTTCTCGCGAGCGTGTCTGTAGACCTGGGAGAAATTGACGAACATGCCCTGGGCGGTTTCCGGTCGAAGGTATCCTGGCTTGGAGACCCCTGCACCGACAGATGTCTTGAACATCAGGTTGAATTTCCTCGGAGCTGTGAGGTCACCCTTGCAGCTAGGACACTTCACATCATTGTCATTCAACAGCTCGCCCAGTTCATCCTCTTTGAGGGTCGCAGGGTTATCATGAAGACCTTCTGCAAGATGATCCGCACGGTAGCTCTCATGACACTTGAGACATTCCACATACATATCGGCGAACGCATCCAGGTGTCCCGACGCCTTGAACACTGGCTCCGGTGCGATGATAGGACAAGATATCTCCAGAAATCCCTCACCCAGAACATACAACCTGCGCCAGTGGTTCTCCATGTTGTTCTTAAGAGCAGCGCCTAGCGGGCCATAATCATACATCCCCGCCAACCCACCATAAATGTCGTAGGCGGGCCATAGGAATCCTCTGCGTTTGCAGAGAGAGAGAATCTCCTGCGAGTCCATATCTGCATCACTTTGTGAGTGTGGATACAACATCGACATCATAAATCATTGCTACGAGGTTGTCCTTCGAATCCCTCACTGGGAGCTGTCCGAAATCGCTTTTTCTCATCACTCGAGCCGCATCTCCAACGAGAGTCTTCCTGAATACGGTGATCGGGTTCTTAATCATGATATCCTTGACGGTCAATTTCGGAAGGTCCACTTTGGAGACTTCATACCAGAGCTTCATGACGTTTCGCAAACCTTCCCAAGTCCAGTTCTCGTCGCCGTCGCTTATCCCGAGGTCACTCATCGCGACCGACCGGTCTACGATCGTCTGATTGAAGATATCTCTGTCCGTCACGATGCCCACGAGCTTGGCGTCGTCATCAAGCACAGGCAGAGCGTAGACCTTCGCGGTCTTGAACGTGGCGAGTGCGACCGTTAGCGGAGCACCGTGATATATGGGGATGCAGGGGGATCGGACGATATCCTCCACGGACAGCTCTGGATTCATCTTCTCGACCACGATCAGAAGGTCCGTAGGTGTTATGATCCCTACGAGCTTGCATTTCTCCACAACCGGCAGGTGACCTAGATCCATCTCGACCAATATTCGAGCAGCGTCCTTGACGCTGGCGTTCGGGCTGATCGAAGGATAGTCCCTTCTCATGACGAGTGCGAGCTGCTCCTCCTCTGGTTTGAAGAAGATATCCTGACGAGTCACAAAACCCGCAAGGGTCCCGTCATCTGTCTTCACGACGGGCATGCCAGTGATGTTGTGACTGACCAGTTGCTTCAGCACCTCGGAGCGAGTTCCTGGCAATTCGGCGACTATCGGATTCTCAGTCATTATCTCTTTTACTTTCATCAGGTCGTCACCTCTTCTTGCTCCTAACAACCAGAACGGGGCACGGAGCATAGCGAGTAACTCGCTCGGCCACGCTTCCCATGAAAAGCTTGGCTATTGCGGAGCGCCCCAGCGTGCCAAGAACGACGAGATCGAAATCGGAAGACGTCTCGATGATCTTTCGCGTAGGTGAACCTTCTAGAACCATGGGTGTGACCTTCACGCCCATTGACTCTCCGTCCTCACGAACCTCCTCCACAGCTCTCTTGCCCTCTTTCTCGAGCAGTGAGAAGACGCTTACAATGGACGAATCCATCGGGTAGCTGACAAATGATGTCTGGTCGATGACATACAGAGCAGTGACCTCTGCATCCAGCCGCTTGGCAAGCCAGAGGCCGTATGTGACAGCCTCTCGAGTGTATTCGGATCCGTCTGTGGCTATGAGTATCCTCTTGATATCATCCAACTTACGGCCTCCGTAACCTTCCTCCCAGAGAGATAGCAGATATGGTCGCAGATCCCGCAGCAGTGGCCACCTCTGTCAAAGGCTCATCGCCCGTGACATCGATGACCGCGAGGTCATCATCATAACTGATTTCTGTAGTGATGCTCTCCGCATTTAATACTTTGCGCCCGGAATACGTCGCCAGACGTATCGCAAGTTCAGGAGATATGCCACCTCTTCGCCTGCTCAACCGATAGGCAGCCTGCAACTCAAACAGCATGTCCGGAGGAGCGATCATGGCATTGTCTGTCCCCAATGCGACCTCCACCCCGTGACGTAGTAAGATGGGGATGCGGGGATCCATATCAAAGAATTCATTGGACCTCGGACAGACCACTATGGGAACCCTTGCCTCAGAACATCTCACGAGATCAGATTCGAGAGCAGAGGTCATATGGATGAGGAATCTTGGTTTCAGGTCCAGCACTCTGTCGATGTCATCACGTACGGTCTCGCTGGAGTGTAACGCGAATATCTTACCGGATGCCCTTGCGAGTCTGGAAGCACGCTCAAGGAGGTCGTATGGGATATCCCTTATCGAACTCATTCCAAATCCATCGCATCGTGACAGCATCTCCCTCAGTTCAACATCCCCGGCATCGATGTTCAATGGGCGGCTCAGTATGATCGGGTTGAGCAACGAACCAGTCATGGCCTCTAGGATCATGCCTACCCCCTCGACCCCTTCTTCCCGGAAATCCGCGAAAACAGATGATCCGGTGGAAAGCATCAATCTGGCGGATTCGCGCATTGCACGGACCTTGATGTCACGGTCAGCTTCTCTCAATCTGCGGTGTTTATAACCATCAGGAGGGCCGACGATTTCCTCCACTGTCCCTTTCGGGGAAGGGTATGCGAAAGCATCACCCAAGTGGGTATGTGCATTGACGAAACATGGAACGATCAACGACTTCGTCGATTCCAGCGGAGCTCTGCCCATACGAACATCGACTACCTCATCCCCAGCCAGGACGAGACATCCTTCCTCGAGACCCTCATTCGTGAGAATCCACCTTCCGATGAAATCTGCCGTCATATTCCATATGAGCGAAGGGTCATTCCAGACAAATACTTTGTCGAGAAGAACTAACCACTTCCGCCTTCTCATTGATGACGACTTGCCAGAATTAGATTTCAGAGATGAATAAAAATCTAACCGTATAAGATTCGCTCAAGAAAGTTTATATGGCGGCAGATAATGCCGAAAAATACCAACGGAGGTTAGTCAGATGCCAGCTAAAATCACAAAGGACGAATGCGTTGCATGTGGCGCTTGCGTAGATATTTGCCCAGAGGGAGCGATCACTTGTGAAGATGTCGCAGTCGTGGACGAGAAGAAGTGCCTTGACTGTGGCGCTTGCGTGGACGAATGCCCGAACAACGCAATCAAGATGGAGGACTAGGCGGGTCCTTAAAACCTCTTTCTTGAATACTTTCTATTCACAAGGGTTCTACTCTCATATCCGACACGCTCACGTATCATCTTCTCACGACGAATAAGCCATGTGTCAATCTTGATATAATATGGAAATCCTTCGAGACATGGTGCGTTATTGGACGATTGGGTCTTGTTCGCGATAGCCATAGTTCTTGTCGCATTCGTGCCATCCCTGCTGTACTTGGTATGGGTCAGGAACACTGAGAAGTACTCACGCGAACCGTGGGGCGCAGTCGTCAAAGTGTTCTTCTATGGATCCTTGATCTCCGTGATAATCGCGATCGCATTGGAGATAGTCCTTGCATCATTCTTCAACAGGAACCTTGAAAGACTATACGAGTTCGTTGGAGAGAATCCGAGCATCCCCCTGCTCATCCTCGCATGTGTCATCGCACCTTTCGTCGAGGAAGCAGCGAAGGCTGTCGGCGTGTTCAGAGCCAGATCCCGCAGGATGTTGACCGAACTCGAGAACGGGATCGTGTACGGAGCGGCTGCAGGGTTGGGGTTCGCAGCGACAGAGAACCTCCTTTACGAGTTCAGTGCCTACGCATCCGATGGAGCGGGGGCATGGATTGCTACAGCTATCGTAAGAAGCTTATCCTCGGCGCTTCTCCATGCCACTGCATCCGCGCTATTCGGCTTCGGAATAGCGAAGAGCGGAATCCTGAGGAAGTCCTGGCTACCATATTACCTTGGAGCGGTGGGACTGCACAGCGCCTTCAACTTCTCAGCCTCGTTCGGAGCGCTGTATGAGAGTTCGCTCGGAGACCTCGCATATTTGATTGGCCTGTCCGTGGCGTTCATCATTGCCATCATGGGGTTCAGCATGCTCAGAGGTAAGATACGATCCCTGAACATGAGACATCGCAGAAGACGAATGAAGTAGTCAATGCGCAAAATCATAGTCACTCGCGGGCAAGAAGGACTATTAGTCGAGAAGCCGTTTCCTCAACCGTTGAGGATCAGGGCGTTCATCTCAGTCGATATCGAACCGACGCAGGACCTGGTAGGGCTTCTGGGTGAGCTTCGTCGTTCGAGAGCGGACTTAAAGATCGTGAGGCCGGAGTTACTCCATCTCACGTTGAAATTCCTGGGAGACACTGAGGAGGATCTCGTCGGCGAGATATGTTCGCGAATGGGCAGGGTATCCGAAGAGACCACGCCATTCTCCATCAGATTGACGGGTTTGGGAGCTTTTCCATCAGTGTCGAACATAAGGGTGGTCTGGATAGGCGTGCACGACGGCCAACTGCTCACGGTCATCGCTGAGCATTTGGACATCGCTCTCGGGGGAATCGGATTCGAACGAGACCGAAAGGGGTTCAAGCCGCACCTCACGATTGCCAGAACGAGGAGTTCTGGAGACATTGGCCGACTTCAGAACATGATCAGGGAGAAGGCTGCCACCCAATATGGCAGCTACAGAATAGACCGCATACGCCTGAAGAAGAGCGTCCTCGGTCCTGACGGACCGACCTATCACACGATTGGAGAATTCGCCTTGGGTGTACACGGATGATGCAGATATGTCCAATCATTCCTTGCGCATTAGCGCTTCGTGGACAACGTCCACCAGGTCTTTCACTTGGACCTTGGCCCTGGACTTCTGACATTCCCGTAGACCCTGCACGCACCACGGGCATGAAGTCACGATCAGCTTAGCACCTACAGATTTTGCCATATCGATCCGATCGGAACCGATTGCTTCGGAGAGCGATGGGAATCCGCTCTTGACGCCTCCGCCGGAACCACAGCAAGAACTGTTCCTGCGAGACCGATCCATCTCGACGATCGGTGCATCCAGGACTTGTGACAGCACATGACGGGGTTCTTCGTAGATGCCCTGTATTCTTCCAAGGTCGCATGGATCGTGATAGGTCACCTTGCATTCCAAGCGCACGGGGGAGAGCGATTCATGCGACAGCTTGCCATCTAGGAATTGAGAGATGTGACTGACCTGGATCCCGTATTCTTCTATCAAGTCAGGATAATGATTCAGAGCAGATGAGCATCCAGGACACGACGTGACCACGATCTTTGCCCCAGCATCATGGAAATCTCGGAAGCAGGCCTCCGCCTTGTCCCGCGCGACGGAGAACGCACCCAGTTTCCTGACTGTTGATCCGCAGCATTTCTCCTTGGAGCCTATATACGCAGGTTCCATCCCGAGGACCCTCAGTATCTCAACCATCTTCTGCGCAGTCTCAGGGAAGAGAAGGGATGTTGAGCAACCTGCGAAGAACAGGACCTCGCCTTTAGGCTTCAGCCCCAGACCCTTCGACCACTTGGACTTCTGCGCCCGTGGGACCTTCCACGGATTATCGTAATTCCTGAGGCTTGCAAGGACCTCCTTGTGCTCGGATATGTCAACCTTTTTCGAGTCTGTCGCAGTGCATCTGAGATTCGCCATCCCTTTTTTAGTATCAATCCTCGAAGGGCATACCTCGGTGCATGCGCCGCACGAAGTGCATAGGAATAGACCGTCCTCAAGAGAGTCTTCAAGCTTCCCCGTCGAGCCTAGGAGATAGACTCCCTGACCACCCATATGACCCGAACTCCCGAAGCTCGGGCCCATCACATTGTATACGGGACAGTGCAGAAGGCACATGCCGCATCCTATGCAATACTGTGGCTCCTTATCGACAGCAGACAGCCGCCCATCATCGACCAGCACCACGACGACGTCCTTAGGTCCGTGCATCCCGCGATACAGCTTCTTCTCGATATCGGCAGTGTAACTGGGGCCAGTGATGACGTTGATGTACGAACTGACTATCTTCCCGGTCGACAGATAAGTCTGCAATCTGACCGAGTTCATAGCATCCTCAAGAGTGGGTACTATCTTTTCAGGCGTGGTGACGATGATATGCTTGTCAGGGAGCATCGCGCACCTTGTCGCATTGCCCTCGTTATGGACGATCACCACAGCTCCCTCGGCTGCGGTGATGGCATTAGCACCTGTTATCCCCACCATAGCCTTCGATAGATACTCCGCGATCTCGTCGCGCATGACTGATGTGAGCGCCATAGGATCGTCGGATATCTCCCGACCGAAATGCTCTGAGAAGAGTTGCGCGATCTCAGACCGAGTCATGTGACAGGCAGGTCCAGTGGGATGGGCAGCCATGCAACCGGCCAATTGGACGATTCTGTCTCCAAGATCTGTCTCGATCACTTCGACCCCCGATTTCGCAAGGTGTTCGGCGAGGTGAAGCTCCTTCGTGACATTCGACTTCGATTTGACAACCAGTTCATAACCATGCAGCTCGTGTTGGATGGCGCTCAGAGCAGCCTCGGCAGTCTTGACCATTAGAACCCTGAATCCGTTCTCCCTGAGAGCGGAAATCGCTTCGATGAGCATCTCCTGATTGCCCACGGAACCCTCTTTCATGACGCGTAATCGGTCCTTGCGGGCCTCGAGGTCCGGTATCTTCGCCTTGTTCTTGCACTGCCGCTCCTCGATGGTCCTGAAAGAATGCCTCATACCATCAAGAGACGACTTGTCACGAACAGCCTGATCGACCCGCTCCTTGAGCCCCATAGATCACACGACTCACGCAATTCAATTGTATCGACCGAGCTCAAACCTGGAGATGTTTAAGCTGATCCCATTCGACTGTGTGAGGCACTCCCGCCTTCTTCAAAAATCTGCTGAGCTTCTCGGTTATCCTGATGATCTCAGTGGTCTTCGAATCCGACCGGATATAGAACTCCTTCTTGGTGGAGGTGTTGGGAAACACCATCCTGATCCTCCCTCTTCGGTTGAACCCCTCGGGTTTCCGATTCTTCTCGATGTCCATCATATTGATTCGGAGGAACATCTGGACGATCTCATCGTCGTCGGGGACCTGATCTGTCTCCTCAAGAAAGGTCTTGAGAAGATCCTCGAAACAGTCTTTCAGGGATTTCCACCTGAACTTCTCTTTGAACACGATGTGGCCGGACTCAGCCTTCATACAAACCGTTCTTATTGGCTACCGCATATATAACCGTAGTGTAGCGTCCAGGGAGCAGGTTCCGGACACAAGAGATTTATCAATAGGAATCCATGGAGCCTCGATGGCGAACGCTCTGACTATTGCTGGCTCCGATTCAGTCGGAGGGGCAGGCCTGCAGGCCGATCTTAAGGCGTTCGAGGCCCTGGGAATCCACGGATGTACCGTCGTGACCTGCGTGACCTCCCAGAACACCAAGAGTGTATCCTCCATATTCCCCATACCTCAGCAGGAGGTGGCCCGCCAGATCAAATCGGTCCTTGAGGATGTGAAGCTGGATGCTGTGAAGACAGGGATGCTTTTCAGCGGCGAAACAGTCAAGACCGTGGCTACCCTCCTCAAAGGCGTTCGAGCGCCCATCGTTGTCGACCCTGTGATGGTCGCAACAACGGGCAGCCCACTTCACGAATCGGGATTCCTGGAGATGCTCATCACCAAACTGATTCCCATGAGCACAATTGTGACCCCAAACCTCCTCGAAGCCGAGAGAATGACTGGCATCAAGGTGAAGGACGAGAGGAGCGCGAAACGAGCGGCCGCAGAGATTCTGGAGTTCGGTCCAGATGCGGTACTGTTGAAAGGAGGGCATCTCAAGACCAAGGAGGCGACGGATTTCCTTATGTGGGATGGAGAGATACTGAAGCTATCATCGCCGAGAATCGACGCCGATGTCCATGGGACCGGTTGCACACTCGCCTCACTGATTGCAGGCAACCTCGCGCACGGATACGAGATAGAGGAGGCAGTGAGAATCTCAAAATCGATGATATTCAAGGCAATACTGAGCAGAGAGACCGTCGGTACTGGCATACCTTGCGTGAACCCCCTTTCCATACTCAGGGCCGAGGCGCAGAAAGCGGCCGTGCTTGAGGATTTGGAGGTTGCTTCGAAAGCTCTCGAAGACATAATGGACTCGGACCTCATCCCGGAAGTCGGAACGAATATGGGATATGGGATGCTAGGGGCCTTGGAGCCCGGAGAGGTCGCAGCCTTCGATGGAAGGATCGTCAGATGCGGCACGAGGGCGAAGAAGGTCGGATGCGCGCGATTCGGTGCGTCCAAGCATGTAGCGAGGATCGTGCTCGCCACATCCTCACGGGACCCGGATATCCGATGCGCCATGAATGTCAAGTATTCGGATGCGAACGTCTCCGCCTGCAGAAAGGCCAAGTTATCGGTGGCTTCGTTCGAAAGGACAAAGGAGCCGAAAGGAGTGTCATCTATGACATGGGGCGTTCTCGATGCTATTGAGAGATATGGCCGGGTTCCAGATGTGATATATGATAAGGGTGGGATGGGCAAGGAGCCCATGATCAGATTGCTCGGCAGATCCCCAGAAGACCTGCTATTGAAACTCAAGAAGATATCGGTCAATAGATAGACGAGGTGATTCGCTGAAGGTGGCCATGTTCGCAGATTCGTTCTATCCGACCATCGACGGTGCCGTCATCTCCATGGAGACGCAGGCCAGAGGACTCGAGGCCAGGGGACATGAAGTGGTCATGTTCGCTCCGAACACTCCGAAGAGGCTGAAGATGGATCGACCGGTCCATTACTTCCCATCGTTCGCATTTAGATCCTATACGGATTATCGCATCGTCTGGGCGGCTCCGCGGATGATGGAATGCGTCAGAAAGGAGAAAGTCGATGTGCTCCACTGCCATGGCCTTGCATCGATGGCGATCCTGAGCCTCACCGTTGCCAGGGCGTTGAACATACCGCATGTGCTGACGTTCCATACGATGGCAAATGAGGCTGTGAAATACTATTCGTTCGTTCCTTTGAGGGAAGATATGATGGTGCCAATGGTCTGGATATATCTCCGGAACCTCCTGAGACGTCCGGAGGTCGTCATAGCGCCTTCGGCCCCCATAAGAGACGAGTTGATCGAGAACCGAATCAAGATGAAGGCCTGCGAAGTGGTCCCTACAGGCATTGACATACAACGGTTCACGCCGAAGAATCACGACCCGACATTCTTGGAGAGATGGGGGCTCGACGGAAACCGAGTCATCTTGCATGTTGGCAGGCTATCATTCGAGAAACGGTTGGACATAGTGCTGAATGCGATGGCAGACCTGAGAAAGGAGGAGCCCGACCTGCGACTGCTGGTTGTGGGGAAGGGTCCGGCATCGGATTATTACAGACGACTTGCCGAATCACTCGGGATCAAGGACCGAGTGGTCTTCACAGGATTCCTGCCAGACGACGATCTTCCAAAGGCGTATGCGAGTTGCGACATGCTCGTCATAGCCTCAACCTTCGAGACACAGGGATTGGTGGTCCTCGAGGCGATGGCGTCGGGCACGCCAGTCGCAGGGATAAGGAGCAGGGCGATACCTGAGTTCGTTAAAGAAGGCAAGAACGGCTGCCTCTTCGACGAGACATCCTGCACTGATGCGATCAGGAGATGTCTGTCCAAAGCAAACTCCATGAAGATGGAAGCAGTGGCGACGGCAATGGGTTTCTCCATTGACACGTGCACCGCCAAGCTTGAGAAGACTTACGATCTGGCTGCGGAGATAATGAAGAACGATCTGGAGAACAGATGGTTCTGAGATAGATTGCAGCGCCATTCTCTGGGAACCTTTTTCTATGCCAGTTCAGATGTGATGACGGGACATATGCCGTTGTCGTACCCCGTCTTCCTACTGCTATATGTCGTTTCTATGATCGTGGGAGTCGTAGCTGGTGTACTACTGCTGGTAGGCTGGAAGAACATCTCGATACATAAGACGCTTCAGGCCCTCAAATACAACATGGCATACGTTCTGATGCTCATCATGCTCCCACTCATAACCCTCGTCGAGGGCGCCATCCGCAGCGCCGACGAGGTCTCCAAAGAGGTCCTCTACACAAACTGGATATTCAGCATAAGCGGGAATGCTATACGAGTCCTCCAGGACCGTCTTGATTACCAGATAGTCGTAGACCTATCCATACTGGTCTACGTCTGGATATTCACATTCATCCTCTACTTCACACCAGTCGTCCTGATGACCGTGCGCGAGATGGACCTGTTAAAACGGTATTCCGTCGCTATGATGTTCAATTACATCGTGTTGCTGCCATTCTACATCTTTGTCCCGGTCACCGTGACAGGGTTCTATGCGGACTCTGGTCTCACCCCCCTGCTATATATAAACACAAACTGGGGGAGGATGGTGACGAGCGTCGACCCGCTCAACAACGATTTCCCGAGTGGGCACATCAGTATCGTGATGACCACGCTGCTTGTTCTGAGCTCGGCAGGTCTCAAGGGGAGAATCATCGACTGGAGAAAGAAGGTGTACGTCTATTTCATTGGATTATCGGTTCTAGGAATAACCTTCACCGTCCTATATCTAGGGGTGCACTGGCCAGCGGACGTGTTCGCAGGTTTCATATTGGCCGTCGGTGCGACCCTGATATCGGGGAACGAGAAGGTGCATCTCGCCATAGATAAGCAGTTCAGAAGGCTTTCGGCAAGATTGATGAAAGGTGTGCACGTCGATCCAGGGGAAGAAGGGCCAGGGAATAATGACTAGGCCTTCACTACACCACGGACGAATATCTCGAAGACGAGCGTCCTTCCGGCGATTTCGCCGTTGTATCCGATCTCGCTGTTGCTCCAATGGACCTGGAATGTGCCAGCGCTCTCATTGTACCCTGACACGATGAATACCGAATCATCATATGTCACGCCCTTGACATTGTACACGTCGGACTCCGTGATGTCGTGGTGGACGGTTATCTTCCCAATGCCATCATCAGCAGCAGGGTCGTAGGACACCACAGTGCATGCCCATCCCGAGGGACCGTATTCGTCCTCAGGATCCCCGAATGGATATGCCACCTGGCCGACACTCGGGACATGCTTGTAAGTCACCATGCCGAACTCATCGGACAGAACCAGGACATCCCAACCCCATTCAAAGTGCGTCACGTAGCTGAACGGAATTGCGGGCGTACCGAAGAGGGAAGTGAAATCAGCGGATGACAACGTTTCCACGATCGGTATTTCCTGATTAAGGCTGATGTTGGTGACCATGCCGGCGTTGATCGCATATGCGTCCTCGGGCGCAATCACAATGGTTCGGACATCGGAAGCCTTCAACCCTATGACTCCCAAGGCGAACCCTTTGATGGTCCCGCCAGATTCGCCATACAGGCCAGCAGTCATCTCGAATACAGAATACGATGATTCTTCCCTGGGAGAGAATGTGAGCGATTTCGGATAGCTAGTATCGTTCGAGGCCACGCTGTAGAGGCTCGTGTCGAAGACACTGCCGTCTTCGAACATGCCGATGTAGTCGAGATAGACCGTGTCCCCTGACTCCGCTACGTAGACGGTCCCCATGTCCGCGGCCTTGGAGTTGTCGTATATGACATATCCAATCAGGCCGATGGATACGACGATGAGCGCTGTCAGTACAGCCAAAACCATGCCCAACGAGTCTCTGGGCTTGCGTGGCTCGGTCTCGCTTGCCATCTCAAATCCCGAATCGCGGTTATGGTCTGGCCCGATATAAAGCTTATCTTGCGATTCGCGAGGCTTCCCAAGGGCATCTGGTCGTCACCCTCCTGAGATCGGTGGGAACAAGGACACTTCGTCACCATCGGCCAGGGGCGTTTCTAATCCTTTCAATTGACGGATATTTTGGCCATTCACCAATATCACGAGAGAATCTGAGAGAGCACCAAGGTCGCTATTCGCTGGAACGATGGCGAGGCCATATTCAATCGATAGATACGAGATCAGAGAGCCAAGATCATCGACATCCATGCTTGTCGACGCGGTCCCTGCAGCCTCGCGTACTGTGGCGAAGAACTTGACATTGACTTTGGCCAATGAGCGACACCTCGCATTGGAGCATAGGTGATGCTCCATAGTAAATGCATCCGTGCGAAAGTGCAGGACTCGACCAATCGGCGGGCGGATGTGTCCGCTCAGAACGACCAGAAAGACCACACATTTGCGTCATACATGGCTAATCCGAGCAAACGTCGGGAGACAAAGGGCATTCATGGAGATGGGCAAGAACTTGAGCATTCGCGACGAGGGGGGCAGCAAAGATCTCGTGGAAGACACTATTGCGATATAGAATCACTCATGAAAGATGTACCTATTTAGTGACAATTAGGCATATGTATTGAAATAACATTCCCCTTTTTGATACATTGTCCACCCCCAATCGATTGTTTCGAGGAGTATGCAGACAAACGACATCGGACCGGCACAATTGATATTTGATTGCGCGTGCTAGGACCACCTGTGAGCTGAGAGGAGATAGGACTTGTCTAGTTCTAGAAAGGGGTCGGTTCGAATCAGGGGCATGCATTGTGCAACGTGCGTGGACGCGGTGCGAGAATCAATAGAATCTCTGGAAGGCGTTGAAGATGTCTCGGTCAACCTGGCGACCGAGAAAGCCACCTTCCGATTTGACCCAGATAGGACTTCGATGGAGGATATTGCCAACACAGTCAGATCGACAGGGTACGATATCGCACGGGACGAATCGACGTTGACGATTGGGGGCATGCATTGCGCCACATGCGCGCTCACTATCAAAGAGAGTCTGGAGGAGGTTCCAGGGGTGAAAGAGGCGAAGGTCAATTTCGCCCTCGGGAAGGCGACTGTGGACTACGATTCCACAGTGGCGTCAAGATCCATGCTGGCAGCGGCAGTCGAGAAGGCCGGGTACAATGTCCTCGAGATAGAGGGGGTCATGGCCGAAAGGCTGGCGAGGAAAGCAGAGTTGAATGCGGTGATGAGGGACCTCTTCATTGCGTTGGCATTCGTGATCCCGGTTGCATCCATCACCATGACGTACTCGTTCTGGTCGGACATTATGACCACGGAGATCAGGAATTACATCCTGCTGATCCTCGCTGCTCCAGTCCAGTTCTACGCGGGTCTCAGGTACTATAAAGGTGCCTACAGGGCGATCCTGAACAAGAGAGCGAATATGGACACGTTGGTGGTCCTGGGGACCAGCTCCGCATTCATATACAGCCTGATAGTCACACTTGACCCAGGATTGGTGAGCACACCCGATGTATACTTCGACACTTCGGCAGTGATAATCACTCTAGTCCTTGCAGGGAAGTATCTCGAACTCAGGTCCAGAGGCTCCACATCAGAGGCGATAATGAAGCTCATGGACCTCCAACCACCCACAGCAGTGACGATAAGGGATGGCGCTGAAACACAAGTCAGTATCGATGAGATCAAAGAAGGAGACCTGGTCTTGGTGAAGCCAGGTGAGAGAATGCCGATAGATGGCATGGTCCAATCAGGACGTTCATCTGTGGACGAATCCATGGTCACTGGCGAATCGATACCACAAGAGAAGGGCGAGGGGGCCGAAGTCATCGGAGGGACCGTCAACATATCTGGCATGTTGAAGGTGAAGGCCACTCGCGTCGGCAGGAACACGACCTTGGCCCAGATAGTGAAGCTTGTGGAGGATGCGCAGAGCTCGAAAGCGCCGATAGAGAGATATGCGGACAAGATAGCAGGATACTTCGTGCCAGCTGTACTGATAGTGGCGGTATCCACATTCATCTTCTGGTATTTCGTGGGATCCGGGATATGGGATGTTGGAGATGCTCTGTCGTTCTCCCTCACCACATTCGTGGCGGTGCTCGTGATCGCATGCCCATGCGCATTGGGGCTCGCCACTCCTACCGCAATCGTCGTCGGCACAGGCAGGGGCGCGCAGCTTGGAGTGCTGATAAAGGATGCCGATGCTCTGGAGACCGCGGGGAAGCTGACCACCCTGATATTCGACAAGACGGGTACGCTGACCGTTGGCGAACCGAAGGTCGTGAAATTGGTGCTGGGGGATGCGCACGATGAGCGGGAACTGCTCTACCATGCTGGAAGCGCGGAGAGGGGTTCTGAGCATGTCCTATCCGGTGCGGTGATAGAGGCCGCTCGTGAAGCAGGGATTGTTCTGGACGAGCCCGAAACGTCCACGGTAGTGCCTGGCGAGGGAGTGACTTCGATCGTGAAGGGCGTGACCATACATGTTGGCAACAGGAGAATGGCAGCGCGGCTGATGTCTGCTCCACCCAGGTTGGACCAATCCATCACCCAGATGGAGGATGAGGGCATGACAGTCATGGTCTGCATCGCTCAGGGCAAGATGTTGGGGGCCATAGGAGTTGCCGATACGCTCAAGGCGGGAGCGGAAGAGGTGGTCCGCAACCTTACAGACATGGGACTGAAGGTGGTGATGCTCACAGGGGACAATGAGAGGACCGCAAGAGCGATCGCCGCCAGAGCAGGGATCCATGAGTTCAGAGCGCAGCTCCTGCCGAAGGACAAGGCCTCAGCCATACGATCGTATCAGGAGGCCGGTGAGATTGTCGCCATGGTAGGCGATGGAATAAACGATGCACCCGCACTTGCACAGGCAGATATTGGGATTGCCATCGGGAGCGGAACAGACATCGCCCTCGAGTCAGGCAACATCGTCCTCGTACGAGACGATCTGAAAGGGGTTTCCACGGCCATCCGGCTCAGTAGACGCACATTCCGCAAGATAAGAGAGAACCTGTTCTGGGCACTCATCTACAACACAGCATCGATACCCATAGCGGCAGGGATACTCTATCCGTTCACGGATTGGCTTCTCAGCCCGATGATAGCCGCCGGGGCCATGGCGTTCAGCTCGGTCTCGGTGGTCGCGAACGCATCCTTGCTGAGAAGATTCAGACCGTGAGGGTGATTCTAGCGGATAAGCGCACGATCGATGCTTTTCCCTCGTATGGCTTGGACTCGCGAGAGATATCCGCAGGGAAAAGGTTATGTTCAGGCGACCCGATAACAACTTCCAGTCGTCCAGGTATGCGGGCATAACGCAGAGGGTTCGAATGGTCTTTGCCCGTACCCCAATGACCCGGTCACGACACCCCCCCGTCGGAAGTGGTCCAATGTTTGGGAAAAAGATATACAAGGGATTTCTAGTTGAGCCAGATGGCCGACTTCTGAAGGAGTTCGTATTCAGCACGAAGACCGACGTCAGCTACGATGACGTCAAGAAGGCGATCAAAGGGAAGGGTGACATAGCAGCTATTGGAGCCTTCGAGGTCGACAGACTCGTCGGAACGGTCATAAGAGGCCAGAAGCTCCATTTCATGCTCGTTGGAAAAGACGTCGCCGAGGACGATGAGACGGGGTTCATCAAGGAAATGCTCAACTCGGTCGAAGGCACCTTAGATGCGTCAATAGAGGCCAGGAGCAAGGCGGCTCTCGAAGCTGAGCAGAAGGCCAAGAACGAGCAGGCGAGCGCTCAGGAAGCCGTGAAGGCCATGGAGGCGGAAAAGACCGCTCATGTTCAAGAGATCGAGGAACTCGAGAACCTCAGGAACGAGCTCTCGAAGTTTCAGCAAGACACGGAATCATGGCAGAAGGAGCTTGAGGAGTTCGAGGCAGAGGTCTCGGACAGACATTCCCAGATAAACGAGAGGGTCACACTATTGCTGGAGAGGGAGCAGAACCTCAACCGCAGCAGACAGTCGTTCGAGGCGGCAGCTGATGCCAAGCGTGGTCTGATGAGATCGCTCCAGGTAGGTATCGGACAATCGATAAACGAGTACGAAATCGGCTATGGACGACTCGTGAAGGAAAGGCTCGAACTCGATGAGAGCCAGAAGAGGTTCGACGAGGAGATGGAGAGCTACGAACAATCCAGAACCGAATGGCTCAAGGAGGTCGAGGAGACAAAGGTGCGTCTTGAGAGCCTTGACAGGGACAGGAAGCAGATCGAGGGCGAACGCGAAAAGATCGAAGAAAAGGAACGCTCTCTGAAGCAGCTGCAATCCGGCCTCGAGGCACGGAAGATGGACCTCGACAATTCGACCTCAGCTCTGGAGGACGAGAGGAGAGCATTCATAGTCGAGACGGAGAACCTCAGGGCGGATTTGGCGGATATGGATGTCAATCTCGGAGAAAGGGAGACAAAGATATCCCAAGCGGAGGAGGACCTAAGAGTCAGGCAGGAGGAATCCCAGAGGTCCGCTGATGAGTTGGAGCAGAGGAGAACCGCCTTCGGATCGGAAGAGCAGGAATTCAAGGACAAGATCGATAGCATAGAAGAGAGGGAGCGGGAGCTCGCCTCAGAGAAAGAGGAGTTGGAGAGACGGAGGTCGGAGATCGACACCAGTGCCGAATCACAGCAGGCCGAACTATCCAAGCTACTCGGCAACATAGGCAAGGAGAACGAGGACCTCCAGAAGAGGACCCAGGAACTCGACTCGATACAGACGGCCCTTACCAAGAGAGAAGAGGGTGTCCAGGAGTCCGAGACGCGCATCGAATCGATGCTCAGAGACCTGGACAAGAGAGAGAAGGATGTTCAGAAGAGAGAGACGAAGCTCGGCGAATCACTAGCAGGTCAGGAGGAGACCGTCCAGAGCATGTCGGACCGTGAATCGGCGATAGCGGATAAGGAAGGCGTTCTAGCGGCAAAAGAGGGCGAGACCGAAGAGCTCAGGGCGAAACTCGAGACCGAATCCGCCGAACTCGCCAAACAGAGGATGGAGCTGCAATCGCTCAAAGCGGAGATAGACAAGAAGACGAGCGACTTCGACGAGCGCGAGAAGCTCATCGAGGAGCGCGAGCAGAGGGTCGAGGCAGACAGAGCTGAGATGGAGAAGATGGCGGAGGAGCAGAAGGCCTCCCAGCAAGAGCTCGACTCCAAACTTCAGGCACTCGCGGACCGCGAGAGCAACCTCGGACAAGAGGTAGACCAGGCTAAAACCCAAGTTGAAGATGAGATGAAACGGCTCGATGCCGAGCGCAAGCACGTCTCCGGGAGGATGGCGGAGATGGAAGAGAAGGAACGGATGATCCAGGAAAGGGTCGACACCTTCGAAGAGCGCGAGGAGCAGCTCAGGACCAAGGAGCAGGCATTCGAGGAGAAGATGCGGGAGATGGACGAGCGCAGGGAGCACATGGCGGAGGAGATGGAGAAGATAGCGCTCGAGAAGTCCAAGACTGAGAAGATGAGAGAGACCATCGAACGCAGGAAACAGGTCATCGGAGACCAGGTCGACAGCATCTCAGAGATCACGAAGAAGCTTGAAGAGATCAGGAGCCGGGGGAAGAGAAGGGCGGATGCCCATGGCGAACCGGGGGATAAGAAGACAGGATCGGCATGAGATCGACTCTTCATCGCATTGCCAAATGCCAGCAGCATATGATCATCTAGGCGAGGCTGGGCCAACCGCGCTCAAGAGTCTGCGCAACTTTTTCAAAGGGTCTCCTGAACAAAGGCTTCGACCGGGCGGAATTCCGCAGATGCTTGGCCACGTACGGTCTGACGCTCTCCAGTGATTCCAGACCACTCTCGTCCTCGTATCCTTCGAGCATTGTGAAGCATAGGTCGAACTTGATAGGTGTGAAGAACGGTTCGCTACCGAGTATGGAGGCGGCCATCTGTCCCAAGTCGTCCAGCGGTTCCCCATGAGATGCATCTTCGAGATCGAAACCGTATATACGATCATCTTGCATGATGAAATTCTGAAGGGTGGCATCCGCCATCACCAGTGGGCGGCCGAAGCTCTCGAGACGCTCGTGGAATGCCGCGAACCATCTGCCCAATCCTCCGGCAGCATCATGGCTGAACATGTGATTTATCAGCAGATCACAGGATTCGCCAGCGATGAACTCGGTGACGAGATAATGCTTGTCCATGAAGAGTGGGTAGGGCACATCGATCCCAGCTTTCTTCGCCAAGAGCATCGTCTCGAACTCCACGGGTGAACGGCCGGTGAAAGAACGCTTCATTACCACGGGTCGCACGTCGGTCTCGACGAACCAGACTCGGTTTCTATTGCTCGGGACAATCCTGGACCTCGTGATAACTACTCTCTGATTCAATGCTTTCTTGAGGACATCTATGCCCAGAGAATCTATGGAAGTATGGTCCGAAGGCATCGTTCACACTACCCATTTCCAATGATAAGAATTCTTTCCCCGAGATTTCACAACATGGAGAGTAAGGAGTTTCTGGAAGCGGGTGATCCACCTTTCCTCCAGGAGACCGAGTCCTCTCTCAGGACATCCATCAGCTCCTTGGTTATCCGGAGCGCCTCGTCGACATCGTTGGCCTTCAGGCTATTCATGGCCGCCTTCATCCGCAGGACATAGTCCGAGACCTCGACCCCTGCAGCCTTCGCATCCATGAGATACTCCCTGGCTCTGGCCAGTTCGGACCTCACCAGCGAGGGTATACTCGGGGTCATGACCTCTTCCGTTTGTCTCGCAAGGGCAGAGACCAGCGTCCAATTGCCTTCCCTGCAGGCCTCCCATGCATTGCCTATCAGCCTCCGTGCCCTCGTGGTGTCCGTGCCCAGAGAGCTGACGTCTGATATCAGGTGCTCGATCTCCTCGAGAAGCCGAGCCGAACCAGCAAATCCGTTCAGAGCTTCCTGGTAGAGTAGTTCTCGTGCCCGGGCCCGCGTCTTCATCATGCCGAACAGGTCGAACTTCTCCGGCCGGACGAACTCCTCACGGATCATCGGAGGGGCGTCTGATGGCTTCTCATCCGCTTCCGCGGTCTCGTCTGAAGACGATAGCGGGCCGTCTGCGAATATGGCACCGCAGAACGGACAGTATGGATCAGAATCCTTCACCATCATGTCGCACTCGGTGCATTGATATTGCACGCACTCGTCTTCCGAGACCGATGCAGGTACCAGCAGCTCGGGTGAGAGGGTCGCTTGCTTCTGATTCAAGCTCGGGCTGGAGGTCTTCCTCGGATCGAACTCATCGGAAACATCCCGCAACTTCAGGTCCTGGTTCCGAACGATCCTCTGACGCTTTCGCCTTTGCGTGTTGAGCGAAGCGCTATTCTCGAAGGCCCCGGCTGCAGTCCGTGCCCCGGGTTCCTCTCTCCTATCGTTTCGGTGCATCTCGTGTTCACTCCGCTAGCAATTTCCTGCACCTATTAATGTGTCAATTTCGAGTATTTGAATCCGCGCGTCTGGCTATCAGATGCTGCAAGCTATTGAATGCGTGGAGAAGTGTCTGGGAGAATGACTACTTACCCACCATTCGAAGGAACTCGTCTTCGCTGAGAATCGTCTTCCGGAGCTTCTTCGCCTTCTCGAACTTGGAGCCTGGGTTCTCGCCAACGACGACATAGTCAGTGCTCTTGGACACAGTGGAGGAGGATCTCCCACCCAGAGCTTCGACGAGTTCTCCCGCGTCCTCACGGGACAACGCCTTCAATTCTCCCGTGAACAGGAAGACCTTTCCGGACAGCGGGCCTTCGACCTTTCCTGTCCGTTCCATTTTCAACCCAGCTTCCGCCAACCGCTCGATCAGGTGTCCGTTCTCAGGGTTATCCAAGAAATCCCTCAGAGCACCGGCGACGACCGCACCCACCCCCTCAGTCTTGGACAATCCATCGATGTCCGATGAGAGCAGGCGCTCCATGCTCCCAAAAGCATCCGTGAGAGCTACAGCAGTAGTCCGGCCGACATGTCGGATTCCTAGGGCATATAGTACTCGTTCGAAATCCCTATCAGTCGAATCCCTTATTGCAGAGATGATATTCCTGGCCGATTTGTCCGCAATCCCATCAAGGGAGAGGAGGGCTTGCTCTGTCAGATTGTAGAGGTCAGATACATCCTTGACCAGTCCAGCATCGACAAGTTGGTCAATCAGCGCAGGTCCAGCACCTTCGATGTCCATGGCCCCTCTCGAGCAGAAATGAGCAAGCCGCTCCTTGACCTGGGCAGGGCAAGAGGCGTTCACACACCGTCTGACCGATTCGCCATCCTCACGGACGGCATCGGATCCACAGACGGGGCAGACTTTCTGTACGACGATCTCTCGCTCATCTCCGGTTCTTCTCTCGACCAGTGGACGCACCACTTGGGGAATCACTTCTCCTGCACGCTCAACGAGGACGAAATCGCCGATCATCAACCCCTTCCGCTTCATCTCATCCTCATTGTGGAGGGTGGCACGAGAGACGGTCACGCCACCGATCTCGATGGGGTCCAAGTATGCGACAGGGGTCAGAGCACCCGTCCGTCCCACCTGGAAAGCCACGTCCAAGAGCCGGGTGACCCTTTGCTTTGGAGGGTACTTGTACGCTATGGCCCATCGAGGATTCTTGGCCGTGTGACCGAGCCGTTCCTGCTGTGAGAGCGAATTGACCTTCACGACGATGCCATCGATATCGTAACCCAGGCTCTCACGCTTGCTCTCCCAGGCATCGATGTGGTCAAGGACATCGTCGATAGAGGAGAATTTGATGGTATGAGGACTCACCCTCAGGCCTGCGTTCCTCATCGATTCGAGACACGCGTCCTGAGTCGATGGAATGGCGTCCGTGCTGTAGCTGAAAGTGTAGAGCAAGACGTCCAGGGGTCGGGAGGCTGCAATCTTCGGATCCAGCTGTCTGAGGGACCCAGCTGCGGCGTTCCTCGTGTTCGCGAAAGGAGGCTCACCGGCCTTTTCCCTTGTGAGGTTCAACTCGTTCAGACCCGCGATGGGCATGAAGACCTCCCCACGGACCTCGACCGTGCTCAGACCAGATTCACGATTCAATCTCAGTGGTATGCTCCTGATGGTCTTGATGTTGGACGTCACGTCCTCCCCGATGAGACCATCGCCCCTAGTCGCACCCCTTACCAACACGCCATCCTCGTACAACAACGCTATCCCAAGACCATCTATCTTGAGCTCAGCCACATATTCCACAGATTCAGACCCCAGCCACTTTCTGATCCTGGAATCGAATTCACGCAGCTCCTCGGGGGAATAGCAGTTATCCAAGCTCAACATCGCAGCTCTGTGTTCAACCTGAGGGAATCTGTCGAGAGGCTTTCCAGACACTCGCTGAGTCGGTGATTCAGGGAGGACGAGATCTGGAAATTTCGCCTCGAGAGACTTGAGTTCGGTGAACAGCTGATCGTATTCAAAATCAGTAATCTCGGGGCTATCCTCAAGATAGTATCTCTCATCATGATGCGAGATGCTGTCCACCAGCTCCCTCATACGAGATCGCGCACGCTCCGGGTCATCGACCATTATCTCCGACTCCTTAAGGTCTTGAGGACTTCAGGTGCGGAGTATGTGTTGAGCACGTCCTTCGCCTCCAGCCATCCTCTCCTTGCAGTGATGACACCGAGTCTAATAAAATCCATGTGCTCGATGCCATGAGAATCCGTTCCGATGGACACCTTGACGCCAAGCCCCTTCGCGGTTCTGCAATCTTCAGCCTTCAGGTCCAGCCTGTCAGGAAACGAATTTATCTCGACGCAGACACCGTTCATGGCGGCTGCGTCCAGAACGGCTGGGAGGTCGATCTCATAAGGAGCTCTCTGACCGAGCAACCTGCCGGTTGGATGACCGAGTATGTCGATCATCCCAGATTCTATGGCATTGACCACTCTCGCAGTCATCTCACGCTTGTCCATCTGGAATCTAGAATGTACCGAGCCGATCACAACATCCAGATCCATGAGGACATCGTCTGGGAAGTCCAGGGAACCATCGACCTTGATATCGACCTCGCTTCCAGCAAGCACGCGTATACGACCATCGGCGCGTTCATCGGCTTCGCGGACCTTTCGGACCTGGTCATTCAACCTCTCCGGAGTCAGCCCGTTGGCTATTCTCAGGCTCTGGCTGTGATCGGTTATCGCGACGAACTCGTATCCCTTGGCGATCGCAGATGCGACCATCTCGTCTATGGTGTTCGCGCCATCACTCCAATCAGTATGTACATGAAAGTCGCCCAGGACCTGGTCTTCGTTGATAAGTTCAGGCAGCGCCCCGTTCAATGCAGCTTCGATCTCTCCGGAACCCTCCCTGAGTTCGGGCGGGATAAGAGGGAATCCCAACGCCCTGTAGACGTCCTCTTCGGTAGCGCTGGCAACCTCTCGACCGCTGTCTCGTTCGAAGAGGCCGTACTCGTTCAGTTTGAGCCCTTTCTCGACGCCTATCCTGCGAAGGGCCACATTGTGCTCCTTGGACCCTGTGAAATACTGCTGGGCGGCTCCGTAACTGCCTGGCGCGACCGCTCTGATGTCGACCTGCATGCCACCCTTCAGCCGAACGCTTGATTTCGTGCTTCCACTAGCGATGACGGCATCGACCAAGGGATAGGAAATGAACGCATCCATGATTGCCGCGGGATCGTCGGATCCGACGAGGATATCGATATCACCGACGGTATCCTTTCCGCGCCTGAGGCTCCCGGCGACACTCATCATCATACCGTTCGATCCACGGAGATGCTCCATATAGGCTTCCGCGATAGGGAGCGCCTCCCCGAGAAGGGTCCTTCCGATACTGGCCTCGACCAGCAAGATTCCCTGACGGATGCGTTCCTCAGTCTTTTCCCCTAGACCTTTCATGGCAGCCAATCTGTGCTCATCGATGGCCTTTTTCAATTGCTCGAGGCTCGATATGCCGAGTTCCCGGTGAAGCAGCATGGCGGTTTTGGGACCGACATTTGGGATCCGTATCAGCTCCAGAAGGCCAGAGGGCACCTCTGCCCTCAGCGTCTTGAGATACTCGAGTTCGCCAGTTTCAAGGAGCTCCTGAATCGTCCTGGCCATGGCCTTGCCTATTCCTGGAAGCTCCTCCAGCTCGCCATCCTTCATGACATCGAGAAGGGGGTCATCCATCTGCCCTATGTTCTGGGCAGCTCTCCTATAAGCCTGGGGTCTGAACGAGACACCTTGGATCTCCAGCAGGTCCGCTATCTCATGGAAGACTGCGGCGACCTCTGAATTATCCATGTATCCACTCCAGTGTTGAATCCAAATCCATGACCGTCGGAATATACGTTTCCATCAGGTTCGAGGATAAAGACTCATGCGTTGGGGTTTTATGCCACTTCGACAATGTCGCAGCCGAGGGGGAATTTAGTTGAAGATACAGAAGCCGCCGAAACTGAAGAAGGATTCGACCGTGGCAGTCATATCGCCTTCTAGCAACCCGGACCACTTCGGAATACACATAGGAGTGGACCTGCTCAAGAAGATGGGACTGAAGGTTAAGCTTGGAGACACCACCAGGAAATTGCTCAGCGTTAGAACGCTGGCAGCGGATGACAAAGCCAGAGCGGATGATTTCAACTGGGCATTCGAGGACGATTCCATCGATGGAGTGCTCTGCGCAACCGGTGGCTACGGTTCGATGAGAATACTGGACATGATCGATTTCGACATGATCAAGGACCATCCAAAGGTGTTCATGGGATTCAGCGACATCACTGCATACCATGCCGCACTGAACCAATTGTGCGGAATGGTCACATTCCATGGCCCTCTGGTCGATATATGGCCCGCTAAAGGAGAAGAGTTCATCAAGACCCAGTCAGAGGACCTGAAGACGGCTATCAGGGTAATGATGGGGCAGGAGGAGCTCCAGGTTATCAAGAACCCGCCAAAGGGCATGATGATGATGACAATCGGGGAGGGCAAGGCCACTGGGAGACTGTGCGGTGGGAATCTGACGCTGGTGTGCGGCATCCTCGGGAGCAAGTACGAGCTCGATACCAAGGATAAGATCCTGCTCCTGGAAGAGGTCGGTGAGACCTATTATCACATAGAGTACCACCTGACACAGCTTAGATTGTGCAAGAAGCTCGAGGACGCCAGGGCGATAATAGTGGGCGAGATCTCAGAAATGAGGAAGCCGGACGAACCTTACCCCAGCGTTGAGGAGATAGTCAGGGAGCGGATCGGAGGGGTGAACAAGCCAGCCATATGGGGCCTCTGCTCAGGCCATGGCATGTACAACGCACCCCTGCCGTTGAATGCCAAAATAGCCATCGACGCGACCGAAAGGGAGATTCGCGTCCTAGAATCCGTTGTGGATTGAACGAAACTCCAACTTATGTTTTCATTTTTCATTCATACTGGCGTGACTTATGCATTCAGTTCTTATACCATAATCGATATACTCGTACCATTGATGATATGAATAACACTGTTTCAAGAGAATTCATAAGGATACTGGCTAGGAAAGGCAGAATAGATATAATTCGAACATTAAGGGCCCATCACGATCATAGGTTCAGTATCAACGAACTCTCAAGGACTTCCGGAATCCCGACCATGACCGTGTGGAGAGCGGTCGATGAGCTGAAGGGGCTTGGATTAGTAAAGACAAGAAAAGTGGGGAATTGCACCTCGGTTAGGCTCACAGACGATAGAGAGAAACTCCGACCGTTGAAGATCCTGCCAGACGCGGATCCCCATAAGGATGCTGCGAGGGCATATTCGATGATGATGAGCAAATACGATTGGTTGGAGGAATGCAGACTGTTTGGAACAGTCGGAAGAGGAGAACATGGGCCCGGTGAGGAAGTCGATGTCGCCGTGATCTTCGATGATGCCAAAATCACAGAACAGCAGGCGAAAGAAGCGTCTTCGAGCCTATCGGATGAGGTTAGGGAGAAGCTCAACATCATGGTGGTCCCGCTCTGCGTGGCTAAGAAGGACATGTCCAGAAAGGGTGGTCTCGCCGTCGAACTCAGGGACAAGGAGACCATCTGGAAAAGGCGACAATGAATCCATCATAGGCCATCCTTGGAAAGAGATTCAAAATATACCGACAAACGCCATCTCACAATAGAACGGAGGAAGGGAATTGAGATTCGCGCTCCCGAGGACGACTCGAGGATGGTTTCTCGTCGCAGCGGTGCTCGTGTTCGCAGCGTCCATGCCACTGCTCTGGGCAAATGATGAGCAGGCAGAATTCGTAGCCAATGTGGTCACCCCTGCGATCTCAGTCCTAGCTGCATTTCTATCGTTCAGTCTCTACTGGACAAACCGGAAGACCCCGTTCAGACGAATCGGCGTATTCTTCGTAATCGCCTTTGCGCTCTTTGCGGCGGGATGGATCGCATGGCCGATATATCATCAATTAATGGATGACGTGCCACCTGTAACTCTCGCCGACGCGTTCTGGTTGGCTGGGTATATAATCATTGCATCGGTCCTCGCAACGACGGTCCTAAAGACCTGGACACGAATCCCTAACTCAGTCCTGGCAGCAGAGCTAGCTTTCTGGGTCCCAATGAGTGTCATGCTCGAATTCACTGTATACACCACTGCGAAATCAACGGATATCACTGTCATAGAGAAGGTGGTGTACAGCATGTACCCCATACTCGATTCGATCATGCTGACGCTGCTCATTGTCCTGGTTTGGCTCTACAAGCGAGGGCGCCTCGAGGACTATTGGTTGTCAATATCGGTGTCAATGCTGTTCTGGACGGTAGGGGACCTCCTGTACGCATTCACGACCGCATCTGGAGAGTATTCGATCGGGTCTTTGCCCGATATCCTTTACCTCTGCTCCTACACGGTCCTAGCCATGGGATTCGCCATGATCATTCGATCGAAACAGCGGTTCTCGTCGATCACACCTGAACCAGAGAGAACGTTGGATGATGCGAGGCCAATAACTCTTGAGGCCAAGAAGACATATATTGTCTGGGGCAGCGACGGGAAGAGAGCATATGAGATCATGATGGAAGCGCTCGATACTGGGCTCGAGGGACTGATCATCGCCAGGAAGCATCCCAACACGATTCGAGAGCAATATGGGCTAAAGAAGACGGCGATACTCTGGCTATCGACCACCGCGAACCAGAACGTCATAAACCCTGCGAACTTCGGGATATTGACGGATACAATCATCAGGTTCATAGAGCGCGGTTCGAACACCATCGTGCTCCTCGATGGTTTCGAGAGCCTCGTGACATACAACGATTTCCGAAAGGCGCTATTGGTGATCGATCACCTTAAGGATGTCATCATACACAGAAAATCCAGACTCATACTCGTGCTCGACAGGATAACTCTGACAGATAAGGAGGCTGCCCTGGTCGAGAAGGGGACTACCGTGCTCACATGACGTCATCATGGACGGATGCGGGAGAAGTAATCATACACCGTCCGGGCGATCCGGGCCTCGACGTCCAATGTCTTCTCGAAATGACCTTCCTCTACCTTATTGAAGAACGTGCAGAGGATTACGTGCGATTTCGCGGATATGAATATGATACCGGCGTTTGTAAGTGAAGCTGCGGTCCATCCAGATTTCAGTGCGACCGGGGTGTCCGGGGACAGCAGATAGGACATCGATGTCGGATCCTTCTGACGCATCAGGAGCTTGAGCATTGCCTGACAGGCCTGCGGTGAGACGACCTCGTTCTTCAAGATCTTCTCGAGTATTATGCCGATCTCCCGGGGCGTGCTAAGATTGTCAAAGACCTCGTCGTAGACCCTCTGGGTCTTGAATTTCTTCTCTGCTCTGACACCATATATGCTCGCGTATCGGTTCCTGAAGTCCTCGATGGATAGGCCGGCGGATTCGCGCTCGGTCTCGTTCAGAGTCTTCATCCTTTCGACATCGGACATGCCCGACCATGCCCTCGCAGCCTCTGGTATGGTTCGGTCCTTGAGCGGGCCATAGCCCATGGACATGAGGAAGCTCTCCCTGTAGGGGATGTAGATGGACGTCTTGGCTAGGCCGAGTTCGCGCATGAGCATGTTGACCCTCTGGATGCCGATACGTTTCCATAGCATCTCGGAAGCAGTATTATCCGTAGCGATGATCATCAACGAAAGAAGGTCTCCCACCGTCGGTTTCAGGCCTGGAGACAGGTATTGCATGACGCCTTCGCCGATGCAATAATGCCGGGGCTCCAGCTCGATCCGTTCCTCAAGGGATATCGATCCTTCCTCAATCTGTCTGAAGGTTTCTACCATCACACCCAACTTGAAAACGCTGGCCAGAGGGAAAGTCTTGTCCGCATCAACGGCTATTTCCCGACCGGATTCGACGTGCTTAATGAACAGTCCAAGATGACCCTTGACATCCTTTGCCATCTTGAGCAGCTCGGACTTTAGCCGAGTGAGGTCCGAACTCTCCGCAATCGCCGGGGTCTTTGTGGCCTTCTTCTTCGCAGTCAAATCCAACACCATCAAGGGCAATCAGGACTCTTGGAAGAGCTTCAATTAGCTCAGTTCCCAATGTCTCATGCTGGTGGAAAATCAAGGTGAACCTATTTTAGGACTTCGCTGGGACCCTTCAATCGGCACGTTCGAACTAGGCGCCACATACTGAATCGTGTAGCACATAGCGAGCCAGTCAACATTAATGAAAGGGGGGAACGGAGATCGAAAGTGGACCGAGACCCGTTTCTTTGGGGGAATGGTTGGGGGGAGGAGAGTGGCAGAATCCGGGTCATTATGAAAACCGTGATTCGGTCCACTTCCAATCTCTTGAATCCTTATCAGCTATGTCCTTTCATATACCCTTTCCCCCAGGAATCATGAGTGATAACATCGATTGGAAACATCTGGCCATAGAGTTTTATGTCCAGCGACCGATTGGGGGTTCTCATGAATAGAGGAGGATCCCTTCGACCCAGTCCGAGGGACGCCAGACCACCCAGAGCGGTGATATTCGACCTCGACGATACGCTCGTGCAGTCGGCGGTCGATTTCGGCAAGTTCCGTAAGTTGGTCATAGAGAGGATAGTTGATTTCGGGGAGGATCTTGATAATTACGACACCTCCGAGCTCATCGTTGCAATCATAGGCAGGTTCGAAGAGAATCAGAGGACTTCTGGGGTTCCGGAGAGTGTGATCAGGAGCAGACTCGCGGAACTGGATGTCATAATGGACCAGGTGGAGATGGAGAGAGCAGACCAGACGATTGCCATCAAAGGGGCGGTCGAGCTACTCACGATGCTCAAGATGAGGGGCGTCAGGATAGGCATCCTGACAAGGGGTTGCAGACAATATGCAGAAGATGTCCTTGAGAGGACAGGTCTCATCGAGATGGTCGATGAATTGGAATGCAGAAACTCGGAGACGAGGCCGAAACCGAGCCCAGATGCATACCTGAGGCTGGTCCGCGCACTTGGTATCGAGAAGGATGAGACGGTATTCGTAGGAGATCATGTCATAGATGCCCAATGCGCTAAGAACGCAGGCGTGCCGTTCATCTCCGTTATGACGGGGGATGTGCCAGAGGATATATTGAGAGAGGCGGGAAGCATAGCGGTCTTTGAGGATGTTGGGCACCTGATCCGCTGGTTCGATGAATTTATAAAGATTGAACCAAAATAGTGCGAATAAACCATATCTGTGCAGGATTTGTCGTTAAAAAGTGGGCTATCTGTGACCGACATTGAGGAGCCTGATTTCCCCTGTAGCAGCGTTGATCATAGGTTCCTCTGTGAGCTCTGCATCGACTCTGGGCACAAGCACTTCGAGATTCCGTTCAAGGAGTGCGAGTTCCCTCTCCGTCACCGTCCTGGGATCCATAGGCACGACTAGGATGCTCTCGTTCGTGACGACGAGATCCCTGAGCTGATGCATGAACTGGAGCATGCGATCATAGGTATTGAGCGAGATCATGTACTCCAGACCATCGATCATGACCACGGATTTGGGTTGGTCCTCGATGAAAGATCGGACCTGGCTCATCAAGATACCTATCGCAGTCGGGTTCACCCGTCCATCCCCGACGAGGTTGGTAAGCCAGATGAGTTTGCAGCTATCCAATTCCTTCTCAGTGAGCAACTTCTTGGGGAATTCGCGGGTCATTATCATACCATTGCAGCCCGACGACAGGGCATGCTCGAAAAGCTCATAGCTCAGCTTGGGCCGGCGTTCCTCCACGAGGTAGACGTTGCCGAACAGTACATCGTTCGATAAACTGGTGCCTGAGCTAAGCATGGACACCATACGAGCATCCCATCCATCGTAAGTATGCCTTGACACCTTATATAATACTGTTGATTTGGCTTCGCCAGTTCGAAAAAGATGCGGTCCCGGAAGCTGCATAAGTCACATCGCGTCGCAGAACACTCGCAGCCTGTCCTGAGACATCTCACCGTGAGGGCAACGCTCACATTCGATTATTGAAGCGGAAGCCTTCATGTCGAAGTAGCAAGGGACCATGAAGAACTTGGTGATCCCTGCGCATAGTACCCTAGACCCGTTGTCGACGACACTCCCGTGAGAACATCTGCTGCAATCGGGCGCACTGACCATGCGTGATTCCCCCAGATCGCACCGAGTCATGAAGATCTTATGCATCTTCGCGCTCATGATGAGTACCATGTGCGAATGGACTATCGGCCAGATATCATTTGCTATTGATGGCGTCGGTGTTGCAGACCCAGCCGTCTAATGAAGCACCACCCAAACCCCAGGTCAATATCATGGCAGTTAATCAGCGCACAACTTTTTTATGAGACTGAACTCCTGTAGGTTAGGAAGGGCCCATTCCGACTGAGATCGGGGAGTTCCCTTGGGGGCATAGATGCTGACCAGCCAAGAGATTGATAAAAATATCCTCACTGAAAGCATTCTCGATGGCATTTTCGTCAGCAGCAAGTCTGGAGAGATCCTCTACTCGAACCCCGCGTTCGCGACCATCACAGGCCACCCCAAGAGCAAGATCAGGTCCATGAACCTTGGCAAGGGCATCGTCGATAGAGAGCTGGAATGGAAGGCCCTTGTGTCATTGCTGGAGCAGGGAAGTCCCATACATGATTATGAAATCAAGTTCAGGAAAGCCGATGACACGGTCATCATAATCGCCCTCACAGCGTCGATGATCCACGATGATAACGGTGTCCAGATAGGGATCGCGGGGGTGGCGAGGGACATAAGCACTCGGAAGGGCGTCGAACGCGACCTTCGCGACAAGGCGTTCAGATCGGACATACTGAACAGGATTGCGAAGTTGGCAGGGACCAACAACGACGTGAAGGCGGTCCTAGGCAGCATCGCAGATGAATTCAGGAAGCTCGTGGATTTCGATAGGGTCGCTCTTGGTGTCATGGAGGACAAGGACAGGCATGTGGAAGTCATAGTGCCGGACCCTGGCAATCCAAAGAAGGCGAAGTCTCTGGGCAAGGTTCCATATGAAGGCAGTCTCGTGGAGAAGCTCAAGTTCGGGGGCAATGCGATCATAGTCGAGAAGGACGTCGGCAGGAAGCTGTTCTCAGAGTTCAGCATAATGGAGACTGGCAAAGTCAGTTCGATGATGGCGGTACCCCTGACCTCACGAGGCAAGACATTGGGCACCTTATGCATGATGCATGCAAGGCAGGGGGAGTACGATTGGGAGAAGACCGAGGCGCTGCAGATGGTCGCAGACCTTCTGGGAGGCATGATCGACAGCACGGTCCTGTTCAACTCGACCGAGAAGCAGATGCGGCTTCAGGAAACCCTTATCAGATCCAGTGTCGAATTGCAGAAGGCGATCGGGACTGAGCAGATCTACGCGGCGATAGCGTCTTTCATCAAGGATATCGTACCGTACAATGACCTCTCGTTCTACATAGTCGACTGGCAGAGGAGGATAGTCCTCCCGGTCTACGCGGTCGGCGAATATGAGGACGAGATATTGGCGTCACCCGGCGGGCTCGACGAAGGTATGGTTGGATACATCGCAAAATCGGGGAAGGCGGAGTTCGTGGACGATGTCGATTCCGACCCCAGGACTGCAGCCATACCCGGGATGCCTCTCGAACACGATGCCATGATGGCGATCCCATTGATGGGATCCAATGGTGTGATCGGAGTCCTGGAATTGTATCGCGATAGTGGAAAGGTGTTCACCCAGAGTGATCTCGAGGCGGGCCTCTTGTTCGCGCAACAGGCTTCCGTGGCACTGTCCAACGCCCAGCTGGTAGCCAAACTCCAGGAGGCGAATAAGGAGATCGAATTGCTCAACGACCTCATGTTCCATGATATCAACAACTACAATTTCGCGACCATGAACTACATCGAGACGGCAGCAAAGAGCCAGGACCTGCCCAAAGAGCTGCACATCTACCTCGACAAGTCCCTTCATCTGATAAGGAAGAACGCCAAACTCATCGACAACGTCAAGAAGCTCACGAAGATTGGAATAATGAATCCAAATGATTTCGTTCCAGTCAACCTTAGCGATGTCATCCGCAAGATCGTTTCTGGCATATCCAGCTCGAACCCTGACAAGACCGTCAGCGTCAAACTAAACATCCCTGAACATGCGTTCATCAAGGCCAACGCCCTAGTCGAAGAACTCATCTTCAACATTCTCAGCAACGCGATCAAGTACGACAACCACGACGAGATCGAGATAGACATCGACATGACTAGGATCCTGGACGGTGATGCACCGTGCTGGAAGATATGCATCTCGGACAGCGGCCCCGGCATCCCCGATGAGAAGAAGGGCATGCTGTTCCAGAGATTCGTGCGGCTCAAGACGGACTCCAAGGTCGCAGGGACCGGACTTGGCCTCTCCATATGCAGGGCACTCACTGACAAGTTCCAGGGAAGGATCTGGGTAGAGGACAAGGTCATGGGGAAGAGTGAGCTTGGAACCCGATTCTGCCTATTGTTTCCAGCTGAGAGGCATCAGCCTAAGTGAATGGTTCAGCCTTATCCCGGACGGGCCAATGAACACCACATCATGGCAGGACCTATGAGCGGTCTCACTAGACTCGCATCGAAAAATGAAGAAGAATGAAGAGGTTTACCGGTTTTCTATGTCGGTTCACTTCGAGTAGCGACGTATGCCGACTCCGAGCGCTGTTACCGCCAACGCAGCAGCCACCGCAACCACCGTGAGCGACGCTACCTCTGCAGAGGATGATATCCCAGTTGCAGACGCCTGCTCACCCGACACGATTTCTGCTGGCGTCGATAATGCCAGGGCTTTCGGAGGCGATGCGATAACGTTGAACTCAATCCACGGTGCTCCGTGATATCGCGTTCCATCCAGTCTGTATACGCTGTCGAAGTCCTTCGGACCGAGTATCGTCAGGGTCTTGGCAGCGTCATCGTACATTGGCGTCAAGTCTATTGGCGACGATGGGTTTGTCTGGAAGTATCCGAGCTCTAGGGTCCCGTCCTCACGTATGTCCATGAATCCATGGTTGTCGCCACCGATCAGATCTCCGTAGTCGGTCTTAGGAGCCGTGGTCGGTTTGCCCAGATATCCGATCTTCTCACCCATTGGGAGCTGGAATATCAGTGCATCATGTTCGCCAAGGTCGAGCCAGCCAGGAGTCGTATCGTACTTGACCTCTTGTCCGAATAAAGCGTCTCCGCTGTTCCAGCTAGTGTACTTCAGGTTCTCATAAGGCGCATATTCGGACGGATGACCCATTTGCGTTGTATAGTCGATTCTCACCGGCTCCCAGACCCATGCGGGGTCATCGACGGTCCCGTTCGCCTTGACCGCATGCAGACTATACTGGCAGACAGCATCCGAAGTAAGGTTCGAATCGATCGTGCCGTACTCCACCTGCATGGAGAAGTCCTCCCAGTACGGTTGATGGGCGCAGATGTTCGCATCGTCGAGCCAGCGGCACATTAGGATCTCGAATCCCCAGCTGACATGTCCAATGGAAAGGACGACGTTGCCATCGCCATCAACTCTCATGTCCATCATCGTCGCAAGGTCGACGTAAGGCCATTCGAAGCCACACCAGATATCGAACACATCGTTCCCCTGGTCATCGATCCATGTCTGCCAATAGCTCATGTAGCTCGCTTTGTTGGCAGCCCACCAAGTGGCAGGGGTGTCCGCCTGTGGCATGTCGAGCCATACCTGAGCAGCAGGCCGGTTCAAGACGATCTCATAGGTCGTGCCAAGGTAATATCCGTCGTTGCCACTATCGACGAGGTCATCGCCTGCCCAACCGGCAGTGCCGCTCCAGGTCGGTATCCAGTAGTCATCCCACCATTCGTAGGACAGGTACTGGAAGTATAGATCCATCGACACAGATGGCGTCCCGGTCACGGTAGTCGGTCCACGAATCGGCATGAACTCAGGGTCGGTCACAGTGAGCTCCGGAATGTACTCCCCTTCCATAGCCCATCTGTAAGGAGCGAATATCATGCCCTGGTAGAGTTTATCCGTTCCAGTTCCAACCGTATATCCAGGCATGTAAAGCAACGTGTTGTTGCCTTCTTCACTCGTTATGACATAGCTGTCGTCGTAACTCACCACGCGGCCCCAGTCTTCGTTCGTCCACCATTCACCCCATGGTTCCTCAAACATATCATACATCTCGTATGTCATTGAGCGATACCTCGGTATCACAACGGTGATAGACGCGCTGTCCGTCAACGAACCGACGCTGGTGTCCGTCACCTCGATGGTCTGAACGCCCGGAGTTATCAACACAAACTCGTTCGTGAATGTGCGTGTCCCCGCATCACCTGCGACGAATTCGTATTCCGATGGTAGCACCACCGAACCGGCCACGTCGCTGCTTTCGAATTCTATCGTGCCAGTGTACTCCGTATCCAATTCATGGTATTGATGCTCCACGCTGACCGTCAGCGTGAACTCAGCCCCGACATCGACCTCGGCAGGCGCGCCTTCGATCATCAGGTAGGTTGAGACCAGATCCTCGATGTCGATACCGCTCTGGGTACCAGTAGCACTTGTTACCACAGTATCTGCCACCGTTAGGCTGAATATTCCTGGATCATCGAACTTCACAGCATTCTCGAACAGGCGTTCTCCATCGTCCAAGGCAGGCACGAATGTGTAGTCCGCAATCGGAGTCCATCCGCTTGCTGCGTCTGTCGAGAACTCGATCGTACCATCGTATTCATTGAAGACGTTGTTGTACTGATCATATGCCGTCACCAAAACATCGGATACGTTGCCTTCCCACATCGAAGTTATCCCTGTCACGGTGAAGTGATCTATAATCGGCACCACGTCCGTCACAAATATCTTGGTCTGATATCCAGTCAGAGATGGATCACTCACGTCTATGACAGTGACGTTGAACCACCCAAGCACGGTGAAGTTCACGAGTTCCTCGAAAGTGTGGCTACCCATATCCGTGGCAGGTACGAATGTGTAGTTGGGCGGAAAGTCTACGCCGGTTTCATTCGCCGTGAAGTTTATCGTGCCGTCGTATCCCGGGAATATGCGATCGTATTGATCGTATGCGTCCACCGTCACGGTCTCATTGACCTTCTGCACGACCGTATTCGATATTCCATATACATCGAGATATGTCGCGACGGCTTCGGGCAAGACTTCCACAGTCACCGACCCTATGATCGACCCATCAACCGTATCCGTCGCCGTCAACGTCTGCATCCCGGGAGTCCCGAACATCACAGATGCTGGGAGTGTAATCTCGCCAGCATCCAGGATATCGAAAGTCTGGTCGCTGATTGACGGAGACAGCAGGTCAGTACACGTGAAGGTTACGGTCCCCACGTACGTCGTGTAGGGATTGTCCCATTGATCCAGCACAGTCACCGTCAGGTCAGACAATGACTCGTTGGCATACGATGGGTCGGCTACATCGGTCAGCACGAAATGAGGTACTGGCATCTCCTCGACAACGATATTCAACTGCGAACCAGATATCGATGGCGTATCGACATCATATGCAGTAAGGTCGTGCGTACCAGGAGTCATGTAGGTGACCGCATCGCTCGGGAATGTCTTCATCCCACCATCAGTCAGCAGGAACGTATACTCGGTCGGTGAGAAGATCGCGGCACTGTCGTTTGACGAGAATTCTATCGTTCCAGTGTATGTCGGGTACAACTCACCAAACTGATCCAATACGATCACATCGAATCCGGATGATTCGCCTTCCATGATCGGACTGGTAACGTTCTCGACCCGTAGCTCATATGGATATGGTGCCTCAGTCACGGTGATGGCGAACTGCGCCCCGAAGATGGTCATATCATCGGTATAGTTGACAACCAAATCGTGCTCGCCCAGCGTGTTGAATACGACCTCACCCGCAGCGAAGGTGTGCGTGCCGGCGTCACCTACATCGAAGGTATAGTTGTCTGGCAGCTCAGCGAGTGGATCCGTGGACGAGAATGTTATCGTCCCGGCGAAGGTTGGGACCAATTCGTCGAATTGATCCAACGCCGATACGGTGAAGCTCGAAGACTCTCCTGCCACGATCGGGTCGGTGTAGCCTGACACATCGAACAATGTCAGCTCGGCCGGTCCTGTCAACCGGAATTCGATCGTTGGCATACCATATGGCAGCAGCCCCAAACGATCCCACTCTGATTCGAGCAATCCCGATCGATCCTGGTCACGAGACCATGTCCACATATCAATAGGGCCTACGAACTCGATCATCCTATCGGTAGTATCGATCGATATCTGACCCGGGAAGTCTATCGCCATTGGCTCCATGTAATCGACCGTCATGAGCCAATCCTCCAGCGCGAACTCGCCAGGCTGTATGTGTCTCAAGAACATCTGCTCCCCGGAGGGCCAGGTGAACCGCACGGTCTCGCCTTCTGTCAGGTTGAGCACGCCAGGCACGTAATCGTAGTACATCTCGGTTCCGTACAACGGACTTCCTGGCGCGGTGCAGGTGTAGGTCTTGCCCTCATACAGTTCGAAGAGGGATGGGTGAGCGAGCGATGTTATGTAATCTGCGAGCAGCCCTTCCCACATCCAGCAGGGTAATCCATCATCAGTGGTCTCATACGCATATATGGCATACTCAATTGCGGTCGATATGTCTAGGTCCATCATCTCGGGACCGATCTCCGCATGCATCGAGAAATCCTCGAACCAGTACTCGGTATCGTCCATCCATGCATCGTGCATCCACCTCGACATCAGGGCCTCGAATCCCCATGAGACGATCAACTGGTTCACAACAACCTGATCACCGACGCGCTCGGCTGTGAGCTCGTGCTTGAACGGCTGTAACATGTACTCATACATGCAGTAGATGTCGAGCCTGTCGTTCGCTTCGGAATCGATGTAGTTCCACCAGCTGGTTCTGACAGATGCACCATTCGTCGTCCACCAGGAAGCGAATGTATCCCATTCGTTCGAAGGCATGCCAAGGACGGACATCGCTGCAGCCTGGTCGAGAGTCGTCTCTCCTTCGAATATCGTGATCCATCCATCGTTGTTGTCCGCAGCGGAGGGTGAGAGAACAGCTAACTCGGCGTCAGTTCCATATGTGAAGTACCAATCGAGCACGGCGTTGCCACCGGTCGTGGTCCCGAGGTTCGGGAGGAACAATGGTCGCTCGTTCATGTTGATATCGGTCATGTTCCTTCCGGTTATGTCCAACCGCATGTTGGAATAAGTCCAGACGTTGCCCTCCTGAGAACCATCGACCCAGTCATATACATAGGGATAACTGTCACTCCAAGTGACCTCGTCGCTTCTCTTCTCGTACCATTCACCGAAAGGCACATTGAACATATCATACCAATAGTAATCGACCGTCCTTGGGTACTCTTCCCCACTTACGGTTATCATCGAAGAACCCGTGGCGCTGTGTGTGCTGTCAGTAGCTGTTGCGTTCAACCAAGCAACGCCCTCGACGAGGCCGGTGAATGTGACACTCTCCCCCTCAGTGGCACTGAGGGTGTACTCACCAGTTGCAGGACCCTCGACGTCCCATGAGAGATCTACCCCAGTCATCTCGCCTCCGACTGAATCGTAGGCAGTGGCAGTGAATATGGAACTCACATCCACGGAGACCGTCTTGGTAGCCGGGACTATGGTCACACTGTTCAGATACGGCGGATTGATCGTTATGTCCTGAGCCACGGTCTCGTTCAAATCATCGATCTCGACGAGACACGAAAGGGTTCCCGTTCCACCCACGTTGTTGACGGTGAGGTTGCAGTAACGGTTCCCGGACAGGTCAAGGGATCCAAGCGTGATGGGGTCCCTCAACCATCTGTAGTCAACGCTGGAATTGCCATCAAGTGACGTCGTTTCGCCAGTGTCAACATTTCGCAACACGGATGAAACATAGAACATCACGATGGATCCCGCTTCCGCCGTCACTTCCGTCGCAGGATATACGGTGACGACAAGTTCCATTTCAGCAGTCCCTTCATCACCACCATCATCCACCATCAGAACATAGACAACGGTGCTCAGCAGCAGGATCGCGACAATAATCGCAACGATCATCAGCCAAAGCTTTCTACCGCCCTTGCTCTTTGGTGGCGAGATGGGTTCTGGTGAAGCATTCTCGCTAGCTGGCTCACTAGTTGACAGGCCTTCAGACATTTACTAGTTCCCCCACGAACGACTCAACTGTCGGAGCTGAGGTTGTACCGATTCCCAGCTATAAATAATCTATTGAAACATTATTCGAATCAGCGATTCCAATACGAAAATGTTTCCGACGGCGGACGCCATAGATAGCCCTAGACAGATGTATCACGCCATATTATTGAAACCAGCCCGGTCTCGCATAGAACAATCGAATGAAGACGAGGGAGAGTATGTCTGACCATAGAGAATCCAGATCATTCCGTTACATTCAGTAGATATCCGCGATGAAGAGCTCGATCCACCAGAGATCATTTCGGCAAACGAGATACCATGAACATTTTACCAATTACTTCCAGAGAATTGCGGATAAAGGACTACATTTTCCAATAAATTATCATAATGAGTTTCAGTACTCGAACCACTTCGCATTTTCGTAACGATAGGTCGGAATGTTCATATACGAAAGTTCTCATTAATGTTCAAGTTCGAAACGCGGATACATCAGCGGCGTGGAATGGTAGGGGAAGAATTGAGTTCCACACAGATGTGGTCCTCGAAGCGTTTCGGTCATGTTTCGCGATTGGGGATATCGTGAAAATCTTGCAAGCTGAAACCAAGGGGGAAAGTAAGTGGGTGACTTAGTTCGAAGAGTCTTGTCCATGAGCGTTGTCGCACTGATTGTAGGAATCCTGTCCATACCTTTGGCAGGCATCTTTGGGATGATTGGACCAGCCGAGGGGGCTGATGAAGAGGTGGTCCTGAAGGTAGGGTTCATGCAGATGGTTGATAACCTCAATCCGAATGTCGGATTGAGTGATGCAGCCTACGTCTACTACGGTTTAGTCTATGATGCCTTGCATACCGTGCAGGATGACTTCGTCACTGAAGGCAATCTCGCAACATCCTGGAGGATGGTCCCTGCGGACGACCCTGAGCTCATCGCATCTGGCGAACCGCTTGGGTCCGTCTGGGAATATGACATAACGGAAGATGCATATTGGCACGACGGACAGCCTCTTACAGTAGATGACGTCGTGTTCACATTTAACTTGAACATCTTTGAATACGATTCATTCTGGGCATATCAGCCGTATGCGTACTTCATGCAATATGCTGAAGCTATCGACGAGAATACAATCCGGATCCACTACTATGACAGAGAGACGGAGGAACCTCTGCCATGTGCATATGCGCACTTGATTTGCATACCGATTCTCCCGAAGCATAAGCTGCAGAGCATGGATCCATTTGACATCGCATTCAACTGGCAGGGAGTGTTCGACGGAGAAGAGTATCCTGTTGTTGGGACTGGACCGTTCACAGCCACGGAGTACATGTACGACGAATGGAATTCCGGAGACCACATAACGCTCGTCAAGAACCCTAACTACCATGGCGGATCAGACGATGATTGGGAAGTGAGCTTCGATAAGCTGATCATGTACTTCTACGACGACGATGTGGCCATGGCGACTGACCTGAGGACTGGCCAACTCGACATCGCACAGTTCCCACCCCAGACATACCTTGCGATCAAGGAGGATGTCGAGGACGATAAGCTGCAGAACGTCGAGACTTTCGACGGGATCAAGTGCACGCAGTACTGGACCGAGATCGGCATCAACATGAACGAGGCGGGCAATAATCTTGCGAGACTCGACCCTGCCGTGAGGCAGGCGATGGCGATGGCAACGAACAAGACATACATCACCAATAATTACTACGCAGGACTGGCAGAAGAAGGGACCACACTCATATCGCCGGTGAACACGGATTGGCACTATGAGCCAACCGAGGACGAGTTGTACACATTCGACAAGGCTGCTGCGGAGCAGATTCTCGAGGATGCGGGATACAGGTACGACGGCGGAGATTACAGAGAGGTCATGACAGACAGCATGGCATATGATGAGGGATGGTGCCTGGAAGGCAGAGAGCTCGTCTTCAACATGCTGATACGCAGAGAGAATCCTGAGGAGAAGGAAATTGCTGAATATCTCCAACAAGTCTACGAAGAGGTCGGAATCGGTCTTGTCATCAGCATCGTCGATGAGGTCACCCTGTCATCGGAAGTCTATGGGTACAAGTATGACACCATGATCTGGTATTGGAGCGCCGACTCTGATCCGAACTACATGCTATTCTGTCAGGCAGGCAAGTCAATCAATGGATGGAACGACAACTTCTATGACAACGCATCCTACAACGAGGCTTATTACAACTCCGTCATAACATTGGACTCTGAGCAGAGGAAGGTGTACACCGATGAATGCCAGCGGGTCAACTACCTGGATGCGGCATACATCATCCTGGCGTACCCGTACCAGACATATGCATGGAGAACCGACAAGTTCACGAACTGGGGAGATTGGGAAGAAAAGCCCTGCCTGAGCTTCGACCACTTCTGGACGGGACCGCAGCTGATGTTCGAAATCGAGCCTCTAAGCATTGACGACGACGATACGCCGGTCGACGAACCGAACGACAACGCATGGATCATGTATGCAGGCATCGGTGGAGCGATTGCCTTAGTGGCGATTGTCTTGGCCGTGTTGATGCTGCGGAAGAAGGACGGTGGGAAGAAGGATAAGAGCGACGACTCCAAGAGCCCGCTTGGAGAGTGAGAGTCGCGTACAAACAAGTCCGCGCGGTTGGTCGCGCGGGCATCTCTTTCCATTTACGATGAACGGAATGGAACGGAACCGAGTCACAATCGAGGGAGAGGATAACTGAAGATCGGGGACCTAGGCAGGACCGTGTGCCTAGTTGGTGATAATCAATGGATATGAGAACATACATAGTGAGGAAGCTCATTTATCTGGTGATTACATTTTTTGCGATCATCATATTCAACTTCTTCCTATTCAGAGTATTGCCAGGAGACCCTGCGAGAGCGTTCATCGGACGAGGGATTTCCGAAGATGTCGCGTTCCTGATCAGGGACAGGTTCCACCTCAACGACCCGTGGTACGTGCAGCTCTACTACTACATGGCGGACACCCTGAGGTTGGATTTTGGAGTGACTGGCAGTCTGAACGCAGGAACCTCGATCGGCTATCTATTGGAACCTAGGATTGTGAACACACTCATACTGGTTGGAATAGGTACGATCCTCGCGATATACTTCGGTGTGCTCCTGGGCAGGTTCGCGGCATGGAGGAGGGGGCGACCAGCAGATACGATCGGAATGGCCTTCGCCCTCACGTTCTACTCGATGCCGACATTCCTCTTCGCGTTAGTGTTGCTGCTCGTCTTCGGGGGGATGCTTCAGTGGTTCCCAACGAGGGGTGCATACGGGAGCCTGCCGTGGACCGATATCCCTCCGGACTATCGGTTCATGGATCTATTCGAGAAATTGGTTAGCAGAGGTTACCACCTCGTGTTGCCACTATTAGCGTTCACTTTGGAGATAATGGCGGAGTTCGCGCTCATAATGAGGAATTCACTCACGGACGTCCTCACAGAGGATTACATAACGACCGCGCGAGCGAAGGGACTGTCAAACAAGATGGTGTTAAAGAATCATGCGATGAGGAACGCGATGCTCCCCGTGGTGACTGTTACGGCCATCAGCATAGGCTGGGTACTTGGGGGCACGATCATGGTAGAGATGGTGTTCTCCTATGAAGGATTAGGAAAACTCACTTGGGATGCCGTCGGTGCCAGAGATCTACCTCTTCTGCAGGCGCTTTTCCTGATCATGGCAGTGGCGGTCCTTATCGCCAACTTGATCGCAGACATCGTATACACAATGCTTGACCCGAGAGTCAAGATCTGAGGTGATGAAATGGCAGACATCGGATCAAGCACAATAATTGGACTCGTCGTGGTCTCATTGATCGTGATATTCACGATTGTCCGAATAACCAGAAAGATCTCAAGAGAAGGAGCTTTGCTGACAGAGACAGACAGAGAGAAGCTGGGTATGCAGTTAAAGAACCTGAAGAAGACTTGGAAAGTGTTCCGGTCAAATAGGCTGGGCTTCACAGGATTCATCGTCCTCGCCATCTTCGTGGTCATGGCAATATTCGCGCCATGGCTCTCAACTGTCCCCAACCCGGATCACTATACCAACTTCGAAGAGAATAGGTTTGTCGATGGCGTGGCGGTATTGCTCAATCCACTTCCGCCGAGCCTCACCCCTTCATCCTATACGGGATTGATACACCCCTTTGGCACCGATTACAAGGGAGAGGACGTGTATAGCGACGTGGTCTATGGGACCAGAGCATCCCTGATGGTCGGCTTCATCGCAACGTTCATATCGATAGGAATGGGGGCCGTTATAGGTCTGGCCGCCGGATACTTTGGAAGGGTCGCGGACGAGATACTCATGAGGTTGACAGACTTCTTCCTGGTGCTCCCGTGGTTCCCGCTTATGATAGTGTTGATGACTGTTCTGGACCAGAAATTCATCTATGTCATACTAGTCATAGGCATCACCAGCTGGCCTTCGACAGCCAGGATTGTGAGGTCGCAGGTGCTGACGCTCAAGGAAAGACAATTCATCGAGAGGGCGAAAGCGATAGGTGCAAGTGACAGACACATAATCGGCAAACATATCCTCCCGAACACGATGCCACTGATATTCGCCAATACGGTCCTGCTCATAGCCATAGCGATATTCTCCGAGGCGTTTCTGGACTTCTTCGGTCTTGGCGATCCCAGTGTCATCAGCTGGGGATCGATGCTCGAATCCGCGTACAGCAACGGTGCGGTGGCCCAGGGAGCGTGGTGGTGGATTATTCCACCAGGGGCAGCAATCATCATACTGATACTGGCGTTCTCGCTCGTGGGTAACGCGCTGGATGATGTGCTCAACCCGAAGTTGAGAAGACGCTGATGTGATCTTCATTCCGGCCATATGAGGATTGGGGAGCCATGCAAGGGTCCAGTCTGCATCAAAAAACGATGGGATTGGAAATGGTTTGAACGGATTCGAGATATGCACTAAGGACTCACTTATTCTCCGCTGCAGCGGCCTGGGCCTGCTGCATCTTCCTGTAGAATGTGAGGTAGCCCATCGCGAACTTGTCCTCGCCCCAGAACAGCTTTGACGACTTGGTTGCAAGCTGCATGTTGGGATCGAGAGGGTTGCCGATGAAGCTGGTCATGCCCTGTCCAGCGCACATGAGCATGAAAGCCGCATTGAGCTTGGGTCTGTCCGGCAATCCGAATGATACATTGCTGAGCCCAAGTGTCGTGTTCACGCCTAGTTCCTCGGTCACGATGCGTATGGTATCGAGTGTGGCCTTGGCACCCTGGTCGTTGGTTCCGCACGCAAGGGCGACGCAATCGATTATCAGGTTCTTCCGGTCGAGACCGGCTCGCTCTGCGCGGTCGATGATCTTCCTGGCGATCTCCACCCTCTTCTCTGAAGTCTGTGGGATCCCCGCATCGTCGATGCAGAGTCCGACTAGCGCAGCATCGTACTGAGCTGCGAGTGGTATGACCACGTCCATTCTCTTCTCTTCCCCGGTGGTGGAGTTGATCCCAACTCGACCCTTCACCGTCTTCAGAGCGACTTCGAGGACTGCTGGATCGGATGTGTCGATCCAGAGAGGGACATCAACTGATTCTTGGACGATCCTGATGGCCTCGAGCATGGCATGCTTCTCATCTATCCCAGGGACACCAACATTGATGTCCAGGATATCCGCACCTGCCTCGATCTGTCGCTTTGCTTCCATCTCAAGAACTCCAAACTCGCCCGCTTTCAGCTTGGCGATCAAGTCCTTACGGTTGGTCGGGTTGATCCGCTCGCCCACCAGAACCGGCGTCTTCGTGGCTCCAATCTTCACGGTCTTTGCCGTACCCTTCAGCTCAATAACTGGCACAACTGCACAAGGCAAATTTCTCGCCTCCTATGAAAGGGGTGAACGCCTTTTCCGGGAAATAGTTTTGGGTAATTCATGCGCACAACGTCAGGAACATCTGGATGGTTCACAGATAGCCGTGCCATCGCCCGCTAATACTGCCCGCCCTTGACCTCCAAGCTAATGCGGATGAGCCGGAATCGTGCCATTATATTGACGTACGTACACCGTTTGACAGGAAAACGCCTCGAAATAGCAGAAACCTTAATTATGGTATCGAGTATGCCGGTTCAATCGGAGAAGGGGATTCGTCTTGGAGATGAATCGCTCTTGAACCGAACAGGAAAATCCGACCAGAACAGGAGTTCTGAGAGGAAACCGATTGGGGGTAAAACCAATGGAAGATGCAGTGACACGGCTTAAGAACGCAGTGATAAACTACGAGATGGAGACGATTGCTGATCTGGCGAAGAAGGCGCTCGCGGAAGGCGTCGACCCGCTCGTCGCCATTGAGAAAGGCTTGGCGGAAGGAATAAAGGTCGTTGGCGAGAGGTTCGGCAAGGGAGAGATCTACCTACCAGAACTCGTCATGGGCGCAGAGGCCATGAAGGCTGCGTTGGCCGTGCTTGAACCCGCAGTTCCGTCGGGGAAGCACAGGGCCAGTGCTGGCTTGGTTGTCATCGGCACAGTTCAGGACGACATACACGAGATCGGCAAGAACCTCGTGGCAACTATGCTGTCCGCGAACGGATTCGAGGTCGTCGACCTTGGAGTGAACGTGGCATCCACTGAATTCACCAAGAAGGTGGAGGAGCTGAAGCCAAAGATAGTAGCGATGTCTGCCCTGATGACCACGACTATGCCGAGGATGGCCGAGGTTATCGGACCAATCAAGAAGAAGAGCATTCCAATCAAAGCATTGATTGGCGGTGCACCAGTCACCGATGTCTACGCCAGGGAAATCGGAGCCGAGGGATACAGCGGCGACGCTTCCAGCGCGGTAGATGTTGCCAAGAAGCTTGTCGGGTGAGGTCCATGGCCTACGGAATCAAGAGGGGCATCCGATTCCAGATCCTCAGCGATGAGGACTTGGATAGGATTCATTGGAGCACACTACACATACTCGAGAAGATAGGTGTGCAGGTCGACAGTCCAGCGTGCAGGAAGCTATTGAAGGACAATGGCTGTGTGGTCGATGAGAGCACCCGTATCGCTAAGATGCCGTCTCACCTGATCGAGGAAGCGCTGGTGAAGAAGAAGACGTCCATCACTCTCGCGGGAAGGAACCCGAAGTACGATGCGAAACTGGACATGAACCATAGCCACATAACGGCGAATGGTAACGGTGCAGTGACAGTCGACTTCGAGACCGGAGAGAGAAGGGGCTCGACAAAGCAGGATGTCGCGAACTCGTCAAGGATCATCGACGCTCTGGAGAACGTGCATATCCATTGGCCAATGGTCAGCTCGACTGACCAGGACCCGGCTGCCGTCCACCTTCACGACCTCGACGCGTCTCTCAACAACACCGAGAAGCACGTCATGTACGAGACCGGCGTGACACTGTCAGATGCGAAGCACCTGACCGAGATGGGCTACGTCGCAGCCGGTGGCGAGAAGGAGTACAGGAACAGGCCGATCACGTCGTGCCTGCAGTGTACATACGCTCCTCTCCAGCATGACGCAGGTGTCATGGACGCGAGCCTGCACTTCGCCGAGGCAGGGGTGCCGCTCGTCTTCTTCGGAATGCCACAACCAGGTGCGACAGGTCCGGCAACGCTCGTCGGTTCGCTCGCAGTGGGCAACGCTGAGGTTCTCAGCGCTCTGACCATGATCCAGCTGGCGACACCCGGAGCAGCCGTGATATACGGTATGGGTAACGCACCGCTCGACATGAGGACGACGATCAGAGCCGGCGGAAGCCCGGAACACGCCATCTCATCCGCGATGGCGACCGAGCTAGCGCACTACTATGGAATGCCATCCTGCGTCGGTGTGTCGGCAACCGCGAAAGTGCCCGGTGACCAGTCAGTCCTGGAGTACTACACTGGTTGCGTCGGTCCGCTGCTCGCTGGTGCAGACCTGATGTGCGGTGTCGGGCTATTGGAGGATTCCAGCTGCCTGCATTACGAGGAGATCGTCATGGACAACGAGGTCGTTGGCGCGATCAAGAGGCTAATACGCGGCGAGTGGGCAGATGACGACACGATCCCGCTCGATGTGATCGAGAAGGTCGGTGTGGGTAAGAACTACCTTGCACAGAGACACACGGTAGATCACCTCAAGTCTGAGCACTTCATGCCGACGCTCATAGACAGGCGCTCGTACGATGCATGGTCCACCTCTGGATCGAAGTCTCTCAGAGACTCGGCCAGGGACAGGGTCAAGGCGATCCTCAAGGACCACAAGGTCCCACCACTCGATGCTGAGAAGCAGAAGAAGATCAATTCGATCATCGAGAGCACCAAGAAGGGCTTGTGGGGCGGCGAGTCCAAGACCTATTAAACCTATTCAGGGCCGGCGCGGTTTTCCGCCCGGCCTCGATAATCACTTTTTGATTATCGCAATTCCAGCGAATAACACACGATTGTGACAGATTGACTCTTGAGGGATGACAAATGGCGAATTGCATAACCGTATCGTGCAAGAGGAACGTCCTGAGCGAAGACGACATGCGGATGATCCACTACGCAGCCTTGGAGATCCTCGAAGTGACTGGTGTGGCTGTCAGAAGCGAAAAAGCGCAGAAGATGCTACAGGATGCCGGTTGCGATGTTGACAAGAAAAGTGCAGTCGTGAAATTCCCTCAGAGACTCGTCGAGGAACTCTCCCGGAAGAACAACAGGGCAGTCACTTTCTATGGTAGGACACGGAAACACGATGCTAGGCTCGACGGTGAGCACACCTACGTCGCCAGCGATGGAAACGGTACCATGGCGATGGATTTCGAGACACGACAGAGGAGGGAGTCCCGGAAATCCGATGTCGCCAAGAGTGCCTTCGTCTCCGATGCCCTTTCAGGGCATGGCATGAACTGGCCCAGCGTCACGTCTCAGGACGTCCCCCAGGGGACGAGACACATTCACGATCTTCAGGCATCCCTCGAGAATACAGAGAAACACATCACGATCGCAACGGATACGACCTCATGGGAAGTCGAGGATGTCATAGAACTCGCCTCGGCGGCTGTCGGAGGACGAGACGAACTTAGGAAGAGACCGATCATATCCTCGATCCATACCAGCTCATCGCCGCTTCAGATCGAGGGTGAAGGGCTGGAGGCAGGGTTCGTGGCGGCAAACGCAGGGATACCAATCTGCTTCTATGTGATGCCTGGACCAGGGGGGACAGGCCCGGCTACCCTTGCAGGATCTGTAGCCGTCGGGGTCGCCGAGGCGCTGGCAGGCAACACGATCTTCCAGCTGAACCAGGTTGGCACTTCATTCGTATTCGCCGCTGGGATGGCCAATTTGGACATGAGGGCGTCGACGAGGGCGGGGGGAAGCCCAGAACACGGCCTAACGTCCGCCGCATACGCGCAGATGGCGCATTACTATGGATTCCCGGCACTCGTGGGCGGTTTCGTCACAACATCCAAAGAACCGGATCAACAGGCGTCTGCAGAGAAGCTCGCGAGCGCCATACCACCGATACTCGCAGGAGCGGACATGATCGCCGGCATAGGGTTGCTCGAAGACTGCAGAACAGTCTGGCTGGAACAGTTGGTCATCGACTCGGAGATGTCTCAGATGATCAGCCGAATGGCCAGGGGAATGGAGGTCAACGAGGATTCTCTGGCACTGGATGTCATTCACAAGGTGGGAGTCGGCAAGGACTACCTGGGGCAGAGGCACACGGTGGAGAAGTTCAGGACGGAACATTTCATGCCGACCCTGGCAGACCGGACATCATGGGACTCGTGGGCGCAGAGAGGTTCGAAGACACTTCTCGACCGCGCCGCGCAGGAAGTCAGGCGCATATTCAAAGAGCACCGTGTTGAACCCGTTCCAAAAGAGCTCGGTGAGACCGTCGACAAGCTTCTCAAGAAGAGAAGCAAGTAGACCGCAGACTCATTCCTTGACCGTGGTGAAGCACGCACAGGTGAGCGTGCGCGCCACGCCTCTCACTTCCCTCAACCTATCAATGACCAGCTGGCCGATATCCTCCATGCTCGAACCGCGCACTTTGAGGAGCATATCGTATTCGCCAGATATCATGTGTACCTCGAATATGCCTCGGATGGTGGCGATCTCTTCGGCCGTATCCCTCTGGGAGAGCCCTTTCTCGGCCTCGAATTGAACGAGTATGAAAGCGGAGACGCCCAGGCCCAGCGCGGAATAGTCTGGGAGCGCTGTGTACCTGCGAATGACCCCCTTCTGCTCCATCTTGACAATTCTATCATGGACCGTCGCCCTCGGAATCTCCAACTCACGGGCTATTGCCTTGGTGGTCTTCCTCGCGTCTTTCATCAACTCCTCGAGTATCGTCGAGTCCTTCTCATCAAGCATAAATCGTCAATATGACGGTTTTCTTATATGAATATTGCCTTTTTTCGGATTGTTTCCGTGATAATGGAGGTAAAAGTCAAATAGGATATTGACTTGTCGTCTATTCGTCGATGGTAACAATGCAGCAAACCGTATTGCACCTGAAAGAGAGCAAGATGGGACACATACTCAGAATCCAGAGTGCCGCTCTGAAAGCGATTCACGATTACATGTACGAGAACTGCGTGGTCCAAGCGATGCCGGTCATGCTGTCCCCGGAGACCGACCCCCTCAACCACCCTCATTTCGATGCGTCGGTGGAATACTACGGTCAGAGACTGCATCTCACGAAGAGCATGATAATGCACAAGCAGCTCGCGCTTCTGAACGATGGCTTCGACAAGATCTACATAATGTCTCCGAACGTGAGGCTCGAGCAGGGCGAACTCGGGGCCTCGGGAAGACACCTTTTCGAGTTCACCCAGGTGGATATCGAACTCAAGGACAAGACCAAGAAGGAGTTCAAGGAACTCGTCGATGGAATGATCGTGAAGGTTTTCGAGTTCGTCAAGAAGGAGTGCTCTGATGATCTGACAGCGCTAGGCAGAAGGCTGGAGGTCCCGAAGCTCCCTCTGAAGATCTTCGAATCCGAGGAGCTGAAAGCAAAATACGGAGATGATTTTGAGAAGGTCATGTCCGAGACTGAGAGAGACCCATTCTGGGTCCTGAACTTCAGACGCGAGTTCTACGACAGGGAAGACAAGGAGCGGAAGGGATACTACCACAACTACGACATGTTCTGGCCGGAAGGATATGGCGAAGCCCTTTCCGGAGGCGAGAGGGAGTGGGAGTACCAGGAGATCATCCGCAAGATGATGGAGCGCAGGACCAACATGGACGCCTATAAGAGATACCTCGAGGCGGCCACGCAAGGATTGATACCTCAGACCGTCGGAGGCGGTCTCGGAATCGAGAGAATGGTCAGATTCCTTACGGGGCAGAGTCACGTTAGGGATATCTCACTCTTCCCGAGGGTGCCCGGCGAGAAGATAGCGTTCTAATGTGAATCGTCCAGCAGGTTTCAGCACGGCAGGAATGTCGAATCAAGAGACCTTCTCGACTATGGCGCCTTCACCAGGAACTGTTATAAATGACTCAGATTCCAGGCCGGAAGATTCCAGGAACGTGCGCACCATGGCTTGCTTGATCTTGGACGCATTCTCGAGAGTTATCGCGAAGACCGCAGGTCCGGAACCACCTAGGGACACGCCAAGAGCCCCTGAATCGAGTGCGCTCTTTCGCACCTCATCGAATCCAGGCACCAGCTTCTTCCTGTAGGGAACTGAAAGTGTGTCATCCAGGTATTCGCCAACAGCACGGGCATCACGCTTCATCATCGAATGTACCATGCCAGCGGCCATTGAGAGATTGCTCACGGCATCCGACAGCGGTACTGATTTCGGAAGGACCTCCCGCGCCTTGCGCGTCTCAACCGAGATCTCGGGCAGTACGACGACGATCTGGAAGCTCGGAGGTTTGATCCTCAATATAGTACGCTTGCGAGCATCGGATACCACGGTGAATCCACCGTGCAGCGCGGCGGCGACATTATCGAAATGCCTGGACCCTGCGATCAGTTCCTCACCCATGGCCGCGGCCTCGAGTATGAGCGATTCGTCGCGTACGCCCATCAGCGTAGCCATGGCGAGCGCTCCGCCGACGGACGAGGCGGCACTGCTGCCAATCCCGCTACCAGGTTTCATGCCTTTCTTAATGGTCATCGAGAAACCGTATTCTTCGCACCCGCACATATCGGCGAGACGCATGGCCGCATACGATGCGGTGTTCTTCTCGGGGTCAGTCGGTATGCCGCTCCATCCAGATACCTTGACCTCGCGTCTGCCAGGTTGTCTCAATTGAATCGTGACAGTGTCCCGAGGAGAATCCAGACATAATCCGAATGAATCGAATCCTGGACCGAAATTCGCCAATGTCGCTGGCGAAGATATGACCGCCTTGTTGTACCTCATGATCTATACCCACCAGAGGGGATGAGACAAAGACATATTAAAGAAACTCTGTGTCCGAGCATTCTCGCCATGGACATTTTTGTGCAAAATGCAGTTGCCAGGCGGTTCGCACAACCCATACGATGATGACCAGATGTGCGAAGGGCTTATATTCACTCTGAACATAGCATGCGCGGCCCATGAGGAATGCGTTTGCCGACCTTTGAAATGAAGTGCATGGAATGCGGAAGAGTCCACGACATGTCCAGGCCTGCCTATGCGTGCAGCTCGTGCGGTAATCTTCTGGAGATCAGCGTCGACATCGATGCCGCAAGGGAAAGGCTGTCTAAGACAAACTTCGCGTCCAGGCGACTCTCAGTCTGGAAGTACAGAGAACTGCTGCCAGTCACCGAGAATACAAGGATATACACAAGAGGGGAGGGAGGAACGCCACTGGTCCGATGCGACAGACTCGCGAATCATCTAGGTCTAAGCCATCTATGGCTCAAGTTCGACGGCACAAATCCCACTGGATCATTCAAGGACCGCGGCATGACCATGGGAATCACGAAAGCAAAGGAGCTCGGGATGAATGTAGTCACCTGCGCCTCGACCGGCAACACCTCTGCATCACTCGCTGCATACGCAGGGCATGCGGGTGTGAAATGTGTCGTCCTGATACCGGAAGGGAAGGTTGCGCTGGGGAAGCTCGCACAGGCGATGATGCACGGGGCGACGGTCGTCTCGGTTCGAGGAAATTTCGACCAGGCCCTAGACATGGTCATGAGATCATCGGATTCACTCGGGATGTATGTCCTGAACTCGGTCAACCCATTCAGGATCGAGGGACAGAAGACGGCCGCATTTGAGATATGCGACCAACTCGAAGGTGCATGCCCGGATACGCTCTATGTGCCCGTCGGGAACGGAGGCAATTCGTCCGCTTACTGGAAGGGGTTCAAAGAATATGAGGAGTTGGACTTCGTCGCAGGCCATCCGGAGATCAGAGGGGTTCAAGCAGTCGGGTCCGCCCCGATCGCCGAGATGTTCGCAAAAGGGAGGGATACGATGGTCCCTGTGCAGAACCCCGAGACGGTCGCCACAGCGATAAGGATAGGCAATCCTGCTAACTGGAAGAAGACCATCAGGGCAATCAAGGAATCAGAGGGAACAGCTTTCACTGTAGCGGATGATGAGATACTCGCAGCTCAGAGATTGATGGCGACTCTGGAAGGGGTATTCCCCGAACCAGCGGGCGCAGCGGCTGTCGCAGGCCTCGCGAAGGATGTCGCGAGGGGACTCATCGATAGATCATCGAAGATAGTCTGCGTATCGACGGGACATGGACTGAAGGATCCGGACACTGCGATCAAGCAATGCTCAAGGCCTCATGTGATAGATGCGGACATGAAGGCACTCGAGAAACTCCTGGAGGATGCCTGATCTGAGAATCATCCTTGTCGGTTTCGGTGTCGTCGCCAGGAGCTTCGCGGAGATAGTCGAATCAGATGGAGAATCGCTTGCCAGAAGATATGGATTGAAGCCGAAGATCGTTGGCATAGCAGACAGTAGAGGAGCTGCAATAGCCCAGACAGGTATCGACCTCAAGAAGGCGCTCGGGTCCAAGAAAGACAATGGAGACCTTAGCGGACTCGATGGCATCTATCATGAAGGCATGACCGGTGCCCAAGTCATCAAGGAAGCAGACTGCGATGTCGTAGTCGAATCCACCCCCACGGAGATCACGGCGGCCGAGCCAGGACTGACCCACCTCAAGACAGCTATGATGAAAGGGCGACATGTGGTATGCACGAACAAGGGACCGTTGGCACTCGCGATGCCTGCCCTGATAGAGTTGGCCCACCACAACGAGGTCGTCCTAAAGTTCAGTGGCACAGTTGGCGGCGGGACGCCTGTCCTTGATTTCGCGAAGAAATGTCTGGAGGGCAGTGAAGTCCGGTCGATAAAGGGCATATTGAATGGCACCTGCAATTACATACTCACAAGGATGGCGAACGAGTCTGCCACCATGAAGGACGCACTCGCAGACGCACAGAGGTTGGGGTACGCGGAGGCCGACCCCACATACGACGTAGAAGGACTCGATACCGCATGTAAGCTCGTGATAACATCAAACCATGTGCTGGGCACGGGACTTTCAATCAAGGACATCGACATACGAGGGATCACTGACATCTCCGTCGAAGACGTCAAGGAGGCGCTTTCGCAGGGGGAGACGATCAAGCTTATAGGCGGCGTTGCTGGCGGCAAGGCAAAGGTCTCTCCCGAGAGAGTGAAACTGACACATCCACTCAATGTATCTGGCACTTTCAACGCGATCTGTTTCGACACATTCCCTTCCGGTGAGGTCACACTGGTCGGCAAGGGTGCAGGGGGTCCAGAGACAGCGACCTCTGTGATCAGGGACCTGCTGGAGATTCGCAGAGCATACGCAAGGTAGCACATTCACATCGAGAGTTGGTAAGCAATGAGATTGGTGATGAAGTTCGGAGGAGTGAGCGTTGCGGACGGAAAGGGATTCAGGAAGGTCGGCACGATCGTCCACAAGTACCATGAACGAGGGGACCAGATCGCAGTCGTCACATCCGCCATGCACTCCGTGACGAACTCGTTGATAGATGCCGCGTCACAAGCTGGTCGGGGACGCAAGGATCATGTCAGAAGATACGTGGATGATCTCACCGAGAGGCACAGGAAGGCCTGTGAGGATGCGATCGAGAACCGTGAGATACTGGACAAGATCCAGCATGTCGTCACATCGACTTGCGACGATCTCCGGAACATACTACTCGGCATAGCACACATAGGCGAGCTCACACCCAGATCTAGGGATTATGTCATAGGCTTCGGCGAGAGACTCGCGGCGCCAGTTCTTCAAGGAGTGTTCGAAGACATGGGCATGAAGGCGAAGGCGCTCACAGGCGGAGAGGCAGGGATAGTGACTGATGACAATTTCGGCGCCGCCCAACCGCTCATGAACATGACGACACTGCAGGTTAGGCAGAACCTCGGCCCGATCATGGAGGATGGCACCATACCGATCGTAAGCGGTTTCATAGCCCAGACCCAGGAGAGCATCCAGACGACCATCGGTCGGGGAGGCTCGGATTACACTGCATCCATCATCGGCGCTTCGATAAGGTCAGACGAGGTCTTGGTATGGAAGGACGTCGACGGACTCATGACGGCGAACCCAAAGATCGTGAAGAACGCCAAGATGATAGACAGCATCTCATTCCCAGAAGCCATGGAACTGGCGCACTTCGGTGCTGAGATCATCCATCCGAAGGCGCTCGAATGCGCAGCCAAGTACCAGCTGCCGTTCAGGGTCAAGAGTCTTGCGGACCCCGACCGGCCGGGATCCACCATCGTCAGCGAGGTCAAGGTCAAGGACGGTGATGTCGTGAAAGCGATCACCAACATAGACGATGTCGACCTGATCACGGTCTGCGGCGCGAGCATGGTGGGCACTCCAAGACTGCCGGCGAAGGTACTGCAGATCCTCACGGACGAGGACATAGATGTCCTGATGATATCCCAGAGTTCATCTGAGGAAAGCATCACGCTCGCAATACCCAAGGAGAGCGGTTCAAGGGCTCAGAACGCACTTGAACTTTCCTTGCTTGGTTCCAAGCAGGTCAGGGAGGTCAATATTGAGACGGCATTGAGCATAGTCGCCGTGGTCGGAGCTGGCATGAAGGGAACACCGGGAGTCGCAGCCAGGGTGTTCGCCACCATGGCTAAGGAGAATATCAACATACGTGCGATCGCCCAGGGCTCTTCCGAACTCAACATATCATGCATAATAAAGAAAAAGGACGCCGCCAAAGCAGTCAACGCACTTCATGACGATTTCGAACTGGGGGTATGAGGTTGGCCCAGAAAAATAAGGATAAGGATGCCCCACTCAGGAGCGATGCGATGAAGAAGGGGAATTCGAGGGCTTCCGCGAGAGGATTGTTCAGAGCGGTTGGCATGAAGGATGAGGATTTCGACAAACCGATCATAGCGATCGCCAACTCATTCAACACAATCGTCCCCGGCCATATCCACATGAACCAGCTGGTGGCCGAGGTCCGGAAAGGCATCGAGGAGGCCGGAGGAGTTGCCTTCGAGTTCGGAGTACCAGGCATCTGCGATGGAATAGCGATGGGATTGGATGGCATGAGATACTCGCTGCCGTCGAGGGAGATAATCGCAGACACGGTGGAGGCCATGGTCGAGGCTCATGTCGCGGACGGATGGGTAGGTGTCACCAACTGCGACAAGATAACACCAGGCATGCTGATGGCGGCGGGTAGGTTGAACATACCGGCGATCATGCTGACTGGCGGACCTATGATGCCAGGGAAGTACAAGGGTCGCAAGCTCGATGTGATATCCATATTCGAAGCGGTCGGTGAACTCGCTGCGGGCAGGATCACGCAGGAGGACCTTGACCAGATAGAGAGACGCGCATGTCCAGGACCAGGATCGTGTTCTGGACTCTTCACGGCGAACACAATGGCCTGTCTGACCGAAGCGATGGGGATGAGCCTGACGGGATCCGCGACCGAACATGCGGTCGCGAAGTCGAAACTGGCCACTGCCAGGAAGACCGGAATGACCGCGGTCGAGCTGGTCAGGAAGGGCATCAAACCCAGGGACATAGTCACCAAAGATGGTCTCGAGAACGCCATCCGGGTCGACAACGCGATTGGCGGTTCGACGAACACTTGCATCCACATGGTCGCGATAGCGAAGGAGTTCGGCCTGGACCTTGAACTGTCTTTATTCGACAAGCTATCCCGCGAGACCAAGCACATAGTGGCCTTGAAACCCGGCGGCCGTCATTTCATGGATGATTTCGATAGAGCTGGCGGGATACCCGCAGTGCTCAACAGACTTACGGGCACCCTGAAGAATACGGACACGGTCTCGGGTAGGAAGACTCTCGAGATCGCGAAGGCATCCTCGGTGATGGATGACGATGTCATCAGGCCACTCGACAAGGCGTATCACGAAGAAGGAGGCATCGCCATACTATATGGCAATCTTGCAGAGGAAGGATGTGTCATCAAGCAGTCGGCGGTCGTTGATTCAATGAGGCGATTCGAAGGTCCAGCTAAGGTCTTCGATGCGGAGAAGGCCGCGACGGATGCGATGATGAAGGGCACGATAAAGGCGGGAGATGCCGTGATCATCCGATACCAGGGACCACAGGGTGCTCCAGGCATGCCAGAGATGCTCGGCCCCACATCAATGATAGCCGGTCTTGGTCTCGGGGAATCGGTCGCGCTCATCACGGACGGACGATTCTCCGGAGGCACTAAGGGACTGTCGATAGGCCATATATCGCCAGAGGCGTATTCCGGCGGCGCAATCGCCGCAGTCAGGAACGGAGACATAATCAGGGTCGATCTGGACGGGAGAGAGATCGAGGTGCTGATCTCCCAGAGGGAGGTCAAATCGAGGCTTAAGGAGCGAAAAGTGCCGAGGATGACGGTGTCCGGATACCTTGCGAGATATAGAGATGGTGTGGGCTCTGCAAGCAACGGAGCCGTGATGACCCCTAAGAAGAAGTGATGGCATAGGTCCGATGAGCCAACAATCATAATACGATAGATGCTTCATTGGGTAGGGCGGCCCGAATCACCATATACCACTGAGGGTCGACCGAAACCAGCGGAGATCGAGAACAGGAGGATTCGTCGATGGACGCGGATAGAATCGCTTTCGAGATTGCACCGAGCGTATTGGGGCTACTCCTCGTGATTTACTCAGTAGTGCACATCAGAAAACTGGGCGCGGATTTCTTCACCGTGATACGCGGATGGATATTCACACTATTCATCGCATCCATCGCACTACTATGGGCGTTTGAGGCCTTGAGAGGGCTGTTTGGCACCTGGGGCCAGCAGCCGCACATAGCGATATACGCGACGTTCATGGTGGTCATGATATGGCTGTCTGTCTGCCTGGTCGCGCTGAACTCAAGGTATAGAACATTCAGCAGCATCGATCAGTTCTCCGATATGATGAAGAGGCGCCCAATAAACATAATAACAGCCTGGGGGTTCGTCGGTCTGGTCGTGATAGTCTACTCATGGGTCGTCGATCCGATCGGGTCCCAGATAAAGGACGAGATCGGCCTCCTCACCGCATTGTTCGCATACCTCGTCTCGTCGATAGTGGTGGATTTCATCCTTCCCTTGATGCATGAGGAGGGTTTCGACCAGGGCAAGGGCGCGAGGGTATTCGCAGGCGTGATGAGGGGCGTAGGACTTGCATGGATAGGCATACCAGCTTCCCTGTTCGCCCTGTTCATCGTTCTTGGCAACTTCATCGAGTACGATGGCCCGAATCCGTATTCCTGGGTGATGGTGGCGCTCTTTGCTGGCATACTGGGATCCATAACGGAGACGCGCTTCACCGCTCTGATCGTCGATCCAGAGGTGGAGAATGCCAAGAAGTCAGGGTTCAGAGCATACGATATCCCGCGAGGACCATACATCATCGAGGATGAGAAATCTGATTCGGCCATGCAGCTGTTCTCAGAACTGATATCCCTGCCACTCAGGCCCGATGCCAATATACCTGGAAAGGAGAATTCCGCATCAGCCACGCTGGAATACTTGATTCCAAGAGGGATCATAGTGACGAGGGAGTTCCCGGACAACATCAGGGAGAGGTTCAACATCCAGGTGACCCCGATAATCTGGCTCACAGAGACGACCGGAGAACGGAGGATCGCACCTACAAGCCTGGCGGTGCTGACGGACACGCTCATAAGATTCATGGAGAGCAATCCGAACAGTATCATACTCCTCGAAGGAATCGAGTATCTGGTGACATTCAACGAATTCAAGAAGGTTCTCAAACACCTTGACTCCCTCAACGAGACGACTTGGATATCCAAAGCCCGGACTATCATGACATTGAACCCCCGGGCGTTCGATGATAAGGAGCTCGCCATGATCGAGAGGGATCGCAGGGTGATCAAGGGAGTCGAGGGCGTCGATGAGCTCAAAAGGCAGTCCAAAGTCACGTCATCTTGATGATGCAACGAGTGTACAGGATAGTACATTTCTGCAGAATCGGATGCTGAGAAGAGATTTATAGCTTGACGATTTTATCAGGCATAGTCAGTATGACTCTTCGGACCTCTCGAGGCTCCGTGGATCAATAAGTCTCTTAGAATATGCTATGGGGGAAAAGAACAGTGAGGGAATTTGGTAGAAGACTTGTAGCGCTAGCGGCGGTCGCGATGCTAGCGGTTATGATTGTTCCGGCCACGATATCTGCCGGAGATGAAAGAGCAGAATGGACTTTTATGGTCTATCTTGACGCGGACAACAACCTGGAGACCTACGGCATCATGAACATAGAATGGCTTGAGACCGTGGGCTCCGATGAGAATGTCAACTTCGTGGTTCTCCTGGACACATATGGCGAACCAGCAGACCTTCTTTACGTCAGGGAAGGTACATCCGATTCTGTTGGCGAGGCATATGGATATCCAATGGAAGTCGACATGTCAGACCCTGTGGTTCTCGAGGAGTTCATCGTGAACACCTGCACAGACTACCCAGCTGACAAGTACGCACTCATACTCTGGGATCACGGTGGCGGATGGCGCGGATTGTGCTGGGACGACACCACCGAAGAGGAGACTGGACTGAACGAGTGCATCACAATGGTCGAGTTGAGAGACGCACTCCTTGACGCCAAGGAAGAGACCGGCATCGTGCTCGATGTTGTGGGCTTCGACCTGTGCCTCATGGCCATGCCCGAAGTCGCATACCAGGTCAGGGACTGCGCAGATTACGTGGTCTTCAGCGAGGAGACAGTGCCTGGAGCGGGCTTCCCATATGACGCCATCGCCAGGGACCTCGTCGCAGATGCTGGCATGGATGGAAAAGGACTATCAGAAGTCATCGTCAATGACTACGGGGATTACTACTCGTCCTTGGCAGGATGGGTCGACTGGACGATAAGCGCATTCGACATGGACTACATGGATGACATCTTCTACGCGGTGGACGACTTGGGAACCGAGTTACTTGAGTCTCTCCGAGCGTACATGAACTTGATCCAACAGGACCTTATTGGCGCTCAGGAGTACTACTATCCGTACAACGTCGATCTGAAGGGATTCGCTATGAACCTGCTCGCGGACGACAACATCGATAACGATGAGTTGAAAGACGCAGCCGAGAGAGTCATCGAAGCGGTGGAAGGCGGCGTGTTCGCGATGTACAACAGCATCCATAACGACGAGTCCCATGGCATTGCTATCTATGCCCCGTCCACGAACGACGGTATGCACAGCATCAAAGACGACTACGTGGACGTACCGTTCGCGCAGGACACGAGCTGGTACGAATTCGTCCTGAAATTCTCCAGCTGGGAAGGCCGGACATGGGGTCGTGACAAGTGAGTACTTGATGAGAGATCAGACCTTTTCGAGAAACCCTTTAAAAAACCCATTCTCGTTTTATCATTCAGGTACTGATGCCTAAGTCAGGCTTTCTTGTACGAACCGAGGACCTTCACAAATGCGCCAGTCTTGAGCAGCCCACCTATGGCGGCATGACAGTTTGGATCCCCTACCCCGCCCTCGATGTCTGCGAAGAAAACGTACACCCAAGGCTTGTTCCTCCTCGGTCTGGACTCCAATTTGGATAGATTGACGCCTCTGGATGCGAACTCTCCGAGGCAGTTGTATAATGCTCCTGGGGCGTTCTTGGTCGCGAAGACTATCGAAGTCTTGTCGGCACTATCGATCGTGCCCGGGTTCTTCTCCATCACGAAGAACCTGGTTACATTGGTGTCTTCGTTCTGGATTTCCTCCCTGAGGATTTCCAAACCGTACAGTGACGCGGCCCTCTTGCTTGCGATGGCCGCAAGGTCGATGCGCTTGGATTCGGCAACTATCTTGGCGCTACCAGCGGTATCGTATGACGCGATTGTCCTCCACTCAACATGCCTCTGAAGGAACTTCCTGCACTGGCCGAGGGCCTGCGGATGACTGAGCACCTCTTTGACAGTCTCCTCTGTTGCTCCCTTTGCGACCATCAGACAATGCTTGACAGGGACGATGACCTCGCCAGATATCCCTATGTCATGGTCCAGTAGGAGGTCATTGACCTGAGTGACACTTCCCTCTATCGAGTTCTCGACTGGAACGACCGCGTGGGTGACGGAATCCTGCTCCACGGCCTCGAACACGGACTGGAAATCGGGATAGGGCTTGGTGCGCACCTCTGCTCCGAAGTATTTCACACATGCATCTTCGGAGTATGCGCCCTGTTCACCCTGGAATGCGACGATGACGTTCTCATTCACGAATACCACCAGCCTCGTACAAATCACATCATATTTCTACCCTTCCAAAGTGACATGGAGAGTACCATCAAAGGCATTGTACAGATGTGTCCGGCAGCGAGGCGCGACTGACCAGAATGGTGCCAGGAAAGGTTTATATCAATCGAGGCCATGCAGATGATTGTCACGCTCAAAAAGGGTGTGACCTCACTGATGACATGGAGGCAAGGAATGGCACAAGAGAGTAAGATTCAACTTATTCTGCCCTTGGGGCTGCTTATCCTAGCCTAGATGCTGCAGTGTAGGATTTTTTGGAGAGTGTTTTGATGCCCACACAAGCTCCGAGTGAGAATGCTAAACAAGAAGAGAACATCGCGTTCAAGGTCCCAGACAAAGGGGTCTTCGTCAGTGAATACAATGAACAGATCTTTCGGGCGACCAGGATGCCAGAGACTGTGAAGATCCTGGATACGACCCTGAGGGACGGCGAGCAGACGCCCAATGTGGCTCTCTCGATCGATGACAAGCTAAAAATCGCACAGGCGTTGGACGAGCTTGGAGTGGATATAATCGAAGCCGGTTTCCCTGTCAACTCAGAGGGCGAGGCAGAGGCTGTGAAGAGAATCGCTGCGGCAGGGCTCAAGAGCGAGGTCTGCGGACTTTGTCGCGCGAGCAAGCTAGACATAGATGCCGCATTGACTTGCGATGTTGATTCGATCCATATATTCCTGGCGACCTCAAAAGTACACCTGGAGAAGAAGCTCAAGATATCCAGGGGGGAGGCTGTTGAAAAGGCTGTGACCGCCGTGCAATACGGAAAGGATCACGGGTTGATAGTCGAGTTCAGCTGTGAGGATGGTACGAGGACCGACCTCGAATTCCTCAACACCGTGCATAAGGCGATTGAGGAGGCAGGTGTCGACAGGATCGATATACCAGATACCGTCGGTGTCATGACACCGCAGGCGATGATGCAGTTCGTCTCGGAGATCAAGAAGACGACGAAGGTGCCTCTCGCAGTGCACTGCCATGATGATTTCGGACTCTCGGTCGCCAACTCCCTGGCGGGCATACTAGGGGGCGCGGAAGAAGTCCATTGCACGATAAATGGCCTTGGAGAGCGCGCGGGAAATGCCGCCCTCGAAGAGGTCGTGATGGGACTCCAGGCGTTCTACGGGATAAAGACTCGGATCAATACGAGGAAGATGGCTTTCGTGTCGAGACTCGTGTCACAGCTCACTGGAATAGCGGTCCAACCGAACAAGGCCATCGTGGGCGAGAACGCGTTCTCGCACGAAGCTGGGATACATGTCCATGGGGTGCTGAGCGAGAGCTCGACCTACGAACCAATGAGACCTGAGATCGTCGGCAAGGAGAGGGTGTTCGTAGTCGGCAAGCACTCAGGAGTACACGCTGTACAGAACAAACTGAAGGAATACGGGCTCGACCTAACAGGGGACCAGCTCAAGGAAGTGGTCGCGAGGATAAAGAAGTACGCGGAGTCCGGAAAGAAGCTGGATGATGCCGAATTGCTCGCAGTCGCCTATGACGAGATAAGTGAGGAGAAGGAGCCTGTGATAAGGCTCGAGGAATTCACGGTCTTCACTGGACTGAACTTCACACCAACGGCCACGGTCGTTCTCAACATCGATGGAGATGTCAGGCGGGCGTCGGAGACCGGTGTGGGCCCGATAGATGCGAGTCTGAGCGCGATAAGGACTGCCGTATCAAAGAATATCGTGCTGAAGCAATACAGGCTCGAAGCGATAACCGGTGGGTCCAACGCGCTCTGTGAGGTCACAGTGAAGCTCGGAGATTGTGAGGACTCTCAACTTCTCGCACTAGGGAAGAGCGTCGGTTCGGACATAGTCACGACCAGTGTGGATGCCACCGTGGAAGCGTTGAACAGGCTCTGGATGCACAAACTTGGCGCAAATGGCGACAAGGTCAAAAGGAAGGCGTACTAACAGAGGGGGTGGGTGACATTGGCAAAGACCATGGCAGAGAAGATATTGTCAGCGAAGGCTCGGAAGGACGTCCGCGCAGGAGAGATCGTCGAAGCCGAGGTCGATTATGTGATGGTGAACGACATCACGGCTCCAGCGGCGTTCGATGAGTTCGAAGGTTTCTGCACGCCACCGCTGGAGAAGAAGATGGTCCTGATCCCGGACCACTATGTTCCGAACAAGGATGTGGCATCTGCGATCCAGGCGAAGAAGATGAGGGATTTCGCGTCCAAGTACAAGATACGCAACTACTTCGAGATAGGGTCCGGCGGCGTCTGCCACCAGCTGATGATCGAGAAGGGGTTCGTCGCGCCTGGGAGGCTGATAGTCGGAGCCGATTCACATACATGCTCATACGGGGCGATGGGCGCGTTCGCCACTGGGATCGGAAGCACCGAGGCCGCGACGGTGTTCGCGAGAGGCGTCCTCTGGTTCAAAGTACCAGAATCGATGAAGTTCGAGGTAAACGGACAGCTTGGAAGACACGTGTCTGGAAAGGACATAATACTCACGATCATAGGAGACATAGGGGTCGAAGGTGCACTCTACCAGTCGATGGAAGTCGTCGGTGACACCATCTCCGCATTGCCCGTCTCTGAAAGGGTGACGATATCCAACATGGGCATAGAAGCGGGAGCAAAAGCCTGCATAATACCGCCGGACGCGAAGGTGGATGACTATCTGAAGGGGCGTGTCAGAGACACCTATGAGAAGGTGTATGCTGACAAGGATGCCGAGTATTCGGACATAAGGAAGTACGATGCGAAGGACATTGTCCCGGTGGTCGCGAAGCCGTTCCTGCCGAGCAATGTGGCGCCCGCAAGCGAGGTCGGGGTAACCATCGACCAAGCGTATCTAGGCTCATGCACTAACGGAAGGATAGAGGATCTCAGAGTCGCCGCAGCGATACTGAAAGGTAAGAAGGTACATGAAGGGGTCAGGATGATTGTAGTGCCTGCGAGCAAGGATGTCTTCGACAAAGCGATGGAAGAAGGACTGTTCAAGATATTCTCCGACGCTGGTGCATTCATATCCGGTCCCACATGCGGCGCATGCCTTGGGGGTTACATGGGCGTGCTCGCTCCAGGCGAAAGATGCGTCAGCACGACGAACAGGAACTTCATCGGAAGAATGGGACACATGGAATCCGAGGTCTACCTTGCGGGTCCCGCAGTCGTCGCAGCGAGCGCAGTTGCGGGGAGAATAGTCGATCCGTCGGAGGTGACTGGATGAAATCGCACTTCGGCGGGAAGGCATGGGTGTTCGGGGACAATGTGGATACCGACCAGATCATACCGGCAGAGTATCTCGTCACGATGAACAGCGCAGAGCTTGCCAAGCACGCGTTCGTGAAGGTGATGCCAGAATTCCCTGTCAACGTGAAGGAAGGCGATGTGATAGTCGCCGGAAGGAACTTCGGATGCGGCTCGAGCCGAGAGCATGCACCCAGGGCATTGATGGGAGCAGGGGTGTCCTGCGTCATAGCGGAATCGTTTGCCAGGATATTCTTCAGAAACGCGATCAACATAGGGTTACCAGTCATCGAGGCAACGCTGGAGGTCGACCAGGGAGACGATATCGAGGTGGATGTATCGAAGGGTGTCGTCAGGAACGACAGCTCCGGAAAGGAAACCACGTTCGCCAGCTATCCGCCTTTCGTGATGATGCTCATGGAGAAAGGGGGTCTAGTACCCTACACCAAGGAGAGATTGGGTTGCACAAGATCGGAGTGATCCCAGGAGATGGGATAGGACCAGAGGTGGTCAGGGAAGCGCGCAAGGTCCTGGACGTCATCTGCGAGAGAAAGGGAATCCAGCTAGATTTCGAAGAGTTTCCACTGGGCGCAGCGCACTACCTGAAGACGGGAGAGGTGCTCTCAGACGAGACCATATCAAGATTGGAGGAGAAGGAGTCCATCCTGCTCGGCGCAATGGGTGATCCCCGGGTCAGCCCAGGAGTGCTCGAGAAGGGCGTCCTGCTCCGCCTCAGGTTCCACTTCGACCAGTATGTCAACCTCAGACCTGTAAAGCTGTTCCAGGGAGTGCCTGCCGCATTGGCTGGCGATAGGAAAATAGACATGCACTTCATCCGAGAGAACACGGAGGATTTCTATGTCGGCCTGGGCAGCCGGGTCAGGACGGGATCTTCGAGAGAGCAACTCAAACTCATCAGAGAGACCTATGAGGTGAAATTCGACATAGGAATAGACCTCAAAGACACAGACGAGCTGGCATATCAGATAGGAATCATCACCAGGCAAGGTGCCAGGCGCGTGATCGACTACGCGTTCGATCTCGCAAAGAAGAAGGGTGCCGACCTCGTGACCTCCGTCGATAAGGCGAATGTCCTCACAGAAGTCTACGGACTCTGGCGAGAAGAGGTGGAGAAAGCATCGAGCAGCTACGGGATAGAGAAGGAGTTCCAGTATGTCGATGCGGTGGCACTGCACATGGTCAGGAACCCAGAGAGGTTCAAGGTTCTGGTCACGCCCAACCTGTTCGGAGACATACTGACGGATCTGGGGGCAGCGTTGCAGGGAGGTCTCGGATTTGCGCCATCGGGGAATATCAACCCGAGCGGTGTTAGCATGTTCGAACCAGTCCATGGTTCGGCTCCAGATATCGCGGGAAAGGGTCTGGCAAACCCGGTCGGAGCGATCCTCTCATCGGCCCTGATGCTGGACACTCTAGGATACAAGGATGCTGCTCATGAGATGGAATCAGCGGTCATGAGCGTCTTGAGCGATGGAAAGCACAGGACTGCGGATGTTGGCGGCAAGATGTCGACCACGGCCATGGGAGATGCGGTCCTCAACGCGCTGAAGAGCCAGTAACCGATATCCCCAGAGGAATGAAAAGGGGAGCCAACGGAATCATCACGTTGGACCTGCCAGCTCATCCAACATCGATATCACTCGGGCGTATAACTCTGCGTAGAGTGCTTTGTAACCATTATCGATCCTATCGTCGAGAAGCCATGTGCGGATGACTCCAAGCCTCATCTTGACGTGATTGCAGTCCCTCAGAGAATAGGCCAAATTCATTTCCAGGATCGCCGCCTGATAATGGGCCTCCTCGACTCGGGCTGGATCATTGAGGATAGAATCTCTGTCGAGTTGGATACCAAATTTCTTGAGCTCTTCGATCTCGGCCAGCTCGTGTACCACAAGGAGTGGGAACATGATGATCACGTCCAGGGTCATGTCAGCCACATACGGATAGGCGTCGAAATATCGCACAACATCGCTCGCGGTCGTGCTGCATTCATGCCCGTTTGCAGACATCAACTCTTTGGCGCGGGTGACTGCGCTCTCTACTTCCGCAATGTCAACCAGACATATCCCCCCACACAGTGCCTAGAAGGAGAGAGTCCGTCAAATACTCTTCCACCGACTTCCACTTGCGTTCCCGTCACGCATAAATATGGTATGTCTCGGAGCTTTTCTGAGCATAGTTATAAGTAATCATAAACAGATTTGAAGTAAAAAGGGCAGATGAGGGGAGATGGGATGCCGCAGCAGATAACGCCAATTTCGAAGGCTAAGACGGAAGAGATCGGAGAGTTCCTCACGAACAATGTATCGAGAGCGGTGGTTTACACACTGTTGCATAAACAGCCGCTCACGCGCAGAGAAATCGAGAGGAGTCCACTCACGGATTCTATGAGGAGGATATCACTCAGCGCTCAGACCCGGTCTCTGAAGGACAAATCCAATGTGCAGATGAGGACTTTGCTCGCCAAGGGCGTGAACTGCGGAGTACTGATACCTATCACCTCGAAGCGCCAGAATTACTACTTCCTCAACTCGGATCTCAAGATAGACCCCGCCCCGATAAGGGAGAATGTCGATGACGAAGAGAGTGTCGCGCTCACTGCACACCTGGACCGGACAGTAACCCACACTCCAGGCCATGCGGTGCTGCCTGCATGGGGCACGGCTGCCGACCATACGATTCTGCCGGTCCCATACATCGACTCGCCTAAATCGTTCACGCTTTGGATGAGTTGGTTGATAACCCCGACGAGGAGGAAGATACTCAACTACATCAACCAACAGGGAGCAGTGACTCGCCCGAAACTCCGGACGGACCTGGGGTTCTGGGCGGACAGGATTGTCGCGAAGGAGGGCATTCCATCTGGTGTGCTAGAGGTCATCGACGGCAAGATAAGGTACCAATTTTCGACATTCTCGTTCTCCAAGTTGAAGGTCAAGAAAGAGGACGAGCCAGGCAAGAGGAAATCATGGACCAACTTTCCACCGTCATTCTGGATGACACGCTCCTATGAACCACTCAAATGCATAATGGGTGCGTCCAGACACTTCACTGATACTGTGAAGCCGAATGCAACGCCAGTGATGGTTCTGGAGGAGCTGCAGAAGGAGAATCCCACGATAGTCGAGAAGAACAGGAAGGAGTTCCTTGAGGTCAATTTCCTTGAAAGGATGAGTTTCTACGCAATCTATCATTCATCGGGAGATGTCGCGACGAAGATATCAGCTGATTCACTCATGCCAGAGAAGGTGACTTTCAACTCCCCGGAACACCCTCTCCTCTGGGCATCTAAGACGGATGAAGAGCACGCAAGCGCGAGGCTCGACTTCAGAGAGGAGGCAGCGAAGATGCTTCAATCTATGAGGACAAAGGAGGAGCAGATAAACTTCCTCGAGAACATGCTCAGGAGCATAGCGATGGAACGAATAGGGGTCAGACTAGAGGAACATGAGAAGGTGCTTTCAAAAGACCTTGACAGGCTCAGGATGGAGTCGTTCGGTCTTGGTTCTGAATCGATAAGCGCGATGGCTAATCTCGAGACTGAAAGAGAGGGAGTAGCCAGTGAGAAGATGTACTTCGAGAAGTTCATGAACATCTTGATCCCGGGTTCGATAAAGAAGGTGAAGGGCCCGGAATCAGAGGGTATTGAGAAGGCGGATGAAACGCCCCCTGAAGAAGGATCCTGATCGAGGACCACTCGCAATAGCTCGAAACAAACCATTTTCGCAAGTTTTCATCGATATTTCCGTAGATCCCCTGAAAATCAGAGCATTAGTAGCGAATAGAGACGCGCCTCGTTGCATCGTGCGAAGGTGTGGCAGATATCACTTATGCATTGCATCAACCTTTAAGCGAAATTCTTGTCAAACCTGGCCATATTCACGAAGGATATTTCTGGGTGCAATACATTACCTCGTCACAGACAGACATATAAGCATGTATAAGCTTGCATAACCACGCACTAATGCATCACTTATGAGTGTGAGATGATGGAACTAACCGATAGAGAACGGCATATTGTAGAAATCCTTAGAAGAGGCATCAATTCTCCAACCATCCTCGCAAGAGAGCTCGGAATCACTCAATCAGGAGCTACCCAGGCCCTCCAGAAGTTGGAGAAGAAGAGCGTCGTGGAGAGGAACAAGATTGGCAGGAATGCCATGTACCGCCTCATCATAGAAGAGAAGGTTGAGCAAGTCAAGGGTTTCGATGAGGACTTGGAATTGATCAGAGAATCATACCATGCGTTATCGAAGGTATGGTCACATGTCCTCAGGCTCGATCTGACCCACGATGAATTGGCCAAGGTCAGGGATGCGAGGAACCACCTAGAGGAGATCCTAGTCAGAAGAGGAAAGAGCCTAGACTAGGGTTCAGAGAGTAAAGACGCTCCATCGGGGTACCGGATGGTTCATCGGAGTGCTTGTTCGGCCTTCCGCAGGTTGTCGACGGTGAACGCCATCTCCGTCATGCCGTCATCCTTTCCCAGAATGTAAATGGAATCTACGTTGACCATCGCTCTTGCCAACTTTCTAGCGGTCCTCCCGAGTTCGCCAGGGCGATCAGGTATCCTTATGGATAGGACCTCCCTGAGATCGTAGCTTATGCCAGACCGCTCCAGTGCAGAGCTTGCCGTGGTCTCATCGTCGGTTACGACACGTATGATCGGTTTTTGACCACTGCGCTCGCTGGATATCGCCTTGATGTTGACGCCATTGTTGCCGAAGATCTCACAGACCTTAGCCAGCTCACCAGGTTTATCCTGGACGTAGACATCGAATTCTTTCAAAGTCCCAATCCTCAGCACCTTATGATTCGCCATGGTAAAATGTGTATCGGCGAACGGGTCAGGCAGAGGAATCATGCGCCTTTGGGCAAGCGAACCCACCGCTTGACCCACCAGTATGCAAGATAGGTGGCGTTGATGGTGCACAGAAATAGAACCGTGATATACCACATGAGAGTATTGGCATCCATTCCAGCTATCGAACCTATCACGGTGGCAATAGTGTTTGGAACAAGAACGGCGGTACCCAGAATCGTCAACCAAGTCATTGTCAGTGCCATGCGATTGTTCAGGGTCTGAAGCTGGTTGTTGTAGAGTGCCTGCAGAACCTCCAGCCCCGAAGCGAGCACCTCGGACATGTGCTCACTGAGGGATATCTGTCGATTGACGTCCTCGACGAGGAGACCTACCTTGGCCAGGACCTTGGGATTGTCCGTTACGAGTTCCGCATCGCCATATCTGAGCGAATGCAGCACATCCATCGTCCTCCACAGACTGTTCAGGTAAGTTATCAGGGCGTGCTTGAGCTCGTAAATCTTGCGCCCTATCTCCATCCTTGGCGTCTCCGGGTCGAGGAGCAGTTCACTCATGTCATCCGCCTGTTCCTCAATCTCCCGCAGATGTTCGAAATTGTGAGAGTTGTTCTCGTCGAGTATCCTGACGAGCATCATGGTCAATCGATCCTGCTGGCCCATGCGCTCCGGCAGCTTCCGCAAGAACACATCGGCGTAACGAGAGAACAAGATCAGCCGCTCTATGTCTCGGCTGTGGATGGTGACGATAAGATCTTTCCTGATGAGTATGAGCAGAGGGAATATACAGACATCCAGCTTGGACACCTTGACGGCGGGGACCATGATCCCCATTTCGGTATCCCTGTCTTCGAACGCAGAGTGATACCCTTTGAGCAGGGTGGAGACCATCGAATCGCTGAACCCGAATTTCACCGCCACTTCAGTAGCATCCTTCGCAAGGTCGTCCACCATGAAATTGACCCAACCCAAACTGGCAGTCTTCAGGGATGATATGAATTCTGAAGGGTTGTCGCCGAATATCTTCGTGGGTTTCCCATCATGGGGAAGCGCGACACAGACTGCTCTGTGAGCGCGGGCATTCAATCCGTTTATGGAACTTGCGTCCTGTTTGGACGGCACCACCACAGGGGATGCTGCACTTGAATCACCGCTCGAATCCACGCGGACTACTCTCCTGCTAGGTGAAGGCGCCACGGATACCGTATGGACCAACAGACATGTATATTTCGCTAGGGACCTAACAAGTCGCATAGGCAAATGAATCATTTTAATACCCAGCTAGTCATTTCAACGCCGATTACCATGAGGGTACTCCTCATTCACGCAGACAGCTTCCAATACGAAGTCAAGGACCCGACGAAGATGGCCGAGAAACTGGCCGAAGGTCAGCCCAAAGGACATTCCTTCGAGGAGCCATTGGTAGTCTTCGCTACGGTCGAGTCCTCGGATGACAATGCTGAAGCGATAGCATCGGTCGCTGCTGACGATATTGCCGAGGTGTTCAAAAAAGTCGAAGCCAGGAGCGTGGTGCTTTATCCATACGCACATCTGAGTTCGGATCTCGCGGCTCCAGACAAGGCGATCGAAGTGCTGAAAGCCACCGAGGCGGCCGTAGCCAAAAAGGGAATCGATGTCCATAGGTCACCTTTCGGATGGTACAAATCATTCAAGATCAGCTGCAAGGGACACCCGATGTCCGAGCTTTCGAGAGAGTTCGCAGGAGAGGCAAAAGCCACACGAAAGGAAATCGTGGAGAAAATCAGGAGCGAGTTCCTCGTCCTCACGCCTGAAGGAGAGGAACACCGGATCGATTTCGAGAACATCGAATCCGCCCATATACTCGACAAGTACCCCTCACTGAAGACCTTTATAATATCTGAGGAAGTCGGCCGGACAAAGGGCGTTGAGCCCCCATCAATCAAAGCGATGCAGAGATTGGAGCTCGTGGACTATGAGGAAGCGAGCGATCGAGGACATTTCAGGATGTACCCGAAAGGGCACCTCATATTCAGTTTGCTCGAGAGCTGGGCTGAGCAGATAGCTCTCGACAAGGTGGGCGCCATGCAGATCGATACGCCCATCCTATACGATTGGTCGATGCCCGACATCAGGAGCCAAGGCATGTCGTTCCATGAGCGGCATTACACGCTAAAGACTGATGAGAAGAGAGAGTTCGTACTCAGATTCGCTGGCGACTTCGGATTGTTCAGGATGATGAAGGGCGCGACGGTTAGCTACAAGAACCTCCCTCTGAGGATATACGAGTTCTCGAAGAGCTTCCGGCTGGAACAGAGAGGTGAGCTCACCGGGCTGAAGCGCCTGAGAGCGTTCCACATGCCAGATATCCATTGTTTCGTCAAGGACATCGATGAGGGTTGGAAGGAGTACATGCTCCTGTACAGAAACTACGCCGACCTCGCGGACGGAACAGATGTCGAATACGCGGTGGCGTTCCGTGTGGTGAAGGAGTTCTACGACAAGTACAAGAATCACATAATCGAACTGTTGAGGTATTCGAAGAAACCCGCCTTGATCGAAGTGCTCTCAGAGATGAAGCACTATTGGGCGGTCAAACACGAATTCCAAGGGATCGATTCCGTCGGAGGGGCCGTTCAGCTCAGCACGGTCCAATTGGACGTCGCAGATGCGGAGAGATACGGGATCGTGTACACCGATGCCGAGGGCAAGAAGAAGGGGTGCATCATATGTCATTCATCCATCGGCTCCATCGAGAGGTGGATCTATGTGCTGCTCGAGGAGGCGCTCAAACACGAAAAACCGAGCCTACCATTCTGGCTCTCCCCGACCCAGGTGAGAATCCTACCCGTTGGCCAGGAGTTCGTTGAGGACTGTGAGAAGTTTGCCGAATCCATTCCTGGAAGAGTGGATATCGACGATACGGACGATAAGGTCGGCAAGAAGATCAGGAACGCCGAAAGGGAGTGGATCCCTATCATAATCGTGCTCGGAGAGAAGGAGCGCTCATCAGAGAAGATACCAGTCAGATTCCGATCCGGCGAGATGAAGGAGATGACGAAAGAGGAACTCGCAGAGGAGATCGAGAGATTATCTGGCGGCTACCCGAAAGCCAGGCTGCCACTTCCCAGGATGCTGTCCAAAAGGCCTGTGTTCCGGGGCTGACCACGCATCACTTGTTGTCCTCATCGCCCCAGATAATCTTGTGCAGCTGGGGCATGACGCGTGCGTCAAGACGGTCCTTGAGCACGATCTCTGCCAACCATTTGAGGTCCGTCCCTCCTACTGGGGTGATTATGATCTCGCACATTGGAGAGTACTTGCGGATGATATCCTTGGCGTACGCATAATCTGCCTCGTCGGAGATGATGAACTTCAGCTGATCAGAAGGACCGAGCATCTCGATATTTGAGAACAACATCTTATCCGATTCGCCTGACGAAGGGCCCTTGATATCCATGCTGATGGTCAGATTCTCGACACATGGAAGGTCGTCCAACGGCATGGCGCCGTTAGTCTCGAGCACCAAGTGATAACCTCTGTCCAGCAGAGCCTCCACCAGCCGGATCGATTCATTCTGGGCCAATGGTTCACCGCCCGTGAGGCAGACGTGCGATGTCCGGCTCTTCTCCACATTGTCCAGTATTGATTCTATAGTCATCTCCTCGCCTTTGTCGAAAGCCTGTGGAGTATCGCAGTATGTGCATCTTAGGGGGCAGCCAGAAGTCCTTATGAAAGTCGTCGGTGCGCCCATGGTTATCCCTTCGCCCTGTATCGACCTGAATATCGAGTATACTTTCATTCGATCACCTCATACTCCAACGGGTCCTTTAAACCAACTTCTGAGAATCCCTGTCGCCTCAGAATACAGGAATCACACCTGCCACATGCCTTCTCGCCACCTTTGTAGCAGCTCCAGGTTTCCTCGAGCGGCACACCTAGCTGGGAAGCAATCCGCACGATTTCCCCCTTCGACATCTTGATTATCGGTGCTTCGATCCTTAGACCATGACCACCCCTTCCGACCTTCGTGCCAACATCGAGCATTCTCTGGAACGATTCGATGAACTCAGGGGTGCAATCAGGATATCCACTGTAGTCGACCGCGTTTGCCGCGATGAATACGGATTCTGCGCCCATGCTCTCAGCTATGGACGCGGCTATGCTGAGAAATATGATGTTCCTAGCTGGGACGTATGTGTCCGGGACGCCTTCGGCCATCTCGTCGTGAGTCCTGCCTTCCGGCACCCTCGTGTTGGGATCCGTGAGAGAGCTTGACAGGAACTCTCCGATAGGGAGGCGGATGATCAGATGATCAGAACATCCAAGACGGGACGCGACTTTTCGAGCGCTCTCAAGCTCTCGAGCGTGCCTCTGACCATAATCGAAGGTCAACGCAATCACATCATGACCTTTGCTTCTGGCCATCGCAAGGACCGTGGAGGAGTCGAGTCCTCCAGAAAGCAAGACGACCGATTTCGTCATCTTTCATCACCGCCAGATTCACAAGTCGAGGCCGGTCCAGACACCTTGACCCCTGCCCTCATCCACTCCGAGCTCCACACGTTTGACATTCGCAGGGAACTTCATCTTGCTCAACAAGTCCCTGAGGACGTATTCAGCCAACCCTTCGGCGGATGCCACCTCCAGGTCTAATAGGGCGCAGTCGACCTTCGGAAAACTGTAATGCTTCCCACAGGAAGTGTACCTCACAGTCTCACCCGATATCTCGACCGAGGAGTCCTTCATCGGAATCAGGATCTTGTGATCGAGCTCATCGGCCACGCCCCTCAAGAAACCCTTCAGACTTATGAAATCCACAATGACGCCTCCGGCCCCTACCTCTCCGAAGACTGCTGCGTTTATGGCATAATCGTGCCCGTGCAGGCGGCCGCACTTCTGATGCCCTGGAATGATATGAGTCGCGGAGAACGTAATCTTCGAACTCCAACCATTGATCTCAAGCCTCATCGGGACGGGATAGCTCAGGGAGCATTATATAAGTTTCAGGCCTGCAGCCAGCATCACCGCATCCGAGAAGTCGGATTTCGCCCGGGAAGTGTCGACGAAGATCGCCTCGATATTGACGACGGGAGCGCCGAAAGCCTCACAGCCGCCTACGAGGTGCAGGGCCCGGAATATGAGATTGCCCGAGATTCCGTCAGGGGCCACAATGACATCACGCTCTTCTAGAGCCTCCTCCAGAAGTATCGCATAATGCTCGGCGTCGACCCCTTCCACTCTAAGAGCCTCGACCACTTCCTCGCCTTCCGTGATGCTTCTCTCGATCTCATCTCCCCGGTGGACGTCGTCCACGCGTCCCTTGGACAGAACACCGACCGAAAGGGACCAGCCGATACGGGAGAAATACTCAAGGGTGGCTCGAATCAGGGATGTTTTCATAAAAGCGTTCTTTCCTTCATCTATCCCGACAGGTGTGAGCATAAAAGTGCGACCATCGAGAGTACGCATTATCGCCGTCCGCATGATCTCGGACAGGTCGAATGAGGATTTCAGCTCCGATAGCAAAGGAGACGAAGGAAGAGTACCTCGGACCGCAGCATCGATGGCGTTCGACGAAAGTGCGTGAACCAGTTCCTCCGGCGAGTCGAACCGCACAAGTTCGATGGAACATGCCTTCGATGCGAGACGCGCTTTTGTTGATTCGAATAGCCCCTTGGAGGCTCCGATCCCTATCAGAGCATGGGATTCGCATCCCCGCCTGAGAAGGGCATCGATATCTATCAGAAGCAGCACCAACCATTCAGAATTCGTCGTCGGTCATCTGGTCGAATACATAGTTACCCCACTCCCGTACCCCAAGGACGATCTCGAGCTCCTGAGGGGTCAGTAGTGGCTTGTCGTACATGGCGACATCGTCGATCGCGATCCTCGGACAGGCGGTGGACACATATGCGTCGAAGCCCAGCGATTTCAGCTTATCTGGGTCGAACTTGTCCATCATGATGAGGACAGCGTCCCGTTTCTTCCACCGTAGGAGTTTTCGAAGCTCGCGTGCCCGCCTGAGCCGACGCTGTCCGATCTTCTCTCCGATGACGATTCCGAACGTACGCGCCCGTTGAGCCTTCTCGATGACCGCGTGCCTCTGCCTCAGCATCCTGTCCTTAATCTGGTCTATCTCTTGAGGCTCCTCAAGGTTGGGGTCCAGGACCACCACTTTCTTGCCCGTAGCCAGATGTACCCCCAGCGCATGGAATGTCCCCGATCCGATCAGGATATAGCTGTTCACATCATTTCCGATGGACATCGCGGAGGTATAGTTACACCCAAGCACCTCGCCTGCGTGTGAGATCCTCGTATCGCCTTCGCCCAGTTTGATCTTCAAGCCCAGACTCTCCAGACCTTCTATTACGGGTTCGAGGTCCATAAGATGAGGAGTCGTCGCAAGAACGCCGACTGGCTCGGTCAGCATGTCCACTGATTTCTTGAGCTGGTCTATCAACGGGACATTGGACCTCGCAGAGACGAATATGACTGGTTTCGCGAACTTGATGGAAGGGATGGAGGAATGCCCCACGTTGATTACGGCATCGACCAGGTCAAATAGTGAGCTAGGCACGTCGCAGGCTCCGAAACAGGGTTCAGCCACCACCACGACCTCGGCGCCCGACTTGTTCTCGATATCCTCGGCATATTGATACGCTCTCCGTTTCAGCCCTTCGGGCACCTGCAGAGCGACGACTCTAACCTTCAGCCTCTTTATCTCGGATATCGCGCTGGCGAGGTCAACATCGTACAAACATCCTCACCCCATTATTGACACATATCTGTGCACAGATCAAATCACTCGGACCGATGCGCATTTAGGGATACAGAGACCAACGGTAAAAAACATTGTGCGAAATTGGCACGGTTCGGATCACTTGGCAGCGCCCGGACCCTTCTCCACATCCAGATAGCAGGGTGTAGGCAATTTGATGGCTGCCCTCTTCAGCGCGAGCTTCGCGGTGACGAAGTGGTTCGCAGTCGTCTCGAGCGTGATGATCTCCTGGTCAGGCTGAATCCTTGCCGCGGTCCCTATGGGTTTCCCGAAGGCTGCTCTCATTCCTTCGGAGATACGGTCCGCTCCCGCACCAGTCGCAATCTTGTTCTCCCTGAGCACCTGGTGAGGGTAGACCCTGATCTTGAGGTGATAGCCAGTCGTACCGATCTTCTTCGATAACAACCTGTTTGCAGATATACGCGCCGCCTCGAGCGCTATATGCCGGATCTGGCACTGTTCCACAGCCTTGAGCGTTATCCTCACTGGATAGTCCGCCTTCACGCCGTGCTCGAACTGGGTAATCCTCGATGCTGGAACGCCGCCCATGTACTCTCTGCGGCAGTAGGCCTGCCCTTTTATCTCCCTGTACATGCTTGCTGGCTTGCGTGACATTCTAACACCTGGTTCGATTGTTCTATCAGGTTTGCGGGATAATGGTAGTCATATTTAAACCTCACTGACAGTGGCTCCTAGATTTAGATGCGGTCCAAGGGTTCTGGCACACATGCGAATTGTCCGGATATGATTATCTAAGACTACCACCTTCTCAAGTAGGATATGGCCCGAAGGCACCTTAGCAGAAGTGATGCGAGAGACATAGCAGAAGAGCGAGTAGATCGACTCTTCGAACTCGCGGAGAAGGAGGGGGTCGCTGGAAACGACGAGAGAGCCAGAAGGTACGTGGGTCTGGCTCTGAAGATGAATGAGAGACACAAGGTCAGGGCCAGGCACAAGAGGAAATACTGCCCTGAGTGCCATGTGTATTTCACACCTCCAAGAAATGTCAGGGTGAGGACGAGGTCTGGCAATGTCGCGATGACCTGTCTCTCATGCGGCTATGTCCTCAGATATCCGCTGAAGTCCAAGAAGGTCGAGGGAGCATGATACGATGGATAAGAAGACGATAAAGAACATCAAAGGGAGAGCCCAACCACTGGAACCGTCGATCCACATCGGCAAGGAAGGGATAACGGAGAACATCGTGGCCGAGGTATCCAAACAGCTCAAGAAGCACAAGATCGTCAAGGTGCGATTACTGCAGAACATGGAGATGGATCGACGCGAGGCCGGCGTCCGTCTAGCCGAAGCCGCAGACGCTGTCATGATCGAAGTGAGGGGAAGAACCGTGGTCCTCGCGAAGAAATGAACCATGCCAGATATCCTACGCTGCTCACACTTTATATACGAACTAGGTCATTGACAAATAACCTGAAGACGGGTGATATCGATGCTCGATGCCAGATTCATACGAGACAACGAAGCGACAGTCAGACAATCGTTGAAGAACAGGTACTTCGATGAGTCTATACTGGAGCAGTTCCTCAGTCTTGACGGAAAATGGCGAGAACTCATCGAAGAGGGCAACCGCCTCAGACGCACAAGGAATGAAGTGTCCGAACAGATACCGAAACTCGACAAAGAAGAAAAGGCAGGCAAGATAGCCGAGATGAAGACCATCGCCCAGCGCATAAAGGAGATCGAAGATGATGTGCGCAGGATGGAAGCGGAACGGGACGAACTCCTGCTCAACATGCCTAACATGCCGGACCCCAGTGTCCCAGTTGGCAAGAGTGCGGACGACAACCCCACGGTGAAGGAATGGGGGACCATACGCAAGTTCGATTTCAAGCCGCTGCCACATTGGGAGATCGGCGAGAATCTGGGAATCATAGATTTCGACCGTGGGGTCAAGATCACCGGCACAGGATTCTATGTGCTCAAGGGAGATGGAGCGCGGCTTGAACGCGCACTCATCAATTACATGCTGGATCTGCACCGAGATCAGGGATATATCGAGATCTTCCCACCAGTCATAATCAACAGGAAGAGCTGCATAGGCACTGGTCAGCTTCCGAAGATGCAAGATGACATGTACTGGATAGAGAGGGACGATCTGTGGCTCAATCCGACCGCGGAAGTGCCCGTCACGAATCTTTACAGCGAGGAGATACTCGAGGGCAAGGATCTTCCACTCTATCATACAGCATATCTACCGTCGTTCAGGAGAGAAGCTGGAAAGCACATCGAGACGAAGGGGATAGCGAGGGTCCACCAGTTCAACAAGGTGGAAATGGTGAAGTTCGTGGTCCCTGAGACATCTCCGCAGGAGCTCGAGGGCCTGCTCGCAAACGCTGAAGAGGTCGTCCAGGGATTGAAGCTCCCATATAGGGTCAAACTGCTCTGCACAGGTGACACCGGGTTCCATTCATCGAAGACCTATGACATCGAGACATTCGCTTCAGGAATGGACCAGTGGCTAGAGGTCTCGTCGTGCAGCGACTTCAAGGATTTCCAGGCGCGGAGAGCAATGATAAAATTCAGACGCGAGCCACATCTCAAGAGCGAGTTCGTCCACACGCTGAATGGGTCGGGCATAGCCCTTCCGAGGACGATGACATCCATCCTTGAGAACTATCAGAACAAGGACGGAACGGTCACGGTCCCCGACATCCTGCGACCATATATGAAGGGGACAGAAGTCATCGGATGACTGGATGGGCTCCAGGACGTTGGGCGAAACCACACTATTTCTCGTCACTGAGAATCAACCATGATTGTCACGCCTACCCCTTTTATACTCCTCGCGAGGACATATTCTAACATAACAAGGAGTGGATTAGTCAGATGATGAGAAAGGACGAGCGTTTCGCGCTCTTGGTCGGCAAGGCGTTCCTGCAAGAGATCCAGGCAGGGCATAGAGACAACGCCATAGCCTTCGGAAGGGCGTTCCTCCTAGCGCTGGGACACGCGGACCCAGAATCAAGCGAAGACAACGGGACCCTAGCGAATCGATCCGTCAGCGACTTCATGGCTGCAGCATCGCACTGAAGACGTGGATCAGATGCCTGTGGGTTTGTGGCCCCCTAGTTTTAGTGTACGCTTGAGGATAGGTGGAGCCAGCAGTGCAGTCGCCAGTCCCATGAACACGACGACCGAATAGACGTCCACTCCAATCAGGTCCTTCGTCAATCCGTAATATGCGATTATGAACGCTATCTCGAGCCTGGGAGTCATCCCGACACCGACAGATATGGCGTCCCATTTCTTCATCCCGGTATAATACGCAGGGATCGCACATCCGATTATCTTGGAAGCGAACGCGACCAGCGTGAGGACGATGCCGAAGACGATTGTGTCCCACATGGAACCGAGGTTCACAGCCGTGCCCAATGATACGAAGAACAGCGGGACGAATAATGCCTCGAGGTACTGTGTACCTTTCCTGAACCCGTCCCTGAGAGCAGACCCCGAGAAGGCAGTGCCAGCAACGAAGGCACCGACGATGGCGGATATCTGAATTGCTTCTGCAATGAATGCATACATGAAGGCTATGGCGAGTGCGAGTATGAACCCGCTCATGGGCATCTTCCTTCGATAACCAGATATCTGAACATTGAAGACCAATTTCGCAAGGAACTTCGAGCCGATCCATGCTCCCAGTACGACGAATAGGACGGCCACGACAACCAGGATGCCAATCCCGATCATATCGAACTCGCCCGAGCCAAGGCTCTTGGAAATGCCCAGGACGACCATGCCAAGGATGTCGTCCACGACCGCCGCACCGACTATCGCATAGGCTACTGGAGTGCCGATCAGACCCAGCTCCGCGAGCACACTCGCTGTCACTGCCACGCTGGTGGCGACGAGAGTGACACCGATGAACACCGCCTCTGCATCGTACCCGAAGAGAAGGGCTGTACCATACCCGGCCACCCAAGGGACTATCACTCCGCCCAAGGCAATCATTATAGATTTCTTGGTATAGATCTCCTTGAGGTCGCATTCGAGGCCGATCATGAACAACAAAATGATAGCGCCCATTTCGGCTAACATCATGATAGATTCAGGGAGCCCGGATTCGCCGTCCGCACCCCCCTGGATGATGTTGAGCACACTCGGACCTATGAAGACTCCGACCACAATATAGCCGATTGCCTTCGGCTGACCGAACCTGGTGAAGAGGAACGCTGCGACCAAGGCCACTGCTAGAAGGAAAGTGAGTTCGAACCAGACATCTTCAAGAAGTCTGTCCAGCAGAGAGTTTATGAACGCGGCCATCTGTGACCGCGTCTCACATCACCCGGTGGCATTTAAGCCTTATGTGGGACGCCCTACACGCCGTAGGCACGACCTTTCACCAACCAAAGGTCCACGAGATCACCTGTGTCCTTGACGAGGAATCCTGAAACATACTCCCTTGGCACCCCCTCCAGATAGGCGCCGAATTCAACCGCCCAATTGCCCCATGATCGACCCACCAACCTGCCCAATGCCGGAATGTTGGGAGCGATCGATACGACCATCGTGAGCCTGTTCTCCAAGGCGCTCGCAACCCCCAGGACCTTCAGCATCTTGGGCGTGCCTATCTCGAACAGTAGCTCGAATCGGATATACAGACCGGATAAGAAGCTCGATGGAAATTGAGGATATGCGATGGGATTGCTCGCCCTCCCAAGGTTCACAACGAATGTCGCGAAAGTGTGGATTAGCCATCGAAGCACATCCACGATCGCGTCTCCCGTCACCACAAAAGAGGTCCTGAACCCGAATCCAGCTGACCCGCTGGCATCGCTCAGGGTCACCTCGATGTATATGATGACCTCATGGATCACCTCGTTCACTATGGAGAGCAGGTTCTCGATGAAGTGGGACAGAATGCGCTTTCCCAGGAGCGTCACGAAATCCAGAGATGCTGATACTTCCGACAACTTCGTCTCTTCGAACGCTTCTTTGAATGCTTTGAAGAGAGCCTTCGCTATGAAATCCGACGTGGAGAGCAGCACGGATGCGCCGTTCGAATCGCCCTTGGTCCCATCACGAAGCTGCCATTTAGGGCCACCGTCCCATGAGCGCTGATGTGTCCGCGCATCATTCGCGCTGTCGCTCAGCGTAGGTGTGACATCGACGATCTTGCCCTCTGAATCCCGGAGTATCAGAGAGTCGCCGTCATTGAACGGGTCTCCGGAATAGCCGTTGTCTATGGACGTCTGTGGGAATGTGAAGACCTTGAGGCCGTTCGCCGGTATGGTGCCGTATATCGGCAGTTCCGTGCTCATGCCATGAGCGGTCTCGATCACCCAACCATCAACGCACCGAGATTCTGCCAGCGGGTTGTACAGCTCCACCCATTCGCGTCCGGAGTCATCGCCCTGAGGGTTCGCCTCGAACTCGTTGACCACGACATCCGTCGGGAAAGGCGGAGAGTACTTCAATCGTAAACCCGCCTCGATCGAGGCGGACATACCCAGGACAGGTATGGGTATGTTGGACAGGAAGAGCCCTGCACCTGGAAAGTCTGATGTCGATACCTCGGCGATCTCATACGGCTCAGCTTCTGGGATGACGAGGTCCATGGCCCACGTCTCCGCTCTGCAATGGACCTCCACGAACCTCCTCAGGATGATCATGAGAGGATCGACAACGACCTCGACGGTGACATGCTTCAGGGACAATGTCCCGTTGACGACCACATCGAACCTGCCATCGGATAGTCTGGCGATCCTGAACCCGAATGAGATCCCAGGACCGAACCTGTCCGTGCATACGATGATCCTTACCAGGTCCTGAGACTTTTTGTAGAGGAGATCCGGGAGATTGGTGCGTACGATTATCGTGAAGCCATACATTGTGATTCGCAGCTCCACTGTCCCAACAAGGTCGATGAACAGTTTGACAGCTTTCGCCAGAGCAGAATCGGCGAACTTCTGGATGTATTCCTGAAGCAGCTCGACCATCGATTGCGTGGCCTTTGCAACCAACGCGAGGACCCGCGTTGCATACCCCGCGAGCGTCTCGAACGCATCCTGGAAGAATGTGAATAGTCGCTCCATACCGTCCTTGATCCAACCGACAAGCGGTTCGATCGTGGACCATAGTATCTCATAGAACTTCCTTGCCGCGTTGATGGCATCCGTCAAAGCGGTGTTCGTTGGATTGTAGTCCACGCCATCCAACGGCCATGACGATTGGACCATGACCGGGACGCATATGTCCACTAGGATCTGCATTCGGGAACTCTCCTCGCCGCAGATCAAGGAGAGAAGAGAACAGCTCTCGGACGATAGCTCGATCTCCACGAGACCCTTTGCGGAGACCAGCCATTGGGTAGAATAGGGAGTGGCGGACGCATTGGACAGCGAAGTCATGTGTGTGTTCGGATAGTCCTGTCCGGCACGATCATAATCCCATGGCCGCTTCACCTGGACCAAAATATCATCCGTCGGGAACAACTGCTCGATAGAGGAGTATCCGATCGATGGATCGTATGGTACCTCGGTGAGCGGTGGAAGACCTCCTTGGACCACGATCGAGAGACTCTCGTTCAAGACGGACGATATCCCATCCGCGGCCTCGCGTTCGCCATCCCAGAACTCGAATGGAGTAAACAGGTCCACATAGACCGACCGTTTGTATGAGGAGATACGGCTCTGAGCCAAAGTGGCATTCGCCACGCACTCGACCTGCGTCTCTAGGAGAGTCGCGATTCCGGGGATGGTCCCCGCACCGTATGCGAGCAAAGATGCGAATGTATCTACCAGTGGACCAGCGAAGCCATCGTCTGCCTGCTCGATTGACCGATCGAACGCAGACCCGAAACATTCGACGTAGAGGGAGCACAGAGAATCGTAACTCCCTGAGGCGGATGCAGACACCCCCCATTCGTCATCGTACCTCACATCGTGCTCGACGATCTCCTGTAGCTGCTGACGAACGGACACACCCAGATCAGGTATGTACGCATATCGAGCGCTGTCGAGTACCACGGATGCGATATTGGAGCACATCTCCGTCCTAAGATCCTCGGGGAATATGCTCGACTCATGATCTCCGATGAAATCGATGAAGCGATCAACTAGCTTGTACTGGGTGCTGTAAAACGGCAATGAGCTGGCTGCAATCATGATGGCTTCAGGGTCGGTACATACGGTGACATCGCCTGCATGGTCGGCCATCAATGAGAACATGTCCTCTCCGTCCATTGGATCGACCGAACAGCCGCTAATCTCCATGGACGACGCGGAGGCGAGGTCGAAAGCTAACCTCTGGACGCAATCATACATAAGATCCTTGATCTCCCCTTGGCATTCCTTGAAGACGGGATAGAACTCGGCCCACAGATCGGATTCCAGGAGGTTGTATTCCGGGACGTCAGCATCTGCCAAGATGCCTCCCACCCAGACAGGATAGAGATTGCCAGAAACATCTTCGACATAGTATACTCTCTCGGGAACTATAACGAAGAAATCACAGTCGCATGAAAATGTCTCTGAGTAGAGCAGCGGGGAGTAATCGACGATTGCAAGGCTGCGTTCCATCCACGAACGGACGGAATCGGCGGAGTCGTCCTCCCCGGTCAGGAACTCCATCACATCGTCGATGGTGTTGGATATCGATTCTAGAACCTCGTCCGCCACATTGAACAGTCCCAGGAACCCGAAATAATCCAGGTACTTGATCACCAGCATATCAGCGATGCCAGCAATGGCTTGTGCCATCACGATTGCCGGGTCCAGCTGGAGTTCTCTCAAGCCTAGGAACCAAAGGAAAAGCTCTGCGGGATCGAGCGAGCACCCCGAGCACGATAGCAGGGCGAGCAGGCCGAGCATGCTACCTCCGCAGGCATCGACCACCTCCGAAGAAAATGCTCCATCGATTGACCGGAACAGTCTTGCCTGTTCCAGAAGCAGCGCGACGGCCACCGCGCGGTAGACATCATGCTCCGTGAGGATCATGTCGGTCGCCGAACCGTTAGAGTACAACGGCACGCCGAAACCATCGAGAACTCTGAACTGGGACAGCGCCGTCAACATGTACGTCACCATCTTCCCGATGTCCGAGTACTCTCCGGAGGACGCCTGCTCGAATGCCCGCAGCTTGGATTCGAGGAATGGCAGTGCCGATAGCAGAGGTTTCTCGAAGCACTCATCTCTAGCGAGGGTGCAATCGTCGGTCTGAATGGAGACCGAGAAGGTCCCCAGGGCAACGTAGTAGGGATTCACAGTACGTTCACCGATGGAATCGTCCGACGGCGCGGGAAGAGCATCGTACTCCATCGACTGGCCGTCAATCGTGACTTCAGTCGCCTTTCCATCATCTGCCGACAAGAGGTCCAACGTCCTCTTCTCGGCAAAGAATAGGGATCCGGACCAGTTATGGACTTCGACGTTGAATGCGCCTCGATCACGAGGGAACGAATCGACGACGTATGTCTCGACCATACAAGAATATTCCTCGGAGATCAGGGTGTCATTCACAGGATATTCGTCCCACCCCGAAAGGAGTTTGTTGGCCGTAGTTGAAGCAAATAATCCCAATTCAATGGTTACCTCGGATATGGCGGCATCCATCGATCGTATCATTTCGGCCCTTCGCTCGTCGGATAGGCGATCGATCTCCCTATTCGCGATATATAGGCCCGACGCCGTGGATGCGAGAAGGATCACGACAGCGATCACTGAGAACGAGATCTGAGCGGACTCATCGCTCATTAGCCGATAGCGCTCTTTGCTGCGCGCACCCAAGTTGGCAATGAGATATTTCACAGTCATCCCATGAGGCAGATGAAACGGTCGAGTGTAAACCCCACTAGCTACATGCAGCATACCAGGAGCGTAAGGCAGAGCTCAGGGACAGCTGGCTCACAATTAAATACGGATTAGGATATTCAATCCTCGGATGGGATACAGTGGAGACTGAACAGACTCTTGTCCTGATCTTCGTGGCGTTTCTCGCTGCGAAGGTCGGCGGCGAGATCACGGAACGAATGAAATTACCTGCCGTGACTGGCGAGTTGATGGCAGGGGTGATACTGGGCCCATCAATATTGAATCTCATCACCGAGCACGACACATTCTTCGATGTGCTCGCTCAGCTAGGGGCGACATTCCTTCTGTTCTCGGTAGGCATGGAGACCAAGCTCTCGGATCTCAAGAAGGTAGGGATGGTCGCTGCATCCGTCGCAGGGTTGGGCGTGGTCGTTCCGTTTATCATGGGCTATTACGTTTCGCTGCTCTTGTTCGCCTCATCGATCGAGGCGATGTTCATAGGAGCCGCGTTGGTCGCAACGAGCGTCGGAATCACTGCGAGGGTGCTTCAGGACCTCAACATGATCAACTCGCAGGAAGCAAAGATAATCCTTGGCGCGGCCGTTATTGACGATATACTCGCGATGATCGTCCTGACGCTGGTATCTGGGACCGCGGCCGGGAGTCTGACCACACTGAGTGTCGTGATCGTCATCGCAGAAGCAGTGTGCTTCGTCGCCATCGTAACCATCCTGGGAACGAGGATAGTGAAGTACGCTTCGGGCAAGAGAGAGATCAGGCATGACAAGAATGTCAACGGCACTTGGGCCATCCACTACTCGACAAGGGCATTCAAGAGGGATAGCTGGTTCGACAAGCTCGTTCAGAAGGAGGCGCCCTTCGTCGTCATCCTGATAATCGTCTTCTTCCTCTCAGCCGCAGCGTCGTTCGTTGGTTTAGCAGCCATAATCGGCGCGTTCTTCGCGGGACTCATCTTCTCAGACACTAAGGACACCTACGAACTGGAACGCAAGTTCGAGCCGCTCAACCTGCTCCTGGTCCCGTTCTTCTTCGTGGTCATGGGCGCGAAGGTCGATTTCGGCAACTTCGCAGCCATCGCTCCATACGCGATCATCCTGACAGTGGTCGCTATCCTGAGCAAGCTCATCGGATGCGGACTTGGCGCCGCGAGAAAGGGCGAGAAGACCGCACTCATAGTCGGAGCGGGCATGGTACCCAGAGGAGAAGTGGGTATCGTAGTGGCCATGATCGGCCTGAACATGGGGACTATAGGCAACGATATCTACTCCATAATCGTCCTCGTATCCATCGCCACAACCATCTACGCCCCGTTCCTGATTAAGACGATCATCAAGGCGGAGAACAAGAAGGGTGATCGAGGTTGACCGCTCGACTGCATACTTGCACGTGTGAAGGAAAATGAGAATAAGATGTGCGGCCTCACAGCCGCACGGTTTTTTATCGTTTACTCGAAGTCGAGCACGCTCTCGTCGTAGGCCTGGGTGAACGTGAACACCATCTCGTCCCACCAGGTGTCGACTGTGAACGCCATACCGTAGTAGACCGTGTTCAGACCCAAGAGTTCCGCATCCTCGATGTCCTCGAACCAGTACGCAGGGTTGATCCAGTAGTACGAGCATGTGAAGTAGATGGATATGCCCGTCGTCCTCAGAACAGCTCCGCCCGCGGATGTGACATGGTTCTCGTACACAACGACCTCGTCCACCCCATCCTCGATTGCATCGGTCAAGGTTGCGAGCTCCGGAATCTTCTCACCCAGGAGTTGTGCGTATGATCCGAGGTCGATGAACGGAAAGTGTTCGCCCTCATATGTCGGTATCCTCGGGGTCTGCGACTCCGCAGACTCTATCGCACCTCGGTAACGGCTGTCCTCCAAGTATCCGCCTTCAAAGAGTTCCTTCGCGAGAGCGTCGATGCTGTTCACAAGGTCAGTGACAGGTTCGCCCAAGCGTATGAAAGACAGCGTCGTGTCTCCGAAGTACTCTAACCCCTGTCCATTTTCGGAAACCAGGTTCTCGTAATACTCGACGTACGAATCAACGACAGCGATCCCGATCTCCTCGATTGTGGGGCGTGGGGATTGCGTCATCACGGAAAGGAATCCCTCATAACCCATCCCAGGTCCTGGCACGAGGTTGATGGACGCGAACATGTAGTCCGCGATGTATCTGTTCTCGTAGATGACCTCGATCATCGCGTTCAGGCAGGCATCGTAGCCGAGGATCGTGAGCTTGTAATCATCGTCCACACCTTTCCTGAGCTCGGTTTGAGCGGCTGCCAAGGAGGCAGCAGTCTCAGGCGTGGTCAGCCTGGATACCCAGCCGCAGGGGAGTATGGTGCTGTCATCATAGCACACCCCTCTCCATCCGCCGCCGTGATCCCAGAGCACGAGCATGTAGTGGTCCGCCGGAGCATAGGTGAACGCGGTCACGACGGCCCATGTGAGCCTGTTGCCGTCGCCCATGTCGACCTCTCCTGGGCAGGACTTCTCAGGAAATAGATCGCAGTCACATCTCAGCTCACCGGTCTCCGAGTCGAAGTGCGACACACCTTCCTCGATCACGAGCCAGTGGGTGCCTTCAGTGAGAGACCACGTGTCCAATAGGACGATGATGGTCACACCGTTCTTCGAACCTACGGCCTCCATCTCCAGAAGGTCGTCGATCGCTAAGTCCTCAAGGTTGTTGTCTCCGTCGAGATAGACGAAGACGGTCCATGTGCCTGATCCATCTTCCACGGTCTTTTCAGCGGATCCAGCATTGGCAATCATGCCGGTCATGGCCATCGAAGCGGACAGCAACAGACCCATTACCAAAACACAAGTTGGTGTTCTTCTCATTTCTCTTCCCCCGTTAGTAACCATCCGATGGACATAGATGTCCATCACAGGTGTACTGACTCACAATCATACATCGAGCTATAATAATTTTCCTCGCTCCGAGTGCCCTTGGGGAATATAAATGGAACGCGAGGACGATGTCAGGGCTGGCGGTCAGACATTATCCTCAGGAATTCCTCGAGGTGCGCGGCAAGCGATTCGTTATCAGTGTACCCGCAGGCTGAGAGATCGGCAGCGGCTAGGAGCGCAGCCTTCCCATCGCTGATCACATCTGTCGCTATGAGACCGTCCCTCCGGACAACCTCGATATCCTTGGGGGCCTTCACAAAGGGAGTCGTGATGACCTTCACATGGACCCCGCGGCTGACTGCGCTCCCGAACCTCTTGCCCAAACGCCTTCGGATTGCTGGAAACGATGGGGAGGATATGATGAAGGTGTGCTCCGCCTTGTCGATCATCTCACCGATCTTGTCGAGCACCCGGCTCTTGCCCAATATGGTGTAGACCAGCTGGGGGACTCCTTTGTCAGAGAGTATGTTGCGGACCGAATCGATCTTAGAGAAGGACTCCTTAATCTCCGCGATGAATCGTTCGGAGAGCTCTGAAGGGGATATAGGAGAGAATATCCGAGGCCTGCCTTGCTTCGATTGAATGAAACCCTTCTCACTGAGGGATATCATGACCTTGTATGAAGATGTCCTTGGAATCTGCGCGACATCCGCTACAAAATTGGCAGAAGAAGGGCCGAGTGCCACGAGAGCGATATATGCTCTGGATTCGTAATCGGACAACCCCAGTTTCGAAAGTGCTCCAGATATCTTGAAGTACTCTGCCATGAGTTCGTCCGCATTGCCACCTAGCCGTGCAATAGTCGCTTTGAGGTCCATTTGTAGCAGTAATAGCTACATAAGGTTTAAATCATTGCCTGAAAATCTATCTCCGGGATAGGGATATCATGCTGACAAAAGACTCATCGTTAGCAAAGGGCTTGCCAAAGACCACGGAGAGCCTGTGTCCAGAATGTCTGTCTATCATTCAAGCGACCATCCGCGAAGATGACGGGAAGGTCGTTATGGAGAAGACATGCCCGCAGCACGGCAGTTTCAAGGATGTCGTCTGGTCCGATGCAAAGACATACCTGAGGGTCGAGAAGTGGGCAAAGGATGGGATGGGCGTCATAGACCCGGCCATACCGAAAGCGAAGCAGTGCCCGTTCGATTGCGGCCTCTGCGACCTTCACCTCAGCCACACCGCGCTCGCCAATCTCGATCTTACGAACAGATGCAACCTGAAGTGTCCGATCTGCTTCGCGAACGCCAATTCTGCAGGTTACGTGTACGAACCGGACTACGACACGGTCATCAAGATGCTCAAGCTCCTGCGATCGCAGAAGCCGGTTCCATGCCCAGCAGTCCAATTTTCCGGCGGGGAACCGACGATTTATCCACACTTCTTCAAGGTCATAAAGGCTGCCAGGGAGATGGGTTTCGCTCAGGTCCAAGCTGCGACGAACGGCATAGAATTCGCAAAGAGCCTGGAATTCTGCAAGATGGCGAGCCAGGCCGGTCTCAACACATTGTACCTGCAGTTCGATGGCATGAGATCTGAAATCTACGAGAGGGCAAGGGGCAAGGACCTCCTCGCCACTAAACAGAAGGTCGTGGACAACTTCAGGCAGCTGCCAACGCACCCATCGATCGTGCTGGTCCCCACGGTAGTCAAGGGAGTCAACGACGATCAGGTCTGGCCCATACTCGACTATGCGCTCAAGAATATGGACGTTATCAGGGGAGTCAACTACCAGCCCGTCGCGTTCACCGGTAGGATGACCCGTGAGGAGTTGGTGGAGGGGAGATACACGCTCACCGACCTGATACACGATGTCGAGGAGCAATCTGGCGGCAAGATCAAGGCGTCTGACTGGTACCCAGTCCCGACAGTCGTGGCGGTGTCCGAACTCGTCGGCGCCATTGCTGGGAAGAACATGGTCACATTCACGAACCATACGCACTGCGGACTCGCGACCTATCTCTTCGTGAAGGACAACGAACACATAATTCCGCTCACGAGATTCATAGATGTCGATTCGCTGTTCACGGAGCTGTACGAGCTGGCAAAGAAAGCGAGCGGGAAGAAGGTCCAGTTGTTCACGAAGGTCAAGGCGTACAGCCTGATCAAGAAGCACATCAAGAAGGACCAGCTGCCAGAGGGCATGAACGTCATGGAGTTCCTGAACGTGCTCAAGCGGGTCTTCTCGGAGGACACGAAGAAGGGATTGTCCAAGTTCAGCTGGAACATGATGTATGTCGGCGCGATGCACTTCATGGACTCGTATAACTACGATATCGAGAGGGTGAAGAGATGCAGCATACATTACACCACCCCGGATATGAGGCTGATACCATTCTGCGCCTACAACTCCGGCCCGGTGTATAGGACCGATGTGGAGAAGCGCTTCTCCATCCCATTGGACGAATGGAGGAAGAAGCACGGTGATCAGTACACGTGAGGTGATTATCTTTGAAGAAGGACCAACTCGATGAATTCGAAGTCAACATAGACAAGTGCATGCACTGCGGCGCTTGCGTGGGCTCGTGCCCTCAGAATGCCATCTACCTTAGAGAGGTAGTCCTTGAATTCAATGACAGCTGCACCTTGTGCAAGAGGTGCATAAAGGCGTGCCCGGTCGGCGCGATCAAGCTCGTGGAGAGTGCCTGATATGAAACGAGACTATGACATTGTGATCGTGGGTGCGGGACCGGCGGGTTCCATGACTGCGAAGTGGGCAGCCAAGAACGGCGCCCGCGTCCTAATGATAGAGAAACGCCAGGAGATCGGCTCGCCTGTCAGATGCGGCGAAGGGATCTCCAGGGCATGGCACGACTCCGTAGGGCTCAAGCTCGACAAGAAGAGCTTGGCGTGGGAGGTCAAGGGCGCGAAGCTCGTCGCACCCAACGGCACTCCGTTCTACTTGGGAGAGAAGATGGCAGGGGACGAGGTCGGCATCGTCATCGATCGCGTCTTCTTCGACAAGCAGCTCGCGAGAGAGGCCATAAAGGCTGGCGCGGACCTTCAGCTCAAAGCCTCTGCGACCAAGCTCATCAAGGAAGGGAGCAAGGTTGTGGGAGTGCACGTGAATTCAATGGATGGACCCAGAGACATAAGCTGCGGCTGCGTCGTCGCGGCAGATGGTTTCGAATCCCAGGTAGGCAGATGGGCAGGCATCGACACCTCTCTCGCGCCCAGGGACATCACCACCTGCTTCCAGTACAGGCTCACAAACATCGATATCGAACATGAATACTGCGAATTCGTGCTCGGGAGCAAAGCGCCGGGAGGATACATCTGGATATTCCCGAAGAACGAAGACACGGCAAATGTCGGAATCGGCATGCAATTCACGAAGCTGCATGAGATAGCTGACGTCAAGAAGCACCTGGACAAGTTCATCCAGGGCGACCCCAGATTGAGGAAGGGGAAGCCACTGGAATTGGTGAGCGGTGCGGTTTCGATATGTGCTCCCATCGAAAAAACGATAGGCGATGGAGTCATCCTCGTCGGTGACGCTGCGAGACAGATCGACCCGATCACCGGAGGAGGGATATCGAACTCATGCAAATCGGGAAAGGTCGCGGGAGAGGTCCTTGCGAAAGCCACCCAGGAGAACGACTTCAGCGAGAAGTCGCTCATGCGATATGAGAACGGCTGGCGCAACCTGATCGAGAACCAGCTCTACAGGAACTGGCTCGCCAAGGAGAAGCTCGTGACTCTCCCAGACGAGACTTTCGACAAGGTGATCGCGACATTGAATGATGTGGGCGTGGAGAAAATGTCCACGCTCGCGATACTGAAAGCAATAGGGGATAAGTATCCAGAACTCGTCAAGGAATTCCAGGAATTCCTCTGAGAAGGCCAGACATCGCATACGCACTGATGACGGTTCGGATACGGGCGAAGGAGTGACCGGATGAGATTGCTCGAACGCCTAACCGAGAATAGGCGGAACGTGATCATAGTAGCGGGTCTGATAATACTGCTCGCGTCTTCGATCAGATTCTATCATATCGGCTGGAGCTTCTCAAACAACGGCGTCGACGAGGGTGTGATGCTTCAGCGGTCGCTGCTCATCGATTACGGCTTCGAACTCTACACGGAACTCCCGTGCGATCAAGCGCCTTTCGCATTCTACATTGGCGCGATATTCAGCGGAGATGTCGTCACGCTTCGCTCGTTGGAAGTGGTGCTGTCGATATTCGCGATCCTCGCGTGCATGGCCGCGGCAAGGCGGATCAGCGGAGATGTCGCCATGCTCGCAACCGGACTCTTCCTTGCGGTCGACTTCGCGTTCCTGAGGGAGTCGCGGCTGTACTCGCTGGATGGAATGGCCAGCTACTTCCTGGCGTTCTCGTTCTTGGCCCTTGTATATTACATCCAAAAGGATAGCAGAGTGGCCCTTGTCGTCGGAGGGTTGCTGATGGGGGTATCCGCATCAGTGAAACTCTTGGGAGCTTTCGGGGTCGTGGGCGTGCTCCTATTCTTCATAATCGAAGTGGTCAGGGAAAGATCCCTCGGCTCGAAGAGAGCCGTGGATATGACGCTGTTCGTCTCAACATCCATACTGCCGCTGGTTCTCTTCCTGGTTGTCCTGGACACATCGGCGATGCTCCAGGGAATGATATTCGACCAGGCGCATAGAGAATTCGAACCTTTCCTGAAGTTGGCGATCCTGGCATATCTCGGGCTGAACTTGTCATACATACTTCCATTCATCTACGCGCGCAGCTTGTGGTCCGCGGGACGAGAGATACGTCTCCTCATGGTCGTCTCCGCGGTTCTGTTGCTCTTGATGTTATTCCAACCCCTGGTGTTCTTCCATCACCTGGTCCTGATGAGTCCTTCCCTCGCCATACTTGCAGGTGTGGTGACGGCTGAGACCGTCAGGACCAAAAAGAGCATCAGGAGGAGGACCAACCTCGGGAAGATGCTAAAAAAGAACACTGCGATGAGACGCTTCGCGGCGGCTGTCATCCTCATGGACGTGGTCGCATCCGCCGGTCTGGCGTTCTACGGTATCGCCGCCCAGGGCGAACCGTCTGAGATAACGTATGCGGAGATGCTGCGAGATATAGCGGATGGCATCGAGAACCTCACAGGGAACGACACTTGGGTGATCTGTGGCGACCCGCTGATCGCGACCCAGGCCGGTGTGCTCACACCACCACAGGTCGCCAATGTCGCATATAGACGGTATCCGCAACTGACACTGGATGATGTGACGAACGCGATAGACGAATACAATGTATCCGTGGTGGTCGTATGCTTCCGCCTCAAGGACATAGGAGGACTGACCACATACCTCCGAGAGAACAACTACTCGATGATATTGCCCAGGTACATCGGTAGCGGGAACGACACCGTGCTTGACCTTTTCGAGGACAGCATCGACCCAGTCTACTTTTACATCAAGAACGACCTCGCATTCGCTCTCGACATACCGATCCTTATGAGGATCAAACCTTAGGCTTGAATGTCATCTCCTTCGAGAAGGTCCACAGGGAGTTCGCGAAGAAGTTGAATGTGCTGACCAGGAAGATCACTATCACCTGGGCGAGCAGGAGATACACGCTAGCCTTGTCCTGACCGACCCCGACCGCGGGGAATACGCTCTCCACGAGCAGATACAATAGTATCAGGTTCAGCATTAGGCCATCCAAACTGACCAGCAGGAACTGAGGATACTGTATGCGTATCTTGCCCTTCGACCGGAAGGTCCACCACCGATTCCAGATGAAATTGTTCGTATCTGCAACGACGAACGCGATGGCCTCAGCCGTGAGATAGTAGAGCATGAACAGCTCGACGCCCGCCCACAGGATCGCAAGGTTGATCACCGTGCCGATCCCGCCCACGAAGGCGAACTTTATGTATCTCGCGAGCCAGGGTTTCTTGTGCTCGTAGAGCTTGATGCAATGATCGACATACTTCAGGGTGACCGAAGTCCCCAATTTGCTCTTGCCGGCCTTCCTGTCTGCGAAAGTGATAGGGACCTCGTCTACCTTCTTGATCCTCCCCTTGACGAGTATCTCGAGAGCGATCTTGTAGCCAATGGGATTCAGCTCGACTCCGTCAATCACTTCGCGTTTGATGGCGAAGAAGCCTGACATCGGATCCTTCACCTTGGTCAGACCCTTGGCAAGGAGGGTTGCACATTTGGATATCACGCGCCTGTGGAAAGGCCAGTTCTCGACCATTCCGCCCTTTATGTATCTGCTTCCAATGACCATGTCCGCGTTCTCATCGACCAGTTTTGCGATCATCGCGGGTATCTTCTCTGGGGGATGGCTGAGGTCTGCGTCCATGACCACGAGAATCTCCCCCTTTGCAGCATCGAATCCCTCCAGCACGGCTGTAGAAAGGCCAAGCTTGCCTGCTCGATGAATCACCTTGATATCGTACTTCTTTCCCAGGTCATCGGCCAACTGGCCAGTACCGTCCGGGCTGTTGTCATCGACAATGACCATCTCGACGTCGATGCCCGAGGCAGAGCACGCAACGTTGACCCTCCGGACCAGTTCCTCAACATTGTCCCGTTCATTGTATGTCGGGACTATCACGGAGATCGTATTGGTTCCCCCTTGAGCCGAAGCCGTCTCTTGTAGATTAATGATGCTACCATGCTCACTGAGATGACGATCAGGACAGCGGCTATGGCCACCCAAGTGGCGAGGTCTCCCCTCAGGTTGTCATAGCTAAGCCATGATAGAACGACAACGACCGAGGACTTGACCACCGCTCCGACGAATATGTAGACTGCGCATTTCCTTATGTCCCAACCACACACGGCCATGAACGCACCAGTATACGGGACGACCGGCGCTAACCTGTTCAATAACAGCAACCTCTCGTCCTTAACGATGAGGAAATCGGTGTATTGCTTCATCCTCTTCTCAATCCAATGTGGCAATTTTGCGAATTTGACAAGTGAATATAGCAGGAAGTTCCCGCACAGGCTGGAGAAGCTGGACACGATGACGATCAGGGCACCCCATGCGAAGGAATTCGAATGTGCGCCGAATATGAAGACGGTCCATATCTCTGGGAGCGTCGGGAAACCGGTACCATCAATCAATATGATCGATGCGAGGGCGAGGAGCATCCCAGGATCGCCCAGTGACGAGAAGGTGTTGATGATATCCTCACCTATCAGCCCGGATACCTCCTTCAGCCATTTCCTCGTACATCGCTTTGAGCATCTTGGCGCACTTCTTTATGTCGTGCTCCTCGGCAAGGGACCTCGCGCCAGTCACCATGCTCGCTCTCAGCGCCGGATCATCGAGCATCTGCTCTAGATTCGACACGAACTCCTCGTCGGTCCTGGCCTTCAGGCAGTGGGTGCCGTCCTTGACCCATTCCTCGTAGACGGGAATGTCCCGGATCAGCAACGGACATCCGCAGCTGGCCGCTTCTAGCATGACATTGCCATAGCTCTCGGCTTTGGTGGGGAACACGAACACATCCGCAGCGGAGTATACCCCTACTATGTCCTCGAAAGGAATGTGTCCAACGAAGGATACTCTGCCAGTGGATGTCTCATCGAGAGCATCCTCCAAGAGCACCTCGGACGAGCCCACCCATACGAACTTCACATCAGGTCTGTGAGCCATCCGGGAGGACATGGATACGAAAGTGTCGACGCCTTTTCTGGGGATGCGCAGGCCAACACTGACCACCAGTCTCTCATCGGGCTTGACACCCCAACGCTCTCTGAATGATGCACCCCGTTGCGGGTCTCTAACGAACACTTCCCTGTTGATTCCGTTCGGAATGATCCTGAATGGCCGCCTCACTCCGTCTCTGGATAGAGACTTGGCCACATATGGCGTTGCACCCAGGACAATATCACCCATATTGTAGAAGAGGACCGAATACATGCGGACGAAGGGATAGAACAGGGAACCACCAACGAACCCCCCTTTGATGAGCTCGGGCAGATGCCGGCCATGTACGACCAGTGGTTTTCCGGAGATCTTCCTCTTGATCGCCCATAGAAATGAGTTGGGCAGAGGGCTGTGTATATGAAGGACGTCATAATCCTCCTCCGGCTTGTTCATAATAACCCTGCATCCGAGCTTCTCCAGCTCCCTCACGACCATCGGAGCGTTCGTTCCCATGCCGCCAGGGTTCTTGTATGGTATGATGCCCTTGTAAGATTCGAGCTCAGTGAGCATGCATACCGATACCATTTGAAGTCCAACCTGAGAGTAATCAGGGGCGGTTAGTCGCGCACCCCAACACCGCGAGCATCTGTCTGCGTGGATAAATAAATAACCCAGCTGGTTGAACGTGATCGTACCGGAGAAACGAGGATGGCCAGTTCCTTCCAAGAAACGTATTTATAGATAACCGGTGCTCGACGGCTCCGTGGAGAGGAAGACGATGGCGACCTATGCATTGATGTTCGCAATAGGAACGTTCATACTGTGGGGTACAACCAACTTTCTGATAGGCTACGGTGAGAAGAACCAGAAGATCGACCCCAACCTGTTCACGGCGATAATGTGGATGGCGATGGGCGCATTGGGGATCGCCCTCTTCGCATACATCTGGTTCACGGGAAAGTACGAATCGATCGACACCAAGATCGTATTCCCTCTCGCTGCAGGCACATGCCTGGGCATCGGCCTCCTATCGTTCGTCTATGCGATGTCACACTCAGACATGGGCACGGGGGCGACCGCAGCCATAGCCACGTCGAATGCGGTCTTCACGACCATGCTCGCATTGATCTTCCTCAGGGAACAGCTGAGCATGAAGGAATGGATCGGCATCGGAACCGTCGTGCTCGGGATAGTAATCCTGAGGTTCTAGGACTGCAGCCCAGCATCCTTCCGCCAGATGACCGTTCCATTCTTCATCACGAGTGAGCACAGGTTGGTGCCGAATCGGTATGGCATATGAGCGTGTGATGGCACATCCATCATCACGATATCCGCCCTCTTCCCGTGCTCCAGCGACCCGACCCTTTTCTCAAGCCCTATCGCAGCTGCGGCATTGAAGGTCGCAGCGGTGATGGACTCCTCAGGAGTCATTCGCATCTGATAACATGCGAGGGCCATGGTGAACTGCATAGATTCGTTCCAGCAGTTCGGGTTCATATCCGTACCGAGTGCTATCGGCAGTCCCAGGTCGATCAGTCTCCGTGCATCCGCGTAAATACCGGTCATCGATGTGAAAGGTGTGCCGGGAAGCATCACTCCGATAACGTCCTTCCTGGCCATTGCCATGATCCCATCGTCCGATGGCTTCGCGAGATGCTCAGCGGAAATCGCGCCGCATTCCGCTGCGAGTTCGGCACCTCCGGTTGTCACGAACTCGTCCGCGTGGACCTTCAGTCCGAGCCCAAGAGCCTTGGCTGCGAGAAGGACCCTGCGCGACTGTTCCACATCGAACACTCCGCGTTCACAGAAGACATCGCAGTACTTGGCCAGAGAACGCTTCGCGACCTCGGGCATCACATCGTCGACCACGAATGAGATGTAATCATCGGACCGTCCTTCGAATTCTGGTGGTACGGAATGGGCACCCAGGAACGTTGGAACGATATCGATTGGATAGGTCTGGCCGAGCTTGTGCGTTGTCTCCAGGATACGGAGCTCCACATCTCTATCAAGACCGTATCCGGATTTCGCCTCGATCGTCGTTGATCCGTGAGCGATCATCGACTCGAGCCGTCTTGCAGATTGAGAGAACAATTCATTCTCAGACGCGGCCCTGGTGTCCTTGACGGTACGCGATATGCCGCCACCCATTGATAGAATCTCCAGATACGATTTCCCCTTCAGCTTCAGCGCGAGTTCGAACTCCCGCGACCCTGCGAACACGAGGTGAGTGTGTGGATCGATAAGACCAGGCATGACGACCTTGCCGGATGCATCGATCAGCTCCATCCCTGTGGCGCCATGCTTCTTCAATACTGCCTCTGAGCGACCGACATCCACCACGACACCATCGGATACGACCACAGCTCCATCGGGGATTATGGATAGATCTGCCATCTCGGCACGGATCCTAGCTCTCTTTGGCCCCCTCAGTGTGAGAAGCTCTGATGCGTGCGCAATGATTGTATCTTCGCCCATCCTGACCAGCGCAGTAATCATGGTCGGTGCCTATAAGAGAATCGGGTGGGCTCACACTCTCTTGCCCAGAAGCTCGTTGACGACGTATTGATATGTGTCCTGTGGATTGAGCATCTTCCTGAAGTATCTGTAGTCATCGGAGTCCAGTTCGCCAAGGAGATATGCAGCGAACCCGTAGCTTATGGCTCCGATAATCGCAAGGAATATGAGCGATATCCAGTCGATCGATGGCACCACCAACCATCTGACGACATACATGGACGCCACCATGGCAATCGCGCTCAGAAGGTGTCTGAACGATCGCGAGTTCGGGAGTATCTTGCCTATTCGCCAGGCCATGTATCTGAGTGTGAAGAAATAGAATATTGAGGTCGCCAGCAGTGCGAGCCCCGCTCCAGTTCCTTTCAATCCCATCATGGGTATCCCCATAAACGTCTTCGGGACCAGTATTATCATCAGTGCCAGCTGCACCAACAATCCACCGATCCCGACCATGAACAGGGTAACGGGTCTTCCCACGCCTGCAATGACCGACCTGAGCGGGAGCACTAACGCGAGGACTGCGCCGGCGAGGACAAGGATGTTCATAGTAGTGATCGCTGTGGAGAATTCCTCAGTCAGGAAGATCCTTAGGATATCGGAGCCGAAAACCAGGTAGAAAGCGGCGGTAGGAATGACCACCAATGATACATATCTCTCGGCTTGATTGACGACATCCCAGCTCGCTCCGACATCGTTCTTTATGAAATAAGTAGTGACGGACGGGAGAATGAGTGTCGCCACGGATAACGAAAAGACACCAACGAAGACAGCCATCCTCTGCACGCCGAAATAGAGTCCCAACTCCGTCTCCCCCCAGAAATAGCCAACGATCCATTTATCGAGATACAGGTCCAGTATGATCGTCGCCGAAACTACGAAGACCGGTACGAGCGAGCGGATGTAGCTCATCATCATCATTCGGTCCGGGACCGAAATGGGGTAGCGACGCATGAGCAATGCCACGAGCAGGACAGAGGTGATCATTCCGGCGGCGTACGCTGCGGACAGAAGGGCGGGGCCATTGTAGCTGCTGCCCATCACGGATGTGGCCACATAGATCACGAACGCGACTCGCACGATGAGTTCCAATATGGCGGGAACCTGCACCTTCGCACTCGCATCCAAAGCGTCGAACGTGTGAGTCGCGATCTGACTGATCCCGAGAAGGACGTAGTAGACCAGAAAGACGTACATCGAATCAACGAGTTGGGTCAGGACATACGAATCGGTTGGCATGCCCGCACCCATGTATCCATCCTTCCACAACTCAATCATGAAGAATGTGACGACCGCGAAGATCGCCAGGAGAGTTAGCCGTATCGCTGCATATGCCCCGATGCATTTTGCGACGTCGATCGAATGCTTGATGTGGGTCCTGTGTACCGAACCCATTCCGAAGTCTGAAAGGAAGCTCAGGATGCCCACGGACGCCATCGCATAGCCGAGTATGCCGAGGACGGATGGCCCCATGTTCTTCGCTATGAACACGAGTGCCGTCGTTCCGAGAACTGCGCCCAAAACACTATTCAAGACCGAGAGGGCAGCCTTAGAACTCATCAGCCTATCAGGGGTGGCTGCTGTGCTGGCGCCCTCCTCAGGCATGAATCCTAAAGATATGGGTGTCCATATAAATCTATGGAATTAAGCCAGGTTCAGATGGAGGCTGCGACTCGCTTCACGATCTCCAGTCCTTTCTCGATATTCTCCTCAGAATTCGCATATGAGAATCTCAGATGGCCCTCGCCCAGGGACCCGAAGGCGCTACCTGGAGCGCATATGACCCCTTCCTTCAGGATCCTCATGGCGAAATCATCCGATGGCAGGCTCTGCGAGTATTTCGGGAACGCATAGAACGCGCCTCCGATGGGTGTTGTGGAGAATGTCGGTATCTCCAGCAGCTTCCTCAGGGCGATATCCCTCCTCCTCCTGAAGGTGTCCTGGAGCTGTTTCTTGAACCGTTCTCCGTGCTTCAACCCCTCGAGCACCGCATATTGGGTAGGCGTCGATGGGCATGCGAGTGCATAGTATTGCACCTTCGAAAGCTGCTGGACTATTTCCTTGGAGGTCGCGACATATCCGATCCTCCATCCCGTTGCTGCCAATGATTTCGAGAACGAATCGATGATTATGGTATCGTCATGGAAACGGGCGAATGACCAATGATCACCATCATAGATGAAATTGTGATACACCTCGTCCGAGAGGATATAGAGGTCGTGTTCAGCCGCTATGTCGCAAATCGCCTTCACGCAATCCTTCGGAAAGACTGACCCAGTCGGATTGGATGGGCTGTTCACGATTATCGCTTTGGTCCTAGGGGTCACAAGAGATTTCATCTCCTCTATGTCAGGCATGAAGGAGTTCTCATGCGTCAGTGAGTATTCTACCGGACGGCCCCCTGCAAGCGCAACGTCCGGGCCATAGATGATGAAACCGGGGTTGGGTACGAGGACCTCGTCACCCTCGTCGATGATCGTATCGCATGCGATCATCATACCCTCGGTCGCTCCCGCGGTAATGATTATGTTCTCAAAGGTGACATCGTGCCTGAAGCGTTTGAGACTCTTCGCTATCGACTCACGCAGCTCCGTGATTCCAGCGCTTGGCCCGTACTTGTTCCGGCCAGCGTCCAACGCCCTCTTGAACGCCTCGATCGTCTCAGGTGGTGGCTGGACGTCCGGCTCTCCAAGACCGAGGTTGATGGCGCCAGGTGGTGCTGATTCGAACAATCTCCTTATCCCGGACATCTTCAACGATGCGACTCGCTTGGGAAACATCAAGATGGTTAACGTACACATTCGTACATTAATAGTTCGGGGATACAAACGCGTAGGATAAACCATGATAGCAAGGAGCATGAACCCCAGGCGAGACCGCGACCAAGATCGTATGAGAAGGAATCACTGGCCCGCCTGAGCCATGACAACATTCAACTAGCGCAAATGTACTCTTGGTGCTGCGAGACGGACGGACCGCATGGGTTCCCATCTTGCATAGGGGGGAAATCATGATAGCTCGGGGGATAGCATTGGCGATTGCGTTTTGTGGACTGTTCTCATCAGCATTCATGGCGAGTGGTCTTTCTGCTCAATGTGGATCGATTTCGGAAAACGGTTCTTTGGCCAGCGTTTCGGATGATCTCGCGGCACAGGAGAGAGATTCTGAGAGATCTTGGACTATCGGGATGTATTGGGCGGCAGATAACAACATAGACAGCATGACGGATACTTTCCTTGATATCTGGCTCGACAATCTCTGGAACCGTGATGACGTCTCTCTGGCGATATTCATAGACAGGTTGGAACTTCCCGCCAACATAAGCACGGTCACCGAGGAAGGTTGGATCGAGAGGGAATGCATGGGTGATGTCAACTCATCCGATCCAGAGACGTTGTCTGATTTCATCGAATTCTTCATGACTGAGCAGTATCTCGAGGCTGAGAACTACATGCTCATAATCCAGGATCACGGCCTCGGTTACCTTGGAATCTGTGTCGACGAGGGTGAGGAGGGAAGACCATGGATGAGCATAGACGGGCTCGGCAAAGCTCTGGATGCGGCGATGGTTGCGACGGGGAAGAAGCTCGACATAATCGATCTCGACGCATGCACCCTCGCTACGGTCGAGGTCGCATACGAACTCAGAAACAAGGCATCATACTATGTCGCATCTGAGATCGCGGTGCCGTTCGACGGACTCAACTACATCGCTCTCCTCGATGGGTTGTCGGAGAATCCCGACATACTGCCTCTTGATCTCGCGTGCAAGATGGTGGATGATTACGAGGAATGGTACTCGGCACCACTGGGCACATATCCCACGCTGTATCCGTACATGCAGGATTTCGCCACGCTCTCCGTGATGGATCTCTCAAGGATGGAAGGCCTTGGTACGGCCTTCGCTGCACTATCAGACGAACTTCTTCCTAAGGATGGCACATTGATCACTCCATTGAATACCGCCGCACAAGAGCATTTCGTTGCCATGTGGATGAACAACATGGGCTGCGGATTCAACTCGGATATCAGGGGGATGTTCGGACAACTTGCCGAAGAGCTCGCTGATTCCCATCCCGTGGTTGCCGGATTGTGTGACGAGATAGTCGACGCCGCGAACGATGTGATCGTGAAGAACTGGGAGAGCTGGAGGACGAGGGATAGGCTATCGGGTTTGGCCGTGTTCGTCCCACCGTCGATAGGCATTTATGATGTGAATTGGGACAGCCTCTATCGTGTCTACGACAAGTTGGAACTGGATTTCGTTGCCGACAGCGGGTGGAACGAGGTTCTCCTGAAGTACTTCTGTACCATGAGACAGCACGGGGTATGAAGGACTCGGACAGTATCAGGTTGATAGCCGACAGGCCAGTGCCTTCAAATAACCTCAGGTCTATTGCGGAATTACAATGCAAGGTCCATATCCGAAAAAGAAGCCTCTGAAGACAGTCATAGGGACCTTCGAGCTCTTCGGACAGGAGATCGTCGAGCTATCACCATCGTTCTTCAAATTCTTCGGCAGACTGCCGAAACTCGTTCAGAGGTCGATCAAGCTCACCCTACCGTTCGTGGCGCTGTTGCTGATGACCATTCTGCCACTTCCTGTAGATCAGCAGATACAGTATGCGCTTGCGATCTTCGTCTGCATATCTATGCTGTGGACCTTCGGTGCTCTGCCTCTTCCGGTGACCGCGCTACTGGTTCCGGTTCTGCTCACATTCTATGGAATATTCCACACGACAGAGGCTTTGGTACCTTTTGCAGATCCGGTAGTCTATCTCCTAATGGGTGGACTGATATTGGCCGAGGCTTTCCGAAAGCACGGTGTGGACAGAAGATTGGCATATTCGATTGTATCGAAGTTTGGAGGAGAGATCAACAAGATACTCTTCTCGTTCATGCTCGTCGCGGCCGTCCTATCGATGTGGATATCGAACACCGCGACCGTCGCGCTCCTCATACCAGTTGTGCTCGGTCTCGCGTCAAAGGCAGGTGAGGAGAAGGGACGGCTCTCTGTGCTCTTCCTGCTTGGCATAGGCATAGGATCCGCGATAGGAGGCATGGCCACCGTAACGGGATCGGCCCCCAACGCAGTCGCATCATCATTACTAGCAACCAGGCTAGCAGAGGACGGGATGACGTGGACCTTTGTCGATTGGATGAAGATCGGCCTACCAACGAGCATGGCTCTGCTGGTCATCGCATGGTTTCTCCTCCTGAAAGTGTTCCCAGTCAAGATCAAATCATTGGACATATCCTCAGTCAGCAAGGAGCTGAAAGAGATGGGGCGCTTGAGCGCGGGCGAGATGAAAACCCTGGGCATCTTCCTGCCGACAGTTGCCCTGTGGATCGTGGGTGCGAACATAGGTGAGATGCTTGGATTCCCTGCGAGTTTTATGAGCGCGACGATAGTTGCGCTCGGTGCAGTGGTCATCCTGTTCGCCACGAGGACCCTCGATTGGCAGGATGCGCGCACAATCTCATGGGACATCTTCCTGATAATCGGCGCAGGACTCGCCTTGGGCGAAGGACTCCAAGTGTCTGGAGCAGCTGGATGGATGGCCGAGCAATTGATCAGCGTGACTCATGGCTTCCACATACTCGTGATCATGTTGATAATCGCAGGAGTGTCTGTGACCCTGTCCAATTTCATGAGCAACACGGCCACCGCGGCAATCCTGGCACCAGTGCTTATCGGAATGTCCTCGGTGCTCGGCGTTGACCCGAAGCTGCTAGTTCTCGTATGTGGGTTATGCGTGTCCTTATCATTCATGACCCCGATTGGAACTCCACCGTTCACTCTGATATTCTCCACGGGGATAGTATCCAGAAGAGACATAGCGATTGGAGGGATGAGGGTGACGATCCCTGCGATATTGATAGTGGTCTTGATGGTATACATATTCGTCAAGTTCGGACTAGTTTAGGAGGACGGGGTGGTCATTCGATGAGAGTATTGGTGATTGGTGCGGGGAAGTTCGGCGTGCGTGTGATAAAGCAGCTTAGGAAGAATCCGAAGCTGGAAATAATCGTGGCAGACCCACATGAGACCCCGGAGGCGGTCGCACAAGGACTCATACCCAAAGTGGACATCAGAGCTCATGTGACCACGCTCAACTTCGATGAGGTGGTTCAGAAGGTTCGCCCAGATTTCGTTGTCCTCGCAAGGACGCTGCAGGATTGGGAGAAGACGGACACGCCCATGGGAACCCAGTACGTGGTCGGCATGGAGAGAGAACTCACGAAATCAGACGTCCCGGTCTTGCCCATATCAGAAGACGTACTCTGACCAATAGCGCATCAGTGCCCTACGGTCGATCCGTCAAACGATTCGCAGGTCATATCACTCCGAGATGACCGATTGCCAGGAGTTCACGAGGAAATGGGCTGACTGCCCTTGCCGATCGAGAGACACGGACAACGCCCTCGGTCATCAATGAGAATCCTTCGTCCAAGAAGATCTCCTTTGCCAGTTCGTTTGACGAGGATATTCCAACATCTGTCCTGCGGTCGGGTAGTCTCGCAATCACATATCTGAGCATAGCTCGAGCGGTCTTCCTATCGGGATGATTCATGAACCAGGGACCCAATGGATTCAAATCAGAACCTTTTCTGGCAATAAGCATCGCCGTCGTCGAGCCCCCCACGATTCTACCGACAGGACACTCGGGAAGATCTGTATTCAAGGCGTATTGAAAATCACACTCATGAAAGCCCATCATCCGAGCCTGGCATTCCGACAAGGACAGTGTCTCGTCAGAGTCGAGCAATCTGAACTCCGCATCCATGGGTGGATCAACGGTGTCCTGAAATCCTCCTGTCCCGCGATGTTTGCAGAAGAATGAAATCTCTTCGACCTTCTTAAATCCGAATTGATTGTAGAAGTCCGCAGCATCCGGCATCGCATGCAATTCTACATTGTCCACACCCAGAGAATCAAGGTTCTGAAGAGCGTCGCGCATCATTCTTGCGCCGAGTTTCTTCTTCCTCCAACCCTCCTTCACGATCACATGGACTATGAATGCTGTCTTCCCGAAGTTGATCAGGGTGATGAGACCGACTATATCGCCATCGATCTCAGCCACTATGGAGTTCCTGGTGTCAAGGGCGAATATCCTACGGATCTCATGGAACTCCCAACCCCAATTCTCCCGGTCAATCAGTGAGAATACTTGACTCAGGTCGGTGTCAGCCATTAATCGTATGGATGGTTCGTCAGCCATAATCCCGGATACTAGAATATGATGAGCACCTAATATACCCACGGAGACCCTTGGTCTCAAGAACTTGCTAAGATGATATTGATGCAGCCAAACGAAATCTGCATCATTTATGACGTAATGATCTGAAAAAGAAACCTTGTCCTATAGCACAGATATTATCGACTGCGTGGGTGTAGCTAGTAAATTCGAGGTCGCTCAGCACCACGTCCAGGATTTGTTCGCTCGTCAGCATGGGAGCCTCAGTCAATGAGATCACACGACACGTATCAACAACAACCATTGAAGAAGTTGGGCACGTACGATGCCAATCTTGGAGAAGCATTATATCATTTCTTACGGTTACTGACGTGAGATCATCTGTCAGATAATTCTGACAGACATGGGATGGGTGATGAACATTAGGCATTCGTTCGCAATTTTGACGTGTGTTGTAGTCAGTCTAGCGCTAATAGGAAGCGCGAGCGCTTTTCCACCGGAAACCTGGCAGGATGGAGATGAAGTAGCGGTATTCGGTCATTCGTTCGAGGAGGAGTATTGGACAAACGAGTCGTTCAACGAAACCAGCCCAGCAGGCAATGATGTCAGCTTTGCCGCGTCCTATGTCAACTATCAAAACGTGCAGGCGTTCCTGCTCTCACTCAACATGGTCGAGAATTCCACCGGAAGCGGAACTGTACCGTTCCAGCTATTTGGTTTGCATTACTGGACCCCGGACAACACGGAGGTCTTCATCGGTGCCGTCCTCGCATTTCTCATGGCGTTCGACGACACATATAATGGCACAGGTCCTGGGTCCAACGGACTACCTGATCCAGGAAACGAACCGGTCTACTACATAATTCCATTCGGAGTTGGAGGAGTGCTTGAGGACGCCTATGCCCCTGAGGTCGAAGTCCAGAGCGTCGCAAAGCTCGGAGACGGACATTATAGATTCGGCGTATCGTACAAGAATCTGTATGCATTCGTAACGCAGAACCTTCTTGCGAGCATACTATTGAGTTCGGGATGGATAGCCAAATTCACCGAGCTGACGGTCAGCTATGAGGTCACTATGAACACTGAGACGGGAGAAGTGACCGCGGAGACATGGTACACGCTCGGAGAGGTCACCGAACTCTGGACTGTATTCCTAGGATTACCGATACCGACGGATCCCCACGCGCTTCCTGAGACAATGGGAATAAGCGTCGTCCATTTCGTCACCGTATTCACCTCGAAGTACGTCGGCCCTTCAGGTAATACGACGGGTACGACCATCAATACCAACATCAACGCTCCGTTGGATGAGGATATCGTCCTCAAGGTGGGTGACGACGCCGAGCGCGCCATGAAGATAGGGACCCGTGGGACTTTCGATCTAATAAACGAAAGCACGGACTACGTCATTAAGGAGGATCAGCCCGCCATGAATGCGATCATAGGCGCTCATCTTGTCGACCTCTTACTCGTTGGCTGGCAATTGGGATTCGCTGCCGGGGCCATGAGCATATTCGCTTACGCCCTCAGCGAACATGTCCAGGAGAGCTATGACGGACCCATGGACCTGGCGGAGAGGAGCCTGGTGCCCGGCAACGCGGATGGCTTCAACGCGTATCCGATGTGGTACGCAGTCTCGTTCCCAGGATGGAATGGGTACAGGGTGGTGCACGATCCAGTCTATACTGCGTATACGAGCTTCGAGGATGGAGAGCAACAGGACGATGCGAACCCAATCCAAGCGGCCGGACTGCTTGTGCTACTGCTAATCATTGCGGTCGTCGTAATCGTCGTTGTCGCTGTGACTCGCCGGAAGAAATGAACGAAGATGCAGATCAGAAGACCTGGCGCATCCGCAGTCACGAAACAGAAAAGAATATCTCCGCGAATACGCTCCATTATACATCACAAGGAAGAAGGAGCCGAAGATGACGAACGAGCCAACTGCATATCAGCAGATTCTATTGAAGGCCCTGGAGAAAGAGGAACTTGCTCTGGATATGTTGCGAAGACTCATCGGGTTCCCTTCAGTTGCGGTTCGAGACGATCTAGGGATAAAAAGCTGCGCAGATCACGTGCAGGCGCTGCTCAAAGATCATGGATTTACGACAAGCCAGTTCCGAACAGAAGGATCACCGATCATATTCGCTGAGAAGAATGTGGGTGCAGAACGGACCCTCCTGTTGTATCACCACTACGATGTCCAACCAGAGGGACCTCTCGAACTATGGGAATCCCCTCCGTGGAAGATGACGATAAGAGACGAACGGATATATGGAAGAGGAGCGCAGGATAACAAGGGCCCTTTCGTAGCGAACCTGTTGGGAATCAATCTGATCGAGGAGATACTGGGAAAACTCCCGATAAATGTCAAGTTCGTGGTCGAAGGAGAGGAGGAAGCATCCTCGGCACATCTCAGTGAGTTTGCCAAGGCTCATGAAGAGTTCTTGAAGGCTGATGGCTGCGCCATGGAATTACTGACTACTACGCCTGGAAGTCCAGCAGAGATATACTGCGGCAGCAAGGGGATGGTCTATCTCGATGTGATTGCTGGTGGACCACCGAGGTTTCCACGAACGGATGTTCACTCTGGCTTCTCAAACGCAGTTCCGAACGCGGCATGGCGCTTGATTCAGGCATTGAGCTCATTGAAGGACGAGAATGAGAACATACTCGTGGATGGAATCGATGAAAGAGTCATGAAACTGTCGGAAGAGGATCTGAAGGCTCTAGAAGAATACAAGGCTGACGTCGTGGGCATGCTGAAGGACGATTATGGTCTAGACAGACTGCTTCTCAACCTCACAGGATTGGATGCTCTAGAAGCGGTGTTCATGAAGCCCAGCATAACAGTCTGCGGCATAACTGCAGGCTTCGATGGTCCAGGAATCATGACCATCGTGCCTTCGACCGCGCGCGCGAAGCTCGAAGTCCGGCTCGTCCCACATCTCACGGCAGAGAACACGATAGGACTGTTGAGGAAGCATTTTGTGGATAAGGGATTCGATGACATCGTGATTCAAGATGTGGGGGGAGGCAGCTACGACCCCGCCAAGACTCCGGTTGACAACCCATTCATCAGATTGATCCATGAGGTATCAAAAGAAGTCGCCGTGCCTGCATCCTCGAGCGTGGTCCCGATGGCATTCGGAACTGGGCCAGGGTACCTATTCGCCCCTCATGCACCCATGTGCCTGACCATCAGCCAGGTCGATCTCAAGGGAGTCAACATACATGCACCCAATGAGAACTGGCCTTTGAAGAGCCTGACCAACACTATCGCATTCGTAGCTACGGTCGCAGAGAGAATGCAGAGAATGGAATCACCCCACAAGTCAGAGACCGATTAGAATCTTGATGGGCGTCGAGAGCCGTCACGCAGAGATTAACAGGATTTTGACCAGCCCGGTGATTGTCTTGGGGCAAGAAGGGTGGCCCCATATTTGAATATCGAAGAGGTTTGGTGAGACTACACGTGCGCTTAAATTATTCAATCGATGTGTCCAGTTGATTGATGTGGAACAACTTTCGGATGGACGTGCCCCGGAGCTGCCTCATTGTTCCTTGAGATCTCGGAATACCTTCTCCTTACGCCTCTCTCTCTGAAGCGGTCCTGGTGCCCACCAACCCCACTTGCCTAGCAGAGTCATCATCGCTGGGACTATGTATGTTCTGACGACCATCGCATCCAACAGGATGGCAAATCCGAGGGCGAATCCGATCTCCTTCAGCATCACCGTGCTCGAAATCATCATCATGGCGAAGGCCGACCCCATGATCACTGCCAAGGCAGTGATGATACCACCGGTCCAGTCAAGGGATTCGACTATCGCATCACGGTCTGACCGCCCCTTGTGCATCTCCTCCCGGATCCTAGTCAGTATGAAGATGTTGTAGTCCATCCCGATGCCCATTAGCATTATGAACAATATCAGAGGGGCAATCCACAGGATCGGCTCGTTCAAAGAATAACCGAACAGGAGAACCGTCGCAGCAAATGCCCATGAGATGCTCAGCATGATGGATATTATCGCGAACAGTGAGAGCAGAACGGCTCTGAGCACGATGAGCAGCACGATGAAAATACCGATGACCACGACCACCTCCATGATGGTAAACTGCTCGTTCAAGTCCTTGGCCAGGTCGGCGATCACCGCTGTTGCCCCACCGACATATACCACTGCAGATGCCAGTGAAGGATTGTCAGCCTTCAAGGAAGCAATCAAACCCCGAATGTCATCGATGGTGGCAATCGAGTCTGAAGTCATCGGTCCAGTCTCCAGTATGACAGTTATCAGAACCGTGCGCTGGTCCAGACCTATGGTTTCAAGCATGAGGGACTCCTGACTGGCGCGAGTCTCCGAGGATAACATGCTGAGGTTCCTGTAATCGATTGGAGAACCCCGAGGGTTCGTGGTGCCTGTCACCTGCTTCACGTTTTCCAGGTTGGTCATGGATGCAGTGACGAGTGCAACAGCATCCAACGCAGGCATACTGAAATTCCCATCGACATACACGAGAGAATCGAATATCACCACGATCTCTGTCGGCATTATCCTGCCAGCACCGAATCCATCGGTCATAGCTGTGATACCCTCGTTACTCTCCGCGCCAGAGGACATACCGCTGATGAAATCGAAACTTGTCTCCGCAGTAAGGAAGACATAAGTCGTTGGAACTGAGATGAGAATGGCTACGAGCATCACAGCCTTCGCATGATTGATCGAGAAGGTCGCGGCCTTGCGGAAATAGCTGCGATGGCCTTGCGCCCTCTTTGCCATCACATTTTCAGCGAACTTCTTCCAGCGTTGTCCTCTTGTGGGCCAGAATATCCTGTTTCCCAGTAACAGGAGCAGGGATGGGACCAATGTCAATGCCACAATGAGCGAAATGCCGATTGCCATCCCAAGGACCAGACCCATTGTCCTGATCATGGAGAAATCGGAGATTGACAGTGCAAAGAAGGATATCATCACCGTCGCACCGCTGGTGGATATGCTCTCGCCTGCCCATGTTATGGAGGTCCGGACCGCATCCTCCCTCCCGTGACCCTTTATCCGCTCCTCCCTATATCTGGCGACGATGAATATGGCATAGTCGGTGCCGACACCCATCAGTATGCTGAAGAGCATTGTTACGACAGTGTAGTGAATATCGGCCACCAAAGAACCTACAACGAACACTATCGCCTGGCTCACGCCCAATGCGACCATCACGCCACCCAACGGAAGGAACTGTGCCACGACAGATCTGAAGAACACGCCCATCAGCACGATTATAAGAACGATTGTGATGGGCTCGATGAGCATCAGCTCATTTGTCATTGAGGATTCCATATCAGCCGTTATGGCTGCGTCTCCAGTCACATAGAGCTCATAGTCGGTTCCGAGGGATGTTGGCTTCGCATCCGACACCATATCCCTTAGAGCTTGCACATTGTCCACGATGGGTTTCTCGCCACCCTCCATGAAATCCGAACTCTTGTCGAAGGTAAGAATGACCAACATCGTGCTGTTATCCGGACTCACGAATCCGGCTAGATATTCGGCAGGAATGCTGATAGGATAATCCGAGATCGAACCTTCGGCGACAATTTGAGAAGCGAATGCAATAGCCTGCGAATAATCATATTCTGGACCTATTGAATAGACTTCTTCCAGGAAGGACAAGTCATCGATTCCAGAAAGTGACGAAATCATCGAAATGGAGAATCCATGGATGACGCTAGCATTGGAGAAGGTAGTGAGATCGAATGAGTAGAGAACCGATGTCATCATGACCATCTGGTCTTCAGGATATTGCATCTCATCGATGAAGATCGGCGCTGCGACTGTTATCGCGTCATCCGCTCTAGCCATGGGATCGGACGCTAGTGTGGAGTTCTCAGAGGTCGCGTTCCAGGCTATGGCAAACGAGGAGAAGTACTGATATGTGACAAGTTTGACCGTTTCATCCTCGGTTGCGAGAGTGGCATCCAAGGCAGACAGGGTGATCGTGTATGCTTCGGCATCTCGATCAGAGATATTGAGTGTCGAATTAGTGTAGTATATCCAGTTATTCAGGTAGAGAGAAGGAACACCATAAAAGAGGTTCACGGTTTGATTGACTTCAGACTCGACGGAGTACATCATCGGTCCCATTTCGATTACAGCGGCGGTGATCGCGCCAGTGAACACGGAATAGATAGTGGTCATGGATTCCAAGTATTCGAGTCCATCCTCCGCGGCAACTTGGTCCTCCAGGTCAATACAGAAATCCCTCACAGACGGGCTAGTGACATCATTCCCACCGATGACGATCATAAGGGTGCTGTTCGCTACAGCGGTAGGAAACTGCTCATCAATGATATCTTGAGCGATGAGGGACTCCTTATCGCCAGCAACCATTTCGGATTCCTGGTATACCAGCACCTCATTCACTTTCAGCACTGCAGGCACAACGAACACGAGGATGATTATCCAGGCGACGAGGATCTTCTTGTGATGTCGGATTACGCCATCAGCGAGCTTTTCGAATACCATAGGTGCACCCTCAAACATGTTGTCATTGTCTTACTAACAAGAATGTCGTTAAATCCAAACTAACATATAAGTATTTCGCAGTCATATCTACGTTGGTAGATATCACAGAAAGGGATACGTTGACCCATCAAAAAGTTATTGATAGATTGATCTCACTAGGTTTGACCACATACGAGGCCAAGGTATTCTCCGCACTCACAAGATTGGGAGAAGCCAGAGTCAGCGAAATCCACACAGTCGCCGAGGTCCCCAGGTCCGCGATTTATGAGACTCTGGATCGCTTGGAGCACCGAGGGATCATCGAGACATCAACCGGGAGGCCGAGGCGATTCAGGGCGGTATCTCCGAAGATAGCGATATCGAAGATAGAGTCTGAAGTGATGAATGCGGTCAAAGACGCAAGGGAAGGACTCGAAGAACTCGCATGCACACCCCCTCAGGGAGCATCAGATGTCCGAATCTGGGCCATCAAAGGGAAGACGAGAATGAAGGAGCGGATAGAGCGCATGATTGATTCCACGGAATCGGAATTGCTCGTCGCAGGGTACCCTGACCTACTCGTCGCATTTGAGGGACTATGGAAAATGGCCAAGGGAAAGAATACCAAGATCCGATTCGCTACCACGGATCACGATAAAATCAGGGCTCTGAAGAAATATGGAGAGATTCTTCGTCCAAAGTCAAAAATGAAGACATCTGAGATGAATCCTCCGAAAGTGCTGTTCGTCCGTTCGGATAAGAAGACCATACTCGTGGCGAGTGAGTACAAGGACGAGAAGCAGATAGAGGATATGACTGCGTTCTGGACTGATGATAAATCGATAGTTGGATTCATCAACTACCTCATGGAGCCGGTCACAAACCACTATCATTGATTTGAGCCTCGGATATGTTCCTGGCAGGGGTCAAGAATAATCGATTATCACCAGGGAGGAGTCATATGGATGAGTCGGAACCCGTGAATTATCGAAAGTTCAGTGATAATGATCTTGGAAGCTGTCGTAATCTCTGGGAGCAGCTCACAATCGCGCATCGAGCCATCTATGACAATCCAAGCATAGGTGGTCCAGACCCCGGCAAATTCTTCGACGAACACCTCGAAAAGATCGGCACTGAGAACATATGGATCGCCGAGATGGATGGTCAGGTCAAGGGGCTCATGGGACTCGAGATTGGAGAAGATGAGATTACGATCGAGCCACTCGTCATCTCTCAGTCTCAGCGTGGGAAAGGCATAGGAAGAGGGTTCATGGAGATTGCCATTCAAGAGGCGAAGAACCGGAACGCCACATTCTTGAGCGTCAAGCCAGTTGCGAGGAATCTGAGCGCACTCAGATTCTTCAGCATGAATGGCATGACGACTGTCGGCCATGTCGAGCTATTTATGGATTTGAAGAATAGAGAATGGAAGGATGGGCTCAGACTACATGACATGGATTTCAAATATTGATGATTCATGATAGCGTCTCGGCTGAGTTGCGGCAGCATGGTCATGTGGTGGTAGAAACTCCATGTCAAGACTTGGACTATAGGCATACATAGTTGACTCCGTCTCGACAGCAGGAAGATAAGGCACATTGATTCTGAGCGCTCAGAAGTGAATCTGATGGCCTTGCGTCTATTAAGATCGAGATGCTGGATTGTCACCAACCAGGGAATGGAAGGTGATGAGAATACGACCTACATGTTCTGCCAGACCAAGCTCCGAGGCATGCGATGCCCACTGAAAGGGGTCCCTGGCAAGATTGCTTTCGAACTCAGCAGCGACTGTTTCGAAGCCGTGAGAAAAGAGAGCTCATACAAGAAACGGCGAAACCTATGATCCATCGTTTCAATCAGACCCTGATTCTGGGAAAGACTTGATATACTGCGTATGAATTGTGTGCAATGTGTGATTTGTATGAATAATACAATTCAAATGAAGCCCCATACCCTGAACGTTTACGGAACTGTCAAGGTCGGAGAGAGAGGACAGGTTGTCATTCCTGCTGAGGCGAGAAAGGAGTTCGGCATAAAGACAGGTGACCTTATGCTGGTAATCGGAACACCGATGAAGGATGGTATCGCCCTGATCAGAGCGGAGGCAGTGCAGGAAATGATCAGCAAGATAAGCATGGGGTTGGCAGTGACGGATGTCAACAAAGAACGTTCTTCTAAGAAGAAGAATAGAAGATGAACACTCAATCAAAGGGGGCATCCGAAATGAACGAACCGATCAGAACCGAGAATCTCACAAAGAATTTCAACGGATTCAGAGCGCTAGATAATCTCAGCATCGCTGTCAGGAAGAATTCATTCATGGGATTTCTTGGACCCAATGGTGCTGGAAAGACCACAACAATCAAGATATTAACGGACCTGTTATCACCATCAAGTGGATCCGCATATATCAATGGGATTGATATCTCTGAAGATCCAAAGAAAGCTCTGACTGACCTGGGGACAGTCGTCGAAACCCCTGAATTCTATCCTTACCTCACACCAAAGGAGACACTGGCATACCTAGGCGAATTGCATGGAATGGGCGATGAGGACCTTCGAAGGAGAACGAAGGAAGTACTTGAGATTGTCAAGATGTCGGAATGGGCGGACAAGCGTGTGGGCAAATTCTCCAAAGGAATGAAACAACGCATTGCCATCGCCCAGGCGATATTGCATGAACCGTCCGTTATCATCCTCGACGAACCGACCAGTGGACTTGATCCCAGAGGCATGTACGAAGTTCGTGAGATCCTGACAGAACTGAAGAAGGAGGACTACACCATACTGATGTCATCCCACCTGCTAAATGAGGTACAGCAGGTATGTGATGATGTCGCACTCATAAACCGAGGACAACTCCTAAAGATCGGTTCTGTAGAAGAGATGATAGCTTCCGCGAATGTAAGGAGACTGGATGTAAGGACTCTAACTGAGACGACAGAATCCCAGCTCAAGGAGATATCTCAATTCAAAGGTGTGTCTGATCTTGAATCGTTCGGTTCAAGAGACTTTTCGCTCTCACTCGAAGGAGCCGATGAGACGCAGGCCGATTTATTGACTGGGCTTCAGAATATGGGGCTTCGGCTTGTACATTTCAAGGAGAACGGAGTCACGTTGGAAAACCTGTACATGTCACTGATAAAGGACTCGAGGTGATTGAGATTAACGAGACCATAACAAAGACAGACCGAAAGAGCCCATATGTTGCACCATCAGACCTATCACAGATAGGCATTGTCATGAAATATGACATTCTGAAATACTTGCGAAGCAGCCGACTAATCGGGTTCGTAGCCATCGAAGCGCTCGTGCTTCTACTCATAACTGCGATCCCTCCGCTGCTCGGTAATTCATATGCAGACAATGCGGATGAATTCATAAACACCTATGCCAGTTTTGCAGGCATCCTCATCATAATCGGCGCGACATTATTCGCTGGAGATGCCATCGTATCCGAATTCCAGAACCGAACGGGATATCTGCTGTTTCCAAAGCCAGTCAAGAGATGTACACTCTTGGCAGGCAAATTCCTGGCATCAACTGGGGCAATGTTCCTCATGTTGTTCCTGTACTATGGCGTCGCGCTCGGGCTAGGGCTCCTCATAACTGGAAGGTTCTCCATCCTTGGCGTCGAATCGCTACTCCTGGCGATGATGTATGCAACAGCAGCCATCTCAGTTGGATTCCTGATTAGCTCAGTAATGAAAGGGACAACCGGTGCTCAGATACTCACTTTCGCCCTATTCCTGTTCATCTTCACGATCATAACAGGAGTGCTGACAGTGAGCGGCATGGAACCGTGGTTCATAGTGAGCTATTCCGGTGGGACAATCAGCTACATCACTCAGGACCCGTATCCAATCAGCGGCACAGCCATTGGGGGAACGGAGGGTTTCGCTCCAGGTGGGATCGAGATGACCAATTACTATCCTGAAATCGGCGTGGCTATCGCAGTCATGCTGGCTTATGCCGTGATATCGCTGGTTCTTGCATACTACTTCTTCAACAGAAGGCAGATGTCAGCGTAGACCAAGAAAGGATAGAAGAAATCGTGGTGTGATCATGACAGACAACATCATAGAAGTGGAGAATCTCGAACATTCATTCGGGGATCTAAAGGCCGTCGATAAGGTGAGCTTCTCAGTTCAAGAAGGAGAGATCTTCTCTTTCCTCGGGCCCAACGGAGCGGGCAAGAGCACCACGATCAACGTATTGACCACCCAATTGCCGTGCCAGAAAGGAACCGTCCGCGTATGTGGGTTCGATGTCAGAACGGCCCCTCATTCCGTGAAGGAGTCGATTGGCATAGTGTTTCAGGATGAGGTACTCGATAGGGACATGACCGTCAAGGAGACCTTGGAATTCCATGGACGAATCTACTCGATGCCAAGGGCACAGAGGCTCGAGAGAGAGAAGGAACTCCTGGAATTGGTGGAACTCGAGGAAAAAGTGGATGTCAGGACTAAGCACCTCAGTGGAGGCATGAAGAGGCGCCTAGAGATCGCTCGGGGTCTAATGACTCGCCCGAGAGTCCTCTTCCTAGATGAGCCAACGATAGGCTTGGACCCACAGACGCGTCTTCGGATATGGGACTATATAAAACGCGTCAATGAGGAGGGGACGACGATATTCCTTACGACCCACTACATGGATGAGGCAGATCTTCTGAGTGACCGTATAGAGATCATGGATCACGGCAAGATAATCGCTTCTGGAACTTCCGAATCTTTGAAAAATACCCTTGGCAAGGATATGATCTACCTCGAAACAGAGAATGATGAGAAATCTGCTGAGATCTCAAGGAGGGTCTCGGAGGTTACTGAGGTAAAGAAGACCTCGAAAGGTCTAGAGCTCATCCTGGATGCGGACGGAAGCAGAGTTCTACCAACGATCATCCGATCCATCGAAGACGAGAGCATCGACATCCTGAGCGTCAAGATGAAGAAACCATCGCTCGATGATGTCTTCGTGCACTACACGGGAAGAGAGATTAGAACCGGCTCCGGCGAAAATGGCATGCCTAAGATGAGGAGGCACTGATCATGGGGAAGGAGTTTCTCACAATCTACTGGAGAGAGATGATACGGTTCACAAGGTTCAAGGGGCAGCTTTTCGCAGCCCTCGTCCAGCCAGCCCTTTGGTTGCTGCTGTTTGGCGTGGCGATGTCAAGCAACTTCGATGCAGCCTCAGGCGCGTTCTCACCACTTCCAGGGGTGGTCTCCATCGATTACCTGACGTTCATGGCTGCAGGCGTGATGGCAATGACCGCCCTCTTCACATGCCTCTTTGGCGGGATGGGGCTCCTATTTGACAAGAACTGGGGGATAATGAAGGAGATGCTCGCGAGCCCGATGAGAAATCATCACATCCAGATCGGTGTGGGGCTAGGCGGAATCACCAAGGCATTGATACAGGTCGGATTGATAATGGTATTCGGGCTGGTGCTCGGCGTTACGTTCTTTTCAGGGTTCTCAGCCATAGAAACCGTCATGGCTGTGCTTGGGATATTCGCGTTCATCGCGGTCTTCTCTGCAGGATTCATATTCCTCTCAGCTGGTCTCGCCATGAGAGTCGAGAGCATGGAGAGCATTCAAGCGATGATGACTCTGTTGACATTGCCCCTGATGTTCTCCAGCAATGCGCTTTACTCGACGAGCGCATTCCCAGGATGGCTCCAAGCCGTTTCAACGGTGAATCCTCTGACATATCTCGTGAACGGGATCAGGTACTTCGCACTTGGCGATGATTTCACTGCAATGGGAACTCATTACGAGTATACTGGTGGAGACATCATCCTCTCGTTCATCGTGTTGCTTGCCTTCACGGGGCTCACATTCGTGTTTGCCTGGCGAGCTTTCAAGACTGCGAAAGTGACCTGAGAAGAAATGACGGTTTTGGAATCTGTGTTTGTGAGGAATGTGAAAGATGGTTGTCCGATCAGATGCCGTTTCACCCTGTGCTCCTATGCACGGTTCACACTGAAGAGCATTTCGAACGACCTCTAGCCCACCGCGAGACAGCTAGAAACCAAGGCTTGTTGTTGCGCCTACCTCATTTCATACATAGCCATACGTGTGCTCACATCATAACTGCCCCGCGAATCTCGCCGTCACAATCCTCTCGAGAGTGTCGAATATGAGAAAGATGCACCCAAGAAGGAAGAACATTCCAATGAATGGATAGATGACATAGTCCCATCCTCCCGTCGCCATCATCGAATACGTGTATGCCCGATACACAGCTGTCCCCCAGCTGCTCGTATTGGACACGCCTATGAAGTCGCACATGAAAACTGCAAGTACTATCATCGGCATGCCGTATTTGAGGCCGCTAATCGTCCACGAAAGCACAGAGGGGACTGAGCGCTTGAATGGCACGGAGTGCACAGATTGTCCCTCGAGCTCGCCACCCTTGGAGACCATTCTCTCTCTCGAAGATACGAAACCGAAGTAGACGAGCAAAGCGATAAGAGCCGCAACCGGCAGCACTAGATCAGTGGAGATTTCTAAGTATCCAGAAAATCCTGGCCGGATCAATGATCTGTTTGCGATCACCATGATCCCGACTAGGCACACCAGTGGCAGTGCGACCAAACCCTGCATGGCGCCGGTCACCAAGCCATCGGCGTATGGTCTGATCAACCCTGCAACGATTCCGATGGAAATCCCTATCACAGATGCCATCAAACCTACTAAGAGAGGGACGGCAACCATGGCGGTTGCGCCATCCAGGAATAATTTGGAGGGTGAATAGATGTATGGCACGACAATCTCATCGGACGATATCGCAGGGCCGATAATTGCGAGCACCACGAACCCCAGATAGATGATGAGTGCGACCATACCTACTGGACTCCTTAGGTAGTCTCTAGCCAGTCCAGCCATGACTTTCAGGGTCTTAGCCGGCATAGGCGATTGTGTCGGGACCTGGTCTGTGGCTGAGCTATCAAGGTCCTCTTCGAGCTCATCAGAGTTCTGGAGTTCGTAAGAATCCAGCTTGCGGCCTGGTCTGAGCAACATCACGAACAGGTCCAATAAGAAATTCGTGAGGAATACTATGATCGCCATGAGGAAGAACGATGCCTGGAGCACAAAGTAGTCGAATCGATATAGGGATTGAATGAACAGGAAACCCAGGCCAGGATAGCTGAAGAACACCTCAATCACAAACACGAAGCACATGGACATGGCGATCAGGAATTGGATATTGGGCATCGCGGCGAAGAGGCCGTCCATGAACCTCGGATTCTTCGATGGATAAGTCAGCGGAATCTTCGAAGTTCGTGAGTGACCGTCCCTGATCATGAGTGCAAAGGCTCCGATCATGGACATGGATATGATCAAAATCGGGAGTGCCGCATGTCGAGCATAATAGTACAAGAGTTCGAGCGAGCCAGCCGATTCATAATCGTATGGGAGACATCCACCCCCAGGAAATAGACGCAGTGAAAAGACAAGGTAATAATAGAGTACCCAAGCGGATGCGATGACTGGAACACAGAACATCGCCAAAGGAACGAAGGAGGCCACTTGACGAGACACATGAGCTCTCATTCTGGATATCAGACGACCGATAAACGAGCCGATAAGAAGTGCAATAGATAGGGATGCGATGAACAGAATCAGGGTCCTGCCCATAAAATCATAGATGAAGCCTGAAATCGCGGAGCGATGTATGTAGCTATAATGGAAATCTCCGCTGAGCATGTCACCGATGAATTCAAAGTATTGTTCGAACAGAGGTTTATCCACCAAAGCCATAAGCCGGTGGACCTCTTCGTCATCCAAGGACATACTAGGATTACGCGGCATCACTAGATTCGCGACGTCGTCTGGCATGACCCTCAGGATCACGAACTCCGCCGTAAGTATCACAATCATGCCGACAGCTAGTATCAGAAGTCGCTTAAGTGCAAATTCGCCGACTCTATTCACGCCGCCCCACTCCAGATTCCCAACAAGGGATGGTTCACTTGATATTTCTTGATTATCGTGGATGTCCAATCGCATATTGATCGATGTCGTCTAGGAACAACATCGCAAAGGACATTCACACAGGAGTCTTGGATGGCTTACGGATCATGATCCAATATTCTGATGATGTCACTGGCTCTATATGTGAGACGACGCATTCGAAACCGAGCCGTTCGTAGAACGAGATGCTGCGAGGCGAATATGTCTCCAAGTAGCATTCGGCGTCTACACCATCAGCTTCGTAGAGAGTAGGCTCCAGCAGCCTTCGTCCGAGTCCTCGGTTCTGTGCGTTGGGAGGTACCCCCAGGATCGATAGGTACCAGGTGCTGCTTCCCACTACCTCTCGCGCTCGAGGCGACATGAATCCGATGATCCTATGATAATCCTCAAGTCCGCCCCTTCCGAGTATTGATTCCAGGAATCTATGCTTCTCAGACCTGGATTCTGCTAGAAGCCTCTGAGGTCTCGGCATGATCCAAATGGCAGCGCCCCTATCGTCGTCCGGCAGGATTGTGCAGCATCCAAGTCTCATGCCTTCCTTCATCGAATAATCAAAGTAGGCTTCCAAGACCTCGTGCCGCTTGACATCATCGCCTGAGAAATCTCTTGTAATAGCAGCATAGAATGGGTCATTCTCCAATGCCTCGACTAGACTCATGGAAATGGCAGATTCATGATCGCGTTCATCGAAAGGACCAGTCATACACTGCATCAACCGCTCATGGATATGCCTCTAGATAATTGGAGCGGTTACGGAAACCACAATCCGCGTGACATATCGAAAGCTGCCCGGACTATGGCCCGAGATTTACCCTCAATAAAAACTGCCAGCAATATAATCTTCAAAGCCAAATGCGAACCAAACCACTACGGGGTTCTTTGATTGTAAGAAATGAGCTGGGCGTTTTGGTTCAACCAAGGCTCCCCGTGAGAGAAGGCACCATGGAAGGAAAGGATGACGGCTACGGGAGGCTGCCAGGAACTAACCCCTCGATGTTCATCCCTTGCAGACGTTCACATGACCCTCGTCGTCTGGAATGGGGACCTGTATAGCCTGCAATCTCAACCTATGCAAGCAGACCAGCAGCCTTCAGCTCTTCTGTGATCTTATCGACGGCAGTCTCGGCATCCTCTGACTTCCTGGCGCCAGTGCATACCAGCTTCCCGCTGCCAAACAGAAGCATGACCACTTTCGGAGAGTCAAGACGGTACACGAGTCCAGGGAACTGCTCTGGTTCGTATTCGACCCTCTCAAGGCCAAGGGTGATGGCTGTTGCGTTGAGATTGATCTTCGCCCCGAGATCGCTTGTGGCAACGATGTTCTGCACCACGATAACCGGCTCATCATTGATCACTATGCCCGCAGCTTCGATCTGCTTCACGACCTTGCTTATCGCGGCCTTCAGCTGCTCGAGGTTCTTCGCGCCAGTGCAAACAACCTTTCCACTCGCGAACAGGAGCGCTGCAGTCTTTGGTTCCTTGAGTCTGTATATCAAGCCAGGGAACTGTTTTGGCTCATACTCCGCGCCGTCAAGCGCTAGAGCGATCGCGTTCAAATCCAATTTCACACCCAGAGACGTTGAAGCGACAACGTTCTCTATCTTGATGATTGCCATCAGAACCTCACTAAACACAGGCTGCTCGAGTCTCTCGTTGGTATTGGAGCATAAGATACATAACGATAAGTCTTGTGCTCCATGATACGCGTGTGACACTGAATACATCCCATATCAATGTGTCTGTGACCCGTCAGCAACCATCTACGATAGCTCACGCGTAGGGTGCACACCATCTAGCACACCGGGTACCGAAATGTACGGATCTCGGTGGTGGCTTCATCCGATTCATGGATTTGGCCTGCCCAACTTTCTATTTCTGCCTATTCTGGTCAACGAGATTGGAATTCACGGATAGCGCCCCTGAAACCTTCATCTTCATGAGGCCTGATCAGTCTCTTCCAGACATTCGTCCAGACCACGCTCAACGCTACGATCCGGATTTCAGTCAGGAATCTACCCTATTTGAGGTCACTTGCCGTCTCATCCTTCAGAAATAGGGTCTTGTCCCCATGATCTATCCTCAGTATCCTGTGATAAGGGATCGATGAGTCATCCGTCTCCAGGAAGTAGCTCTCTAGATTCCTTATGCTCGAACCGGATATCTTGAGATAGTCCCCGGACGCACCTCTGTGTATGTACCAGATCGTTGCGTCATCCAGTGACTCTCCGCCCTTCCATCGGAGCCGATTGAGCGCTTCCCTCGGATATACCATTGCATTCGAATGAGTATGTGATGCTAATCACTGTTGCGGGCATGAGGTTCTGTATAGTTATCGGGTGGTGTTGTTGACGGTGCCTTTTTCCGATGCCACACATTCCTCATGGATTGCATGTGTAATCTGCGTGTAGCCGCGTGGTGGATATGCCCATGGCCATATCCACCCTCTGATGCTCCACAGAGCAGTCGTGTTCCAGCCAGCATAAACCTGCTGCAGACAGCCTTCCCGAATGGGATGGCAGGGGGCTTACGGTTCAGCCCCGGCGCGTTCCAGCATGACGTGGTGACGACCCTCTACGACCCAGAGATGGGCGCAAGGTCGGAGCCGAATGGAACGAGTCGATTGGTCGGGCGGTCATGATGACCACCACCCGATAATTGACAGAACCCGGGCATGGTCGAAAACGATAGTTCGCCGCCAAGTCCTGGAACCAGGCGGCCGTATTGTTTGTCCTTGAGATCGTCAAGAGTTCAGAGAGCAGACAACTTCTCCTCGATCTTGTCGGCCAGCTCCTTGATCTTCTCGAACTCGGCCTCCTTGGGCGGGCCCTTGACATCCACGACTCCGAGGATCTCTATTTTCGTTCCGCCCAGCAAGTCCTGGACCGCCTTGACCGCGCCACCGCTCCATCCATGCGATGTCAGCAGTGCCGCATACTTGGTCGGTGATCTCAATTGTTTAACGAGCATCGCAGCATACGCCGCGACCGGGTGCATGCCATTGAGAACGGTGGGTGTACCTACGACCACGACTGGAGAATCGATCAGCTCTTTCGCCACATGCCCTATGTCCGCGTTTGTAAGGTCGAAGAGCTGGACCTCTATCCCCTTGTTGATGAGCGAGCCCGCGAGAGCGTTGACCATCTTCTCGGTGCTGCCCCACATGGACACGTACGGTATCAGGACCTTCTTCTTCATCTTCTCCCCGGTCCAGTCGGTGTACGCGTCGAGTATGATCTTCGGATCGTTCCATATCACTCCGTGCGAAGGTGCGATCATCTTTACGCCGAGCTTCTTCACCTTCTCCACCGCGGTCTGCCCAGGCTTCCTGAAAGGCATCATGATCTCTGCGAAGTACAGCTTCGCCAGATCGAGCGAGACTCCTTCGCCGAGCTCATCCGCGTAGAACTGGCCGTATGCGACGTGTGATCCGAAGAAGTCGCACGGGAACAGTATCTTGTCCTCTTCGAGATATGTGAAGATCGTCTCCGGCCAATGGAGCCAGGGTGCATCTATGAACTTCAGGGTCTTGCCGCCGAGTTCCAGTTTAGACGACTCGTCGACGACTATGATCCTCTCGGAGTCTATCCCGAAATACATGATGGCGGCGTCCTTTCCCTTCGCGCTCGTGACGAGCTTCGCGTTCTTTGCGACGTCCAGCACGTACCTACCTGCATCTGCGTGGTCTGGTTCAGCATGGTTCATGATCACATAGTCGAGCTTGGCGGGATCCATGTGTTCAGCTATCCTTCCCAGCAGATCCTCGGCGAATCCCGGATTCACTGTATCGATCAGGGCGGTCTTGTCCGAGCCAACGACCAGGTACGCGTTGTAGCTGGTTCCATGCGGCAGCGGAATCAGTCCGTCGAACAATCTTCTGTTGTGATGTTTAACTCCGACCCAATAGACGTTCGGAGCCATGCAAATCGTCCCTTTCGGTGTCTCTACCATTTCTAACCCTCGTCCTCATAGCGAATCGCCAGGGGGTTCATAGTTTTGTTGACGTTCATACTATCGGCATGGCATCACGACATAAGTTTGAAATCGATGGAACGCTTTGGATGTATCCATATCTGGACCAGAGTGAAGGTCCTGGATATACCGCAGCCGATAGGAAGATATGGGTTCTGAAGGTGACCGTACCATGGATTTGAGATCGAAGATCAAGAGGGTGCCAGAGTTCAAGGGAGTGGTATTCTGGGACATCACGCCATTGCTCAAGGACAAGAAGGCCTTCGGCCAGTGCATCGAGGAGTTGGCAGACCATTTCAGGGGTCATGACGTCAGGGCCGTCGCCTCGAACGAGGCGAGAGGATTCATCATCGGCGCAGCGGTAGCCCACGAGCTCGGCGTAGGATTCATACCCATAAGGAAGAAGGGGAAGCTCCCGCCGAAGGTGCGCAGCCTGAGCTACGCGAAGGAATATGAATCCGACGTGATCGAGATCAGGGATGATGGCATCGAACCTGGCGACAGAATCCTGCTCGTGGACGACCTCCTGGCCACTGGTGGTACTATCAGAGCCAATGCAGAATTGGTCGAGACCCTCGGAGGGGAGGTCGTCGGTATGGGTTTCCTGGTTGAGCTGGATTATCTCAATCCGAGGAAGCAGCTTGGCGACAAGTACGAGATACACTCGTTGATCAGACTCGAGACGACGAACGAGTTCTGAGCCACTTTCAGCATGTCGGAGCCAGAGAACAAGTTTCAATTACTTGTCAGTCGTTCTCTTCAGCATGGTGCTCGAAGCACTCAAAGCTTCACTAGCGGAGTCATTGGTGGTTGAACGCGGGGATTATGAGTACATGATCCATCCACTCACAGACGGCATACCTCGAGTCGAACCGAAGATTCTGAACGATGTGGTCGATGCGATGATCGAGGTCGGCAACTTCGATTGCGATGTCATACTGACGGTGGAAGCGCTCGGGATACCGCTCGCGACCGCTCTATCACTCAGGACCGGCAGGCCGTTCGCGGTCGTGAGGAAGAGGATGTACGGCCTTCCCGGGGAAGTGAACCTTACCCAGGTCACAGGATACTCGAAGTCCGCCTTGTTCCTAAACGGCGTCCTGCCCGGAGAGACGGTTACTATCGTGGACGATGTCGTCAGTACTGGCGGCACTATGTGGGCCCTCGTAGAGGCTCTGAAGAAGATGCAGGTCAAGATCGCGGACATCCTCGTGGTCGTCGAGAAGACGGATAAGAAGGCCGAGATAGAAAGGAAGATCGGACATCAGATAAAGACCATCGTCAAGGTGGAGATAGTAGACGGCAAGGTACGCGTCTTGTAGATTGGCATCTATTGCTAAAAAAGCGCACTCCAACATAGTGATTGTTCTAAATATGTTGTTTATTGGAGCATAGACTCTCTAGTGATCCGAAGCCTACTTGCAGTCATCATATCGAGTATTTCCGCACCCTTTGGATGTCCGTGTCCGACATAGGTCTCCTCGCATCGATAGCCGTCTCTTCGACCGCAGGTTTCATCCTGGGCTTCGTCACGGGTCTGGTCCCCGGCCTTCATGTGAACAACGTCGCAGCCGCTGTCGTCGCCTATGCCGGAACCATGCTTGGATGCTTCGCGGTCATGGGTGAGCTGCTGGGATGTGACGCCCCTGGGCTGCTGATATCGTGCTTTCTGGTGTCCGCCTTGGTATCGCACAACTTCTCGGAAGCTGCGCCCAACACTTTCGTGGGCGTCCCTGCGTCGGATGCTGTATCCGTCCTGCCGGCGCATAGGCTAGCGAAGGCAGGCCTCGGCTGGCTCGCGGTCAGATCATCCATAGATGGATCGATGGCGGGTGTGCTGCTCGCAACAGTCATGATCGTGCCAGTCTGCCTCTGTATGGGTCCTTGGATCGGAATCTACGCCGCCCTCAAGACGGTGATGGGAGTCCTGATCATCCTGTTCTCCGTGATTCTAGTCCTCTCTGATCGTGGGTCCAACGATCCAATATCTGGTAGCGTGGGTGACAGGGTAAGGATCGCGATGATCGCATCTGGCATCTTCATAATCTCCGGACTTCTGGGCATGGTGGTTCTGGAGAGCGATTATTTCTGCTCGGACCTATCGCCACTTCCATTCGGTTCGGAGCCGATTCCATCCTCGTCTTTGCTGCTCCCTCTGTTTGCGGGGTTGTTCGGCTTACCGACGCTTCTGCTGAGCCTGTCACAGGAAGAGGGCGCTTATGTCGAGATGGCGCGCGGCATCAAATTGTCTGCTGGCAAATATCGTTCGGAGAGTCTCCTGACAGTGTTTGGAGGATTGCTGGTCGGCTGGATCCCTGGCATGACCTCGGGGTCTTCGGCCACGTTATGTGCGATCATCGCTAGGAAGCCGCTGGGAGAAGGCTGTGGCGTGGACGCGTCGAGGCGTTTCATATGGCTATATTCCGCGATCTCATCTGCGGGGGCTGTGCTCTCAGTTGGCGCTCTGTTCGTGATATTACGCGCGCGTAGTGGCGTCATGGATGCAGTGACGATATTCCTTGGAGAGATCGACCCATTCGACGGAGAGATGGGAGACTTGGTCGCGCCGTGTGCGCTCCTGTTGTCGATGATGCTGTCAGCCATCGCCTCCCATTCGCTCATGCAATCGATGCGCGGCATACTGAAGCGAGGCGCGAAGCATCTCCTGTCCAAGAGATTGACCATCACCTGCATCATTTTCATATGCGTCCTGGCAGCGGCCCTCACAGGCTTCAGAGGCATATTGCTGATGTCCGCCGCATGCTCGCTCGGTCTACTCCCTCCGAGGCTTGGCGTCCGTAGGATCCATCTTATGGGGTGCCTGCTAGTGCCCATATCGATATCGTTCTTGACGGGGTGACACCCGATCGACACAGCTCATGCTAAGAAATGGATTGTTAAGAAGGTGGAAGGGGTGACGGCCTTTCTCCCCCCGTTTAAAATTGGCGTGGACCCAATTGCCGCTCTGGTCGGTTAATCCTTCTCTTCAGAAGGAGGCCAGGGCTCAATACCCAGCTCATCAGGTCCGCCTGCCCAAGGCACGCGCCCTTCCACCTTTATTGTGATCTCTTCACCAGTGTCGAGGTTGACTATCTTCCACGCCTCGAGCACTGTTATGTCATCCACTAGCTTCAGCACACCGGTGACGTTCACTCTGTCACCTACGCTGACGACGTCCTTCACTGTCACTTCCTGGGTGGACCAGTACCACCATGGACCGAACTTCACGAGGACCTCCTCGCCGTCGTCAGTCTCTAGGATGAACGCGCCCTCTCGTTCCTCGCAGAGGTCGCAGCAATCGTCAACATCCGTTTCATTGTAGTTGTCACAGCAGACGAACTCTGTGACTGTTCCTTCGACCGAGATGAGTTCGCATGCACCGTCGGAATTTGTGAATGCGATCGTTGCGGGCACGGCTATGAGTGCGAAAACAGCTATTGCGACAACAGGTACCGTGTATTTTGAACCGAACATTTTACTGTGGTCCTCCCCCTCGGTCTACGCATACCTGTTTTGCCAACATCGTATATAGTTTTATCTATTACTGACCCCCCCCTTAGAACAAATGTCAAAATTAGATGCCCGAAGTGGTCTAACATAACAATGTATTGCGCAATTTTGCGCATCCGTGTCCCATCGGGAGTAGCATCGTCTCTGCAGCCCTCAGCAACAGCTCCACATACGCGCTAGCATCGTATTCTTCGTATCCTGTGAGCAGGATCTCCGCCCTAACCCTCTCTTCTAGATCCTTGCTCTTCGAGGCTGTAATGACGTATCCTATGCACTCACCTGGCTTCACATCGATACCCTCGTCGCTCAGCTGGGACAACGCCGCGACAGAGTCGTTCAGCTGTGTGTATCCGTCGAGCGGTTTGGATACCTTCTTCGTGAGTACCAACTTATTCATGGGGATTGTGCCCGATTTGATGTCATCGACATATCTTTCTATGACTTCCAATGCTGCTGGCACGAGCCTCTTCAAACCATCTGCGTCGTCCGCTTGAGAGAAACGATCGAGGACATCTGTCTGCATGTCCCTCACGATTCCTGGTGTGTCCCTGCGTCTCAACTCTATGCCCCTCAGCTTCAACTTCCCGTTCTCGAACATGCCGTAGTACCTGTTCAGGACGCCGACGCCGTTCGTCTTGTCAGGCAGGAACACGATCCATTTGTAAACCCCTTCGGGTTCGAGCGGTATGCCTATGTGCCCGGAGGCATGCTCGCAGAACCTCTCAGGGTCCCCTGTGCCCTTGAGCCAAAGTGAGTCGACTATACCGTGGAGTATCTCGAACCCGTGGGCCTCGGCTATCTCGGATGCCTGGAGCAATATCTCCCTTCCGTAGGCGTTGATCGCCTCGTGACATTCTATTCGCCCGAACCTCGCGTTCTTGTATCCAGTATATCCGAAACAGTTGTGCGTGAGTATCCCGTTGGAGAGAGCGAACCCGTGCATCGGTCCATCCACCGAGAAACAGTAGACGTGTCGGCCAGATGTCTCGGTCCTACTGACGGAATCTATCCTTACCTCGGACAGATGACGGCCCCTCCTCGCCTCTGGGTCGTAGAGCGGGAGTATTCGCGGGACCAGGTCTCCCGCGGCCAGCGAGTCCGCACGTCGCACCTCCAGCACACTGCCATCGAAAATGTAACTGGGATGGTCAGGAGTCACCACGATACGGTCCCCATCGATAGTAAGCTCCACCATCTCCTCGGGCGCTTCGAATCTGAACGCGGTCACCGCTGATTTCATAGCGGGTTGCTGGTATCGGTCCAGGCCGAACAGGTTCAACGAACCTCTAACCCTGTGCTCGCCACACCCTCTTCCGGCCACCCTGTCGATGATGTCCCGTATCGCCTCGATCCCGAACCTGCCGTCGAGCTTGAACGGTATCTCCGTGGACCCGTCCAGGCAAGTCACAAGGAGCCATTTCAGTATGTCCACGCGCTCCTTGTAGTCTTTCGTGTCCCCTACGCCGTCCCTCACCCGCCTCTTCAGCGTCGTCCTGCGGTCGACCACTGGTTTCAGGACCCTAGGTATCAGCCCATGTCTCCTGTCGCATATGCCATATCCAAGCACGGGCACTCTCATGGATGGCTCGGGACAGCAGGAGCACATGATCGTCTCGGGCGAGATGTTGAACTTGGCCATGATGTTCGGATAGAGCGATGTGAAGTCCACTTCGAGCACATGGTCATGGACGCCGACTACTGGCTCGTAGATGAACCCGCCCCTATCCGCCAATATCAACTCCTGCGCAGTCTTGAACCCCTCTGGCAGGTTCTTCTTCCACAGCACTACGCATCCATCCTTGAGCGCCTGGTTCACTTCCATCGCGCTGATAGCGCTCCCGGGCGACAGACGCGCCAGCTCCTGGACAGGCACCGAAGATATCCTCGAGAGGTCGATAAGTCCGTTCAACCCACTCTCGACATACATGAACGAGCTGGTCTTGTCTATGTGGATTCGCCCTCTGAGCTTGTACGATGGTGGCTTGTACTTGATCTGGCCATATGTGAAGTACGACTTGCCTCTCCTATCCGTGTTTAGGTCGTCATCGTCCCGACCGAGGCGCAGGCGGTCCATGCCAATCTGCTTGGCCTTGTTGTATAGGTAAGGTATGTCGAATATGTCTCCGAATTCTGTGCATATGATATCTGGATCGAGTCTGTCTAGGGTATCAACGACCCCTTTCAGTACCCGTTCCTCGTCTCCGTCTATCGTGGTGTCGCCCACCCTCGCGGATACGAGCTTGTCGTCCATGGCCGGCATCCTGTTCTTCGCAGCCACGGACACATTCAGTTCCGCGCTTGTCAACGGTGGCTTCTCGTAATCTAAGGCGAAGCGGTCGTCGAGCATGGCCGGTTTCGGCTTCAACTCCATCAGCCCGAGCGGGAAGATATCCTTCTCATGGAAGAACCGCTGGCTGAAACGCAGGTCTACGTTGAACAAAGAGTATCTCTTGTATTTTCCGCGATTGTCTATCGTGTGGGCGACGTCCTCTATCCTCGAGAACTTCCTTATGCCGATGCCGAGCACCTCGCGCGGCTCCTCGCCCAACCAGGTACTCTTCATCTCGCGCTCAACATTCGCTACAGCGTCCAATATCGGGAGCGCCTTCTCCAGCTCATCCATATCGTCTCTGGACGAGTGCGCGAATATCTTCGGCACGAACGAACGCTCGACGATCTTGTGCGCTCCCTTCCTGGTCTTGATCCAGTAGACGATGGAGTTGTCCTTGTAATCGGGATATATGTCGAGCAGCCAGCCCCTCATCTATCGGACTCACCGCTCCAAACACTCCCATCCTCTTCCGAGCATTCGTTCTTCTTCCTCAGGGCGAGCAACTCTTTCTCGTGTTCCAGGAGCATCGAGAGCAGAGCGGACTCCGTCGGGTCCATGCTTATCGCGTATGTCGCAGCAGAGGCGTGCATGCGGGCCCTGTTCATCAGCGAGTCGAAAGCCACCCTGTCATCCTTCCTCAGCGCCCTTCTGAAATCGTTCCATTGCCTGGCCATCGCCTCAAGTGCTAGGCGATATGTAGGCACCGTCCTCCCCGTCGTGATCACCACCGTACTCGTCTAACGTGGACTGGTTCCACGGGACCGGATGGAATAGTGTGGACCTCCCCTCCTTTGGTAGATTGAAGACGGTCCCATCCTTCTTCTCTTTCATGTGGATGACGCGATCAGCCTGGACGCGTATCAGCGCAGTCAGCCTGTTGTCCGTTCTACCATATCCCGCGGTGTGGTCCGTGACGAAAGATATGGTCTCATGCTCCTGGGTCATCCTCCTTATGTCGTCTACGCACCTCCTCAGTAACTGGTACGATTCCGCCCACTTCATGTCCTTGTCCTGGAAGAGGTCTGTGAGCGACGACACTATTACCACAGCAGGAGTGCTCTCGATGATCTCCTGCTCGAGCTTTTCATCTATGAGCGTGACGAGTTGGTATGCCGTGAACGCCCGCGAGATGTTCACCCTGGAGAGCACATCCCTCTTGTCCATGCGCATCTTCTTGCACAGGGCGCTTATCGAGTACGGATCGACCGTGTTCCCGCCGTCGATCCACACGACCTCCTCGTCGAACTCATGCACCGCTTTGACGCATAGTAGATGAAGTAGGGTGGACGCGTAGCCCGTATCCCCCTCGAACAGTACCAATTCTGATGCCCTGAAGCCGCCTACGAGCCTGTCCAGGGGCGCGACCGATGTTCGGAGTACACGCTCGACATGCAGCGTTTCCTCTTCGAACTCGTGCGCTAATGGATGGACCTGAGCGTAGGCTGGCCTATGGTCGTGCGTGGTATCACCGGCATGATTCTATCCTCCGCGCGGGAGTTAAAGCGATAGCCTGGGGAGGGCGGTGAAACTAGTCATGATAGATGCACGCACCCGCGTCATATCCCCCAATACCTTATGGGACGTCTCAAGCTCTTGACCGGCGGGTCTTCCGATGGGGCACAAATCGGGTCAGTGGTGCATTGCGCCAGCATGATCGGGAATTTTGTCCCGATTGTAAACCATAAACCAATGTTTAAGTATCCATAGCATGCTCTTTAGCGATAGTCCAGCAGCTGAAAGGGACTGGCCCGGAAGAGTTGAGATATATGGCGCCCAGATCGACTAAGAAGAAATCATCTGCGGCGACTGCGCCAAAGATCACTTCACGAGTCCGTGACAAGTATTCTAGTGATATCGAAGCCTCAGAGGCACCAAGGTCCAGGAAGGCAGCGATGCTCCAACTGAGGATGGGGCGGTTGGCACATGTCCTGGGCATAGCATCCGGACTCGCTCTGGCCGTCACCGCGGTCCTCGCATATCTTCTGGAGAACTGGAGCTATCTCACGGACGCTCCCGAGTTCGTGACCGCGTTGAAATGGGTGGTCCCGCTCGTCGGAGGCCTGGCCGTTGCAATAGTCGCGATAGCGATGAAGTGGGAGCCGTACTTCGCGGACCGCACAGACCCGCATTTCATAATGAGCGCCGCATCGGTCGCGGTGCCCTCGGTTCTGATTGCCCTAGTGGCCCTAGACGAGGGCGGGTACATCGCCATTGGTCGGCCAGATTGGCTCTATTCCGTATCGTTGCTCGGCATGAGCTTAACCTTGATCTCATTGGCGATGACCTGGGAAGGCACCAGTCGTCGCAAGATAATCAGCATAGCATCCGCGGTGTTCCCTCCAGTCCTTCTGATATTCCCCATGTTGTTCAGATTCACCCCGCTCGAGCTGGCCAGCATACTGCCCATGGCATACCTGGGCAGCGCGGTGTCGATCCAGTTGAGCGGTTCGATGCTCCACATAATCGCGAGCTCCACGAACGTCCAGGAGCGCGAGGTCCTGAAGGCGAGCGACGGGAAGCTCAAGATGATCATAGTGGACGTCGAGAAGCGCAAGGAGGCGCTCGAGTACAGAGAGGACGCGCTACGTTCAAGGGAATCGGACCTGGAGGCCTACGAGAAGCGTCTGTCCGAGGAGCTGGCATCGATCGATGACGGAAAGCGGCAGATTGAGTCTATGGAAGCGGAGCTCCAGCAGCGCATCAATCAATCCAGACGAGCAGCCGAGGAGCTTGCGCGGAAGGATGTCGATAACGAGGGCAAGCTGGACACATTGCGCTTGATGCAGGCAGACATCGACGTGCAGAAGAATACGCTCGATAAATCGCTCAAATTGATATCGTCCAAAGAACAGAAGTTGGCGGCAAGGGAAGCAGAGGCCGAGAAGGTGCTCCTGGACGTACACGCTAAGGAGCGCGATGCCCGAGCGAAGTTCGGCGACGCCGGAGCTCAGGAGGCCGAGCTCGAGCTGTGGGCGAAGGAACTTGACGCGCTGAAAAGATCTCTCGCGGAAAGGGAGAAGCATCTGAGCATGAGGGAGAACTCCCTCGACATGAAGAGCGTGGAACTCATCGCAGCGAAGGAACAGCTGGGCAAGGTCGCAGCAGAGAGGAACATAGTTAAGAGCATCGAGCAGCAGCTCCTGCTGAAGCAGGAATCTGTCGCCGAGAAAGAGATCTCTCTACGGGAGAAAGAGACCTCGCTCAGGATGGCCTCTGAGCGCGCACAAAGGCTGATAGAACGCTCGGACAAACAGATGAACGAGCTAGTAGACAAGGAGAATACATTACTCAAGCGCGAGAAAGCCTTCGCAGACCGGGAAGCGGAGCTGAGGAACTCGATGAGCAAGCTCAATACCCAGCTGGAGGAGATCGAGCGAGCGAAGGATTCCGCGGGCGAGAGGGAGAAGCAATACCTGTCACTTTCCGAGAACACCAGGACCAAGATCGCCAGCGTATCAGCAAAGGAGCAGGAGCTCAGCAGGAAGATGGCCGCCCTCGAGAGACGCGAGTCGAGCATCAAGGACCTGGAGCAACGGATCAGGGCCGAGCAGGAACAGATGAACTCGAAGTTGAGGACTCTGCTCGAGAGGGAGAAGGGTCTGAAGGCTGACGAAACGAAGATGACACTCAGGAGCGCAGAGCTGAAGGCCCGTGAGAGGGACATGCTCCGGTCGGTCGAGGATGTCGAGAGTGCGCGTGCCGAGATATCACCTGCAGATGATCATTCAAAAACGATAGAGCTGCGCGAGAGACGCCTTCGGGAGAAGGAGCACGAGATGAAGGCCCGGCTCTACCAGCGTGAGAAGGAGCTGGAGAACCGCGAGCACGCCCTTCAAGCGCATCTGATGAAAGACCTGGACGAGAGCACGGAGGTACAGGAGGAGCAGAAGGAGGCGAAGGTCAAGACAGGCATAGAACGTCTGGACGATCTGCTGCTCGGTGGTATGCCGTTCGGGTCCAACATCCTGTTCGCAGGTCCGCCGTTCATAGGCAAGGAGACCGCCATGCTTCTGTTCATAGCCGAGGGACTGAAGAAAGGTGTGCCGGTCATGATCGTGACCACCTCCAAGCCGCCAGTCGAGATAGCCAAGGACATGGCTCCGATAATGCCCACATTCATGGAATTCGAGCAGCTGGGTCTTGTGAGATGGATCGACGCTACAGGTCTTCCGATAGATCCGAACAGCCGCAGGAGCAATGTCTTCAAGACGAAAGGTCAGGACGATTTCGATGGCATCCTGAAAGGTCTGGACGAATCCGTCAAACTGTCCATGTCCAGCGGGAAATCATACTTCAGGTTGGCGTATTTGTCGCTCTCTATGAGCATCACAGGCAAGGATGATAAGCGGTCGTTCCAGTTCGTGCAGGAGTTGACCAGCAAGGTCCGTCAACATCAGGCAGTGGCCTCTTTCGCCGTGGAGAAAGGAATGCACACCGACCAGCAGCTAAACTCGATCCAGCATCAGATGACGGGCGCGGTCCACTTCAAGAGCGAGAAACAGAAGACTCTGTTGAGTATCGAGGGGATATGTGATGCCCAGACACGGGGCTGGATCGATTACAGGCACACGAACAAGGCAATCCTTATGGGAGCATTTTCACTCGAGAGGATAAGATAACTATATCCCCATGGGCCGGTCACGTGATGCTAGCCGCCGGATACCATGAGGATTGTGGGCACTTTGATATGTCTCGGAAACGGCATCTTGGTCGAAGTCGATGGCCGTCGGTATCGTCTGGATCCACGGAGGACTACCGTTGATGATACGAATGTGATATCCCATGCGCATACCGATCACATACCGCGATCGTTCAAGACGCTGGATGTGACCTGCTCCGAGATAACGCGCGATTTCGCAAGTGAACGATGCCGAAAGGATCTGCGGGCCATCAAGGACGACCATGTGGAACTCGTGGACGCTGGTCACATACCTGGATCTACGATGTGCCGCATCTCTGGGAGCAGGAGGGTCGTATATACCGGTGATTTCTGCGTGCGCTCCAAAACTCATACAGATGGCGCGAAGCCCTTGAGCTGCGAAGTGCTCGTTATGGAAGCGACATACGGTAAGCCTCGTTACAGGTTCCCGGATCATTCTGAAGTCGTGTCTGCCATGAAGGACTGGGTCTCTGAAGTCCTCCATTCGGGGTCGTCCGCGATATTGCTCTCATACCCTCTCGGGAAATCACAGGAACTCGCATCAATATTCCGCGAGTTCCCCATCTTCTTCCATCCCGCCATAGCATCATACAATCGAATCCTGCGCACGCATGGTTTCGACATCCCGAGCGAACCGTTCGAAGACATCAAGGGCGGCTCACCGATAGTCTATGTCTCATCTGGCCTCGGCAAGGATAGCAGCAGGGTGCAGACGATGCGCAAACGTGGAGCGAAGACCGCTGCATTCTCCGGATGGGCAGTCGATGGCATGTTCGGCGGTCGATCGTCCTATGTCGACCGCGCGTTTCCCCTATCGGATCACTGCGGCTACGACGAACTGCTGTGGTTCGTCAAGAGGTGCGCACCGGAGGTCGTGTATACGGTCCATGGGTTCGCAAGGGAGTTCGCAGGATCCATAAGAAGTGAGCTGGGCATCGATGCGCGTCCATTGATCGCCAATCAGAGGATGATCGACCAGTTCTGAATGGCCTATTCCTTGCTAGTGCCCCACGATTTCGTATAAGTGCCAGTGGCCATGAACACCCTTGAGATGTCCACGCCGAAACCCTCAGATCTCATCAGCATCTCGCTGCTGTCCATTAGGGTGCGTCCCAAAGCTACGCTCTCTCCGCTTAGCGACATCACGGCTACGACATCCCCTTTCCTGATGCTCTCATCCAGAGAGATAATACCAGGCATCGCGAGGTTCGCTCCGTGACAGATCGCGTCCACTGCGGAATCCTTGACCACTATCTTTGGCATGTGGGAAAGGAGCGACTCCAGCGGCTTCATCATCTTGGCCAGGTGCGAGCTGTCGCCGGACCTGTGCGCCTCGATGGCGTCTCGGAGGTCGTGGAGCGTGACAGCGTCGTCCTCCACGAGCGCCCCAGCCCTCGTCCTTCTGAGGTCTTGGAGGTGCGCCCCGACTGCGAGCGCATCCCCGACATCGACCGCGAGGCTCCTGATATACGTCCCCGCATCGCACTTGACATCGAACAGGATGTCCCTTCCGGATGATTCGAGCAGGTTCAACTCGTGTACCCTCCTCGCCCTCTGTTCTCGCTTGACCGCTGATCTCATCGGTGGCGTCTGGAATATCTCGTCCGTGAACTCCTTGAACACATTCTCAAGCCTGGTCTTGTCCACGTTGCCGTGCATCCTCATGACCCCGACATACGCCTTCGTGCCGTAATGTAGGACATCCATGGCACGGACACATATCCCGACGCCGACGGGCAAGACCCCGGTCACCCGAGGGTCCAGCGTGCCACCATGAGCAGCCTTGTCGGCACCGATCATCTCCTTCACCCATGTCGTAATCTGGTGGGAGGTCGGTCCCGATGGCTTGTCGATCACGACGACTCCGTTGGCCATGAGCTCGTCCACGGATCTGTCCTCGGGCCGTTTGCCTGTCCCAGACCTAGACGCCTTCTTGGACTTGACGAGCATCTTCGACATGGATCCTCCTTACCTCCTTGATAATGATGTCCGTGATATCGTCGGGCGTCATCTCGCCCGATTCGAGCCACAGATCGTAAGAGCACTTGTCCGAGACATCTATCCCGTAATACGCCTTGTATCGCTTCTTCTCGGACCGTTCCCTGGAGTTCATCTCATTTAGGACGGTCTCGAAATCATTGCCCTCTCTCTCCACTATACGCTTCGCCCTCACATTCTCTGGCGCATCGATGTATATCGTTAGTCCAGGAATATCGTTCCGTTTCATCAGGGCTGCGGTCAGCCGTCCCTCGAGCACCACGTCGGTCTTCGATTCCGCGATCTTCATAGTGCGGTCGTCCAGCTCCTTGTCTATGGTCTCGTTCTCCTCCGCGAGGGCACCGAACGTCTCCAGGCTCACGCCTCTCTCGGAAGCCATCTGTCTGAAAATCTGACCGACGAGCACCAGCTCATAACCGAGCCTCTGGGCGACGAGCGCGGACACGGTGGTCTTTCCGCTCCCAGGGGGGCCGGATATAGCGATTCTCATCAGCAACCATCCTTAATGCTTATATCGATCGAGAGGCGGCGCGACGCCCACCGTCTCGAGTTCCCTCAGCCTTCTGCTGAAGCTGAACATCTTGAGGAATCTCTGGAGCACCTGTCCGAATGGCAACGTCATGAGAGAATAGAGCAGCACCCAGTTGGGCAGCAGGTTCGAATTCCTCATGTTCGAGTTGAACTCCCACGGGACCGAGAACACGGTAGAACCAAGACCTATGTACACGAAGTTGGCCAACCATGCGAAGATGGGGATGATCACCAGCATCGTTATGGGCATGAGCTTGAACTGCGATTGCGTCGTCTTGAGCGACGCCGACATTATCTGCGGCTGGAGCTCCATGAGCTTCTTCAGCTTGTAGGTATTGTTGCTCGTCCTGGCCTCCCTCATCTCCTTCGAGAAGGCGGACTGTATCCTCTGGTTCCTTGCCTGGCCCACCCAGTCGATGAAGAAGTGCCTGACCGATATGCTGAAGCAGGTCATGACGAGACCGCTCAATAGCAGCGTGACGATCGGGTACTCCCCGTTGAAGCCTACGACAGGCTCGAGACCGTAACCCACGATCTCTCCCAGTCCCTCTCGGATGCTCGGGTTGAACAGGATGAATATGGCGAACATGAACGCCATCAGCATCACTAGCTGATTGGTCATGTTAGATCCGGCCGGTTTCCCGGCTGGACCTCCGGCTGTGCCGCTGCTTGCCATCTACTTACTCTCCGCCGAAGAACCCTCTCATCACAGGGTGCATCTCCATCATCTGCTCTCGGCCTATCGCATCGTAGAGCTGTATCATTATACCGACCGCGAGCAGGACACCGGTTCCTGTAGCATTACCTACAGTACCTATGAGGTCAGCTCCCGCGGCTAAACCACCTACCGTAGCGCCGGATATCACCGTGACCACAGGAATATACCGCTCAAGCACGCGCTTGAGCACTCTGGGATCCCGTCTGAAACCAGGTATCTGCATGCCGCTCGACTCTATCTGCGAGGCGACCGCTTCGGGACCCATGTTCGTGGTCTCTATCCAGAACTTGGCGAACATGATCGATCCTACTATCATTACCGAGACGTAGACGATGACGTGTATGCCTATCTGCAGGGTCGATTTGACCACCACCCCGCCAGACAGGTTCGAATTATACGACGCTAGGTACTCCGGACTCAGCATGGGTAGAAGCCAATCGCTAACACCGTTAACTGTTGATAGATAATACGCTAAACCAGCGGCAGGCGTGGTGCTACCCTCAGCATAGTATCCTAACATCCAATTATTGCCGAGCAAGGGCATGTTCATGAAGCTCCCGTGGCTCCAGAAAAGCATCGAGAACATGCTCACGTTTGCCAGCAGCGCGGCCATCAATATGACAGGGATGTTGGATGCGTATATCAGCTTGATCGGATACCTTCCCCTCGCACCCCTCGCACCTCCATGCGAGAGAGGCAGTTCTATCCTGCTGGATTCGGTATATGCAACGAATAGGAATATGACAATGGTGCCAATGAGCGCGACCATCGGGTTCGGCTGCGCTAAGAAGATCTGTTCATAGCCGCCGCTAGATAATTCCGGCGCGGACATATGGTGGAACATATAGATCGTCTTCGGCAACGTCCCTGCGGGAGGGTTGTTCACACTCAAAGCCGTGCTCGGGTCCGCGGAATGCCAGTTCAACGTGCCTGTGAATATCTGCTGCGCGACACCGGCTGCGATGAAGAGCGAGATACCGCTGCCTATGCCCCACTTGGACACTACCTCGTCCATGAGGAACACCAGGTATGAACCTGCGAACAGCTGCGCGACTATGAGCATCCTAGCCATCGAGTCGCCGTTGCCGCCTATGAACGAGCCCATGCCGTCCACGAACTTCTGGGACGGCTCCATGAACCCGTAGACCTGAGGCACGGACTCGACAATGATCATCACTATGACCAGGAGCTTCTGCGTGCCCTGGTATATCGCCTTGTCCTCCTCGTTCTTGAGGTTGAGCTTGATGATCTTGGCACCGGTGAACAGCTGCATGATGATAGAACCGGTGACGATCGGACCGATACCAAGGTGCATCAGAGAGAACTGCGCGCCTGCAAGTATCGCCCTGTACTGTGCGAACAGGTCGACTCTAGTTTCCGCGTCAAGCCCATAGATGACGACATTCGTCATCGCGAAGTAGATGATGAGTATGAGGATGATCCACATCATCTTCGTTCTGAAATGAACATGCCCTTCTGGCCTGGTCACGGCCGGTAACCGGTCCGTGATCGGCTTGAGCTTGTAGAGCATGCTCTTCTCTTCTTTGCCCTCCGCCATCAGCACCCTTCCTCTTGTCCCACGGCTCTAGTGTTATCCTATGGTTTCAAAGGACACTCGCGTGCCCCGCAGACAGGAGCCACCCATCAGGTGGTCGTCCTGAAGGTCATTCCTTGATCAGTTCCCCACCGGCCGCCTTGAGCTTCTCCGCGGCTTTGGCAGATGCTTCCGCAACCTTGACTGAGATCGGTAGGTTTATCCTGCCCGTTCCCAGCAATTTGTCCACACCCATCTTGGTAAGGTCCACGATCCATTTCCCGTTCTTCTCGGTCGCGAATCCATCTTTCGCCAGTGTAGGCAAGGTCGCCTCGACCTCCGAGAGGTTGATGGTCACCTTGCTTTCCACTACGGATTGTGGCCTCTTGAACCCGTGGTGGCCGAAATGATTGGGATAGTACTTAACCGTGCTTATCCACTTGTGTTTGTGAAGGCCTGCGTTTCCGCGGCCGCCCCTCAGGCCAGCACCCCTGCCGGCCTTCTGGCCACGCCCGTGGGTCCTGCTTCCCCTGAACTTGCTGGTCCTACTTACCATCTACTTCGCCTCCTGGGATTTCGGCAGCATCTTGTCGACGAGCGTCTCCATCGCCGCCCCTCGGTATCCGAGGGCGCCGCCATTCGCGAACTGCAGCTTCGCACCCTTGTAACCTGTCCTTGGCGGATGCATCCTGAGGACCGGCTTCAGCCCTTTGACATCGGAGAGCTTCGCCTCTCCTTTCTCGACCGCCTTCGCGAGCGAGAGTATCGATGTGTATGTCGAGTTCTCCTTGACGAACGCGTCAGTGAGCCTATCGCCGCCGACCACCTCGCCTCTGTGGAAGAGGAGCCGCGCGATCGTCTCGTGGGAGACCTCGCCCCAAGTGACGAAATCCTTCACCATCTGTAGCATACCCTTGTTACAGTCGTTCACTGGGAGTAGTACGCAATGGTTAGGCCTGAACAGTCTGAGCATCTCCATAGTCTCAACGACCTTGTGGTTTATCCTTGAATGGCCACGAACCCTTACTACCGCAACTGTAGGCATCTAACTCCCCTCCTGCTCTTTGGCGACCTCGCCCTCGTTCTCGGCCGATTCCTCGACCACGATCGGGGACGGTGCAATATGCATCTTGACGGGTCCAGAGACGATGTTCAGCCTCTCCTTCTGCTCGCCGGTGATCCTCACTGCGGAGGTCTGCCTGAGAGCCTCGAACGCAGCTATGGAGTAGTTTATGGTGGTCTTCGTGTGTCCCTTCGTGAACCCCCATGCATCCTCCACGCCCGCCATCTTGATGACGCTCTTCGCGATCTTGCCGACCGCGAGACCGGTACCTCTCGGTGCTGGCTTGACTGTGACGACGACCGATCCAGCACGTCCTTGTACGTTGAACGGCAACGAGTGAGGCGTGAGGCACCCGCATTCCCACGAGCCGCAGCCTCTCTTGACCTCGATTATGTTCAGTTTGGCGACGTCTATCGCGGCCCTGATCGCAGGTCCGACTTCCTTGCCCTTGAACCTTCCAAGGCCTACGAAGCCATCTTGGTTGCCGACGACGACGGTTATCGCGAACCTGACTCTTCGTCCAGAGTCGGTCATACGCTGGACCATGTTCACGTCCAGCACCTCGTCCACGAGATCCGGGAGAAGTATGTCCACTATCTCCGGTTCCCTGAGCGGGAGCCTCGTATTGAGAGCTTCGCTCATCGTGGTGATCTTACCCTGCGAGACGAGCTTTCCCAGCATCGTCTTCGGGATCCACTCTGCCATCAGTGTCCACCTCCAATCTTCTTCTTGACTTCTTCGAACGCCGCCTCGGTACCTTCCTTCATGTGCTTGCCAGATATGCGCTCTCCCACTGGCAGCACTTCCTTGCCGTGCGGGATCTCTACGCCAGCATCGAGCAGCCCCTTGAGGGCCGCGAACAGCAAGTTGCCCTTGGTCGGCTCGTGCAGACCGATGTCCAGCACCGCCTCTTCGATGCCCTTCTCCTTGGCCCTCGTGCCTGCGAGGTAACCTGTGAGGTAGGCACCTGGCGAGTTCTTGCCAGAGAGCTTCCATCCCAGCTCGGCCAGCTCGGTCGAGACTGCCGATGCGAGGACGAAGTCGCCCCCGTCCTTGTATTCTATCAACTGTATCGTCATGTTCTTGTTAGACTTACGAACGACCGCTCTCGGAACATGGCTCCGGAGCAGCGCCGCCCTCCGCCTGTAATCCGTGCGGCCCTCGCGTCTCCTTCTGAACGGAACTCTGTATCTAGGTCCTGTGGCCATCTTGCTCACTCCTTCAATATGCCTTCGGACCTGAGGTGCGAGTCGAGGTGCGGCCTGTTCTTGAACATTCCACCCTTGGCCCTCATGTAGTACTTCCTGTAGGTCCTGGTGTCTATCTTACCATTTTCTCTGAGCTCCCTCAACCTTATCCTGATGGGTCGGATGGACTGCATCCAGACCTCCTTCGAGGGCTTCCTCGCGTTCTTCGTGCCACGCCTGGAACCCTGGCCCTTCCTGCGGCCTTTGGCCTTCTGGTCCTTATTATGGTTGGCCCTGCCTCTGGACACACCGGTCTTCTGCCTCGCGGCGATGGTGCCCGAGGCGATGAGGGTCCTCACATCCGCCCTCGTGATGGCGTCTGCTGCGTCTTCCGTTCGGTTCGGGTCTATCCAGACTCTGTTCTCACCGCACTTGAGCAGCTCCGAAGCGACCCTCCTCTGATTCTTCAGATCCATGGTCACACGCTCCTGTTGAGTACTCTGATCTTGAGTTCATCGGCCTTCGCCTCGATCTCGATGCGCTTCTTCATGCCGACCTTGTGTGCGATCCTCGCGGCCTCTACCTCGGGGTTTATCTTCTCGAGGTCCCGGACGTTATGGACCATCACCTCTCTGAATCCCGATGGATGCAGATACCTCGCGAGCTTCGGGGAGCCGTAGCCGATCGACACGACCGGTCGCCTGTATCCGAAGTTCTGCCTCATCTTGGAGTGCATACCCATCGGCTTCCTCCATTTGACTTTCTGAAGCCTTGGCCTCTTGTGCCATTCCTGCCTGAGGAACTCGGGCCTTCGGGATTGTATCTCCGCGCGCTTCTTGAGCGCATCCAGCATCTCCTTCGAGAGTTTGGGCTTGAGCTTGACTTTGTATCCGATGTCCTCGTCGTCTCCGATCTTGACGTCCTCTTCCTCATCGTCCTTGATCTCGACGTCTTCGTCCTCATCGGCTTCCTTCACCTTGCGCGTCTTGGGGGCGGGCTTCTCGTCAGCCTCCACCTCTGCCTCGGCCTCGTCTCCCTCTTCGTCGGGTTCGACACCGAGCTCCTCGCGCCAGTGTTCGATGGTCTTCGGGCCCACGCCCTTGCAGTGCTCGTGGATCTCCGTCACACGGGCATCGTCAGCGAGCGCTTCGGCCAGATCGTCTAACGTCTCTATGCCCAAGGCTGCGAGTTTCTCGACGTACTCCTCCTTGAACATCTTGAGCTTCATGAAATCCTGTTGATCCTTCTTCTCTGCCAAACCGCTCACCTCCCGGGCTTCTCCGTGATGTATATGCCATCCTGGAATATCCTGGGGTCGAATCCCCTGATCTTCGTGGCCCTCTCTATGTTCGCGGCGGTCTGTCCGACCTCCTCGATGTCCGAGCCGTTCAGGAGGACCTGGTCGCCCTTGACCGTGACCTTCGTCTTCCCTAGGATGCTCGTCTTCCTCGGGCACTTCTCACCAAGGAAGTTCTCGACCACGAACGTGTCACCCTTCACCGATGCCTTGATCGGGAAGTGGGCGTACACGATCTTCATCTTGTACTCGAAGCCTTCTGTGACTCCGAGTATCATGTTGCGCATGTGCGCCGCATAGGTGCCGACAAGCGCCCTCTCCTTCGCCCTCATGGTCTCGCACGAGACGAAGAAATCCTTCCCCTTCTGTGCGATCCTGATCTTCGGGTGGTGGAGTCTCCTGGAGATCTCCCCCTTCGGCCCCTTGACCTTGACCATGCCGTTGTCGAGGGTGACCTGGACCTTCTCCGGCACCTTGACCTGCTCCGTCACCAAACCTTCGGAAGTCATCTGTGACACCTCAGTATACATACGCCAGGAGCTTGCCCCCGACGCCTCCTTTCTTTGCCTCGGAGTGGTTCACGACCCCCTTGGTGGTCGTGAGTATCAGCACGCCGAAGTCCTGGGCAGGAAGGTATCTCGCCTCGAACTTCTCGAGGTCGGTCGTCTTCACCGAGTACCTTGGTCTTATGACCCCGCAATTGTTTATCTGGCCGGCCAGAGTGACTTTGAACATGCCGCTCCTTCCATCCTCCAGCAGCTCGAACTGCTTGATGTATCCGCTCTCCTCCATCACCCGGAGGACGCGTCCGATGAGCTTGGACGACGGCTTGATGTAGCATTCTCCCTTACCGACTTTCTCTGCGTTCTTGATGGTAACCATCGCGTCATTGAGTGTATCTTGTTGCATTTCTGGTCACCTCATGAGTATTTCCTGAATCCAATCTGTGGGGCGATCTCTCTGAAGCACTGTCTGCACAAGTGGAGCCCATATCTCCTTACGAGCCCCCTCTTCCTGCCGCACCTCAGGCACCCTATCTTTCTTCCAAACTGTTTCTTAGGCTTCAATCGACCACCTCTATGTTGAACTTGGACCTTACAAACTCCTGGCCTTCTTCCGTCGTGATCCTATGGTCCTTCGGGATGGATCTCTTCATGACCCGTCGTATCCTCACACGCTTGCCTGGTCGGCTCAACGAGATGCAGACATCTAGGCCGAATATGCCTATCTCCGGATCGTACTTCATGCCAGGGAAGTCCGTATAGTCCTGGATGCCGAAGGAGAAGTTGCCTTCCGGGTCGAATGACCACTTGGCCAGCTTGTTCTCCCTGATCCAGAGTGCCTTCTTGACGAACTCCTCGGCCTCTTCGCGCCTAAGGGTGACCTTGCACCCAATGTCCTGTCCCTCCCTGATGCCGAGGTCCCTGTTCGTGGTCTTCGCGATCGTGCGCACGGGCTTCTTACCAGTGACCATCGCCAGGACCTTCACGGCTTTCAGGAGACGTTCTCCGGCGTCGCCGGCACCGATATTCACCACGACCTTTTCCAGTCGTATGTCTCTCATAACGTCGCTCATGCTACTTTCGCCTCCAGGAGCGTGATCTCAGGAGTCTTGTCGCCGACTACGAATACGTTCTTCTCGATGGTCGTCAGACCCTCCTTGAATGTCACTATGTTCGCAGCGGAACCCCTCTTGACCTGGTAGCTGTCGACGGTCTGGAGGCTGCCCGGGTGCGAGCCTCCCGTGAGCAGCGCGACGCTGCCCTTGTCCAGCGTGAATGCCTTCAGGACCTTCTGGGACGGCACCTCTATCTTGAGCACATCGCCAGTCTTGTACTGATCCACAGGCAGGAGTATGTTCCTCCCGTCGTGGAGCGTCACCTGGGTCTTGCCCCCGCGTACGGTCGTCTTGTTGTCGACCCTCGCGAGCTTCCAGCCGCTCTCGTTCTCGTCAATCGGAGCGAGCTGCAGCCTGCCTTTGTAGTCCATCAGCATCCTGTAGCTCAGCTTCGTCTTCTTGATAGTCACGACATCCATCAGTCCGACCGGGAACTTGTAGTCCGTGACCACGCGTCCGTCGACCGCGATGTTCCTGCTGCTCAGTATGAGTTTCGCCTCTCTCGCGTTGTCACATACTTTCAACATGTCCCTCAGGACCGTCTCGATGGGTATGCTGTCCATCATTGCGTGCGGTCCTGGCCTCGGCTTCGTGACCCAGTGGCTGGTCTTCCTTGTCACGGACCAGCTCCGGGGAGCCGTCATTCTCTTCATGTGCTTCTTCACGCTCTCGCCTCCTTAAGGCTGTCGAGCTTGCGCTTTCTCCACGGATCGGATAGGTCCAGCTTGGTGATCAACACGTTCGACGGGTCGATCGCCCTCGGTTTCTGTGTGCCGTCAGCCTTCGCGATCGTGATGTTCTCTATGATGATCTTGCATTCGTTGAGGTCCACGGAGGCGACCTTCGACTCGACGCCCTTCACGCCCTCGGGCCCTCTTACCACCTTGACGGTGTCGCCTCTCTTCACGGTAAGCGAACGCACGTTGTACTCACTCATGAGCGTGGAACTCAGATGGGCTGCGACCATACGCCTCTTCTTGTGCAACGGGGCATTGGCCCTCGCCTTCCTCTGCTTCCCCGCCCTGGTGCTCTTAGTCGTTGTCATTCCTGAACACCTCACACTATCATGGACGCCGTCGCTGCGATCCGAGGCCATCTCTCGGCGGCCTCTCTCGCCACGGGTCCCTTGATATCCGTACCTTTGGTCTCACCAGTCTCGGTCACGATGACCACTGCGTTGTCGTCGAACTGGACCATCGTGCCCTCGGGCCTCCTGAACGCCCTCTTCTGACGGACTATGACTGCCCTCATGACCTGCTTCCTCGTCTCCGGTGAGCCCTTCTTGACCGTCACCACGATTACTTCGCCAAGGGCGCCTGCCGGATACCTCCTCTTCACACCGTGCCAGTTCAGAACGGCGATTACCTCGACGATCTTGGCCCCCGTGTTGTCTATGCAATCGAGCCTCGCCCCGGTCGGTATGCCCCTGGTCTGTCTTCCTGGAACTCCTTTCATCGCGGCCACCTCACTTCCTGTTCTCTATTACGACGTATGATACGCGCTTGCTGAGAGGCCTGCACTCCATGATGCTGACCTTGTCCCCGAGCTTGGCTAGCTGGCAGGGCGGAGAATGAGCGAGGTACTTGCTGGTCCTCTTCTCATACCTCTCGTACTTGGGCACGTATTTCATGTGCTCCCTCTCAACGACTACTGTGCCCTGCATCTTGGCCGAGACTATCGTGCCGCTCAAGACGGTGCCCCTCACAGGGAGCTTTCCGTGGAACGGACAGTGGATGTCTTCACAGCCTTCCATCGGCGGCACGACGTCCAGCCCTATATCGTTCGCCTTGGGCTTGTCGCCCGCCTCTTTTGACTTGTCTGCCATCGTACTTCACCTTCGTGTCATCGTACTTTCTTGATCCTGTCTTCAGGTCTGAATTTGATGTCCTTGCCGGAGACCTTGAATGCATGCGAACCCTCCCTGAAGAGGAACTCACAGCACTCCTTCGGCACGACCTTCTCGGCCCCCTCGTGCTCTATGACGAATGTGTTCCTCGTCTCGTCCACGACCTTGCCGCGGATCTCGAGGTACGAAGCACATGTCGCCTGCACGATCTCTACTTCGAGGCCTATCAGTTCGCGCCTTCGGAAGTCACCTGCCTTCATGCTCGGTTTACCTGCTGTCCACGGAGAAGCCCAGCTCCTCCAGGACATCCTTCACCTTCTTCTTGTGGTCGCCCTGCAGCTCTATCTTCCCGTCCTTGTAGGTCCCTCCGGCGGCGCACCGTGTCTTGAGCTTCCTCGCGAGGTCTTCCATGTCTATCTCACCCGAGTTTATCCCGACGATCACGGTCATCACCTTTCCGTAGCGCCTAGTGTCCGTTAAGATGCGTATCTGTTGCTGCTCTTTGGCGATCTGTTCACACATGCACAGTTCTTCAGGCAATCCACAAACCGAGCAAATACCAGCCATTACTTCTTCTCCTCCTTCTCCTGGGCATCATTCTCCTTCTTCTTCGCAGAAGTCGAAGCCTTCTTCGGGGAAGCCCCGATCCCCTTGGCCTTCGCCTTCGCAGGAGCGGCCTTCTCCGCCCTCTCCTTCTCGAGCATGATAGTGAACATCCTGGCGACGTTGGTCCTCAGCGCCCTGATCTTACCAGGGCTGGCTGGCGCGCCACCCATCGCCGCGACGCCGCGTTCGTGCATGAGCTCGTCCTTGAGCTCCTGTAGCTTGATGGTCCGGTCCTCCGGCCTCATATCCCTGATATCCTTCGTCTTGAGAAGAGCCATCTATCTCACTCCTTCGTCTCCGCTGGCGCCTCGACCTTTGGCGCATCGGGCGTCTCCTTGGCGGGAACTGGTTCTGTCGCTTCGGCCTTCTTCTCCTCGACTTCCTTCTTCTTGGTGGCGCGCTTCCTGGGCTTCTTCTCCTCACCCGCAGCGCCAGCCTCGGTCGCGTCCTTCTTCTTCGGGGAACGTCTCTTTGGCTTCTCCTCGTCATCCGCGGCCTTCTTGAGATTCTGGACCGCCTCGTCGACCTTCTTCTCCTCTTCCTTCGCGGTCTCCTTCTTCTGAACCGGGACCTCGGGCTTCTCCTCGACCGGTGCTGGCGGTATGATATCTATCTCATCCGGCAGTCTAGCGTTCGGATCCATTATCCTGACGGTGATGCCTATCACTCCGGGCTTCAACTTGGCGACGGCGAATCCGTTGTGCATGAACACCAGCTTGACATGGCCGCAGTACTTGATGTGCCCGTCCTTGAACTTCTCAGTCCTGTGCCTCTGTCCGGTCAGCTTGCCGGATATGACGACCTGGCATCCCCTCGCGCCGGATTCCATGATCCTCCTGACGGTGGAGTGTCCCGCCCGTCTGAAGTGCCATCCACGCTCGAGTGCGTTCGCCAGCTTCTCCGCCATGATCTGCGCGTTCAGGTTGGGGTTTTCCACTTCCTGCACCTCGATCTGCGGGTTGCTGTACTTGAAATCCTCTTCGATCGCTTTGGTGAGGCTCTTGATCGCCTCTCCTCTGCGGCCGATGACGAGCCCAGGCCTCTCCGTTATGAGCGTGACCCTGGTGCCCATGGGGGTCCTCTGCACGTCCAATCCTCCGAAGCCGGCCCTGCTGACTCTCTTCTGCACGAACTCCTTCAGCAGGACTCTGCGGACATTCTCAGTGACGAATTTTCTCTCACTTGCCATGTAATATCCTCCTTCGAAGGCGACTAGGACGCCTCGACCTCCTCTAGTATGATCTCTATATTGGTGGTCTGCTCGTTCCAGGGCGTGCTTCTGCCCTGCGCCCTCGGCATGAAGGACTTCTCGATCCTGCCCCTGTGGGCGCAGGCGACCTTGATCTTCATGTTGTCGGCGTCCAGACCTTTGTACTCGGCGTTCGCCCTGGCGCTCTCGACCACTTCGAGGATCGCCTTGGCGGCATTCACGGGGTACTTGGCCGGGCCAACCCCTGGTTTCGGGCTGACGTACTTCTTGTATCTTGTATGGGGAACGGCCACTTTCAGCTCGATGACTCCTTGGAGATACTCCTTCGCCTTCTCAACGGTCATGCCCTTGAGTTCCTTCAGTACCTCTCTGCAGTTCTTGGGTGAGACGCCCCTCTCCTTGCCTATCGCCTTCGAGGTCTTCTCCGGGTCGGTTTCCTGTGTGTATCCCATGTAAATCCCTCACTTCAGCGGCATGAACTTGGACGATCTCGTGGCACCGACACCTAGACCGCTGTGGTTCACGGTCCTCCTAGTGAGAGCGAACTCTCCCAGGGCATGTCCGATCATCTCGGACTTGATCTCGACCATCTGGAACTCCTTCCCGTTGTACACGTGCACCGTCTTGCCCACGAAGTCTGGGAGTATCGGTATCTCCCTCCTGTGGGTCCTGATCGGGACGTCAGATTTCCTGAGCTTGTCGACGAAAGTCTGCTGCTCCTCGTTGAGTCCACGGATATATGATCTGCGGGGTCTCGCGGGCAACAGTTCGATTATGTCTGCAAGCGGCATCTTCTGGAGCTCCTCCAGCGAGTATCCGCGGTATGTGAATTCCTTCTTCCTTCTGGCCTGTATCTGGCTCCTCTTCTTCCTGAGCTTTCTCCTCGCGGCTTTGGCTGACCCCACGTGTCTCGCAGAGGGCTTCATCTTCTTCTGCATCGGGGCGGTCGCTGGAGCGACTGCGGCAGCTGCTGCCGTCTTCGGAGCCGCTGCTGCAGGAGCCGCTGCTGCCTTCCCCTTGTCTTGGGCAGGAGCCTTGGCAGTTGCCTTCTTCTCTTCGGCCATGTCTACACCTTCCTTACTTTCTTCTTGGGCGCCAATCTACCGACCTTCCTGCCCGGTGGCGTGTTCCTTCCGACGCTGGATTGCGTACCAACGTGTGGGTGACTGCCACCACCGTGCGGGTGGTCTACCGGGTTCTTGGCCACACCCTTCACTGAGAAATATGCTTTCGACTTCGCGCCGTATGCGTGGAACTTCTTTCCTGCTTTCGCGAAGGGCTTCTCCGTGTGCCCTCCGCCGGATACGAGTCCCACCGTCGCGATACATTTATTGTCAATATCCTTGAACTTGCCAGACGGCAACAGGACTACGGTCTTCGCGCCGTGGCTGACGATCGTTGCCGCGTTCCCGGCAGTCCTCGCGAGCTTGCCACCGTCTCCCGGCTGCAGCTCGATGTTGTGGAGCAACGTACCCTCGGGCATGTCCCCGACGGGCATCGTGTTGCCAGCGGTTATCGCACCCCTTCTTCCGAAGGTGACCTCCTGGCCGACCAAGATCCCATCCGGCGCCAGCATCCAGTGCTCGGCGCCGCCGTATTCGACCTTGGCCAAAGGTGCGATCCTGCCCGCCTCGTGTTTGAGCTCGGTGATCGTACCGTTGACAGTCTCCTTCAGTTTCGGGTGCTTCGCATCAGTGAACCTGAGGTGACTCGGGGATCGATATCTTCCGAACCCGCGCCCTCTCCTCTGTGTTATCAGCCTCTTTCCCATGTAAGCACCTCAGAATATTCCTATCCTCATGCCAATCTCCTCTGCGGAGTAGCCTTCCTTCAATTTGATGATCGCGTGCTTGCCGTCCTTCGATATCTTGATATTTATCTTGTCCACCTTCGCGTCGAACCGCTCCTCGAAGGCCTTCTTGATCTCCGGCCTCCTGGCGTCCCTGCGGACCACGAATTCCAGCCTGTTGCCGTCCTTGAGGTCCTGGGATGGTGTTCCAGACATCGCGTTCATCGTCTTCTCAGTCACATACGGATGAAGTAGGACCTGTCGTCTCAGGAGCTTCACGAGCTCCACCCCCTTATCTCTTCCAGAGCCGCCTCTGACAGGACCATCAGCCTACCTGCATCGCCGCCAGGCGCCAATAGCGACGCATTCAGCGACTTTGGGGTGGCGATATCCACACCCGTCAGGTTCCTGAGGCTCTTGCCTCCTTCGCAGTCCCTCTTGGAGAGCACCACGAGCAAGCTCTTCGGGGTCCTGTATCTCCTGCCCCTCATCTTGCCCTTGCCTGCGCGGACGCTCCTGCCGTCGATCGCCCTCAGGACATCGTCGTAGACACCGATCGACTCGAGCGCCTCGACCGCATCCTTCGTGCTCTTCAATGATTCCAGGCCGTCCTTCACGACGACCGGCATCGTCAATTCGTCCTTGAACTGGTGACCCCTGGCCTTCACCAGGTCTGTCGAGCTGGTTGCTCCGAGCGCGGAGACCTTGGCCAGGTACATCTCCTTCTTGTTGATCTTCTTGCCCAGGTCCTTATCGACCTTTGGCGGGTGCGCACGCCTGCCACCGACGTTGTTCGGTGATTGTGCAGCGTTCGAGCCGCCCTTGATCCTCTGGACCCTGGCGACTCCGCGACCCTTGCCCCATGTCTCGACTGAGTGGCGGCTGCCGCTCCACCTGCCCGGCCCGTAGGGCTGCCTCGCGTTCGCCTCTATGGCGACGACCGCCCTGTGGATCACATCGGTCCTCAGCTCGTTCTTGAATATCTCGGGCAGATCCCTCTCGCCCGAAACATCACCCTTGAGATCGTAGACATTGACCTTGCCGGAAGCGGCCAGAACCTTGGATTCGTCTGCCTTTATTTTCTTCACTTTCTTCTCGGCCATCGAATCACACTCCCTGTTTTGATTCAAGTGATACAAAAGTGACCTGCGGCGCTTCCGACAGTTTGATTCCGATGTCCCTCACGGGTTCCCTGAGCCTTATCAGACGCTTCGAGGGTCCCGGCACCGACCCGTGCAACAGGACGTACGAGTTGGACACATTCCCATAGTGGAGGAAACCTCCCTTGGGTGTGATCTCCTCGCCCTTCTCACCGATCTTGAGTATGCGCTTGTTGAGCTCGGTCCTCTGGTGGAATCCTATCTGTCCACCCTGCGGGACAGTGGGGTGGACGTAGTTCGGCCTCTTTTGGCCGAGGGTACCGATGAGTCTCCTGTGCTTGCTGTTCTTGTGCATGAGTAGCTTGGTGCCCCAACGCTTGGTCACACCCTGCCATCCTCTGCCCTTGGTGATGGATGCGACATCGACCATCTCGCCATCCTTCGTAAAATCCTTGACTGTGACTGGCTTGCCGAGGATCTCCTTTGCGTAATTCATCCTGTCCTCGAGCTTCGCTCCGCCGATCCTGACTTCCATCATCTCGGGCCTCTTCTTGGGCAGCCCGCTCACCAGCACTGGCTGTGTGTACATGATGGCCCGGATATCGTCATATTCCAGCTTGTCGGTCTTCTTCCAGGCGGATGCCTCATCGTAATCCTTCGGGACCGGGAACTTCCTTGAGAGTTCCTTGTCCAACTTCTTCGCCCAGACCTCTCCCACGACCTTCTTGCCGTAGGCAGTCTCAGCATAGAATCGTATTCCGCATACTTTCATGGGTGGGACCTCGAGCACCGTCACGGGGATCTGTATCTCCTGTCCGGCGGTCGTGCTCCTGGGCCTGTAATCCACGACGAATGCGTGAGTCATTCCGGCCTTGTAGCCTGCGAACCCTTGCAGCTTCGCGCCATCTCCATCCGACTCGGGCCACGTGGAGACTCTGGCGGTTATGCTCCTGGCTCTCTTCCTGGGAGAATATCCCCTCGAGCCTTTTCTTGGGCTTCTTCTGGTTGACATCTACTATCCCTCTTCTTGAAGCGACAGACCTGGCTGAACAAACTCGAATAGTTCGAGCACACAGTCCGAGGCATCACTTCTCGGCCGTGACGCCTCGTGCACGCCTGAAAATTTGTTCTGGCGCGAGTGATGGGTTGCTCATTAGGCATTGCCCAAACGGCGTCTGGCCGATACCGCCTCTGGTATCGCAATGTGGCGAATGGGGTACTTATATATAAATCTAGCAGGTGTCTGCGAGGGGTGTTGGCTATGCGCCGCCCTGCTTGACTTTCTTCTGGGCGCGCTTGCCGCGTTCCTTCGCGTTCAATCCCGTGACATTCTCTAGGAACGTGTTGTACGCCTTGATCGTCTTCTGAGCGGTCTCGTCATCCACGGTCGGGTCCATCTTTGTCTCGACGCACAGGGACTTCTTCGACTCGCCTGGCCATGCTGTCAGTTCCTTGAGTGCACCGAAGGATGCGAAGAGCTTCCCATCCCTCTCGCTGACGTTCCCGAAGCTCTCCTTCATAGCAGTCTTCAGATTGTCGGCCTTGACGTTGTCGTACTTCCCTCTCTTGACATCGTACTCGTTCATGCGGTCGTCACCTTGCTAACCTCTAAGCTCGATAGGTACTGAAAAACCTTTGCGAATCCTCCAGCCCCTCGCGTCCACCCCATGGGTATGCATTTATGGTTATGTTATCCATTCATGAGGGTGGATGGATGAGAATCTCACCTAGCGCGATGGATGAGGGAGTCTCCCGTCTGAGGGAATCCGTCATCGGCGTTGTGATCTGAAGAACCTCTGAAGGTCGCAAGTCCCGCCCGTGACCAGCCCTTCAATATCTAGGATCATGTTCCACATGTCCTTGCAGCTGCAATCCTTGGAGCCCAACCTTGACCGGTTCTGGGAGATGCTGAAATCCTTCAGGCCATCGATGATAGTCTGGTCGCACTCTCCGCAGTTGTGCGCGCCCCTGATGCTGCCACCGCCGACCGGGTCGCACACGACCTTCACTCCGAAGTCCTCGCTCGCCCTCACGACCTGGAGGACGCTCCATAACCATGGCGGTCTGTAAGCCCAGTTCCTCCACAGCTTATCGACGACCGTCCCCTTCTGGACGTTCACCGCGTTTATGGATATCGTGGCGCTGGTCCTGGCCGCATGCTTGACGGTCGCGACCGCATCCGCGATCGCCTCCGCCTCTGTGAGGAACGGGGGCTTTATCAGAACATATGATCGCAAGTCCACCTTCCGTTCATTCAGGATATCCGCCGCCAGGTCATAGTCCGCAACGGTGAACCCCTTATTGATTGAGTATCTCAGAACCTTGTCATTCGCACTCTCGAAACCTATCGCGATCTCCAGGTCATCATGCACGGACAGGATCTGATCGACGCGCTCACCGGTGACATATTCCGGTCTGGACTCCACGAGGAGCCTCATCCCTCTCGACGAACACTCCTCCAGGATCCTCCTTGCAGCTTCCTCAGGCACCTCGGCCTTGTCCAGGAACGACCCGGAGGTATAGATCTTGAGGACCTGCACATCGCCTATGCCTGGGAGGGCGCGTTCGAACTGCTTCACGATGTGCTCGGCGGAGATGCCCATCTTCGACACGGTGTTGTACCCGCACATGGAACATCCGCCGGTGTGGAAATGGCTGCAACCGCCCGTCCGTAGGATTATGACGCCTGCATCGAGCAGCTTGCCTTTCAGGAACTCCTTCTCCGTCCAGACGGCTACAGCGCTCCCATCGTCCTTCCTTCGAGGACGCCGGCAACTATCACTCTCAAATCCAGTCATTCGATCGCGCCGTGGTATGATTTCGAGAATATGCTCAGAGGTCGTATGGCTTCAGGGTCTTGCGCCCGTTCTTCTTGGCCCTTCTCACCGCGCGCTCAATCATCTCGTGGACCTCACGGTCCAGCTCGCAGTAGAATTCTTCCGAGATCCTGAGTCGGTCGCCCACAGCATCCTTCACGTCTGAGACCTTGATTATCATCTTTCCATTCCGAAGACTAGAAACAGGCATCTTCTCCCCTCTACACGGCCCCGTCAGGGAGATATTGCTAATGCGTGCTCAGTTCTTAACTCTTTTCGGTCGGACCTCCGCAAAGCTTTTCCACGGGTCCGATTCTTTACTGTCGAGGCACTAGGATGGACGTCGACTCGAAAGTTGAGCTCGCAACCAGGAACGCACTCGAAGTGGTCACGGAGGATGAGCTCAAGACACTTTTCGAGACGAAGCAGACGCCGACCGCGTATATTGGCTACGAGCCGAGCGGTTTCGTGCATGTCGGACAGGTGATAACTGCGACCAAGATCGCGGAGCTCCAGAAGGCAGGCGTCGACGTGACCATGTTCCTGGCCGACTGGCACGCCATGATAAACGACAAGCTGGGTGCAGACATCGAGAACATCCGCATATGCGGCGAGTACATGCGAGAGAGCTTCATCGCGCTCGGCATCCGAGAAGATACGAAGTTCGTATGGGCGAACGATCTCGTCAACAGGGCAGAGTACTGGGAGAAATTCATACGCGTATGCAAGGCGAGCTCGTTGATGAGGATCAAGAGGGCTATGACCATAATGGGCAGGACCGAGGACGAGGCCGAGATTGATGCATCCAAGGTGATGTACCCACCGATGCAGGTCGCGGATATATTCGAGTTGGATGTCGATATCGCACTTGCGGGCATGGATCAGAGAAGGGCGCATATGCTGGCCAGGGATGTCGCCGAGAAGCTCGGTTGGAGGAAACCCGTCGCATTGCACACACCGCTCTTGATGAACCTAGTGGGCGGAGGCCGTATGGACCCTGTCGAGGCGAAGATGTCGAAGAGCGATCCGAACAGTGCGATATTCCTCCATGACACGCCGGAGGACATACACCGCAAGATGAAGAACGCGTTCTGCCCGCCCGAGGCGGAGAACAACCCCGTGTTGGAAGTCATGAGGTTGATTGTCTTCCCGAAGCTGGGCGGTGTCACCATCGAGAGGCCCGCGAAGTTCGGAGGGCCGGTCACATTCGACAGCTACCAGGAGATCCACTCGACCTACGAGTCGAAGAGCCTGCACCCGATGGACCTCAAGAAGGGCGCCGCGGATTCTCTCGCAGCGGTCCTAGCTCCAGTCAGGGAGTATTTCTCGAAGAACCCGAAGAACCTCGACAGGCTGAAGAACATCTCAATCACGAGATGAGTCCAGGTTCCTCAGCAGCTTCATGGCGTTGTCGACCGAAATGTTCAGGATGGCTTCCACGTCGCCCATGCCAGTTATGCCTGCCGCCCCTGGATGACCCCCGCCGCCGTTGGTGGTCTCCGTCCCGATGCCTCCGAGCAACTTGCCCAGGTGCACTCCGCGCCTCACCATGGCCTGCGTGGCTCTCGCGCTTATCCTGAACATGTTCCCTCTCTGCGAGCCCACGAACACTATGTCCGCTCCCAGGCCAATAAGCGCCTTGCAGACGGATGCTTCGAAAGCGCTTCCTTGGGACGCCGCGATGATCTTGTCTCCGACCTTCCAGTACTTCAATCTCTGGGCCCCTCTGAGCTGAGATATCTTCTCGGATGTGTCGACGTCTATAGAGACCAGCCCGGTGGCCTCGTCTATCTGTGTGCCGTTCTGTTCCATCAGCTCAGAGAACACACGCAGGGTGGCTGGCTTGGCGAACTTGAACATGCCCGTGTCGGTTATTATCCCCGCCATGAGCGCCAACGCGACCTCCCGCGTCATCTTCATGCCTGCCAGCTTCACTAGCTCGTACACTATCTCAGCGCAGGAGCTCTTGCCGTCATCACAATAATAGTACATCGCTTCGGACCATCTGTCGTTCCTGGCATGATGGTCTATCACAATAGCATCCTTGAGGTCGATCCCTTCGGGGAGCTGTTCAGGCCCCGAAGTGTCCAGGACCAAGAGCCTGCCGGGCGGCTCGTCAGGACCCTCGACGGTCTCGATCCCGAGGGTCTTCGTCATCACCTTCCCCATACGATCTATCCCTCCAGGGGTCCAGATGACGACATCGGGGAAAGCGGACTGCACCACGAACGCGCTAGCGATCGCATCAGGGTCGGCGTTTCCGTGCAGGACAACCTTCGTCGGCCCCTTCGACAATTCCTCAACTATACTGGAAAGCACGTATCTCAAGGCTGAATGATGCCCTACGATAAAATAGATGCCGAAAATACCATGCATCCTGGTTAGAATGAAGATAAAGAGTTTGTCGGTTCATCCGGTCCGATCAGTTGTCTTCGGATTCATCGGACTTCTGTGCGGGACCGCCCTGGAGCGCCTGGGTGATCTGCTGCTGGAGCGTCTGGTGCCTCTCCCTCAGATGCTTGTCCTGCCTCTCGAGGGTCTTCACGCGCACCTCTACCGTCTCCTTCTGCTCCTTCAGCTCGGTCACGAGCCCGTTCCTGTCCTTGTTCTGGACCAGAAGCGTCCCGACGTTCTTGAACACCGCAGCATCCTCAGAGGCCCTCTCGAGCTCCTGGACCGTCCGGTCCAGCTCCTTGGCCTGCGCCTCGAGCTGGATCTTCTGCGTGGTGACCATCTGTATCTGCTGCGTGAGCTGCTGGAACTGCGCGATCTGGTTCTGAACCTTCGGTGGGATGTTGTCCATCATCTGTTTGCCTCCTTTGCCGTTTCCTCTGCCACATTGGCCCATCTGATATATGAGTTGAGGGCCGCTCTCAGCGATGTGAGGTCGTCCGCCTGTACGCGAATCGTCACCTCGCCCTCTCCTCCGAGCACATCGACCTTCGTCCGTGGGATGCTCTCTGACATCTCAGGGGACAGCGCACGCACGACCACATCGGCATGTACCGTCCTGAAGGTCAACTCCGCCCTGTTCGTCAAGTTCATCTGCCCTTGACCGATTTGCGCACGTTAGGTCTCTCCTTGTAGAACACCTTGGACCCGCACTTCTCACACTGAAGTCCCACGGTGTTCATGCCAGACCTGACGGGCTCTTTGCATCTCGAGCATTTGTACATTCGTTCATCTACTCCTTCTCAGAGACCTCTTCCAGCCTCTCTTCTTCGCTGAGCACTTCGTTCTCCTCGTCTGCGGCAGCAGCGGCTTTGGCCAGCGCCCTTGCCTCCGCGAGCACGTCTGTCACTTCGCGTTTGACTGCGACGGGCTTCGTCAGCACGTACGAGCTGCTCGCAATAGATACGCCACAGTGCCTGCATTTCCAGATGCCGTTCGCCTCTCTCTTGACGGCTTTCGCCATGCACTTGGGGCACTCATGCCACTTCTTGCTCAGCTTCTCTATATCGGCTATGCGTTTCCTGATCCTGACGCCGTATCTCGGGCCCAGCCGACCGGCCGAGCCAACCTTCTTGGTTCTTTTGGCCATGGTCATCACCCAGAGAGTTTGGCGCGCACCTCCGCGCCCCGCTTCCTCGACATCTCGATTATCTTGAAGACTTCGTCCATCTTGAGCGATCCGCTGCCACCCTTCTGCATGGCGCATATGCTGCCGTTCTCCAAAGTCGCGACCGTGAGCCTCGCATCTGCGACCCTCTCCTCGTCGTGGGTCGGGTCTATGAGCAGGTGCTCGCCTATCTTGACCGCGGTTACTGAGATCGGTTCATGGGAGATCGGCATCGGATAATCCTCGCCCTTGCCCGCCCTTGCCGCCGGCACGATCGCCGACTTCAGTGCGGCCAAGGCTCCAATGTTGCCCGCGTCGAACAGGTTGCCATCGAAGTCGAGTGCATGGATGTCCAGGAACATTATCCAGACCTCCTTTCCAGCCTCTATGCAGAGCTTCTTCATGTCGACCGCGTGCCCTTCCCTTATGCCTCTGTCGATCACACGGGACACCTCGATCGATTCCTGGTCCGGCGGACCGGATTCGAATGTCTCGCTTGCCAATGGGATGAGCTCTGCGTTCGTGGTCATCACGCCGGAGTTGGGCGTATCCGGGAACGGCGAGCCTACCATCATCTTGATGCCGACCAGCACGTCCGTTTTGCCCAGTCGGACCCTTGCGGATCCTTCTGCTGATAGGACGTAGTTTATCTCCACCGTGAGCGGGCGCATCTCGTCGAAGGCTCTCCCGTCGACCCTTGTGCCCTTGGACAGGAGTTGTACTATGTGGTCCCTCTTCAGGTCGGCCATCACATCCTTGCTCATCTAGGCCACCCCCTTCGGTTCTTCCACGGCATCCACGGACCGCACCTGGTATCTCCTTTTGAGTGCGTTCCTCTGCTCCTCGTACACCTTCTTGCAGCCCTCGATCGCCATCTTCAGACTCAGAGTATATTCATCGTGTGTGAGTTCGCCGTCCATCTGGAGCAGGACGATCTCTTCGGTCCTCGGGACATAGCCGACGGGCACGTCTGCCTGCCCGAAGTTGTCCTCCTCCTTTCCGAGGTCCACCATGACGGTGTCTGCCGCCTTTCCAGCAGCGCATGACGCGACCAGGTCCCTCATCGGCACGCCAGCGTCTGCCAGCGCGACTGATGCAGCCGTCAACCCTGCACATCTCGTGCCGGCGTTCGCCTGCAGGACCTCGATGTACACATCGATGGATGTCCTCGGGAAGTACTCGGTGAACACAACATGCGTGAGTGCCTCACTGGTGATCTTGGAGATCTCGTGGGACCTCCTGTCCGGTCCCGGTCTCTTCCTGTCGTCCACCGAGAACGCTGCCATGTTGTAGTGGCACTGCACCAGGGCCCTAGTCGTGTTCTGCAGATGCCTCGGGTGACATTCCCTCGGTCCGTAGACCGCCGCTAGTACCTTGTTCAGTCCCCATTCGACATATGCGGAGCCGTCTGCCTTATTCAGCACGCCCGCCTCGATCTTTATCGGCCTCATCTCGTCGGGTCTCCGGCCATCGACCCTCTTGCCGTTCTCATCTAGCAACTTGATATCATTGGGTATAGGTGTTCCGCCCATCAGTCTCACTCTCCGTCTCCTGGACCGTGTCTCCCAGGAGTTTCTTGACTTTCTCGGTGAGGCCTACGCTGTGCGCCTCTTCCTCTATCAGTTTGACGGCCTTGATGGCCCTGACAATATTATCGAGGTCCCCGTCGATCCATATCCTGCCGTTCTGCCCGACGTATATCCTGCATCCAGTCGAGTTCTTCAACATCTGGATCATGGAACCGCTCTTGCCAATCACTCGTGGTACTTTCGAGGGCGATATGTCCAGGATCATGCCCCCTGTGAGCTTCCTCAATCCGTCCTCCTTCATGGAGATATGGATCTTCCTAGTCTCGTCCACATTGATGACCTTGAGGAGCACGACGTCTCCGACTGTCATGAACCTCTTGGTCTCTCCGAACTCCACCCTCCAAGGCACCTCGTTGACATGCAACGGTGCTGGGTACGGGGAATTGATGTCGACCAACCAGTTGGATGAACTCACATCCACGATCTTGCCAACGACCATGTCTCCTCTATCGGGCACATATTGCCCTGACAACGGGACAACGCCGACCACGTTCTGCCTCACACTCTTAATCCCTAGCTGTGCGGCGTATATGTTCTTGCCCTCGTTGAAAGTCCCGGGGCCCGGAGTCAATCCGGAGCTGTCCAGGAGGTCCCCCGGTACAACTATCTCTCTCTCAACATCTTTAGAATCACTTGTCTGCATCTGACTCACTCGCATTCACCGTCAGATAAATATGCCAGCACGGCCCTGGACAAAGATTCGTCCCGAGACCTGCAGCGCATTTACCTCTATCTCTTTTCGAATGGCTGAAGAACATCTCCTGTTTTAATCTTTTGGTCGTAATAGGGTCCTTTCAGGGAACTGCCTGGCATTGTGAGGGAGTGGGCGTGCTCACTTGCCCGCCTTCAGGACCTTGACGTCGGCCTCTCCATGGGTCTTGTTGTTTATCTTCTCGAAGAACTCCGTCTGCAGCCCCGCAGGCATCTCCACGACCCCTATCCAGGAACCATCGGTCTGCCATTCCTCCTTGACGATCTTCCCGAAATGGCGGAATTCCTCGTAGCAGCGACCGTAGTCCTCCCCGGACACCTTGACCGCGATCCTCACCTTGTCGAACTTGATTGGTATGAGCGGTCTGAGCGCGTCCATGATAGCGGGGACCTGCGCCTCGACAGACTTGAACGGGTCTATGTGTATCCTCGCCTCTTCCATGGCGGTCTCGATCCTGGTCGGTGGGTGCGGTCCGCCCGTCTGAGGGTTCATCGCGTTCCTCGCGATGTACTCCACGACCCTCTTGCGCTTGTTCTCCTGCATCACCTTGCGCTGTTCCGTGGTGAGCTGGACCTCGCCCTTGAGGATGATGATTTTCGCGACTTCCATCGGGTCCGTGGTCCCGAATATCTCCTTGATCTTGTCCTCGGACGCCCTAGTGCCCTTCTTGGCGTTCTTGAAAATGGTGTCTATCGCCATGTGGTCAAGAAGGTCTACCTCTTTGCCGTCCTTCATCTTCTGGACGACGTCTGGGTCTATCAGTATCTCGAAGCTCTCGCCATGAGATTCCATCCTGGCGACTATCGCCTCATCGAGGTCGACCATGGTCCTCAGCTCATGCCGTTAATTTCTTGACGTATCCCTCTACTTCGGTGTCTGTCAATCTCCGGAAATTCTCTCCGACCCTGACTACGCCGATCTCCACGGCCTTCGTGTTCAGGGTCTCCTCGGTGGCCTTCGATAGCGCCTTGAGTCCGAGCAGGATGGCCTCGTCCACCGTGAGGCCCTCTTTGTACTCCTCCTCGAAGACATCTATGATGGCGTTCTTGCCGGCACCGATTGATCCTGCCTTGTATGAGACCAGCGCGCCGCTGGGGTCCGTCTCGTACAGGTGGCAGCCTTGATCGTCAACACCCGCGACCAGGAGGGCTGTTCCGAACGGCCTGACGCCGCCGTATTGTGTGTAGTTCTGCTTGAAGTCGCAGAGCCTCTTCACGAGGGTCTCGATATCGACCTTCTCCGCATAGGTGACCTTGTTGATCTGCGAGACCACTCTTGCGTGGTCCACGAGCACCCTTGCATCCGCGACCAGTCCGGAGGTCGCGCAGCCTATGTGCTCGTCGATCTGGAATATCTTCTCTATCGAGCGTGATTCGATGAGCCTGCTCGCTATCCTCTTGTCGACTATGAGTGCGACACCGTCCTTGAACTTCAAACCGACTGTCGTAGTGCCTCTCTTAACTGCTTCTCTTGCGTATTCGACCTGGAATAGTCTGCCATCGGGTGAGAACACCGTGATTGCCCGGTCATACGCCATCTGTCCTGGCTGCATCTTCATTACACCTCTTTTCTTGACTGTGATATAAGTCTAGCTAGCATATCGCCCGCTATGTCTGGAAAGTGCCTAACGCGGTTGCCGGTATAAAGGTTTTTGGCGAATGAGGTTCTGTCAATTATCGCGTGGTGGTCACAAGGACCCCGACCTACTCCCGAGTCTTCTGCTTGGGCGAGGTCGCCTTCAGATATTGCCGCTTGAGGTTCTTGATGGTGCCCGAAGTCCTGAGCGTGACTACCTTGCACGGGACATTCATGACAGAATCCACCTTCGTCAGCACCTCTATCGCCTCGTCCTTGAATCTGTGAGGTACCTTGAGTATCCCGACCTCGGGCTCGAACACGGTTATCCTGAAGTCGTTCTGGATGAGCGTGCCTTTTGCCTTTGCCAGAAGTGATGAGAGAAAATCGTTTCTGGCGAAAGGTCTCACGCTCTCGATCCTGAAAGCGATGTATCTCCACCTCTCGCCAGGGGCCTTCTTCGGCATGGATCTCAGCGCACGAAGTCCATGCCATGTTTGGCGGTGTTCTGGGGATCGGGGGACAACAGCTGCGGGCTCTTGACTCCCGTGAGGACGACCATGACCCTCATGAGTCCGTCCATTGCCGGGTCCACGCTGCAACCCCAGATTATCCTCGCGTTCGGATTGATCTTCGCGTTGACGAGTTCGGCCGCCTTCTCCGCCTCAGAGACGGTCATGTCCGGTCCGCCCGTCACCCTGATCAGGGCGCCCCTCGCACTGGATAGGTCGATATCTCCCAGGAGCGGCGATTCGAGCGCCTGTCTAACTGCGCTGTCCACGCGGTCTCCTCTCGAGGAAGTCTTGTTGTCCGCCTCGCCCATTCCTATGAGCGCGACGCCGCCGTTCTTCATGATAGTCATGACATCGTTGAAATCCAGGTTGACGAGCCCGGGTTTGGTGATTATCTCGGTGAGCCCCTTGATGGATTCCATCAGGACTTCATCGGCCACTCTGAAAGCAGCGTCCAGTGGCAGTTTGGGGACCAGCTCCAGAAGCTTGTCGTTCGATATGACCGCGGTGGTATCGCAATTCATCCTGAGCCGGTCTAGACCCCTGACCGCGTTCTCCATGCGGATCTTGCCCTCGGCTTTGAATGGCATAGTGACTATTCCGATCGTTAGAGCGCCGGATTCCCTGGCCATCCTCGCGACGACTGGTGCGGACCCAGTGCCCGTGCCGCCGCCCATACCGGCAGTGACGAAGACGATGTTGGACCCCTTCACGTACTGTTTCAGGTCCTCTTCGGATTCCATCGCGGCTCTCTCGCCCACCTCGGGGAGTGCTCCTGCGCCCAACCCCTTCGTCAAGGTCTTGCCTAGGAGAATCTTGTGTGGCGAATGGATATGCAACAGGTGCTTGGCATCGGTGTTCGCGGCGACAATGTCGGCACCGAAAATGCCCGATTGCTGGAGGCGGTTGACCGTGTTGGAACCTCCGCCTCCACATCCTACGATAGTTATGTTCACCTTCAGCTTCTCGACTATCTTGGCAAGTTCCTCATCCTCGGGAATGCCCATCTTGTCCTTCGTGCTCTTTTCCGTCGCGTGCAGCTCGAGAGCATCATCTATGAGTGATTTCATTTCATCCCATCCTAAATTGTTTGCAGATATGAAATAATCAGCTAACTATATAAACGAATCCACACCCGCCAGTATGCATTTCTCCGAAGGTGTGTGAGCGCGCACGCGCATCGTGTCTCGGGCAACATCCGAGACAGTTCCTTTGATCTCACGGGTCCATTGTTCGACTGCCCGCATGTGCATGCGTACGCTCAGATAGACTACGATGAATTACCGAGCATCGAGCGCGCGCACCCCCGTGCACGGTGAGCGGAACGGGACTCTATCGTGTTTCAGACAAAAATACTGGCTAGACCCAGTACTTAGGAATGTTTATATTCGAGTTACTGGATATCTTACACAGCTTTATGGGGTGCATTAATGCCGAAATCACTTGTCAAAGACGCATTGGGAAAAGACGTGCAAGAAATTATCGAGAAATCTTCTCAACAGCCCGAACAGCAGGCGCATGCTTCACAACCTGCGCCTATGTCCGCGGACGATGAAGAGATTGCCAAGATCGCGGAACAGCTGGATGTTAGCATCAAGATCATAGGCTGCGGTGGTGGCGGATCGAACACCATAAACAGGTGTGTTGAGGGAGGGATCTCAGGAGCGCAGTTGTGTGCCATAAACACGGATGCCAAGCATCTGCTGGTGATACACGCGCCCAAGAAGATATTGATCGGAAAGAACATCACGCGGGGCCTGGGTGCCGGCGCGATACCGCAGGTCGGAGAGGCCGCCGCGAAGGAGAACGAGCGCGATATACGCGATTTCCTGAACGGTGCCAACATAGTGTTCGTCACCGCAGGCATGGGTGGCGGAACAGGTACTGGCTCGGCACACTTCGCTGCAAGGCTCGCGAAGGAGATGAAGGCACTGACCATCGGAGTCGTCACCCTCCCATTCAAGGCTGAGGGAGAACTCAGGATGGATAACGCCCTTGACGGGCTGGAGAGGCTGAGGAGACTCTGCGACACAACCATCGTGATACCGAACGACAAGCTCCTGGAACTGGTCCCGAAGCTACCAGTCGATGCTGCGTTCAAGGTTGCTGATGAGATACTGATGCAGACCATCAGAGGCCTTACTGAGATCATAACGAAGCCCGGACTGGTCAACCTCGACTACAGCGACATAATGACCGTCATGAACGAGGGCGGAGTGGCCTTCGTAGGCATGGGCGAGTCGGAGGACACAGACGCCGAGGAGAGGATCCAGTCCGCAGTGGATGAGGCTCTTAACTCTCCGTTGCTGGGCGAGATCGACCTCGGAGACGCGAGGGGTGCGCTCATCAGGGTAGTCGGTGGACCGGACATGACCGTCACCGAAGCTCAGAGGGCTGCGGAGGTCGTCGGTGAGAGGATCAACAAGCATGCGAGGCTCATCTGGGGATGCAGTGTGGACCCGGCCTACGAGGGACAGGTCCGCGTGCTGCTGATCGTGACCGGTGCGAAGTCGACCACATTGATCGGCAAGAACCACAACAGCGTGGCCTCCGACAAGTCGAACAATGACAGGCCTTCAGCTGCACCATCGCGATCGTACGGGTCCGATGACGACTCTGGGATCGACTTCGTGAGATAGACCGATCTGATAGTCAACAAACACAAACGGCGCGGCGGCCGAGAGGTCGTCCCGCCTAAACCTTGATTTTTCTCTCCCTCTTTCCTTCCAGTTTTGGCTCGTCCGCGAACCTAGCACCGCACTTCGGGCAGAACTTGTCATCTAGACTCACCTTGGACCCGCATAGGGAGCATTCCGCCCCGCCCACTCTGTCGGAGAACACGACACCGCACAGACAGGCGAAGGCGTCCTTGTCCACCCGTCGTCCGCACGATGGACATTCGGTAATGTATTCAATGAAAGACCGTCCACAGAAATGGCACTCCGACGACGACTCTGGTATCTCCTCGCCGCATCCTGTACATATCATGTTGCCTTCTCCGACCAGTCTCGCTCCGCACTTGCATAGACCCTCCTCATCGGAGACTATCCGCCCACATTCCGGGCATTGGTACAGGTCTCTCGAGAAATCCGTCGAGAAGACGACGCCGCAGCTGTTGCAGAACTGGTCGTCCTCCGATAATGTGTTCGCGCACTCGGGGCATTGGAGAGCCCGTTCGTACAGCGAGCAATCGCAGCTTTCGCCATCGATGAGCCTGCGTCCGCATATGTTGCAGAACATCGCGTTGTCCGGCGAACTCCGCACCTGCCCCTTGAAGGCGAGATAAGTGTGCTCGGTCATCTCTCCCAGCAGGAACCTCTCCTCGATGAGCAGTAATTTATCCTCTTTCGATAGAGAGATCGACCTCACCGAAGGCATCTCTGAGTCGACGACATGAGGTTTCTGCCTCGAGTATCCGAGCTCTCTGTCGCACACAGGGCAATTCTCGACGCGCATGGCACATGAGTTGTGGAACTGCTTTCCGCACCCGCACAGGACGCTTGGCAGCCCCTGCTTGATGACCCCGAGGCATATGTCGCACTTGGTCTGCCCCTTCACTCTGACCGCCTTGACCTGTGGTCTTGTCCGGACCTGCACCCTCCTGGTGGCCGCCCGGATCTTCTGGCCCTTCGGCACCTTGATCAGACGCGGGCCAGTCTTGGACTTTCCACGAGGAGCAGTCATTCTGGATGATTTCCCTGCTCTGATAGACAAACTCTTTTCTCCAGCGATCAGTGCAACGTCTGCAACGGATATAAATTCCAGGCACCCGATTCCCCCATCATGTCCCTTAAGGAGACTGTACGGTTCGTGGGCGAACTGATGGCCCTGTCCGCCAGGACCGCTCCGAAGGCAGTGGGCCAGGATTTCATCGAGATCAGGCTGCTCACAGATTCCGAACGGATAGCGGTCGGCAACGACATGATCCAGATAGCTAAGGAAAGGAACTCTCCAGGATTCGAGAGGGACGGGCAGAACGTCCTCGATTCGGATGCAGTGCTTCTCATCGGTCTACAGGCACACAAAGGGATAGGCCTGGACTGCGGCGCCTGCGGATACGATGGCTGCACGGGGTTCAACGAGGCCACCTACAAGGGCGATTTCCAGGGACCCAACTGCGCGGTTCGATTGCTCGACCTGGGCATCGCCCTCGGTTCGGCGGCTAAGACTGCATCCGATCATAATGTGGATAACAGGATCATGTATCGTGTGGGCGTCTCAGCAAGGCGTCTCGGTCTCTCTCAGTCGAATATCGTCCATGGTATACCACTGTCTGCCACAGGCAAGAGCATCTTCTTTGATCGTACGAAGAAGTGATGGGTCATAGTTCCGAGGGATTCCGGAGTTTCAGCGGATTTCCTACAAATGTACCATCGAGAAGGTATGCTCTGAACGATCCCTCGTCCGCGATGGAGTTTCTGAATATGGGTCCGAGGAACGCTCTGGGGTCGCTGTTCACCGCTGTGCCTGTCAGCAGAGGGTTGAATGCTGGAATCACTACAAGTTCACTGGGACACGAATCGTATCTCTCCAATGTCGTCTCCTCGTGCAAGGATGTTCTGAGCCAACATTTCTCGATGTTCCTCGCGCCGAGCGAATCCTTCAGTAGAACGGATGGGTGTATGTGTCCCATGACGATCTTCTCGCATCTCATGACCTCATCGGACGGCCACACGTGCCCGTGGAACAGACCTGTATCCTGCACGGTCCATCCCTTGCTTCCCATGCCCTCGCACCCTTCGGGAAGAACGGATGCGATGCCGCCATCGTGATTGCCGGAGATCAGGACGACCCTGTCGAACACCTCCAGCATGCGCCCGAGCAGTTGTCTGATTTCCGCATCCTCCTTTCGGTCCACGGTGGGTATCTTATGCTTGAGATCCCCCAGCAAGACCAGGTTACGTGCGATCTTTGACAGGGATTCCAGATCCCTCATCATCCTTGGCATCTGGGTGGGGATGCTGAACCCAGCCCTCCTCATTTGGACCTCTATGCCTATGTGAAGGTCCGCTACGGCCGCCCAGCTGTCCCTCCCCGTCATTATGAGCGCTGGCATGTCTGGCACTGGTTCCAGGTCCACGGTCTCTTGTACCGCCTGGGCTGTGATAAATATCCTTCCCCTATCGGCCTGTCCTGAGTCGCTCGGCCAGGACATGGGGCAGCCCCTGGTCTCTTATCGCTTTCGCGGCATCATCTATCAGGTAGCCGAAGCGGATTATGCGGCATCTCAGCGGGTCCGTTTCAACCACCGCGAGGCTGCCATGCGGATCGCTGTCCCTCGGCTGCCCGACAGAGCCCGGGTTCAGGATGATGCCTCTCGTGAACTCCTTGACATAGGGCATATGAGTATGGCCGAGGATGACCATATCTGCCTTCGCGATGTCCAGGATATCTTCTTGCGCACTTTCCGCGTACACATACTCATTCATCGTCCTCGGTGAGCCATGGTACATGGCAATCGTCCGGTTGTCGATGACTTCGTTTGCGGACGGTCGGAGTGATTCGAGGAACATCCGTGCGCTCTCATTCAGCACTCCAATGGTCCAGTTCGCCGCTGCATGGGCGTACGGATTCATCCCTGAGAATATCTTCGTCACGACGGCTTCATCATGGTTCCCTCGGATCGAGCGATGGCATATCCTCCGGAGGGTATCACAACATTCGTTCGGGTTCGCACCGTAACCGACGGCATCGCCTGCGAAGAATATCGCCTCGACCCTCTCGGCATCCATGACCTCGACCGCGCTCCTCAGGGCATGGATGTTCGAATGCACGTCCGCGATCACGCCCAGCCTCATGCCCTCACTCAGCTTCCGATGGCCACGAGATACCTCCTCAGAACGATGGGTATCTTATCGATCACATCAGTGGCCAAAAGGCCGTAGCTCTTCTCCTCGAATGCGAGGTCCCCTGCGAGGCCGGCCGTGAACACCCCTATCCGACCAGCCGCATATGGAGTCGCCTTCTGCGCCATTATCCCCGCAATCAGACCGGTCAGCACGTCCCCGGTCCCCCCGACGGTCATCCCATCGTTGCCGGTCCTGTTGAGCTTCACATACCTGCCATCGCTCACGATGTCCCTCGGACCTTTGAGGACGACCGTCATACTCAGCTTGGCGGCGGCCTCACGGACCATCTGGGCACGTCTCTCGTAATCATCCTGGGGCACGGTCTTCCTCGTGAGCTTCTTGAATTCGCCCGCATGGGGGGTGATGACCCCGGATTTTCCTCTCAGTATGTGCGGCTTCGCTCCGCACGCAGCGATGGCATCCGCATCTATCACCATAGGTTTCCTACATTTGCTTATGAATCTCTGAACAGCTATCATGGTCGGCTTGGAGTCCCCCAGTCCAGGTCCTATGACCACTACATCGAACTCCGCGGACATTTTGAGCAGTTCCTCCACGTGCTCGGACCCGAACACCATACCTTTGAGCGGACGAACGATCAGGTTGGGTGAATATATCGATACTGGGATCGCGGCAGGCTCCGGTGTCGCAACGAATATCAGATCGATGCCCGACCTCATGGCGGCCATACCTGCAAATGCGGGTGCGCCGCTGTAAGGTCCCCCGCCGATCACCAGGACCCTCCCAGAGTCACCCTTGTGGCTGTCCCTAATCCTCGGTGGCAGGAGTGCATACTCCCCGGGTCCGCAGTACATCTCCGCTTCGGGTGGTATGCCAATATCCGCGACGACTATCTTGCCACAGTTCCGCTTGGTCATCCCAGTCTTCGGAGCGTGGAAAGTGATCGTGGTATCTGCGCGGACCGCCAAGTTCGAAGGCCATCCTGATGGCACATCCACAGCTATCCTTGGCTTCTTAGTCCTGTTCAGACTTCTAATGATGCTGGCATACGGCTCCCTCGGTCGGCCCTTGATGCCCACGCCGAGCATCGAATCTATGATGATATCGTACTGCCGGATATCCATGAACTTGATCGGTCTGGCCACACCTCTGACCAGGTGCAGGTTTGATCGTGCGAGGTCTGTCGTGATCTCCTGCTCGGATTCCACGAGGAACACATCTGGCCTCATGCTCTTGAGAAGATGCCTGGCAGCGACGAAGCCGTCCCCGCCGTTGTTGCCCTTCCCGCAGATGATCGCTATGCGCGAGTTCGTCGGATAATTCTCGATTATGTATCTGGCCACAGCTTCGCCTGCGCGTTCCATGAGCGTGATAGTCCTGACGCCGTGATAAGCGGCGTTGATGTCTAGAACCTTGACCTCTTCCGGGGGAATAGCTGCCTTGACCACGAGCGCTGATTGGTCGGAAACGTAATAAACGTGACTAGTTGCCTTTATGAGCCCAAAGACGATGAGGCGCGCGGTTTTTCAAAAGAACTAAATACACAGACTTCGTAGTCCCGAAATACTGGCAGGGATCGTATAATTGAGCGATATAAAACGTCTGGTATTGGACGTATTGAAACCACACCATCCGACCATCATCGAACTGTCGCGTAGGATATCGGTTCTGAATGGTGTCTCTGGTGTGAACTGCAGCCTTGAGGAAGTGGATCGCGAGACCGAGAGCGTGAAGATCACGGTCGTTGGCAATGCAATCGATTTCGAGAGCCTCGAAGAGACCATCTCCGATTGCGGAGCCGTGATCCACTCGGTCGACAGCGTGTCCGCGGGCAAGATGCTCGTCGAAGAAGTGGAGACCCCTCAGGACCGCTGAGTTCCCGATCTACTTTTCGCGGGGTGTCGTCTTCAGTTTAGCTGCCACCTCGGCAACCAACTTCTTCTTGTCCAGCTTGGGCTCCACAAGCACTCTTCCCTCTTTCCTGTACCAGAATCTCGGATACGCCTTATCGAGTTCGAGTATACAATCCAGGTTGAGGGCCCTCACCGCCTGATAGAGCATGTGTGCCGTGGGCGCATCGATGGCGTCCCTCCTAGGCACTCGCCGTCCACCCTCCCTGCTTATCTTCACATCGAAATAAGTCGGCCAGAGGACGATGGCTTTCTCAGGATCTACGGTCATATGGCTCATCAGTCCAAATGTCCCACCCATATCTAATCCTGTCGGTTCGCACGTTCGGAAGTACTCTTATCTACCGGACTATGCGATTACCTGGCCGGGGCGAGGTTGTGATTGACGAAGATATTGCCGAAACGGTCCTTGATTATGCACGCTCGTTCGCGAATGCGAAACTGGTGGAGGTCCGTATGGAAGTCTCTGAGAAGACGGATGTCACTGTTCAATCCGGAGTGGTTGGCAGTCTGGGCTCCAATAGAGATATCGGAATGAATGTTCGCGTAGTCCTTCCGACCGGGATAGGCTTCGCAAGCACGAATGGCGTCTCGAAGGAAATCGGCAAGGCGATCGTGGACAAGGCGTTCAAACTAGCAAGGAATGTCGACCTCAAGGTGCCGATCTCTTTCTCGGACGAACCTGCAGTCACTACAAACTGGTCGGTCAGTGAGTCTAAACCCATCGTAGACATGACGATAGATGACAGGGTCGAGTTCCTCAAGGGAATCGACAAGTCGATCATTGGTTCGAAGGTGAAAGTCCAAGGAAGATTCCTCCAGCTTCGCGACGCCAAAATCGAGAGCTATTTTGCGAATTCTGAAGGATCGAGGATATCATCCCATCTGCCGAGGTTGAGGTTCGATTCGTACATGGTGGTAACATCGAAGGGCCAGAGCGAACAATCGAGCAGGGAATGGGGCGGAACCGGCGGCTGGGAGGTCGCAGAGGGATGGGATCTGCCGAGCGCGCTCGACAAGGAAGTGCACATGCTCAAGAAGATGATCGAGCATGGCAAGCCTGTGAAGCTCGGGAAATATGATTTGATCTGCGGACCTGAGGTTGCTGGCATAGCTGCTCATGAATCGTGCGGCCACCCGATGGAGGCCGACCGCATACTGGGGCGGGAGATGTCACAGGCAGGCAAATCATTCGTTTCCCCTGGCATGATCGGGTCGAGGATCGGCTCGGAATATGCGACGGTCATAGATGATCCGACGGTCCGTAACTCCTACGGTTACTATGCGTATGATCAGGAAGGGGTGAAGGCCCGTCCGCGACACTTGTACAAAGAGGGCATCATCAATGAGTTCTACACCAACAGAGAGACCGCGGGTAGGCTTGACACGACCAGCAATGGCTCATCAAGATCAGAGACATACCTTCAGGAGCCGATCGTCCGTATGGCGAACACGTATGTGGCCCCAGGAGATTTTGAGGATGATGAGATATTCGGGTCGGTGAAATCGGGCGTGTTGATGCATTCGTTCACCGAATGGAACATCGATGACAAGAGATTCAATCAGAAATATGTCTCTCGCGAGGCATACTTCATAAAAGATGGTGAGTTGGCCGAACCCGCGAGAAAGTGCGTTCTCGAGATAACGACCCCTGAATTCTGGGGCTCCCTGGATGCAGTGTCCAAGAATGTCGAATATCAGGCAGCGGAATGTGGGAAGGGCGACCCGATCCAGAGCATGGCGGTGTTCACCGGCGGGCCGATGATGCGTTTGAGGGGGGGTGACGTTATCTTGAGGAGCTTCAAGGACACGGCCGAGGAGATCGTGCAGAAAGCCCGCAGCCTTGGCGCGGACGACGTCATATGCGAAGTGATCGAGTCCAGGACCAATCAGATCAGGTATTCTTCCAACCGCATCGACGCCTCCAACATGTGGCGTGAGCATCACGCGGTTCTTTTCGTTGCGATAGGCAAGAGGAACTTCGTCACGGATCTGAGGGACATCAACCACGCTCTGGATGCGGTACCAGATGTGGTCCAGGCTGCGAGGATCGCGCCTGAGAACAGGAACTATAGCGGCATCCCTGGCGGCCGATTCAAGTACAAACGATCTCCTGCCGACAAGAAGATCACCGACCTAAGGTCTCCTGCGAAGTTCGTCTACGATGCGATCTCGGGTGCGGAGTCCGAGGGAGCGATCGAAGTTGGCGGCACTTTCTTCGCACGACATAACAAGGCAGGGATTGCGAGTTCCGGAGGCGCGTATGCAGATGATGAATCCGCATCCGTCGAGCTCTCCGTCCGGGCTTTCTCGGAACCGGAAGCATCTGGTCACGCGATCTGTTGCGTTCCCCGACTCGCCAAGATGGATGCGCGTGGTACCGGGGTTCGCGCAGGAACTCTGGCAAAGAGTGCCAAGAATCCTATGCATGGCGATGTGGGAAGGACCGACATCATCGTCGAACCGCTGTTCCTTGGAAGCTTGACGCATTCGACATCCGATATGATGTCAGCGTTCGCGGTGGATATCGGCATGTCCATGTTCGCGAAGAAGCTCGGAAAGAAGGTTATGTCGGATGAGGTCACGTTCGTTGATGATCCCACTATCATATCCACTTCCAGAAGGTCTTTCGATCATGAAGGTGTGCCTACAAGACGCAACGTCGTGATCAAGGATGGTATCCTCAAGACATATCTCCACAACACATCGACTGCCAAGAAATTCAAGACGAAGTCCACCAGCAACATGGGATCTCTCATCCCGATCGCTTTCAATTTCCCCGGTCAACCGTACGCCTTCCACCCGATCATAGAGTCGGGCAGCTGGAAGACGGATGAGCTGATAGAAGATACCAAATCCGGCCTTTACTTGAACAATGCCTGGTACACTAGGTTCCAGAGCTATTCGAAAGGAGATTTCTCAACGATACCTCGTGACGCCATTCTGCAAATACGGGACGGAGAGATAGTTGGCTCTGTCAAGAATATCCGGGTGAGCGACAACATGCTGAATCTCTGGAAGAACGTGGATGGTATAACAAAGGCTGCCCAGGAGGTCTTCTGGTGGGACGAAGCTTCTCCACCGTCCACCTTGCCCTGGCTACGCATGAGAAAGGCGAATATCACGCGCTCAGCGTAATCATGCAAAGAATCGGGAAAATAATCCTCTGAACCTGGTCGCCGATCATTCCGGCTTGATCAAGGTGGCGTTCACAACGCCGTCTTGACCGCATCTGGATGTGATGACAGCCTCGCCCAGCTCAGTCATGATCGTAGCGCCCTTCGTCATGATGTTACGCTGGACATAGTTCGGATTCGAGGGGTTACTCTTGACCGTCTGGATCTCGACCTTCTTGATGGTCTTCGTTGTCGGGTCCACGACATTCACCGAATCGACCATCAGGAGTCTTGCCTTCGAGTTTGCCCCCTTCGTCCTGTACATCTTGACCTTCCTGGGGCCCAGGCGGGTGAACTGCTTCTCTCGGCCGATCTCGAACTTCCTCTTCTTCCTGGCCGGTGTAATCCTTCCGCCCGAAGACTTCCTCTTTGGTCTTCCTTGCCAAATGGCCATCTGAAACCTCTCGCGAGATGTGAAAGTGGGAAGGGTATTAAAAGCTTTTGCGACTCACCGGCGACTCAGAAGAGATCGACCAGGATGCCTTCCCCTATCCTGGCGATGGCATAGTGCCCTCCCCTAGCAGGTCCAGGGTTCACGAAGACTGTGCCGTCCTTCTCCTTGCATCCTCTGGACTCATGGATGTGTCCTGAGAGTACCATTCTTGGTCTGTGTTTCTCTATCACTCCCATGATCCCCCGCGATCCCGCGTTCCTTCCAGACCTGTCGACATCGTTCATGCCATGGGGTGGCGTATGGGTCACCATGACGCCTCCTCTGACCGCGACATCGTTCAATATCCTGACCACCTCCTGCTCATCCAGTTCGAATGGCATTGATGCGGTCGAGGGGAGCCCTCCACCGCAGCCATAGAACACTCTACCATCTATCTCGAACGATGCGCCGTGCAGGCTGCATCCCGATTGTTCCAGCAACTTGAGCGTGTCCGCAGTGTCGCAGTTGCCAGGAACTGCTAGCAGCTTCGGCCCGAAGGTGTCCATGACCTTCTTCACATACTTCTCGGAACCATATGTCGTGAGGTCGCCGCACACTACTACCGCATCGTAAGTGTCTTCGCTCGCCACCTTACCCAGCAGCTTGATCGCATCCTCCGACGCGTGGAGGTCGGCGCATATCAGCAATCTCAATTCCTTCATCAGATCACCATGGCGTTACGATTCCCAGAGAGAATTCCTGGAATACGATAAGATAGGATATCACGTATCCGGCGACAGCGCCACCGTTCAACAATGGTAGCCCCGCCAGAGGGTTCCCTTTGATCACGTATCTCATGAGCACCAAGAATCCAATCGTTGCGCCGACTATGGTGCCCAGTGCGATCAATAGGTTGCCCGCTCCTATTCCTCCCACGATATCGGATGGCAGGAAATAGAACGCCGAAGCCACGAGCACACCCGGGATTATGATGTCTCCCAGGCCCATGTACATGGCCTCCCTCTCCTCTCCATCGTCGAGCTGAGCCTTCAGAGACTTCTGTCGGAGATATGAGAACCCTCTTCTCTTCGGTATGACCAGCAGGATGGGGAGATGCATCTTGGTCACGCCATCCGCCAGATCGATCATGTGCTTCGTGCCATAGACCGATATCGCATCGTATACGGCGAGTATTATGAGTAATATCAGAACTGGCAGGATGTTGAGCGATACGCCCAGTATCCCGATGACGCCTATCGCGACTAGTATCCCTGTCGCATCGACGACGTACCATTCTGGTTTCTTCGCGAGCAGATATACCAGGATGGCTGTGAGCATGATCGAGACCATCAGCGCCAGCAATCCCTCGTCGAACAGCGTCGCGACTGTCAGGATCACATAGAATATCGTGAACGAAACCGCGCCGATGAATATGATCCTCACGACATCGTCTCGCTTCTTCTTTATTATGTATAATACAAGGAATGTGAACAGCACGATGGCAATCACATAATACACCGGTATCATCGGATCGTTCGGATCCTCGAACGCCTGGTTCTCCTCTCCAAGCGCGGACGCGACGAGTGCTAGCGCTCCCAGCTGCGAGAACACGAATATCGCAGCCATGATCAGAACCGCTCTGTTGGTGTCGTCCATCGTCCCGCTATTCCGACGCGCTTTAGAAATACTTTTGCGTCCGATGGGAAAAACATCAATATAGCCAAAAGCCCTAGCAATATCCGTGACTGAGCTGGAAGTGCTCAAGCTGGACGTGTTCGCGGAGAGCCTGTTTAGCGGCAATCCCACATGGGTGGTGTTCGATGCGGACACGCTCGATGAGGTCGTGATGCAGCGAATAGCGTACGAGCTCGGATCACCCGAGACTGTCTTCATCATGAGATCGAAGAAGGCGGATGTCAGACTGAGATTTTTCAATGGTGATTCTGAGGAGCCGATAAGCGGACACTCGACGATAGGCGCGCTCTGGGCCATGGCAGACCAGGGCGCTTTCGGGACATCCTTCGGGAGCAGGCACCGAGCCGAGACCTCAGTGGGCATACTCCCGTTCTATGTGGAACTCAGCCCTGAGGGGACCAAGAGGGTATGGATGACTCAGAAGCGGCCACTGTTCTCCAAGGTCGAGGAAGTGACTGAGGTGGCCAGCGCGCTGGGCATCGGTGCGGAATCGATATTCCACAAAGAGTTTCCGATGAGCAGAGCATCGACGGGGTTGCCTTGTTTGCTGGTCGCGGTGCGATCCCTCGAAGTGATCGAGAGGCTCAACCCACGACCGAATGAACTTGTCAGCCTATGCAAGGATCTCGAGGTGGGCGCGGTCGCGGTCTATGTGTGGGGAGGGTTCGATTCTTCCACGACCGTCCATACTAGATGCTTCCTCCCGACGCCGTCGTTTCATGAGGACCCAGCATCAGGCATGCCCGCAGGTGCCCTTGCATCGTACATCGCAGATAATGATTTCATACCCAGGGATAGACTGGGTGAAGTGATAATCGAGCAGGGGCATTTCATGGGACGGCCATCCAGGATCCATATCAGAATTGAGAAGCGTGGATCGACCATAAAGAAAGTGGATGTGGGCGGATCCGTGAGGCCGACCGTGAGAGGGAAGATAACGGTCCCGTGATGCTGCGTCCTATCTCACGAGTGTGCCAAAAGCCACAGTTCCGGATACCTTCTCGATCATGACCTTGACCTGAACGCCCTTTGCAGTGCCAGGTACATAGATGATGAACTCTCCCTTGCGAGCGATTCCATCACCCTTCTTGCCGACATCTTTTATGAGGAGGTCGTACACCTTTCCGGCCTCTATCTCCTTCACTTCTTCGGCCTTCATGTGCTTTCTCACATGCACCGGTCTATGAGCGCCGCAGGTCTCACAGGTGAGTATGAGCACTCTCCCGTCTTTGACCATGTTCGTATCAGGGCTCTCGCACTCAGAGCATAGTACGTATTCTGAAACGTAATTGTCGATCCTGTCGACGATCTGCGATGTGGCGACCTTACCCTTGAAGACCACCCTCGTTCCCTCCATCGTCCCTGCTGTCCCGAGTTCTCTAAGCAGATATCCTAGGAGGTGGTCGGGTTCCCGTCTGAGTGTATCGACGATATCAGCGAAGTTCCTGATGGCAGTAGTCTTGCCCTCGATCATCACATCTGGCTCAGGTATCTTGAACCTCTCGTGTGACTCCACTTTCAGGGGCAACTTCTTCTTTGCCCTTTCGAGGAGGGCTTCGTAATCGACACTCTCGTCGGCCGCCATCGTGGTTCCATAGTGGATTTGCTAGTTAAAGCTATTGGATTCCATAGCGGACAACTCGTGCAATCGCAGGCCAGAATGAGCGTGCGGATCACCTACTTCTCCATAGAGGCGACCCGCTGCGAAACGTTTATTGATGACCGGGAACTATGAGTCGGATTGCCAGCCTCGAAGTAGGGTGAAATTGACGACGATGAGGAGTTCTATAGACACCCTTAAGCATGAGAAGCCAGCCGGTTCGTTCGAGCATCGGCTTTCGTTGCTGGAAGCCTATCCGGGGCGCGTATCCGTGGTTCGTGAGGACCGCACAGTTGTCTTCATGAGCAAAGCTCTGCGGGATTCGTATGGCGATCTCGTGGGCAAGAAATGTTACGAGACCGCGCTCGGATCCGAGGACGTGTGCAAAGGATGTCCTGTTGCCCAGAACTGGGATGCATCCAATTTCCCACACTCCCGCACAACGAAGGAGCCGGACGGAACAACGTACGAACTGACCACGACCAGATACGAAGACGATGAGACCGGCGAGGTTTACTACTTCTCATTCGAGCGTGACATAACCGTGCAGGTCGAGCAGGAGCGGTATCTGAGAAGCCTCGCCGCATCGCTAGATCAGATGGCAGAAGCGGTCGCCGTGGCAGACGCAGACGGACGCATCGTCTATTCCAACAAATTCTTCGAGACTGTGACAGGGTACAGCAGAGATAGGCTCTCTAAACTCAACATAATTACGATGGAAGAGCACATCGAATCCGAGGGCCTGGTACGTCAGATACTCAAGGACTCGCTGGGCCACGGTTGGTCCGGAGAGATGACCATCGATCGAGGCGGCAATGGACCGTCCATCATCCATGTCGAAACCAAACCCGTCAAGACGCCTGAAGGAACCGCGATCGGCATAGTAGGTTTGTTCAGGGATATCACGAGGGAACGGTGCGAAAAGGTCGAGCTCGAGAAGTACAAATCGCAGCTGGAGAAGAAGATGGAAGCAAGGACCGCCGAGCTTGCAAGACGGGTCAACCAGCTCACGACCATCAACAAGATCAGCAGGGTAGTGACATCGATCCTGGACCCAGACGACCTGATAAAGGAGTTCGCAAAGTCCATCGCCAGCGGGTTCGGATATCAACATGTCGTGATCATGATGATGGACAAGGATCGGGGCGAGCTGCACTTCAATGCAGGCGAGGGTTCCAAAATACGCCAGGTCCACAGGGACATCACGATCAAGCTGAAGGAGGGCATAATAGGTCATGCCGCATTCTTCGGAGAGACGCTGGTGACAGGGGACGTCGATTCCGACCCACGCTATTTGAGCAAGGACATCAGCACCACAAAATCCGAACTAGCTATCCCCATCGTATTCAGAGGCGACCTCATAGGTATATTGGATATCCAGAGCGATGCCAAGGATGCGTTCACCAGAAACGATGTCACATTGCTCGAGATGCTCGCCGATATCCTCGCCACATCCATAATCAACGCTAGGACATTCACGGAATCCAAGGAACGAGAGCAGGCGCTTACCATCCTGGACAGGATTAGCAGACAGATCTCCTTCAGGAGGGAGCCCGCGGTGATTCTCGACCAGGTCGCCAGGGACGCCGTATCCCTGCTGAAGGGCGAGAAGGCTCTAGTAGGTCTGAAAGAGGAGGGAACGGAGTGCCTGCGATGGTTAGCATCATGCAATGTCGAGACATCAATGCTTGACAAGCTCGAGTTCAACTCGGACCGAGGAGTGACTGGGCGTGCCATGTCCCAGCTGAAGACAGAAGTGGTGAACAATTATCTGCTCGACTCGGACGCGCGCCCGAGGGATGCGCAGCTTTTCAATATCAAGTCTATCGTATCGGCGCCCTTGATCATCGAGGGACGTGGCATCGGCGTGATAAATGTATACAACAAGCAGGATGGTGCCAAATTCACGAAGAGCGATGCGCTCTTCTTGTCCTCGCTCGCGGATCATGCGGCGATCGCCCTTGAGAACTCCAACTTGATGACATCCCTGAACCAGAGGGTACGGTCTCAGCTAGCGCTCCTCGAGACCGCCTTCCTCATGCAGAGACAGATCGATTCGAGCGGAATATACGAATACGTCGCGGAGAAGCTCCGTGAAGTCATCTGGTACGATGCCCTTACATTCTATCGATTGGATGCCGAGAATGAGCTGGTCGTGCCCGTCCTCGCGATAGGACCGTATACGGACGAGGTGATGTCCGACATATTCCCGATCGGAACCGGAGTTACCGGCCAAGTCGCCCAGACTGGCAAGGCTGAGGTAATCAATGACGCGATCTCCGATTCCCGCGCGGTCCAGGTCGAGGGCACACCCTTGGATGAGGAGGCCATCTTGGCCATCCCGCTGAAGGGCCGCGAGCGCGTGATCGGCGTACTGACGGTGTATCGACAGGGAGGCAAGGTTTTCACATCATCCGAATTCGAGATCGCTCAGTTATTCGCCAACCAAGCTACGGTCGCGGTCGAGAACGCCGAACTGTACAAGACGGAAGAGAGTCTCCTGAATGAGAGCAAGAAGAAGATCGAACAGATGTCCAGCGTACTCGAGCTTACGACATCCGTGATGTACATGGACAGCCTCGACACCCTTCTGCGAAGACTGGCGAATGCGACCGTCCGGTCGTTCGGATTCAAGCGAGCGTCCGTATCCCTGCTCGAGCCGGACAAGAATGTGTTCGTGAACTGTGCGTTGGCCGGATACCCTGAATGGGTGTCGGTGGGCGAGCACATGCCTGCGGAGGAGGTCCTCGAGGACATGAAGGATGAGTTCCGGGTGGGTGAGACAAGTTATTACGTCCCATACGAGAAGCAGGAGTATGGCATAGAGAAGTTCGACTTCATCGCGCACCCCGAACTCGCATCGAAGCCCCGTGAATCAGAAGACGCCTGGCACGAGAGAGATATCCTGATGCTCGCGCTGAAGGATCGAAGCGGTCGACTCACAGGCTATATGCTTGTGGACGAGCCGGCCGATATGAAAGTTCCCACGAAGGAACAGATCGAGTTCCTCGAAATATTGTCAGGGATCGCATCGATCGCTGTCGAGAACTCCAGGCTGTTCGAGAAGCAAGTCTTTGCTGTCAACGAGATCGCGTTGCTGAACGATCTGATGACCCATGACATCAACAACTTCAACCAGGGCATAATGGGCTATATCGAGTTGTTACTTCAGGACAGGCGCCTGGAGGATGGTCCACGCAGATATGCAGATAAGGCGTTGGTGCAGGTGAGGAACAACGCACGTATCATAGACAACATACGCAAGTTGTCCAAGGTCCGGGCGATGGCCGATAAGGACTTCGTGCAATGGGATCTGTACGATCCAATCGCCAACGCGGTAGATGTCTTGAATAAGTCATTCTCCGACCGGACGGTGACGGTGGCGTCATCGGTTCCGAAGGGCGAGCATTATGTGATGGCGAATCAATTTATTACAGATCTGTTCCAGAACATCATATCGAATGCTGTCAAGTTCGACAGCGCGAAATCGGTCCACGTCGATATCATGGTATCGGATGCGACCGATGCGAAGGGGGCCTTCTGGGTGATATCGGTCATCGACAGAGGTCGCGGTATCTCGGATGAACGGAAGAAGACCGTGTTCGAAAGGTTCGCCACGGGCAGTACCGGTGTGAAAGGGTTCGGACTCGGCCTATCGATCGTTAGCACCATCGTAGAGAAGTTCCAGGGTAGGATATGGGTCGAGGACAGAGTCCCTGGCGATTTCTCGAATGGCACGGTCTTCAAGATCATGCTTCCAAAGGCTCGACCTCGGGAGAAGTGAATCAGCGCTGCCGGATCCCGATCTACATCTTCCTCTTCTTCGAGAACTCCAGGGCGGCTTTGACCAGGCCGAAATGCATGTGCGCCGGTTTCTGAGGTCTCGACTTGAACTCTGGGTGGAACTGGGATCCCATGAAGAACGGATGTCCATCGAGTTCGAATATCTCCATCCTTTTACCATCGGGGGATCTTCCAGTGTACTTGAGCCCGCTCTCCTGTATCCTGTCGATGTAGTGCGGGTTGACCTCGTACCTATGCCTGTGTCTCTCCGAGATCTCGTTCGATCCATACATTTTCTCTGCTTTCGATCCCTTCTCTATCACGATCGCCTGCGCTCCCAATCTCATGGTCGCGCCCATCCTTGTCACATTCTTCTGCTCGGGAAGGATGTCGATTACTGGATGTGATGTGTGTGAGTCGAACTCAGTGCTGTTCGCGTCGTGCATCTGAAGGACGTTCCTCGAGAACTCGACCGTGGCGAGCTGGAATCCGAGGCATACCCCAAGGAACGGAACCTTGTTCATCCTGGCGTGCTTGATCGCCTCAATCTTGCCCTCGGCACCTCTCGAGCCGAACCCTCCGGGGATGAGAACGCCATCTGCATCGTCCAGAAACTTCTTGGGGTTATCCTTCTCGATATCCTCCGCTTCAAGTCTGATGAAGGTTACTTTCGTATCGAGTTCGGCCCCTGCATGTGCCAATGCCTCGTAATGGCTCATGTACGAATCGTATTGGTCCATGTACTTTCCCACGAGCGCGATCTTGACCTCGTGCTTGGGGTTCATCACCTTGTTCAGGAACTTCTTCCATTCCTTGAGCCCGTCCTTGGGCACATTGATGTTCATCCGCTTCATCAGATAATCCGGAAGCCCCTGTTCATCCAGGAATATCGGGACCTGGTAGATCGATTTCGCATCGGGGGCGCTAACGACGGCTTCCAAAGGGACATCGCAGAACAGGGCTATCTTCTTCCTCGCACTATCCTCAAGCGGCCGTTCGCACCTCGCGACGATCACATCGGGCTGTATCCCGAGTCCTCTGAGCTCTCTGACTGAGTGCTGGGTCGGTTTAGTCTTCTGCTCCTTCAACGACCCCAACGTCGGGACGAGGGTGGTGTGTACGAACAGAATGTTCTCGTGTCCCATCTCGGAGTGCATCTGCCTCATGGCCTCCAGGAACGGCATGGACTCGATGTCACCGACGGTGCCTCCAAGCTCGACTATGACCACCTCCGCACCGGACTTGATACCGACATTGGATATCATCGATTTGATCTCGTTCGTTATGTGCGGGATTATCTGCACGGTCTTTCCTAGGAAGTGGCCATCCCTCTCCTTCTCGATCACATTGCCATAGACCTTCCCCGTGGTCATGACGTGGTCGCTGGTGAGGCTGGCATCCATGAAACGTTCATAATTGCCGAGGTCGAGATCGGCTTCTCCCCCATCATCGAGGACGAAGACCTCTCCATGTTCGAACGGGTTGAGTGTCCCCGCATCGGAGTTGAGATACGGGTCGATCTTCATCGCAGTGACGTTGACACCCCGTGCTCTCAGAACGCATCCGATGGACGACGATGTGATGCCCTTTCCGAGGCCAGACAAAACTCCGCCCGTGACAATAATACACTTCATCTTAACTCACGGGATACGGAGAACAGTTCGGACCAACTTAAAGATTTGCTACGACTTCCGATGGGGTCACCAGGCATATCTGTCCCTTGGGATGCGGACTGTATCGTACGTGTGGTATCTATCAGGTGCATCTTCATTGATCGATGGATATGAATCAGTTCATCAGCTTCATGAGGCTGCCGAGTGCACCAGTTACCGCAGCGATCGCTTCCGCGACCGGCTGCGATACCTCTCCTCGGAACTCGATCGTGCCGGGTTGAATGCCTATGACTGCGACCCTCTTGCCCGCCTTGGCCAGCACTGATGACAGGAGCGCGACAGCGACCCTGTGCGTGGTGATCTCCCTTTCCTGTATCTCTTCCCTCATGATCACGCGGATGGTACCGGGCTCTGATTTGAGTGCAGCCGCATCGACGAAGAATACAGTCGCGTCCTCGTCCTTCTCGGAGATGTCCAGGACAGTGCCCTCTACTCCGTCGTGCTCTGAAAATGAATAGGCTGGAAAGAGTTTCTTCAAGGCCTCGGCCACGAGCACGCCCGCACCGTCATCGGCCTTGTCCAGGTATCCCAGGCCAAGGACATAGACACGCCCCTTGCCCGCGATCTCTTCGAGACAGCGCCTCAGATCCTCTTCAGATTCACAAGGTGTGTCGCACAGCTTATGCATGGATCGTACGCCCTCGCTACCATCTCTAGGCCAAGTCTGACCTCGGCATCGCTCTTGTCGTCCGCGAGCATCCTCTCGGCCGTGACCTTCATGTGCAGCTCTATGTCATCGAGGTTCTGCGCGGTGGGTGTGATGATGTCCGCGACATCGATCAGACCGTCCTTGATCTCGTAGTGGTGGTATAGCGTACCGCGAGGAGCTTCGACCGCCCCTGTACCAGATCCAGTCTGCCTCGTAGGCTGCTCTATCGCCGGGTCGGCCAGAGCTGCGACCTGGTCGCATGCCTCGGGTAGGTGCTCCATCGACCATAGCATCTCGATGGCCTGGGCGAGGTTGTTGTACAGCGGGTTCACGAGCCACTTGTCGTTGAAGTGTTCCTTGAAGAGATCCGCAGCTTGCCCGTCGAGCCTCTTGCCCATGTTGACCATCCTGGCGTTAGCTCCGACCGTGAATGGCTTCTCGTTGAACAGCGACCTCTTGGCGAACGAGTGCGGGACGACGCGCTCATTCGTGAGCTTCTTGTAATCCTCTGCGCTCGTTTCCTTGCCGTTCGATATGAGGATGGTGTCTCCGTGGTATCCGTACTTCTTCTTCGGAGCGTTCACGGACATGAAGACCATCTTCTCGGATTCCGGGTACTCGGGGTACTCGACCACGGTTGCGAATAGCTCGACAGCCCTTACCGCGTCGGGCACGAGCTCGCGGGACCTCAGCTTGATCTCTTCGAGCGACTTCTTGCTCGGGTACTTGCCGAATCCTCCGATGATCGGGTTCTCACCGTGCACGATCCTTCCACTGGTGACCGCCATGACATGGTTACCGAACTTCTTCAGACGCAGCGCACGCTTGACATCGTCACCGAAGTCGTTCAACATGGCGATCGCGGACGGATATCCGAGGAAGTCGGGCAGTGCCAGGAGGAACGTGTGAAGCGAGTTGCTCTCGACGTTCTCTCCGAGCATCATCAGCTCCCTCGTGAGCTGCGCCTTCTCTGGCGGCGTTATGCCGAGCGCTTTCTCAAGGCCGCGGATCGCGGCGAACTTGTGAGATAGGGTGCATATGGCGCATATCCTCGGCACCACGTTCAGATCGTCAGCCGGTGTCATGCCACGTACCAGCTGCTCTATGAGCCTCGGGCCCTCGTGGACATCCAATGTGACGCTCTTTACCTTCTTGCCTTCGAGTGTGACGGTTATGCCACCGTCTCCCTCGACCCTTGCGAGTGCTGGAACGTTAAGCTCCCTCATTTCTTAGCCCCCTTCTTCTTCTCGAGGTCCTTGACAAGCTCGACGACACCAGACCCGCCGAACTTCCTGATCTTCGTGATGATCTCATTCGGATCGTACCCCTTCTCCTTGAGCAGGTTGTATTCCGAAGTCACATTCAGATCGTCAGTCGGTCCCCAACAGCCAACGCATGGTATGTTGTGAGACGGACATACCGCGCCACATCCTCCCTTCGTGAGTGGGCCTGCGCAGAACTTACCTTCGTTGAGCAGGCAGATGTTCTCCTTCCACTTACACTCCAGGCATACGGGTGACTTCAGCAGGTACGGGTGTTTGCCAGCGACCAGTTTCGATACTGATTTCAAGAACTCCATCTTATCTATCGGGCATCCCGGGATCTTCATGTCCACCTTGACGAACGCGTCCAGTGGCTGCGCCTCGAACGCCTTGGATATAGTGATCTTGGCGTTGCCATAGACCTTCTTGTAGCGCTCCTCGAAGCCGCCATCGCCGAGCTTCATCGCCTGGGGTCCTCCCCAGCAGGCGCATGTGCCGATCGCGATGAGTATCTTGGCCCGCCCTCTGATATCCTTCAGATGCTTCAGCTGCGCCTCGGTGGATATCGATCCCTCGACGAGCGCGACGTCCATCTCTCCCTCGTGGTTGTCGCTCTTCGCCATCACGAACGAGCGTATCTCGGTCGCGCCGAAGATATCCACCAGCTGATCCTCGCAGTTGAGTATCATGAGCTGGTCGCCCGCGCAACCCGTGAATCCGTATACTCCGATCTTAGGCGATGATTTTGTCACTGACACCCCTCCCTATGAGCTCCTTCATGTGGAGCACGTCCCAGTAGGTGAATATAGGACCGTCGATGCAAGTGTACAGATATTCTATTGCACAGTGCCCGCACTTGCCGATCCCGCACTTCATCCTCCTCTCAAGGGTCATCACAATCTGGTGCTTCGGTATGCCGAGCTTCACCAGGTTCTCCATCACGAACTTGTACATGATAGGCGGACCGCAAACGGCCGCGTATGTGTTCTTCGCGTCGACCGGTCCGAGGTCCTTGAACAGGGTCGTGATCAATCCGACCTTCTCGGTCCACTTGCCCGTGTCGTCCTTGTCCACGGTGAGGAGACAGTTCAGGTCCTCCCGCTCCTTCAGCTGGAAGAACTCCTCCCTGAAGAGCATCTCTCCCGGGTTCTTCGCGCCGTGCAGATAGGTCACCTTGCCGAACTTGTCCCTGTTATCCAAGATGTAAAGGAGCAGCGACCTCAACGGAGCGACTCCCATACCTCCAGCGACGATCATGATGTCCTTGCCTTCCATCTTCTCGATAGGGAAGGTGTTGCCGTACGGCCCCCTTATCCCGATCGTCTGGTTCTCCTTCAGTCCGAAGAGGGATTCCGTCAGGGTTCCCGTCTTCCTTATGCAGAACTCCAGGAGCCCCGGCCTCGACGGCGTGGACGATATGCAGAACGGTGCCTCACCCTCTCCAGGAACGGAGAGCATGACGAACTGCCCAGGAAGATAACTCATCTTCAACGCCTCATCCACATCCACGGGCCTCACCTGGAAGAAATTCACATCGCTGGTCAACGGGTACTTGCGGACGATCCGCCACATGTCCGGCTGGTAGGGGTTCTCATCGACCTCCCTGTCGTCCAGCACCACGCACAGTCTCTTCACTTGCCCACCTCCTGTTCCTTCAACGCCTGCGAAACCGTCTCGACATTGATGTCTACCGGGCAGGTCGAGACGCATCTTCCGCAGCCAACGCAGGCCGGCTTCCCGAACTCGCCGATGTATGCCTGCAGTTTGTGAGTGTACCAGAGCCTCAGTCTGTCGGCTCTCTTGTCCCTGAAGTTATGTCCGCCCGCGACGAGCGAATACTCCCTGAACATGCAGCTATCCCAGGACCGTTCCCTCGTTCCTTCCGCGGTCCCGAGTTCGACCTCGTCGACCACGTTGAAGCAGTTGCAGGTCGGGCAGACCATGGAGCACTGTCCGCATGACAGGCACTTCTCCCCCAGCTCTTCCCATATCGGGCTGCTGTAGGCGAGCTCGAATATGTCTGGCATGCCGGTGAAGTCCACCTTCGCCTTGAACTGGGAGTTCTTCCACTTCCTATATTCAGTGTAATTGAGGATATCGTCCTTGCTCAGGTCCCGGCTGAACAGCTCTGGCCTCATCCTGATGAGGTCGTGGCCCCTGCTGGAGCCGACCCAGACCAGATAGAACATCTTGAGGTCCGTGAAGAACAGATCGAAACCCTCAGCAACGAAATCGGTGTTCGTCGCGAAGCACATGCACTTCTCATCCGGAATGCAGCTGTGGCCCAAGAGTATGGTTTTCTCCCTGCGCTCGGCGTAGTACGGGTCCTTGTAAGTCTCCAGGAAGAGCTTGTCCATGATCAAGATCCCGTGTACGTCGCATGGGTGCAGACCGAACAGAATCTTCTTCGAGACATCGCCCGTCCTCTCGACGAACCCTTCCTCGTCAAAGTCGAACATTGTGAACTTTGGCGGGTATAGGAACTTCTTCGGCGGGATGACCGTCCTGGTCGCCTTCAGATCCATCTGGGAGAGCGATTCGACCTTCGCGTAGGTCGTCTTGCCGCCCTTGCTCGTAGGACCCCATAGCTCCCCCCATTCCTTGGCGCTCTCGAGGAAAGCGGGAAGGTCCTCTTTCTTCATCTTCAAAATCATCATGGTATCTCTTCCCTAGCTCGGAGTATCACCCTATCTCAACACAGGCGCATGCAAAAGACTGCCAGACCTGTGGATAAGTCGTGTAGTTGGGAGTATCGAGCCGTGGTATAAAAACATTCGGAACGGGCACCGAAAAACGGTTGAATTCGCGGGTGGTCTCATCGATTTTTATTCAATATGAATGGCTATGCGAATGATGAGCATTCTATAGTAGTGGTGATACGATTCGCTCCTCATCATTAATCCATCGCACATGTACACACAGAAAGGGCAGGGGCTAGTAAGCTTACATTTAGAAATCGCTATTTCGCAGAGTTTTTAAACTGTTCGGGTAATATTGAATGGACCGTGATGGTCTTAGAAAGGGATGCACTCAATGGATATTGGGTGGATCAAAGAGGTTGAAAAGATGAAGAATGTTATGGTAGTGAGAGGCATGGCATTATGCACAGTGTCCCTACTGGCGCTATGCTCACTGGTCTGTCTTCCTCCTGCATCCGGAGCATCTTATGTTCCGACATGGCAGGTGGAGGAGCCTATGTCTTTCAATATGACACAGGGAGTGGTTGTTCAGAACGAGGACGGCATGATATATGCACTCGGCGGAGTGAACGAATTCGTCGGGTCTGGATACGGGGCGGAGGTTCCGGATTCCTACGTCTTCAATCCGGCGACAGAAGAATGGTCCGTAATCGCCCCCATGACGATAGGCGTGCGAGGCGCAGCCGGTGCTATGGGTCATGATGGCAAGATATATGTGATCGGAGGCGTCAACAGTTCGATAGGTACGGTAGCATATACCCAGATATACGATCCAATGATGGACAGTTGGAGCTACGGCACGGATGCTCCTAGCGCGGTCTGGGAGGGCAAGGCAGTCGCCGGCGTATACGACAATGAGATTCTGCTGGTCGGCGGCGAAGGCCTCGGATCCGCGACATACATCTATGACACTGAAGGCGACAGCTGGTCCGCACGGGCGAGCGCACCTGCGGCACCAATCGCTGGCGCGTTGGTCGCCGATGGCTCTTACTTCTACTACTTCGGTGGCGGAGATGGTGGCTACTCGGCGACTGATAGTGTCTACAGATACTACTACTGGGGCGATTCATGGAGCACGTTGGATAGCATGCCAGTTGCTCTTGCTTCGCACGTTGCCATCATGGGTCCGGACGACCTCATATACGTCCTTGGTGGAGGTTCATCGGGATTGAACGTCGGCTCGGCGTACAACTCCAGCTTCTGCTACAACACGGAAACCAATGAATGGACACGACTTGGAAATCTCTCTTTCGCTGCAAGGTACCTCGGCGCCGCTACGAGTCTGGATGGCATCATATATGCCCTTGGCGGGAACGACGAACTGGCCACTTACGATGATATCTCATCATTGCAGGTGTATGTTTCCCACGCGAGCCTATCAAAGACGACCTTGAACCCAGGCGAGAGTTTCACAGTTATGCTCAGCGTCGATATGGCTTACGCGATGCCTGATGGCGGTCTCGAATATCTCGCGACAATCTTGTCATCTGACGGGACTCCATTCAACCCAATCTATGGTTATGTCCCTGGGGAATACTCCTCGGTCGCGTTCGACATGACCGTATCCGTGAGTTCCGAACCAGGTGACTACACTGTCTCGGTCATGTGGTACATCGACACCGATGCTGGGAGCATTGATTTTGAAGGTATCGAACTGGAGTTCACCGTATTGAGCGCCTACACGCTCGAGGAGCAGGTGGCCATGCTCGAGGAGAACCTGACTGCCCTCCAAGACGATATGGCCGCCCAGTTGGACGCCCTGTCTGCTCAGATGGACTTACAGGCCGAGGATATCAGCGCCCTCCAGACGGAAATAGCAGCACTGCAGACCCAAGTGACAGCCCTCGAAGATGCTCTGGCAGCGTTGGAGGCATCCGTGTCCTCCGACAACCAGGATCTGATGGACGAAATCACCGCACTGCAGGACCAGATAGCTCTGCTCCAGGACTCGCTCGACAACGTGAGTGCTGATGTGGCGGCCGATGATACGGACAACACGATGAACTATGTCATGATCGTTCTGGTCATCATCGTCATCCTGCTGCTGGTCGTCATGATGCTCATGAGACCGAAGTCCGTGCCTCCACCACCAGTAGAATAATCGTGGAAGCAGAAACCAAACCCATTAAACCTCTTACCGTTTTATCTTCTTGATCAGTTGGCTCAAGAGCGTATTCGCACTTTTCGAATTCAATGCCAATAGAGCTGAAGCTGATCGATGTGAATAAAAAAGTTATGATGGTCGTTCGATGGCAGACAGTTGCGTTCCAGGTCTCGGAACCTTGCCTTCTTCTGCAAATCTGGTTGGAGGGGTAGTTCCCCTCCGTTGATTGCGTAGGAGGTGATCCATCTGCAGGTTCCCCTACAGATACCTTGTTACGACTTAACCCCCCTTGCTGAACCCAAGTTCTAACGCCCCAGGTAGAGGCAACATCACTTGGACCCAACTCGGATGGTTTGACGGGCGGTGTGTGCAAAGAGCAGGGGCATATTCACCGCGTGATGTTGACACGCGATTACTACGGAATCCAGCTTCATGAGGGCGAGTTACAGCCCTCAATCCGAACTACGGTTGGGTTTCGGGATTACCGTTGCCTTTCGGCATAGGAGCCCATTGTCCCAATCTTTGTAGCGCGCGTGTAGCCCAGGAGATTCGGGGCATACTGACCTACCGTTGACCTCCCCTTCCTCTGACTTAGCGCCAGCGGTCCCGATAATGTGCACCTCCCCTCACGGAAAGGTTTGCAATTAGCGGCGAGGGTCTCGTTCGTTATCTCACTTAAGAGAACGCCCTACGGTACGAACTGACGACGGCCATGCACCACCTCTCGGAAAATCAGGCAAGATCGTCAACCTGGCCTTCATGTAACCGTCGCTCCTGGTGAGTTGTACGGCGTTGAATCCAATTGAACCGCACGCTCCTCCCGTTGCGGTGCTCTCCCGCCAATTCCTTTAAGTTTCAGTCTTGCGACCGTACTCCCCAAGCGGCAGGCTTAACAATTTCTCTCCGGCACCGAACGCCCACGTAGGACCTCCGACACCAAGCCCGCAGCGTTTACACCCTGGACTACCGGGGTATCTAATCCCGTTTGCGCCCCAGGGCTTCGTCCCTCACCGTCGGATCCGTTCTAGTTAGACGCCTTCGCCACTGGTGGTCCTCTCAGGATTACAGGATTTTACCCCTACCCCGAGAGTACCTCTAACCTCTCCCGGTCCCGAGCCTTGCAGTCTCCTCGGAATTCGAACAGTTAAGCTGCCCGATTTACCCAAGGATTTACAAGGCCGGCTACGAACGCTTTAAGCTCAATAATAATGAGCACCACTCGGGCCGCGGGTATTACCGCGGCGGCTGGCACCCGTCTTACCCGGCCCTTACTTCTCTCGCTTTTTAGGCGAAAGAACAGACAACGCAAAGCGTTGTCACTCGGTATGCCCGCATCGTGGTTTCCCACATTGTGCAGTTTTCGTAGCTGCTGCGCCCCGTAGGGCCTGGATTCGTGTCTCAGAATCCATCTGGGGGCTCCGTCTCTCAACGCCCCTACCCGTCGTAGGTTAGTGGGTCCGTTACACCCACTACTGCCTGATAGGCCGCAGACTCATCCTGGAGCACCGGGGTTTTAAGCGTGGAAGCATTCCAGCACACCTCACCTATGGGGTATTATCCTCAGTTTCCCGAGATTATCCCCCACTCCAGGGCAGATTATCCGCGTGTTACTCAGCCGTCTGCCGAGGTCTTGCACCTCTCGACTCGCATGCCTTAGTCGCATACCGATAGCAGTGCCCGCCGGCAGGATCAACCGGAATTGATCTGTCGTCGATACACAGTACTCTCATTCACTATTATTGTTGGTCGCAATTTCGCTTGGTCTTCGTTTCTTGAATTGACAAGGATCACTCACTATAAGCACCAATTATACGTGTTCCCTGCTGCGCGACGATCGTGTCGTCGCGGAGTTTCTTGCACGAAACCTATTCTGCCATCGAACGTCAGAATCGAGAGAACACGGCTAGTGCCGGAGATCTCGATCCTCCATCATGTCTGCGACAAGTGGATGTTGGTTGATCATCAGAAAAGGCATAAGCGCCTCCCTCTCAACCATCGCCGTATGTCGCAGATTGGGTAGTCCCGCTAAGTTCGATGCTGTATATATGCGTTTCGAACTCGGTCCACGAAGCAACATGTGTCGCTCCGCCGGTCCTCCCCCTACTATCTACAACTGCGTGGTATTTGAGGATTTCGTACTCGGGTCCGCATAATCGCTGAATATCATCCAGTGAACGTCACCGCGCAGATGTCTGAGTCCGTGGGGATGTGATGGACGCTGAGCGAATAATCCGTATCCGGACTGAACCCTTCTCCCAAGGTGACGAGGATCTGGACGGTGTCCCCTGTGTTCACCCGTCCGTTGCCCTGGAGGTCCTCTATGATGCATAGCACGGACATATTTCCGAGCTGGATGCCATCTGAGATCCAGGATGTCTGCACACCCGTCATCATGATGGAGACATCGGGGTTCCACTCGACCATGTTCTCGTCGTATCCTATGTCGATAACCACCTCGTCCCAGAAGACATCCATCAATTCATAACTGTACCCGGTTCCGTTGTGGACTGGACCGAATGTCACTGCGATCGAATATTCGTCGTTCATGACGGCACACTCGCTTGCGGGGATGGCATCATAGAGAAATGACTCATCGAACATCGCAGTCGACAATTGCGTGCAGATGCAGATGACTGTCGAGTATCTTGTTCGATTGAGCTGGGTACCGTCCACGGCAACGATCTCGATCATATCGTCGACATCGAGGAGACCGTTACCTGCATGATCCGTGACAATACACTCTATTGACATTTCACTTATATCTTCCACGCCACAGCTGTATTGCGCTGGAGCATCGCTCATGAGCGCCGTCGCGTTCGGATGCCAGTTCCCGCTGTTCATTCCATCGGAGAATAGAAACGCAATATCATCCCAGCTCACAGGTTTCGAAGTATAATCTATCGTGACCGCCACCCCTTCCTGAACGGTCCTAAGTGATGCCGTAGCATGAGGCATTCCCGAATCCGTGACCCACAGAACCCCCTCTTGCGTCATGACGATATATGCATGGAACACGTGCGGCTCTTGGTACACAGCATACGGTAGGGCCTCGTCCTCATAGAATATCCGTGACACTCTCAGAAAATATGTCTGTGCTCCGCATGCCGTATTCGGGCGGGCCAAATTGTGCAGGGTGAACGAATCGCCGTCATCCAGATATCCATCGTCGTTCGCATCAGAGAATGATATTGTGCCGTTCGGTCCTTCGGTGTTCTTCAAGTCCGATATACCGTCCAGATCTGGTGTGTCTGCATAATATCCCAGCAAATCCATGTACTCCATGGTGCCCACATTGGCACCCGCCCTGATGCTGCAATTGCAGATGGGCAGTGGAACTGGTTCGCCAACCTTGACGATTCTGATTATGACGTCCTCCTGCGTATCCTCCAATTCTAAGACCCATTCGGAGGAGACCCAGTTCCCCTCCTGGAATATGATTTGTATCTGCTCGAGATGGCCGATCCCGAGCACTGCCTGGGGGGAGTAGACCCCCTCGACTCCATTTATAACGGCCCACTCGAAGGAGACTTTCATCTCGATTGAATCGCCGACCTCGAAATCGATAGGTCCCCATTGCATGAGTCCCACATATCTTCCACCCACCAGATATATCAGATTCAGTTGCCCCAGACTCGTCTGATGAGTTCGGATATCCTTGACCTCCGCGTCGACAGTCACAGTCCTTCCAGCGAGATCCGTGTCGAACCCTTCGATGATCGGGCCCATCTCGTTTATGACATTGACCGCATCGTTGAGGTCACCGACGTCCCAGTGTCTGAAGTACTCATACCACACAAATATGCCTGATGCCCCAAGTAGAACAGTTACAATCATGACTGCGAGGAGTTTGCGAGAGATTGTCCCTGATCCTTTGATCGGCCTCTCCGGAGTTTCCGTCACTCCATCTCGGTCCATCTCGCCCATCACGTCCCACCTCACATGTCCTATTTGGAAATGCGTCGTGAATATAACTAATCCATGTCCGTCAGCTGTGATTGAGCTGTTCCTCGATGCAGCAAGACTCGCGAGCCATTTACTGAGTCATCACGAATCTTCTCTCGCGCAACTGATGCTGGAGCGCATGATTCGGATGTCGACTACATTGCCTATATCCTGAACGACTCTACTAGTTCCATGATCGAGCAGGTGTCATTGCAGAGCTAGACGCTCGGCCAAGGGCCTGCTCCATGATACAAACTATTAAAGAACGGCGTTCTATTATGCGCCATCGATGCGGGGATGGCCCAGCCCGGCAAGGCGCTGGATTGCTATCTCGTCCCAGATGGGACAGGCAAACATCCAGTGCTCGAAAGAGTTCGGGGGTTCAAATCCCCCTCCCCGCGCCTCCTTTCGTCTCATGGTCAACGACGGTATAAGGTTATCATGCGTAGATACACTGCTCATGAAGCTGTTTGGTATATCGTTAGGGACCCTCAATGCTCAGCTCGCAGCGACCTTCATGGCCCTCGCCGGTATGATCTCTCTGGGAACGGTGACTTACCATACGATGGAAGGGTGGAGTTGGACCAGTTCGTTCTATTTCACGGTGTGCACGATAACGACGGTCGGCTACGGGGACCTAGTGCCGTCTACGGAGACTTCTCGACTCGTGACGGCGTTGTTTGCTCTTGCTGGTGTGTCCATCGCGTTCGCCTCGTTCGGGATAATCGGTGCATCATACATCAGACGAGGAGAGGACGTTGTTCGCAAGGTTCGTCGGGAAGACTAAAGGCGGACCTGAGGATATCCTTCCGCGATCGATGCGATGGGCGAAGTGTCTATCACAAGCATTCGTTCATTATTCGAACTATGGACTTCTCTCTGGAAAATGAAGGCAAGTGGGTGATATCCAGATGTTCGATTCGGATGCGATGGACACATGATGTTTGTATTCAGAACCGAATTAATATGTGCTATGTATAATTATAATCATGTTGTTATCTTTTATATAGAGTTAGGACATTCGTGCGGTCGAGGCGCGCGTCGATTGCGTGGATGCGGTCACTCTTCATTATCCACGGTACGGGCGCTTATTCGAGGGGGAAGAGAAGCTTGGACTCGGATCGTCGGGGGCTCAGAGGAATTCATTTTCTCGGAATTCCAGCTGATTTGTCGAAGAGAAAGAACAATCGCATGACCCAAATCTCGGTGGCCGTCCTTTTCCTGTCGGTCTCACTGATCTCGCCCATCATGGGCATCATGCCAATTCCTTTCACGAATGATATAGAGCCGTCTGAGATTCCTGCGCGCATCGAGGCAAGCACAATCATCAATTTCGTCGCCAGTCCATCTCGCGTATATGTTGGGGATGAGGTGACATTCTATGCAAACGCATCGAGCGATGTTTCTTCTTCTCTTACCTTCACAATATTCTACGATGCAAGACTCGCCAACAGCACGAACAACACTCAGAGTCCATATTCAGTCAACAATACTGTTAATCCTGGCTCGATAGTGACGAAATTCACCTACGACCACATCGGCAACCTGAGTTACACCCAAGGAACATGTTTCCAGGCTAAGCTGTACGTGGGTGACGGAACGAACACCGTTAGCGAGACGATTCTGGTCTATGTAGTGGAGAATGCACCTCCGAGTTTCACTCGCCGTCTACCTACTGGAATGACAGCCGATCCGGGAGTCCCCGTGAACCTGAGCGTTGGTGTGGAAGACGTTGATGATGACGAGCTGACGGTAACCTGGGATTTCGGTGACGGATCGCCTGTGGCCACGAACTCGACCGGACCCGCCGCATCAGGCGTCTATGCGAATCAGACACACACATGGGATCCAGATGTCGCTCCTGGCTGGAATGAGGCGGACCCGATATACTATTGGTTGACTGTAACAGTCGAAGATTCCGAGGGGCACATGATATCATCCCTGACAAATGTGACGATCTACTTGCCCTATAATTTCGTGCCAAACATCACCCTAGTCTCATCGAAGAACGAGTCGAGTCCGATGAGTGAAGTGACCTTCTATGCTTCTGCTCTGGATCTCGAGGGTGAGGCTCTGACATGGACATTCACATTCAACAACAGCGTAAGCATCTATCACACCGAGGTCTACCATACTGATGTTGCTCCTCCCGGCACGAATCTCTCGCTCAATATCACTCACACTTTCGAGGAAGTCGGCAATTACACGGTCACCCTCTACGTCAGTGATGCATTGATTCCTGACCAGATATTCCCTCATAATATATCCGTGAGAGCCAAGGTCACAGTGACGCTGAACTATGCGCCACTGGCCATGATGGTCATCAGCTACACCGCACCGACACTGATACTCGATGAGGTCAACACGACGGTGAACGTTACATTCACCGCTAAGGCCAACGATGTCGATGGAGACGTCATGACTGCAGTTTGGGATTTCGGTGATTCTTCTGACACTGTCACTCAGCAATCCAATGGAGGGACCAAACCCTTCGACTTCATCCAGAGCCATGGCTACAACAAGAGCGGAATCTACAATGTGACCGTAATCATCACCGACGGTCGAGACGGTCATGAAGTGACGAGATATCTTCTGCTCGTGGTCAATTCGACGAACCAGGCTCCGAGCATCGTATCCTTTGCACTAGGGATGTCCGAGCGCACTTACGCGTTGCCTGGTTCAGTCGTCACCTTCACACTCAAAATACACGACAATGAGATGGACCCTATAGACCTATACTGGAATTTTGATGACAACGGTAGTATCCTGCACGTTCAGACGACAGATTACGACTCAAGTGGGAACGTAACGATCACCGTCAATTACACATACAATCTGTCCGACGAATATCATCCAGTGGTCTGGATTACTGATAATCAGATCGGTATCGGATTCCACAATATCTCTTACACGATGCGCGTTGTCGTCTCGAACTTCGCTCCCAGTGCCGATCGTGTCTGGGATGCGTGGGATTATGTCGGCCTCATGCTCTTGTTGGGCTCCATCGGTGGGCTAATCCTTCGCGTATTAATACTTGGTCACTATAGAAAATGCCTGGATCAGCACGCAATGACTCTCGATGAGTATCAACTCAGGATGAAGGATCTGAAAGCAGCCTACAGAAAGGCACGAGCATCGGCGAAGGATGATGCAGCCAAATCCGCACTGAATGAGAAGTACATCTCCGACAAGAATGACTTGAAGAGTATGCTGAGGAAGAGGACCGATATCCCGGTCGAATCAGGAAAGACCGGTATCCTTGGGGGTGACCTGTGATGGCTTCGCGTTCGTTCAGACAGATGATATTCAAGCGTTCGATCTTCGCGATCATAACGATCCTTGGGATCATGACTTTGAATTTCTTCCTGATCCACTGGATGCCGGGCAATCCGATAGACACCATGGTTCCGAGGGACCCGAAGTTCAACGAGGCTCTCAAGTACGATCTCATGGAGCGGTTCCATCTGAATGCGTCTCTTCCTGAGAAATACCTGGTGTACATGAAGAACACGATGACGCTTGATTGGGGCATCTCCTACATGCAGAATTCTCGTCCTGTTGCAGATATCATCTTCAATGATATGCGATGGACTTTATTGTTAGTTGGTACATCGACCATCATCACGACGCTCATCGGCATGGCCATGGGTGCATTCTCCGCGTATCGTAGGGGTGGTGCCTTCGACATCTCTTCGACGGGCGTATCCCTATTCTTCTACGGCATGCCGATATTCTGGTTCGCGATCATGCTCCAGATCTTGTTCAATTCCTACCCGCTCGGCATGGATTGGTGGCCGCAACTGCCCACGGGCAAGTACTTCGATACCATCGCATATGGTCCTACATTCAAATGGGAGTTGCCAATCGTGTTGAGCGTTCTGAAGCATTTGATCCTGCCCGCTCTCACATTATCGATAGGATCCCTGGCAGGAGTGTCTCTGGTCATGAGGAGCTCACTCGTGGATGTCATGACCGAGGATTTCATCACTACTGCGAGGGCGAAGGGGCTGACGGATTACGGTGTCCTCAGGAGACACGCACTCCCGAACGGCATGGCTCCGATGGTCACCCTGATTGCGATGGGTATAGCGTTCGTCATCGGTGGTGCGTACCAGGTCGAAGTCATTTTCAATTATCCAGGTATCGGGTATAGGACTCTGAATGCCATCTACAATAGGGACTTCCCTATCCTGCAGTTCATAATCGTCGTGGGTGGTGCGGCGGTCGTAATAGCGAATCTCTTGGCTGATGTGATTCTGCTCTACATCGATCCCAGGATCAAGATTGCGTGAGGTGACCCAAATGGAAAATGGAACGGTTGACACTGCCAAAGATTCCAAGAAGGGCCTACTCTCCAACGTTACGCACGAGAAAATACGATTGGCACTGAAGCAGGGCCGCAAGATGATCAAGCAGGTGCTGAAGAACCCGATGGGGCTGATCGGGGTCTGCATACTCGTGTTCTTCGCCTTCATAGCTGTATTCGGACCCTACCTCGCTCCTTACACAGTGAACCCTGAAGGTGTCGGTCAGTTCGACGACCTGATGCCCCAGTCCGAGGAGCACATCATGGGTACGGATTCGTTCGGATTTGACATATTCAGCCAGCTTCTATATGGCGCCAGAACCTCCATCATCGTCGGTATCTTCTCCGCGATGATCGCATCAATCCTCGGCGCCATGATCGGCCTCTACTCAGGATATGCTGGGGGCTGGAAGGATGAAGTGATCATGAGACTCAACGACATCGTCCTGTCAATCCCTTGGCTTGTTCTCATGATCATAATAGCCGCGTTCCTTGGAGAGATCAGCCTCATTAGTATCATCCTGATCATCGGTCTGACCGGATGGTCCGGGACTGCTCGTCTAGTTCGTTCTCAGGTGCTTTCCATCAAAGAGCGGCAGTATATCGAACGGGCCCGGGCTATCGGTTCGGGGGACATGCACATCATACGCCGACATATCCTTCCCAACTCGTTCCCTCTGGTGTTCGCCAACACAATCCTGACTGTCGCGATATCCATATTGTCCGAGGCGACCCTGAGTTTCCTCGGCATGAGGCCCATAGGTGTGGTGACTTGGGGCACCATGCTGAGCCATGCGTTCAGCCAGGGCGCGTTCCACATCGGCCTTCACTATTGGATCATAATGCCAGGTCTCTGCATCGTGTTCGTGGTATTGGGCTTCACACTGCTCGGTTATGCATTGGACGAGGTAATGAACCCGAAGCTCCGGAAACGATGAGGACGTATAGGAGCCAAAGCCCACTGTCCGAGGGGGGCTTCATGCAAGGTTCGGACCGCCGTTCGAACCCGCGAAGGACTCATGTTATCCGCCGAGATACATGGAGACATGCCAGTATTGCGCTATGATGCCCTTGGATGGCTTCTGAATGTTATGCAATATTCAAAAGGGTTTTATAGCTCCCCGATCTTAACTCTCTAGTCCTCCTTTTAGGGGGCACGGGGGAGTAGTGCGGTCGAATGCGGTCAATCGTAGCGTGGGGCGTTAGATCTACTGATTACAGTTCGTGGTCGATTTCGATTAGCTCCGCTTCTCTGTAGAACTCAAGATGAGTGCAAGAACCATAGAATTTCCAGAAGACCGGTTTGATGATTTGGAGCTAGACGGTGTGAATGGGGGAATTAAAGATGGATAGTATTGGCAAAGAGAGGAACGCATTCAGAGCAAGGGCGACCAAGACTTTCGGAGCCATTGTTCTGGCGATATTGATGATCGGTATCCCGTCCTTCTTGACTGGCGGAGATGCTTTGAATGTTGTGGATCAGGCTGGCGCGGTTGACCGTGAAAGAAGTCAATTCGTCGTGGGTCTGAGCGGTGAGCTCACCATATCCACATTGAATCCAAACACATATACCTGGATGGCCGAGGCCATGGTGATATGGAGTTTGTACAGTTCGCTTCTTCAGAGAGATGTTGATAATGAGATCATAGGGGATCTTGCATATGAGTGGAGCGCCACCCCAGATGGAATGACATGGACTTTCAATATCTGGGATAACATCTACTTCTGCGACCCAGCGGATCCAGATCCTGCGACACCTGTCGAGGAAAGGCACCTTACAGTAGATGATGTGATATGGTCATTGTGGATGTTCCAGAACAACTCCCTCAGCCGATTGAACGCCAATATGGGAGGTGCGATCGGTTCGATGGAGAAGATAAATGACTTTGAGATGAGCATCACACTCTGCAAGCCATACGCTCCTTTCATAGACATATTCACGATGCCGATTCTCCCGAAGTACATATGGGAGAATGTGGACCCTCAGCGGTTTGACAACATGCCTCCGGTGGGCTCTGGTCCGTGGTATTACGCAACTGACGGTCTGCCGACCACCAACACCGTCGAACTCAGAAGGAACCCGCAATGGTACATGGAGGAGAACTGCGGATGGCAGATGCACATCGAGCAGCTGTTCATACAGGGTGAGCTCGAAGCGAGCACCGCCTGGCAGAATGTCAAGGCTGGCTCAATCGATGTTATGCTAGGTGTTTCACCGTCTGTGTACGTGTCCGAGATGGACTCTACACCATACGTGCTCGGTTTCGCACAGAGCCAGGGATTCGTTTATGAATTCAACCTGAACCAAATGACCGATGAACTGAGGGCACAACTTGGCGGCACTGTCAAGAGTGGAACCAACAACCAGCTTCTGTTGATAGATGAGATAAAGCTGGCGATTGCGATGAGTGTCAATAAGACTGCCTTCATACATGAGGTGCTTGAGGATCTCGGAAGCGTTGCTACATCGCTGGTCCCGGATGTGAATCCATGGTACTATGAATACGGCAGCATCGAGGGTGAGAAACAGATACCATTCGACACTGGCTATGCCCGTAGCATCTTATATGAAGCTGGCTGGAAGTATGATGCACTGGGCAAAGCTGCGAACAATGAGACTTGTCCATTATACAGGCAGCTGCCGACCGGTGGATACGGCGATCCGCTCAAGTTTAGATTCTATTCCCTCAACACCGTAACAGAGTGGGAGGAGGGCGCTAGAATGATCGTCAACTGGACGAATGAAGCTGGTATAGAGCTCGACCTCGAGCTTGTGAGCGGAACCACATTGACCAACTATTGGTACGCAGCAGATTACGACATATGGCTGTGGGATTGGATATTCGGTCCGTTGAACGATCCATGCACGGGCGTGCTGACAGTCCTGACGACTGATGCCATCGGTATCGATAGTGACGTATACTGGTCCAACGCGACTTTCGATGCGTTGTATGACCAGAGCATTGTCACCATGGACCCTGTCATCAGGCAAGAGATTGTCGACGAAATGCAGAGGATGGCATACGAGAACATGGGTTGCCAATGCATTGCCTTCAGGAAGGATCTGTACGCAGCGAGCACGAGATACTGGTCCAATTACGGTGACTGGAACAACACCTACATGCTGCTTCCGGACGTCACATTCCAGTACCTTGGCATGAGGGTGCAGCCAACTGACAACGAGGCTCCTCAGTTCACAGGTTTTACTGCGAGCCTCACTGGTGACATGGGCACGCCTATAACTGGGTTCAGTGCCACAGTCTCCGATGATGATGAGACGACCCCTCTCAGAATGAAATGGTTCTGGGGTGACGGTAGCGCGTCTTCTGATGTACCCGTCGATGAGACTGGAACCGTATCGATGACGCACACATACGCTGAGGACGGCATATACACGGCCTACATCGCGGTCTACGAAGATGGTCCATCCAACGGATTCGATGATGGCTTCATGACCTGGACCAAGGCGCAGGTCACTGTCAGAGACATGACCAACGGCGAGCCGGTGATTCAAGAAATAATCGTCGACCCCACAGATCCCGACACTGGTACCGAGATAACGTTCACTTGTGTCGCGACTGACGATGAGGATGACACACTCTACTACGAGTGGAACTTCGGCGATGGCAGCATATTGGGCGGACAGACGGTGACCCATCAGTTCACTACCGCGACATCTTACACAGTATCCGTTGCTGTCGATGACAAGCACATCGGTTCGGTCGACAGACCCACGATGGGGTACGCCTATGTACCGGTCACTTCGAACAGGGCTCCGACCGTAACGGTTCCTGACTACGCGAACAAGATTGCGAAGCAGACCTATACATACACCGCGACAGCGAGCGACCCAGATTCTAGGGATGAACTGCAGTATACGTGGTATTGGGGTGATGGTACATTCTCCGTCACGACCACTGCATCAGCGGACCATGCCTACAATTCTAGAGGCACGTACACGCTGACGGTATGGGTAGATGATCAGACGGGCCTGGATAATCACAATATCTCGGATTCGGGACTTGTGAGCGTCATCACGATGTCGAACAAGGCCCCGGTCATCCAGGATTTCACCATAACGGACTCAACGCCTGCTGCTACATATTGTGGTGAAGACCTGGTGTTCGTGGGACTCGCGAGCGACAAGGACGAAGACCCGTTGACGATAACCTTCGAATTCGGTGACGGTAGCTATTATGTGGAGCGCTTTGCGGGAACCGGTGCGGCGGTTGAATGCTCGACAACCCACTCGTACGAGAATGCGGGAACTCACACTGTGTATATGCATGCATCCGACGGCGCAGCGAATGTCTCAACAGAGCTTTCCGTAGTCGTTCTGGCAAATGATCCACCGGAATTCCAGGAAGAACCCGCAACGATATACGGAACAACAAATGAGGCGACTTCGTTCTCCGTCGATGTGATTGACCCCAACTCAGACTCTCTGAAGTACACCTGGTCTTGGGACGATGGGACGGCATCAGTTACAGCGAGCGGGTCAACTACGCATACTTACACCCAATCCTCAGATGAGGATGGATATGTGTACAGGGTGTGGGCCGATGACGGCAAGGGCTACAATGAATCTGCCGCAGGATATGCGTTCATCAACGCCAAACCTGTATTGAATTCATTGACCTGGATAAACGTGACGCAAGATGTCTCGCGTACGTACACTGCAGTTGCGACTGATTCGGATGGTGAATCGCTCATATACACCTGGAACTTCGGTGATGGCACAGGGTACTTCGTCGGCAACTCGATAACCCATACATACACCGTCGTTGGCAACTACACTCGCCAGGTATGGGTGTATGACGGCTTCCCGCTGTCGAGTCACAATGTGACCAGCGATGCAAAGACAACCGTCCGCCCAGCAGGCACCAACTATGAGCCGGAATTCACGACCTACCCAGCGGACAAGACTGTCGCCGTAGGTCAAACGACGGGATACCATGCAGATGCAAGCGACCCTGACGAAGACGATCTGACATACACATGGGACTTCTACGACGATGGTAGCATCCTTCTTGTGGGTCAGGATGTAGACTACGCGTACGACACAATCGGAACGCACACATGCCGGGTATATGTCGATGATGGAATGGGCCACAACGTGAGCGCGTCCGCAACGATTGAGGTAGTGGCGGATGCTCCACCTGTCGCAGACGCAGGTGAGGACATAACCGCACCCGAGGATGAACCCGTCATGTTCGATGGCAGAGGTTCTTCCGATGATGTGGGCGTCATCAACTGGACATGGACGATCGATGAGTTATCGGCCACATTGTATGGTTCGCAACCGGAGTACGAATTCCTTGATGTCGGCACATATACCGTGACCCTGGTAGTTCGTGACACCATTGATCAGGAATCCGTTCCAGATGAGATCACAGTGACAATCACTGATGCAACGGACCCAACCGCTGTTGCAGAGGCAGACGACATGGATGTTGACATGGGTGATACAGTCACATTCGATGGATCCGACTCAAGTGACAATGTCGAAGTGGTCAACTGGACTTGGACACTGGTGGATGAGGTCATCGTGACCCTTTATGGTGAATCCGTGTCCTACCAGTTCGATACGCCTGGTACATACACTGTGACCCTTGTGGTCAAGGATGCGATGGGCAACGAGGGCTCCGTCGAGATAGACATAATCGTTCGTGACACAGAAGCTCCAGTCGCGGTCGCAGAAGCTTCCGAATCTGAAGTAGACATGGATGCGATGGTGACTCTGGATGGATCTGGATCCAGCGACAACTACGACGATGAGATGGACTTCGTGTGGACCTTCACCGACGGCGTGGCAGTCGAATTGATCGGCGAGACGATCGAATACACCTTCGAGAACGCCGGAGTATTCGAGATAACCTTGACAGTGACCGACGATGAAGGAAACAGCGACACCGCGACAGTGACGGTGACCGTCTTGGATACACAGTCTCCCGTTGCTGATGCTTCCGCTAGCGCGACAGAGGTCGATGCGGGAACGACAGTCACATTCGATGGAACGGCTTCGACGGACAATGTGGGTATCGATAGCTACACTTGGACGTTCACCTACAATGGTGCTCCGGTATCGTTGGATGGTGCGACGGTCTCGTTCGAGTTCGATATCGCAGGCGCCTACATCGTGACCTTGAATGTGACAGATGCTGCTGGGAACTACGACATCGCGACTGTGACGATCACCGTGCAAGCCTCCGCTACGGATGCAGCACCGACAGCAGTTGCGACAGTGACACCTACATCAGCGACAGTCGGGACATCAGTTACCTTCAGCAGCACCGGGTCCTCTGATGATATCGGCATAGTGAACTACACCTGGACGTTCGTGTACGAGGACGCTACAGTGACAAGATACACTGCATCGTTCTCGTTCACATTCGATGCAGCTGGCACATACGATGTCACCCTGACGGTCAGGGACGGTTCCGGTCAGACCGATGAGGCGACAGTAAGCGTCACGATTGAGACCGATGACGACGAGAAGACCTTCATCGAGCAGTATGGCCTGCCGATCGGAGTGTTGGCCGCGCTCGCGATAGTAGCGCTTCTCGCCATAATGCTCATGAAGAAGGGCAAGGGCGGCAAGTCGTCAGGTGCGAACGATTCTGATGTCGATGGTATCGCGTTAGAGGAACCCGCGCCTCCGGAAGACCAGAACCTCTGAGCGACGAAGGTCGAAACCACTTACATGAAACCTTTTCCATGATTTTCATTTTTCTTGTTTCTAAGAAGAGCTCCAGCTCATCGAATGAGTGTTCAAGGCAAAATCATGAGGCTGGGGGAAAAGGGATCTCAGATTCCTTCTCTGTCGAGCAAGTCCTCATCATCGAGAGGCCTGAACTCGAGCGCCACCATGGAGATCATGTCGAGCTGCAAGCTCGTGTGGAGGTAATCCAGGTTCTTGTCGACATGTGGGGAGAAGCTCTCATCCTGAGATGTCTCGATCATCCTGGATAGCATCGAGTCTATCCTGTTCGATGTCCTGTGTTCACGCCTGAGAATCCCTCCGCTGAGGGTGAAGAACGATGGTCCCAGAGTATTCTTGCGCTTCTTCGCTGGGTGCCCTAGAACTTCCGTGTGTCTGTCCACGATCGGCTCGTCAAGTTTCGATATAGTCTCCAAATCCCATCCCTTTCCGGAGCTGCTGATGTATCGATGGGTCAATATTTATACGTTTTCTGAAATTCGTCTGGCACAGGTACATTGTTCGAAAGGTATGTCATCGTTCATTTCCGAGTATGTGGATTGCTAGTCGTGTCGCTCCGATGACGTATTTCGTGCATCTCTCTCTGTGACCTGGGGTTGTGAAGTCGCTCTTGTTGAGATCCCTGCATTTGGATGATTCGAACTCCTCGACGAATCTCGTATAGAACTCTCCAGCGGGCCCGTAGCTCCTCGACTTGTCATCTTTGGGATCGGATCTTCCACGCGCTGCGCCTATCGCTAGCAGCGCACCAGTCATCGCACCGCAAAGATCTTCTGAACGACCTATCCCTCCTCCGAATGGCGTGGCCATCCTGAGGCACTGCACGTTGAGCTCCGTATCGAGTGTGTGACAGACTCCTCTGAGGGTTGATTCCGCACAGTTGCATCCCCGGTTCCAACAGTCCACCGCGTGGTCGACCCCTTCCACGGATGATCTCGTGCAATCACTCCTTGAGCGGGCTCTCTTCGATTACCAGCGATGGATTGGTCGCATTCATCGATGCATTCACGCCTTCGGGTATAACGAGTTTCATAGCTCCATGTCCACAGCAAAGTCCAGAGTATGAGGGCACATTCTTCAAGCATCCGATCGTGTCCTGTATGACTTCTTCCAGGCTCGGTCTAGGTAGGTCCATCTTAGGGATTTTGGAGATCTGGCCGAAGATGATCCCTGCTGTCACTTGAAGCTTTCTTGCGAGGTGCAGGTGCATCAGCAGTCTATCTATGTCATATTCGGAGACGTAGACATCTTCGAGGAAGAGTATCTTCCCCTGAGTATCGATCGAGTCTTCCGTTCCCAGCGTATGCACGACCATCGATAGATTGCCGCCCACTATCTTGCCGCGGGCCTTCCCGGGAACGACGGTCCTCAACAACATTCCGTTCGGCGGATTGTCTATCTTCCCCCAAGGTTCCGCGCGGGAGAGGAGTTCCAATGCCCGATCGATGTTCTCCTTTCCTGTCGCTGGGTCCCTCTCCGGGTTGCTTCCAGCATATCCCTCGACCGAAGGGCCATGGAATGTGACGAGGCCCGTGCGCTGATGAATCGCTATGTGCAACGTCGTGATGTCGCTGTATCCGATGAATATCTTGGGATTGCTCTTGATGATGTCGAAATCCAACAGATCGAGGATGCGCATCGCGCCGTAGCCGCCTCGCGAAGCGAATATCGCGTCCACATCTTCGTTCGCGAACATGTCGACAAGTGATTTCGCCCTATGCTCGTCCTTTCCGGAGCTGAAGCCTCTTCGCGTGACGTTCTTGGTGCACTCCCCGAGCACGACCTTGTAGTTGAGACTCCTCAGATAGTTGATGGCTTGTCCGAGACCGAACGGTTCAGAGAAACCCGATGGAGATACTATGCCGATGGTCGCGCCCTCTGTCAATTTCGCAGGTTTGATTACTTTCATCCGTTCTCGACTCCTAAGGCCAGGAGAGTCGGAAGTCACACTTAAATTATGCGTTTGAAAATCATCAAGAATTGGCTTGGAATAATGTGAAAAGGGGTTTTACGGAGCGGTCTACCTCCGATGTCTCAGGCGAAGGCAGCTTCCTGGAACAGAATCTCTTCTGAACTCGGTGTCGCTTCAATGCCTGCCCCAATCTCCAAGAGGCTGAGCTCGATGTTCGCCTTGAGGTAGTCCAGCTCGTTTATCACATCCAGGCAATCGACCTTCTCTGGTTGGAGATCGATCTCCGTGTGCAGTTGGTTTATCCTCATACGGTTCTCAGCCAGCTTCGAGAGGATATCGAAGCCTTCTGGATCATCTTGAGACATTCTCAGTGTCCTGGTTCTAGACATCGTGTTTCCGTTGTGGGCCTCGATCTTCTGGATCGCGAGGGGCACAGCCAGCTTCCTCTTCAATTCAACATCCCATCCCGTGTATGACAATTGTCTGACAATATCCATTTCATCGTATATATATGTTGCTGATGCGGGATGGATCACTTTCCGGGTGGGCCAGCTTTCTGATTGGCCCTTCTCTCGAGCTCGGATATCTTCTTCTGCAGATTCCTTATCTTGGCGTCGTAGCGGGCCACCTGCTCCCTGAGCCTGGCTGCTTTCGCCCTGAGCTTGGCGGCCTTTGCCAACTTCCTCGTGGATGCTCGGTAATTGTTCATCTCCGATGAGTACTTCTTCGCATCCTTGGTGGACGACATGATTATCAGGATATAATGAGCGACTTTGCTGCATATGAAGCTATCTTCATTGGAATCACATCCAATCCCTGTGGAAAGTGAATAATACTGGATAATGATGCAAGGGGCCAGATGAAAGCTTACCTCATGGCATTTGGCTGCTCCTTGGACACCAGGGAACCGAAGGAGTGACGACCTTGCAGCGGAAGACATTCCTATTCATCCTTCTGGCAGTGACGGCTATCATCTGGGGGAGCGCCTTCGTCTTCGTCGATGTCGCCATCAAGGACGGTTCTTCGCCTATCATGCTCTCGATGGCCAGGTTCGTCGTGGCATCCCTGATATTCGGAGCATACCTTCTCGTGAGACGCCCGAGCGGTGTCGATCGGGAGGATCGTAAGAGCTTCCTGATGCTGGCTTTCATTGGTGTCGGGATATACTTCATACTGCAGTACATCGGCATCGGTCTGGCAGGCGCCTCGATATCATCCATCCTGGTGTTCCTGTTGTGTCCTGTGATGATATTCGTTCTATCTGCTAGACGTCTGGGCGAGAAGATTTCTGGCGAGGAGAAGGTCGGTCTTGCCATCGCCGCATGCGGCTCCGTGCTGGTCATCACCAACGGATCCATATCATTCATATCGGAATGGCCGTTGATCGTCGGTGGATTGCTGCAGGTCATATGTGCTTTCTTCTGGGCAGTGTACACGGTGGAAGGCAAGAAGGTCGTTATGAAGTACGATCCCATCGCAAGCACCGCCTATATCACGATAATCGGCACGATCATGATGGTGCCGTTCGCCGTCACGGATGCTGTGATCACGGTCCAGGCATTCCCGGTCAGCTTCTTCGTGGCCGCGCTGTATGTCGGTGTTCTCTGCACCGTCATAGGGTATGTGTTCTGGTTCAGGGCGCTGACGGGATTGGCCGCGTCCGTCACTGGCGCCACCATGTACTTCATGCCGATCGTGACGATCATCTTCGCGTGGATGATGCTTGGTGACACGATCGGATGGGTATCTGGCATGGGAGGCGCGTTGACCGCCGTCGGCGTCATAATAATCTCGAGGAAGTGAGAGCCGACTTCCAAGTTCTTTGGAAACGGTTAATATGGAAAGGCTGCAATGTAGCCGCACGGAACGCAACAGCCCCGTAGTGTAGTGGTCAATCATGCGGGCCTTTGGAGCCTGTGACGGAGGTTCGAATCCTCCCGGGGCTACCACTCCTCCTTCTTCCTCCTCAGGCCTTCCCCCTTAAACCATCGTCCGACCATCTGGAACAACTTCGCCACTCCGACCAGGATGATGACCCATGAGACGACTATGAGGAAGAATCCCTCTGCGATGAAACCATCCTCCACCGCGCTCAACAGGAACGCTCCTGTCAGGATTGCGAGGATACCGAATACGATCCCCCATGCGGCCATTGTCCGATCCACCTTCCAACCCACAGTGTTCACCATCTCTCCCTGTGCACGATCTCTTCGAGGGCGAATCGCTTCCTCCTGATGCCCTTGTCCACAGGGTATCCGATCGGCATCATGGCGACTGGCCTCGCATGAGCTGGCAACCCGAGTGCCGATGACACGGCATGTTCATCGAAGGCTCCAACCCAGACGCTTCCCAGTCCCTTGCTGTGAAGATACAATGACAAGTTCTCCACGGCTGCAGCGACATCTTGTAGACAGTACAGTTCGCGGCCCCTCTCGCCGTAATGCGCTATCCTTTCCAGATTGGCACAGAACACGACGACCACCGGCGCCTTCCAGACATAGTCCTGTCCGTGCGACGCCTCCATCAGCCTCTTCTTCGCCTTCGAGTCTCTTACGATGATGAAGTCCCGTGCCTGTAGATTGCCCGCGGAAGGAGCTTGGTTGGCGAGTCTCAATCCCTCGATGATGATGCTTTCATCGACCGGGTCCGGCCCGAACTCCCTTATGCTTCTCCGCCCTTCGATACACTCGACGACATCCATGTGGTCACCCCATCCATGTGCTATCATCGACAACTTCTAAGTACTTTGTCGGCCGTGGACGATCGGACACATGGTCGACCAGAACGAAGGCCCCCAAGTCATATGCACGCTCGAACTGAGATTCAGGTCTGAGAGCGAAGCGATCAAGGTCCATAAGTCGGTCGAGCTGGACAACGAAGGCTACCTCGAATCCGAAGTCCGCGGTGATGTCATCCGGGCCAAGGTAACCGCCGAATCGTTGAAGAGCGCCCTGCATACGCTCGATGATTTCATGTCATGTGTAAGCGTCGCAGAGAAGGTCGTGTCGCGGAAGCATTAATCGACAGATTCCTTCACACGGACCGCGATGCCTCTCTTGAATGCCAACATCTCGTCCCTCACCATGAGCGCTCTGCCGACCGCGGCCAATTCATCCTTCGTGTTCACGACGAAGACTGAATCCTTGATCCTGATGCCCGGGTCACAGTCGACGACGAATTTTGCGAAGACGTTGTTCCCTTTCTCTGCGAACGTAGCAGGTTCGTCCTCCACGACCACTCTCATGGCAGGAGGCGGGAGCAAGTCCATCAGCATCTTCGCTCCCTCCATCTTAGGCGTGAGCCTTCCGTCATGGGCCCTCATGGAGAATGCATGGATGCCGTCTATGATGACGTTCCGGATCTTGCCTGTGTTCTTGGATTTGACGAATTCGACCTTCTTGTCGCACAGGATATCTGAGGCGCCTCTGCCGAATTGCATGTCCAACACCGCTCTGACACGGAGCAGGTCCAAGTCGAAATCTCCCTTTCCAGGCGCGATCTCCTCTAGGAAGTCCAGGGTCTCCTGCCCATCCCACATGACTGCCAGGGGGTAGCCGTGTTGGTGAGCGTGCCTCTCCATCGTGTTCCTCATCTTCTCCCTGACCTCCTGATCGAGGTCGTCTGGGACCACGGATTGTGCGAGGGGGTAGAACTCGTCCAGCTCTATGGGCGCAGGACCGAAGAACGACGCGACAAGGAAATTCGCATCCGCCTTCGCTGAGATGCTCGCGATCTCGTTCGCGTAGTTCCTGCCATATGGCTTCCCTGACTCTTCGAACCCGACGAGCACCTTCGCATCAGGCTTCCTGTAACGAGTGAAGAACCTCTCTCTGTATCGCTCTACCACAGGTCTATCGTAGCTCTCAGGCCCGCAATAGAAGAACGCCCCTCTCCTGCTGGTCGGCTCGAATACTTCGAGGTACTTCGAGTGATTCTTGAGTATCTTGAGGGCTGACAGTAGGGAGGGATGGGCTCTCGCACGCATCTCGACCATCTCCCATATGGCCCCATCATGGATCGCGTTCCTGACCTTCTTGACCTCACTCAGGCAGATGAATAGGTTGTGCTCCGCGAGCCTCTTCGTCCTCTCTTCCATCGGCATCTGGGTCAGCTCCTTTATAGAGGTTTTGGAGCAGGCAGGGCAATCGCATGCGAGGTCGTGCATCTCCCTCAGGAACCGCGTGCCTGTAGGGTACATCATCCTCTCTTCCCTCGCGTACTTCGCATAAGACGCCGAGTCGAACATGTCGCAGCCGAGGAGCGCGGCGAGCGGAAAGATCATCGGATGTCCAGCACCGAACAGATGGACCGGTCTCGACGGGTTGAGCCCCTTCTTAGATGCGATTATGATCTCAGCGAGGTCGGTGTATCTGTAGTTCTCCAGGAGCGGGACCACGCCTCCGATCGGGTGCACATCGAAGTCCATCGTGGACAGCTTCTTCGCGCACTCCTCTCTCAGGTCCTGGTATGTCCCTCCCTGCACCGGACCAGCCAATAGCATGTCCCCCTTCAGGGAGACCGAGTCCTCTGCCCGGCTGAGTGTCACATTGACAGCATCTTCCGTCTGCTCCCTCGAGAATGTCGGCTCTGAGAAGACATCCAGTATCGTCCCGATGTCAGAACCTATCGCCGATTGGAACTCCACGATCTCCCGATGGCCGACATCGACATCGCCATAGACGTAGCTCTGGAAGGTCCCACTGTCGGTCATGATGGATCCATCGAATCCAAGGAGCTTGTGCAGACCGTCCTTCAACGCGCGCTCCCTGAGATTGGGATCCTTCTTGATGATGTATGAATTGGTTATCAGTATCTCGGCCCCGAACCTCTCCCTCATGTCCACGGGCCTGATGGTCAACTGGTTCGGGTTCACCACCGGCAGCAGAGCGGGGGTGGTGACTTTGCCGTGTTTCGTGGTGAGCTCGCATATCCGAGCGAGCCCGTCCCTGTACTTCAATTCGAACATTTCATCTGGATGTAACGTGAGGGTGGATATTATGGTTTCACAGCCGTCGACGCATTCTCTCCCAGAAAACAATTAAATATGCTCCTTCTTCTGCACTCGCCTGGAGCAAGATGAGCGGTCTGTTACAGGCTTTTGCGGGGATATTGATAGTATTCTTTCTTCCGGGCTATACGCTCGTATGCTTGCTCTTTCCCAGAAGAGGCGAGCTCGACCCCGAGTACGATGTCGTGTACAGGGTAGCATTGGGCATGGGGTTGAGCATCGTGATCTCGATCTTCGTAGGGTTCGTGCTCAACGCCATGAGCACCGAAGAGGAAGGATATGTCACTGCTGTACCGCTCTGGATCAGCCTTCTATCGCTGACGGGCATTTTCATCGCGGGTGGGTGGCTAAGAGGAGCATATCCTTCCCTGGGACTGATGCACCCCAGCCTCTACCGTCCTCCTCCTCCTCAGAAGGCCTTCGGCATGAGGTCCGCATTTCCTGGAAAGAAGAGGGAGGCCGAGAAGCTGCTGACAGAGCGGGACGATCTGGTGCGTGCGGTCGAGAAGTACGCTGCCCGGTCGTCGACTTCAAATCCTAACAAGAGCCTCTACTATCAGAGGAGGATAGACGAGCTGAGGGTTCGGATAGAGCAGATCAACGAGTCGCTCGACCGGATGGACCGGGAGGCGAAGTGATTGGCCGTGCGAAAGGGAGATTTGGAGTACAAGCTGGTCATCGTGGTCAGGGACGACCTGAAGATGTCCGTTGGAAAGCTGGCAGCCCAGGTGGCCCATGCTGCGGTCTCGTGCTCCTTACAGGCGAAGGCCAAGAATTCCGGATGGTTCCATTCGTGGTACAAAGAGGGGCAGAAGAAAGTGGTCGTGCGGGTCAAGACCTTGGAGGAGCTCTTCGAATTGAACGAGAAGGCCGCGAAGGCCGGGCTTCCGCGCAGTCTTGTCACGGACGCTGGCCTGACCGAGCTGCCTTACAACACGACCACCTGCCTGGGGATCGGGCCGGGGCCGGATGGACTTGTTGATTCGATCACGGGTTCCCTTCCGCTCGCGTGAGTGAGATGAAGAACCAGACCAGGATACTGGGTATAGACGACTCTCCTTTCAAGTTCGAGGATGAGGACTCGCTGGTTGTCGGAGCCCTCGTTAGGGCGCCGAACTATCTCGAAGCTGTCATGAGGACCCGTGCCAAGGTCGACGGCATGGATTCCACTGATCGATTGATCGAGTTGGTCCATGGATCGAGGTACAAGGCCCAGATCAAAGCGGTCATGATCGACGGCATCGCGCTCGCTGGGTTCAATGTGATCGATGTGGAGCGGTTGTACGAGAGCACATCGGTCCCCGTGCTCACTGTCACACGGGACCAGCCTGATTTCAAGGAGATCGAATCTGCCCTGAAGAAGCATTTCACCGATTGGAAGGACCGGCTCGGGCTGATGACCCGACTCGACATGAAGCAGATACGAACGGAACACAAGCCCCTGTTCGCATGCGGAGTCGGCCTGGACTGGTTAGATTTCGAGGAGTTGGCACGACAGACCACCGTGAGGGGATCCCTCCCGGAACCGCTCAGGATCGCCCACCTGATATCCTCCGCCTTGGTACTTGGGGAATCGAGGGGAAGGGCTTGACCGTTGCAGCCCCAGACAGAAACGGCTTATACCCTCTGCGGCTTCCCATCGTCGGGAAGAAAAAGGTCCTCTGAACGATTGTCCCGGAGAGGCAACCTGGAATGCTGGCAGTGCGGACAGTATAACCGTAAGTTTTAATAGGCTGACGGATTTGTAGGGCTTACTTCCGTAGCGAAAGGTGAACCTATTGCCTAGAGGTCTAATCACAGCCAGAAAGCTCAAGCAGAGCAGACAGATGATGAGATGGAGCGATCGATATTACAAGCGCAGGAAGCTGCACTTGAAAGAGAAGTCCGACCCTCTTGAAGGCTCAGCCCAGGCAAAAGGCGTCGTGCTCGAGAAAGTGGGTATCGAGGCGAAACAACCCAACTCGGGGATACGGAAGTGTGTCAAGATCCAACTGATCAAGAACGGGCGGCAGATCACCGCATTCGCCGTCGGCGACGGTGCCATCAACTTCATAGACGAGCACGATGAGGTGCTGGTCGAGGGCATCGGCGGCAGGATGGGTAGGTCCTACGGTGACATCCCCGGTGTCAGATTCAAGGTAATCAAAGTGAACAACGTCTCTCTGAACGAGCTGGTGAGGGGCAGAAAGGAGAAACCTGTGAGGTGATCATATGGCAGATGAAAAGAAACCAGAACAGGTGACCAAAACCCCGGAGCCTACTGCATCCCCTGAGGCAGCTGCTGCACCGCTTACTCAACCGCAGACAGGCGAACAGAAACCACCAGCGAACAAGGTCGTGGAGGCCAAGGAGGCAGCGGAGCCGGCGAAACCGATTGCCCATGTACTCCTCTTCGGCAAGTACGACGCTTCGGTCGTCACCATAAGTGACCCGGGTATAGCGAGATACATCAATATCACCCCCATATCCGTGCCACACACCGGTGGAAGACACACCGCCAAGGCCTTCGGGAAGACCAAGATGAGCATAGTCGAACGCCTCATCAACAACATGATGAGGACCGAGGATTTCACGGGCAAGAAGATGGGATCCTACATGGCGGTCGAGAACGCCTTCGCGACGATCCATGCCAAGACGGGCCAGAACCCGCTCCAGGTACTGGTCGACGCGTTGATCAACACCGCTCCCAGGGAAGAGGTCACGAGGCTGCGATACGGAGGTATATCCGTGCCGAAGGCCGTCGATGTCGCTCCCGCAAGGAGGGTCGACCTCGCTCTGAGATATCTGTGCCGGGCCACACTGGAATCCTCGCACGGAAGCAAGACCCCGATTGGCGAGTGTCTCGCCAACCAACTGCTGCTCGCGGCCAAGAACGACATGAACAGCAGCGCGGTAGCCAAGAAGGAAGAGATCGAAAGGGTGTCTTCGTCCGCTCGCTGAGTTCGTTTGACAAACCTCTTATCATGCTTTCATGTTCGACGCTTTACTGTCGTATGTGAATTGAGCTAGACCCATGGTGATCATATGGGAAGGAAAGAAGACAACATCCACAAGGCGCAAGCTCTGATGAGGCAGACCAAATTCATCCGTAACATCGGAACCGCTGCGCACATTGACCACGGAAAGACAACGCTCTCCGACAACCTGATCGCGGGATCGGGCATGATGTCAGGGGATCTCGCGGGCAAGCAGCTGCTCCTCGACTTCGATGAGCAGGAGCAGGCCAGGGGTATCACGATCAATGCCGCGAGCGCGTCGATGGTTTATGATTACAAGGGTCAGGAATACCTGATCAATCTCATCGACACGCCTGGTCACGTCGACTTCGGCGGCGACGTCACTAGGGCTATGAGGGCCATCGACGGTGTCGTCATCCTCGCATGCGCCGTTGAAGGTGTGATGCCTCAGACGGAGACCGTCATAAGACAGGCGATCAAGGAGAGGGTGCACCCGATCCTGTTCATCAACAAGGTCGACAGACTGATAAACGAACTCCAGGTGACACCAGAGCAGATGCAGGCGCGTCTTGCCAGCATAGTCAACGAGGTCAACGAGAAGATCAAGAAACTGTTGCCGCCTGAGCTGAAGGACAAGTGGGCGTTGAAGGTCGAGACCGGCAACGTCATATTCGGCTCTGCGTACAACAACTGGGCGATATCCGTCCCCTACATGAAGAATACTGGTATCAATTTCAAGCAGGTGTACGAGTTCTGCAAGAACGGCGACCAGAAGACCCTTGCGAAGAAGGCTCCTCTCCACGAGGTCCTCCTCGAGATGGTCATCATACATCTGCCGAACCCAGACGAGGCCCAGAAACTCAGGATTCCAGTCATATGGCACGGGGACCCTGAATCCAATTTCGGCAAGGCGATGTTGAACTGCGACCCCGAAGGTCCAGTCGCTTTCATGGTCACCAAGATCATAGTGGATGCGCACGCTGGCGAGGTCGCGGTCGGTCGTCTGTTCAGTGGGAAGATAAGGAAGGGCCAGGAGCTGCATATCATAGGCATGCCTGACCCCAACCGGGCCCAGATGGTCTCTCTCACAGTCGGTGCCGACAGGATACCTGTCGACGAGTTGGATGCGGGCAATGTCGTCGCGGTATCTGGACTCAAGGACGCGATCGCGGGTTCCACGGTGTCCAGCGACCCAGAGATGGCGTCTTTCGAGAAGATCGTTCACTACAGCGACCCTGTGGTCACTATGGCCATAGAGGCCAAGCACACGAAGGACCTGCCGAAGCTGGTGGATGTCCTACGCACGGTCGCGAAGGCAGACCCGTCGATCCAGGTCGAGATCAACCAGGAGACAGGCGAGCACCTGATGTCCGGCATGGGCGAACTGCACCTCGAGATCACCCAGTATAGGATAGTCAACGAGCACAAGGTCGAGATCAATACCTCTCAACCCATCGTAGTGTTCAGGGAATGCGTGCTTGGGGTGGGTGGCCCGTTCGAGGGCAAGTCCCCGAACAAGCACAACAAGTTCTACATCGAGGTCGGACCACTTTCAGCAGATATCGTCCAGGCCATGCGTTCCGGCGTCATCGACGTCGAGGGCAAGGTCAAGGATTCGAAGGCGGTCGCGAGGCAGCTCCAGGACCTGGGCATGGACAGGGACGAGGCAAGAGGCATCGTGGCCTTCCATGGCACCAACATGCTGCTCGACATGACCAAAGGTATCCAGTACCTGCACGAGACGATGGAACTGATAAAAGAAGCCTACATCGAGGCCATGAACCGGGGCCCGCTGGCCAACGAGAAGTGCATGGCCGTCAAGGTGAAGCTGGTCGATGCCAAGATGCACGAGGACAGCATCCACAGGGGTCCGGCCCAGGTCATCCCGGCCGCGAGATCGGCAATCTACGGTGCGATGTGCTTGGCTGGCCGTACGCTTTACGAGCCCATGCAGAAGGTCTTCATCAATGTGCCCCAGGACGTCATGGGCGACGCGATCCGAGAGGTCCAGCAGAGGCGCGGAGTGATAGAGGACATGAAGCAGGAGGGCGAGATGACTATCGTAGCTTCCAAGTGCCCGGTCTCCGAGATGTTCGGTTTCGCGGCGTCCATCAGGGGTGCCACGAGTGGCAGGGCGCTCTGGTCGTCTGAGAACGCTGGCTTCGAGCCTATGCCCAAGGATCCCTTGGACAAGGCCGTGCTGCAGATAAGGCAGAGGAAGGGACTGAAGCCCGAGCCGTACGACGCCGCGTATTACTCGAGCTGATGAAAGAGCCACAGTCCAGATTCCCTTTGCGAAAAGACTAATATACCAAGAGCATCATGCTCGAAAAGAAGACAATGGAGGCCATGATATGGCAGAGAAACCACATATGAACTTGGTGTTCATCGGACATGTTGACCACGGTAAGTCGACCAGCGTCGGCCGCTTGCTCCTCGACACGGGTCACGTTGAGGCCCACATCATCGAGAAGTACAGGAAGGAGGCCGAGACTAAGGGCAAGGCGACTTTCGAGTTCGCATGGGTCATGGATGGACTGAAGGAAGAGCGAGAGAGAGGTCTCACCATCGATGTTGCACACAAGAGGTTCAACACCCAGAAGTACTACTTCACCATAATCGACGCACCTGGACACAGGGACTTCGTGAAGAACATGATCACGGGTACCAGCCAGGCAGATGCGGCGGTCATCGTCGTGTCGTCGATCGAGGGTCCCCAGGCCCAGACGAAGGAGCACATCTTCCTGGCAAGGACGCTCGGTGTGAACCAGATCATCATCGATATCAACAAGATGGACGCGGTCAAGTATGACCAGGCGAAGTATGAGGAGACCAAGAAAGCGGTGACCGAGCTTTTGAAGACGGTCGGATACAAGACGGACGAGATACCGTTCATCCCGTGCTCCGGATTCAAGGGTGACAACATCGCCTCGGTCTCAGCGAACACCCCATGGTACAAGGGCCCGACACTCGTTCAGGCACTCGATGGGCTGAAGCCCCCGTCCCAGATGACCGACAAGGCGCTCAGGCTCCCCGTGCAGGATGTATACAGCATCACTGGCGTGGGAACCGTTCCAGTCGGCAGGGTCGAGACCGGTGTGCTCAAGCCCGACATGAAGATCGTCTTCATGCCATCGAACAAGGTCGGAGAAGTCAAGTCGATCGAGATGCACCATGAGATGCTCACGCAGGCTTTGCCTGGTGACAATGTCGGATTCAACTGCAGGGGCATAGCGAAGACCGATATCAAGAGGGGAGATGTCGCTGGTCCAGTAGACAACCCACCGACGGTCGCGAAGACCTTCACCGCGCAGATAATGGTCCTGAACCACCCGAGCGTGATCACGGTCGGATACACACCAGTGTTCCACATGCACACAGCTCAGGTAGCGTGCACATTCCTTGAGCTCCAGAAGAAGCTCGACCCGAGGACGGGTGCTGTCAAGGAAGAGAACCCGCAGTTCCTCAAGACCGGTGACGCGGCGATCGTGAAGATCCAGCCGTCCAAGCCACTGGCGATTGAGAAGGCTAAGGACTTCCCGCAGCTCGGCAGGTTCGCGGTCAGAGACATGGGCCAGACCGTCGCGGCGGGCATGGTCGTGGACATCGAAAAGAAGGAGATGTAAAACCCTTAAAACCCCCTTTCTCTTATGTTTTTCATGTGAGGTTTTGTTGATATGTCTCAAAGAGCCCGGATTTCTCTTAGCGGAACAGACCCAAAGAAGGTCGACAGCGTCTGCAAACAGATCAAGATGATAAGCGAGAAGACAGGCGTGGACATATCCGGACCTATACCTCTCCCGACCAAGAGGCTCCTCGTGCCCGTGCGCAAGAGCCCGGATGGCGAGGGTTCCGAGACCTGGGACCGATGGGAGATGCGCGTGCATAAGCGCCTCATCGATCTGGACGCGGACGAGCGTGCCCTCAGACAGCTCATGAGGATACAGGTTCCCGACGGCGTCAACATCGAGATCGTCCTCAGGTCCTGAGACCGGGGCGCTCATCTGAATCAATAATGTTCATTCCCTAGTAGACGCCTTCTACGGTTTGGCGTAGATATGGACTGCGCGGGCAGAGCGTTTTGGACGAATACTTATAGGCTCCTCCCCATACAGTCCTCCGGTGGGTGGGGCGATGAAGTTCAGATGGACCAAGGCGACGCTTCTGTTGACAGTGCTGGCGGTCATACTCGCGGTTCTGTCGCTGTCGTTGAAATGGTACTGGGTCGACATTACATATGAAGGCGAATCGACGGATCGTGTCAGTACCTACGAACTCTACCTCTCGTATTGGGAGGACTCCGGGCTAAGAAGCTACCCGTACGGGTTCGAGGAAGCGGGAGCCGTGATAGATATTGTTGCGATGCTCATACTCGTCTGGGCCTTCTTCTCGCTGCTGTACCTGTTGGCTCTCGTTCAGGGGGGATCTGGTTTTGTGAGAGGTTGGCTCATGATACTGCTCGCAATCCTGCCAATCATGGTGTATGTATTGTTCATGAAGAGCGCGGTCGAGGCCGAACTCAATTCTGGGTTGTTAGGTTACGGTGGAGAAGTTGTGTCGCATCCTACGAGTGGATTCATTCTGCTTGTCCTGGCAGCGATTCTGCAGGTGGTGGCTGTCCTCCTGAGGAACATCCAAGTTCTGAATTCATGGTTGTCCGCTGATACGCAGAACGAGACGGCATAGAATGCACTGCACGCCGGTCCTGTTGGCTGAGCCAGCAAAGCTTTTTAACCAACCTACCTGATTGACCGGCCTACCAGTGAAGGGCCGATAGATCAGCGGAAGATCGCCTGCTTTGCAAGCAGGAGGTCAGGGGTTCAAATCCCCTTCGGTCCACTTCTCGAAATTCTCAGTTTCCAATGCCTCCGAACCGATGATCATTAGTTATGCCTATCACCGAATCGATGGCATGCGGAAATGAATTAGGCGATGGATGATGATAAGGTTACATGGATTCGGAGACGACAACGGATCAGAGCGAACCGAGAGGAAGCCTCCGAGTGATTCTTATCGTCTTGGTGATACTTGCAGCAATTGATTTCTGCATCTTTGTGTGGGTAGTTCCTTGGGCGGATAAGACTTATCAGTCCCTATTTGGGTCATTAGGCTATGTGATTGTGTTCCTGACGATATTCGTGGACTTCTTGATCGGTCTAGCTTTGGTCGCTTACTATTTCAATAGCCAATCATATCCTTCGGATAGATGGCAATGAGGATTGGATTTCTGCATGGCGTTTGCACCGGCCACCTTCGGCGGTGCGGACAATGCCACCGCTGCCATACTCGCAGTAGTCGCGAAGACCATCAGGATGCGCACTTGTTTGGACTCCACCTCAACCGATCTTTCACAAGAATCGGCTGATATTCCGGGAGACACTTGCATCCATGTCTGTTAAACTAGATGCGAGGCCCACCCAAGCGCAGGACTCCGATGACGCTCTTCGTGCGTCCAATATGCGATATTGAGCCGCAGCAACTCTCCCCTTGGAGGACAAATTTGCCTAGATCTCGCAGGTCTCTCCCACCTGTGAGCCGTTGGCTCCTGGGAGCCTCTTCATGATGCGTCTAAGCAAGGTGGGTGCGATGAGCACGCTTAGGACTCCCATGACTACGATGATCGAGTAGATCGTATTGTCTATGATGCCCTCGTTCAAGCCGTAGAGAGCTATGATCATCGCAACCTCAAGTCTGGCAGCCATGCCAAGGCCTATTGCAACGGATTCGGTCTTTGTCATGCCGAATATCCTTGCGGGAATCGCACTTCCGGCGACTTTGGTGAGGATCGCCACTCCCGCTAGGGCGATCGCAAACATCCAGATATCCAGTGGTAATCTGATGTCAACGAGCACCCCGAGCGATATGAAGAAGATCGGTGCGAATGCCCACTCCAGGAAGATGATCCCTTCCCTGAATTGTTTCCTGTACTCGCATCTCGAAAAACTCGTTCCCGCGACAAATGCTCCAACGATAGCCGAGATGCCTATCTGATTGGAGACGAAGGAGTAGAGGAACGCGAATGAGAGCGCTAGAATGAACCCGCTCTCGGGTATGCCGTGCTTGAGCCCCTGCCGCTCGGTCATGGCGATTATCTTCACTATTATCCTAGAACCAACGAACGTGCCACCGACAACGAACAATATCGCGGCTATGGATATCAATGCAACATTCGAAACATCGATACCGCTACTGGTCCCGACCCCGATGGAGATTGCGAGTACAATCATCCCCAGTACGTCGTCAACGACCGCCGCGCCGAGTATGGTCTTAGCCATGCTCGTGGATATGATCCCCATCTCCCTCAGGACGCCTCCAGTGATTGCCACGCTCGTCGCGACGAGGGCGGTTCCGACGAAGATTGACTGCGCGAAGTTCGCTCCTGGGAGGAGTGTGGATGCGAGCACGAACCCTCCGATCCAGGGGAGGGTTATGCCGCCGATCGCGATGGATATGTTCTTCTTCGTGTATATCTCACCAAAGTCGCATTCCAATCCTATGACGAACAGCATGACGGTCGCGCCGAAGGTAGCCAATAGGGTGATTATGTCTGTAGTACCTGCTTGGTCCGTCCCGTTCAACGAGATGGTGATGAGGTTGAGAACGCTAGGGCCGATCATGATACCGATTGCTATCTGTCCCACGGTTTTCGGAAGACCCACTCGGACGAATATCATGCTGGACGCGATTGCAATCGCTAGCAGCATGGCAACCTGGAACCACAGGTCATTGGATATCTCGGCCCAGAGTTCAGATAGCATGACTCCGTCTTGATGACGTAGTCATCTGATAAAGCTTTTCAATCTGGTGATGGGATTATCTCTTCAGTAGTCGCATGATTGGAGACTTGCTAATATCCCTCTTCCTGCTGCCAGTGAGCAGTCTATCTGTCCTGAATATCCAGACCGCGATCGCTATCATCACCACTGCGAATATCGTCACGTAGACGATGCCGGATATCACGAGGATATAATCGTCAAACATCAAGCTCCTCATAGCCATCATCGGATGGGTGAATGGTATCGCGAACAGGAGGACCTGAGCGGCCAATGGCAATGTGTTGTAGTCCTTGAACATCGTGATGAACATCGGGATCATTGCAAGTATGGCCACTGGGCCGGTCAACGTCTGCGCTGATTTGTAGTCTCTCGTGAACGTGCCCAACACCATACACAATGACAGTGCCGCCAATAGGCTCACGAATAGGGACACGCCTATCAGGACATAGTCGAGGGTGTTCAGGGCGAGCCCGTATTCCGCGAGATCGATGTCCACACCTGCAGAGAACGAGGTCATGTAGTAGTTGAATCCCAGCATGTATATTCCTGCCATCAGGAGCCCGATGATCGCGCTGGCCACCAATTTCCCTGTGACGATAGAACTGCGCTTGACCGGCAGGGTCAGGAGCGTCTCAAGCGTCTTGCTCTCCTTCTCCATACCCATGGAGCTGATGACTGTTCCTCCGGCCATCATGATGATCATCATGATGATCAGCGGGACGGTCAATGACTGAGACGAGATGATTGCATCGAGAGTGCTGGGTGAGATGCCGTCCATCTCCTTATCCTTGAATAATGTGGTGTCCGTCGTGGTGGTTGGATCGAGGACCAATGAGGGATCGCTGGACGACCCCGTCTCGATCATATATGCGGATATGCCCAATTCGACACTGGATATCAGATTCTGTACCGAGATCGAAGATATGGAATCCAGAAGTCCCGCACCTTTCATTATCCAGAATATCTGGATCGTTCCCGCGGTCTCGTTGGATATATTCTCCGTGAAATTCGATGGTATGACCAAGAGTGCGGTGGCGCCTTCTTGTTTGGCCACCGCCAAACCTTCATCGATATCCGTCCCGTTGTAGACGATTTTCGCTCCTCGGGACAACACGTCCATAGTGATGTCTGAAAGCACGCCATCGTCCAGGTCCACCACGCCGATGATCGACTCTGAGGTCGCTTCCTCTTGGACACCGCTCATCATGTTCCCGAGATAGCCGAAGAGGATCGCGAGCACGATGATTGGAAGTATTGTGGATTTGGTGAGCATCTCCTTGATCTCTTTCCTGATTATGTTTGTCAGAGCCTTCATGTGATCACCCTCATGAAGACATCCTCGATGTTGGAAGCATCATACTTCTTCTTCAGGCCAGCAGGAGTGCCCATCTCGACGATGACGCCGTCGTTGATCAAGGCGATCCTATCGCACATGTATTCGACCTCGAGCATATTATGGGACGACAGCAGCACGGTGGTGCCATTCCTTGCGATGTCCTTGACAATCTTCCTTATCTCCTGAGCATTCACGACATCCAGGCCGGATGTGAGCTCGTCCAGTATCGCAAGTCGCGGGTTCGTCATGAGTGCCCTTCCCACGAGCAATCTCCTAGTCATGCCCTTGCTGTATGTGTTCACCTTGTCATCGATGCGATTCCCGAGGGCGGCTATCTCGATTCCTCTGGCGACGATATCCTTGGCCGCCTGACCGCTCGCGAAGAAGTTGGCGATGAACCTGAGGTAGTCCCTACCCGTGAGGTTCTTGTAGGCGCCTGCATCCTCAGGTAGATAACTCAGTATCTTGCGCACCTCGTGAGGCTCCTTTGCCAGGTCGTGCCCGAATACGTTCACGGAGCCTCCGGATATCTCCAGGAGCGTAGCGATCACTCTCAGCGTGGTCGTCTTCCCAGCCCCGTTGGGACCAATGAGTCCGAAGACCTCCCTGTCTTCTACTTCGAACGAGATACCTTTGACTCCCTTGAATGAACCGTAGTTCTTGTCCAGGTCCTTCACCTCAACCGCGGGCATAGTCATTCACCTTCTTTCGGGTCGATTATAGGCTACCCATACTTACAGTTGACGGAGGACCCCCACCAGGATATTCCATGAAAAATAGGAATTACTTCTTCTGCCCTTCACTGACATCATGGAAGATTGGACGGTTCTCGGTATTCTCGCTGGTGCTATGACCTCATCAGGTTATGTTCCACAGATCGTCAAGGGCTGGCGTTCCAGAAAGATGGATGATGTCTCCTTTCTGATGCCCGCGATACTCGGTATGGGCATGTTCCTGTGGTTGCTCTATGGCATACACATGCAGGACTTCGCGATCATCGTTGCTAACATAACTGGCTGCGCGCTCACTGCAATCATCATTGCGATGAAACTCCATTTCGATGCAAGGTCAAGATCCGTATCGTGAGCGCTTGTCGCGTCGAATCATTTGAAAAGGAATGGCTGTATCTTCTCGACGATCTCTTCCGAGGACTCGTCGGCTGGCACGAGTTCTATATCGTCCGGATTCGTCACTCCCAGGCCGAGTTCGACCGCCCTCTTGATCTGGTCCTGCTCGAAGACCGCCCTGCTCTCTATCTTCCTCGTGGTGCCGTGCATCTTCAGGGCCGCTACCCCCACCGCGTCCATCGCTATCCTGTCCGTCGATGCGAATGTGAGATTGGCCGACCATCTCTTGCCCGTGATCGGTCCGCCCTCATAGAATGCCTCGATGCCATCCATGACAAGCAGTGCAGGCTTGTACGCCACGTTCATCTCGGCGATCATATTCCTCTGGTTGATCAGAGCGGTGTGAAGTTCGGTCATGTTGCTTCCGTGCACCATACCCGTGGTGAGCTTGAGGGACATCGTGAAGTGGCCACCATACTGATGCGTCTTCAGACAACACAGACCTATCACTGCATCAGATTCTAAGACCGGCCTGGCAAAGAGGAATCCGTTCCTCCAATGACTACCAGGAGGCTTCATCTTCATCCACCTGTCCTTTGACATCTTATCGAAGATGACACAATCGAACCCCATCTTCTCCGCGAGGTCGAAGACGCCCTTCTCCCGGAACACCTTCGTGGTATCTGCAGGTCCGCTCCTGTCTCCTACGCTCAATCCTGCGGGGTTGCGTTCCTTCACCAGCTCTACCATCGATCTGAGCGTATCGTTGTGGGTCGACCCAGGCGTTGGATCGGCCGTGTTGAAATTGGGCTTTATGAGAACCCGTTTACCCTCGATATCGGGCATGCCTATGGCCTCCACGGCCATCTTGAGAGCCACACTCCTGTCGGAATTATGGACCACGGATACGATTGACGTCGGCATGTAGGATGGACCTCCTCGGTGCAGATAATGAGTCTGCGTGATTTACATCATTCTTTCGGAGAGATCGCGGCCATTGCGAGCGCGACCGCGTCCTCGGGCGTTTCGGCTTCGACCAGATGGAGTATCGTCTTGTGATATGCCCGTTCAAGCTTCCATGTCCCGAGACCTATCACAGTCTTGCCGAGATTCAGTGCATGACCGATTTCCGAGAGCGTGCCGAACTCCCCTCCGACAGCAATCACCACATCCGCCGTCTTCACGAGCATGACGTTCCTGCCGACCCCCATCCCTGTGACGATCGGTATCTGGACATATGGATTCGCATCGTTCCGGTCATCAGAGGGTATTATGCCGATCGTGAGTCCTCCTTCAGCCCTCGCGCCTTTGCACACGGCCTCCATCACGCCTCCCAATCCTCCGCAGACCACAGCTGCGCCGTGCTTCGCGATTTCGGACCCTAGCTTCTCAGCCTGACGGTATGTCTCCTTGTCTGGCTTGTTCGCCCCTATGACCCCTATGATCTTGAACGCCATGTCATGACCTCATGGCGCTCTTCTGACTTAAATTCAATCTCGGACACTGGCCATCCATCGACATGTTTATTAGGTAACCGACCCGATATTGACGCAAGTATTGGAGGCTCCCCCATGCCAGATATTAGAGATAGGATTGAGGAAGACAGGGGTATTCTGAAGAAGATCCAGACATATGTTCCAGGATTCAGAGGATACAGGCGCCGAGAGGATCTTCGGGACGCAGACCGCATGCTCAGAGCTCAATTGACTCAGAAGCTCAGCATCGAGAGGAGAGGTCTTGAGGAGTGCAGGGGTCTGCTCGTGCAGAGCTACGGCTCGAAGGAGATGGAGCTGATCGGCGGCCTCATTAATCAGTTCAAGAAGATCGAAGGCCTGGTCCTTCATGCTGAGACGGGCTATTCCGGATTCGTGGCAGATATCCAGATCAAGGAGGAGCAGCTAGACAAGCTGTACGAGTACGATGCGGGCATGCTCGACCATCTCACATCGATCACTGTGAGCATAGAGTCACTCAAGAACTCCCTGATGGCAGCTGATGAAGCCACGAGCCACCGGGATATCATGAACATCAGGGCCAGGATAACAGATTTCGAGGACAAGTTCAATCGCAGGATGCGCGTGATAGAGGGCACGGAGGTGTGAGATCATGAGTATCATAGGAGCGGCAACGTTCAAGTGGGAAGATGTGGACAAGCGTACGAACATAATGTACCGCATGCCACGAAACATAAAATTCAACGACAACATAGTCGTCCGCGAAGATGAGGTCGCTGTGTTCTACAGGGACGGAAAGGCGCTGGCGTACATAGATAGACCAGACAGATACGCCCTTTCCTCGCTCAACGCGCCTATCGTCGGGGCCATCGTGAAATTCATTTCGGGCGTCCAGCAACAGGCTGAAGTCATATACCTCCAGAAGCGGGCGATCGATGGCAAGTTCGGCAGCAAGCAGCCATACCAGTTCAGAGACAAGGAGTTCGGCATGGTCAACCTGCGCGTGTTCGGGGAGTTCCGGTACAAGGTCGGATCACCAGCCAACTTCGTTAATGAGTTCGTCGGTACGCTCAACTATTCCGCGAGCGCGGAGATAGAGGAACGAATCAAAGAACAGATGGTCATACTGATCTACGATTCCATAGGCGACATGAAGAACGAGGGTATGGGGGTCGCGGACATGGCGAGCAACCTGACCAGCATCGAGCAGGTCGTGTTGTCAAGGACGAAGGATCATTTCGACCTCTATGGTATCTCGATCGACAAGATATCCGGACTGTACATCTCTTTGCCAGAAGAAGTTCAGAAAGCGGTTGATACGCGTGCTTCGATGCAGATACTGGGCACGAACTATGTCCAATACCAATCTGGACAGGCCATGCGTGAGGCCGCCTCGAATCCTGCAGGCGGTGCGGCTGCAGCAGGCGTTGGAGTCGGGGCTGGGATCGGCATGGGATGGACCATGATGGATTCGATGCGACAGCCATCAGCTGTGCCCGGGCAGCCGGCTCAGCCACAGTCGGTGCCTGCGACGATCGCATGTCCGAAATGTGGCACTCAGAACCCGTCTACGGGCAAATTCTGCTCATCGTGTGGCGCGAAGCTTGGGGCTGCCACGGTCGCATGCCCGAAATGCAAGGCTGAGGTTCAAGAGACCTCCAAGTTCTGTCCGGAGTGCGGGGGCCAGATCGGAGGGAGCAAGAAATGTGCGTCCTGCGGTGCAGAAGTGCCTTTGAATGTGAAGTTCTGTCCAGAATGCGGAAAAGCCCCCTGAATCGAACAGCATGATTGAGGTCTAGATGAGTCTGGGGTGGGAAATTGGCATCAATTAAGTGTCCGAAGTGCGCAGCGCCCGTGACGTTCGACGCTGAATCCAAGTTCGTGAAATGTTCGTACTGTACCTCGCAGATATACATCGACAGAAGCGGAGCGGGGTTCTACTACGCCCTTCCATATGCAGTCAACGAAACGAGCGCTGTCGGCGTGTTCAGACGCTGGGCGGCCGGGTCGACGAGGGCCAAGGACCTCGATAAGAATGCTCAGATCGCAGGTGTGAAGAAGCAGTATTTCCCGGTCTACATGTTCAAGCGAGATATCAATGGCAAGGAGCAGGTCCTGGTCGAACCCGCTGGCTCGACCACACTGCCCGGCCTGCACAGCCTGAAGGTGCCGGCGGGGGATCTCAAGATATATGACGATTCTTTCGATGTCGGCGGCGCCGAGTTGATCAAACCCGATATCGAGATGCTATCCTACATGGACACTCTCCCCGGAAAGCCCAAGGAACAGGCTCTGGTGTTCTTTCCGATCTGGAAGCTCGATTACGTGTTCAATCAGAAGCGGTACGAAGTCATCATCGATGGCTCTGCTGGCGAAGTCTTCTCGGCAGAGTTCCCGACACGGAGCTCGAACGCATACGTCGCTGTCGCTGGGATCGGATTCGTCGCATTCGTTGTCGAAGGTCTCCTCGCAGCGGTCTCTCTTCCCCTTGCACTGGGATTGATGGGGTTGACGATTGTAGGCGTCTTCGCGAGCGCTTTGTTCGTGGCAAGGAGGATGTGATGATATGGCTGGCATATCAGTAGGATTGAACTGCCCCGCATGTGGTGGAGCCATATCCGTCGAAGAGGGAGAGAGCACCGTCATATGCCAATACTGCGATTCCACGCTCTATATCGAGGGGGACAAGGGCGTCTCAACGATCGCCTTCAGCAACAGGGTTGCGAAGGAGACCGCCATGAAGGCGACTCAGACCTGGTGGACCCGAGGCTTCAAGGCGAGGGATCTCAAGCACACTGGGAAAGTCACTGAAATATATCCGATATATCTGCCGTTCTGGAGGGCATTGACCCGGGTGGCTGGCTGGGTCTGTGGATATGAGGAGCGGAGACACACCGATCAGAAGGGGAATGTCCGAGTGGAGAAGATCCCTAAGGAAGTCATGGTGCTCCAGGATTACACCTTCTCTGAGATCGCATGCGACCCTGGCGATCTAGGCATCCGGACCCTGAAGAATTTCTCGGGTGAAACAGGGTTCGCGGATTTCGATATGATCCCTACATTCGAAGCAACTACTAGCAGGGACGACGCCGTCGTTCGCGCGAAGAACGACGCCCTGGCAAGAGCGAAGGCGGGTGTGCGAGTACCTCATGTGACCTTCCAGAAGCTGCATGTCCTTCCGAAGCGCCTGTCGATGGTCTACTATCCCGTGTGGGTCGTCAGATACAACTACAGGAATAGGATGTACATGTCCACGGTCGACGGCGTCACGGGCCAGATGATGTCCGGCCGCGCCCCTGGCGATCCCCTGTTCCAGAGCCTCGCGGTCACAGCAGGGACATCCTTGGGCGGCATAATCGCCGCGCTCGGGATCATCTTCTCGGGCGAGAGCGTCGAGATAGCTGCAGGCGGGCTCGCCGTCGGCATCGGTCTGCTCTATGTCACATACAGATTCTTCCGGCACGGATCAGAGATAGTAGAAGGTGAGTTCAAAGAGAAGAAGGCCTCATCGAAGCAGACCCTTCGGGATATCCAGAACATCGCCAAACAGCTACAGGGGAGGTACTGAGATGAATGTGATCCAAGTGACATGTCCGTCCTGCAACACACCGATATACTCCAAGGTACGGGACCGACTGTTCTACTGCAACCGATGCAACACTATTCATGTCCGGGACGGAGGGATCGAGAAACTGGATTTCGAGGTCGCCGAGTTCAATCCATCCGCTCAGGGAGAGAAGGTGTACCTGCCGTTCTGGAGGATGTATTGCTCGTTCACCATACATTCGAAGAGCGTCGAGGGTGGACACATATCCAGACTCGCATCCTGGCTTCGCGGAGGAGGGGATAGCGGCAGCCTCTTCATATATGTGCCCGCGACGGAGATGGACACCGCCACGTTCAAGTATTATTCGACTTTGCTCACCGCGAACCCGCCGAGATACAACACGAGGTTGAACTTCGGGGATGTTCGACGCATGCCTGCGGTAATGAAAAGAAATGAGGCAGTTGAGTTGGCCGATTTCGTGATCGTCACAATGGAAGCTGAGAAGCCCGGCATACTCCAGAGGCTGGATTACACGTTGACCGTGAACGATTCCAAGGTCGTCTACCTGCCGTTCGTACTCTCACAATCAGGCATGGCGCCCGCATTCTGAGCGGTTCAATCACGGAGTCTCCGCGGACTTCCTGCGAGGAATCCCTTGATGATATCAACGTGATCGAAGGCCATCTCGGGTAGATGGTCGACATCGATCCACTCAGCCGCGCTAGCGTCGTCCCCGGCCCTGACGGTCCCCTTCTTCGCACGAAGATGGTATACCGCTGTCACGAAATGCCCACGAGGATCCCTGTCCGGTGAGGAATAGATGCCGACAAGGTCCACGATCTCCGTCACGAGGCCGGTCTCCTCCCGCACTTCACGGACAACGCAATCTTCAAGTCGCTCCCCGTGATTCAAGAAACCGCCAGGGAGCGCGTGGTATCCCATGAATGGGTCGTTCTTTCGCTTGATCAGCAGGATCTTGCCATTCCGGATCACAATCCCGTCTGCGGTCACGGACGGTTTCTTCCAATTGTTCTCGAACAGGCTTCTCAAGTGGGCGGACCTGTTCTCGTATTCTCTGAGTACCGCCTCCCCGAGTTTGCTGAGTTCCGTCTCGCCCCCATGAACGCCTCCACGGGTCGAAGTCACGACATCCCCTCCGGCGTTCTCGGATATCCTGTGTATTATGCCCCATGCATGACGATACGACATCCCCATCTCCTTGGCGGCTTTCGAGAGTGATTTAGTATCCTTGATGATTCTCAGGAGCCTGGCCCGTCCGTCGCTGATTATGAACCTGTCATCACGAACCAGCCAGAACTTCAATCTAAGGTCGTACACGATCATACCTCCCCGGACATCACTTCATCATCGGTATCTTGACTTTGCACTTCTTTGCGACCCTGATGGCCTCCGAGTACCCGGCATCCGCGTGCCTGATGACACCCATACCAGGGTCTGCAGTCAACACCCGCTCGATCTTGGCCTCAGCCTCTTTGGACCCATCAGCTATCACTAGCAATCCTGCGTGTGTGGAGTAGCCGATCCCCACACCACCTCCGTTGTGTATGGCGATCAGGTCCGCACCGGCGGAGGCGTTCAGAAGGGCGTTCAGGAACGGCCAATCGGCAATAGCATCGCTGCCGTCCTTCATGCCTTCGGTCTCCCTGTTCGGGGATGCGACCGAACCGCAATCGAGGTGGTCCCTGGTTATGACGATCGGTCCTGACAGTTCCCCAGAGCCTACCATCCTGTTTATTATCTTGCCGAAGCGCGCCCTCTCCCCGTATCCGAGCCAGCAGACTCTTGCAGGCAATCCTTCGAAGGGCACCTTGTCCTCAGCGAGCTTGATCCAGTTGACGAGCTGCTTGTTCTCCTTGAACTCCCTCATGACGACCTTGTCCGTCTTGAGTATGTCCTCGGGGTCTCCGCTCACCGCGATCCATCTGAACGGCCCCCTGCCCTCGCAGAACATGGGTCGTATGTAAAGGGGGACGAATCCTTTGAAATCAAAGGCGTTGTCCACGCCGACTCTCTTGGCCTGAGCCCGGATGTTGTTACCGTAATCGAACACAATCGCCCCTTTCTCCATGAATCCGAGCATCGCTCGAACATGGACACCCATGCTGTCCAGTGCCCGCTTGATATACTCCTCGGGGTCGCTCTTCCTCAGCTTCGTAGCCTGTTGTACGTCCAGCCCGCTCGGTATGTAACCCCCCAGTTCGTCATGGGCGGAGGTCTGGTCCGTCACGACATCCGGGATGATTCCCGACTCCAGCAAGGCCGGGTGCGTCTCAGCGCAGTTTCCGAGCAGCCCGATCGATAGTGGTTTCTTTCGCTTCTTCGCATCGAGAGCCATTTCGACCGCATCGTCCATGTCCTCGACCAGTGTATCGCAATATCCTGTCTTCACCCTCCGCACTATCCGTTTTCGGTCGCACTCGACCGCGATACATACGCCGCCGTTCATGGTGACGGCGAGAGGTTGTGCCCCTCCCATCCCGCCAAGGCCACCTGTCAGGACGAGCCGCCCCCTGAGACCATCTCTGAAATTCTTCTTGGCACATTCGGCGAATGTCTCGTAGGTGCCTTGGAGGATGCCCTGCGTACCGATGTACGCCCATCCACCTGCAGTCATCTGGCCATACATGATGAGCCCTTTTGCCTCCAGCTTGTGGAACTCCTCCCAAGTGGACCATCGGGGTACGAGATGGGCGTTTGCGATGAGCACCCTGGGAGCCAGCTCATGCGTTCTGAAGACTCCGACAGGTTTCCCTGACTGGACGAGCATGGTCTCGTCGCCTTCCAGTTCCTTCAAGGTGCGGACTATGGCGTCGTAGCAGTCCCAGTTCCGGGCGGCCTTCCCAGTGCCTCCGTATATGATGAGGTCCTCTGGCTTCTCGGCGTTCTCCAGATTGTTCTGGAGCATCCGAAGTATGGCCTCCTGCCTCCACCCCTTGCAGACCCTGCTATTCCCACGTCTAGCCTTCGCCTTGGTCATCTCACTCGTCTACTACAGACCTTTTCACTGATAATAGGCTTTCCAGCTTCGATGGCAGGCTTTATCATAGAGGCCGTGTATGCGAGCCGTCGAAGATGTTCAAAATACCAACGGTCCTCACGGCGGACGAGATACTGGACAAGGCCTTCAAGAAGGCTGCCAAGGTCGATCTCAGCAGCGTGACCAAGCTGGAGACCGTGAGGGAGATCAACATAGCCAAGCTCAAGAGTTCCAGCGATACTATCGTGAGCACTATGGGGAGATATGTCAAGGCGTTCCCCAGCATCGAGCGGTTGAGCCCGTTCTATAACCAGTTGATCGATGTGACGATTGGCAAAGACCAGCTGAGGAAATCCCTGGGCGCTATCGACTGGAGCAGAGGCCAGGTGGCTAGGATATCCAAGGATGCGGTCCGAAGAGTGGCAGTTGCGAGAAAGATGGGAGAGATCGACGAGATCCGAAGGGGGGCATATGGCAGGATATCATCGGTCGTCAAGCAGGTCGGCAAGGATCTCAAGTTCCTCGCCAATGCCAGGAACATCATTCGGAAGTTCCCGACGATAGAGCCCGCGGTGCCCACCATCGTGATCGCAGGCGCTCCGAACGTGGGGAAGAGCCAGCTCATAGGCCGGATATCGACCGCCAAGCCGAGAGTGGCCGTATATCCGTTCACAACCCAGGAGGTGTCCGTCGGTACCTTCGAGAGGCGGTATATCAGATATCAGGTCATAGACACCCCGGGTCTGCTCGACCGTCCTCTCAACGAGAGGAATCCGATCGAGCTCAGGGCTGTGCTCGCGCTGAAGTATCTTGCAGACGTGATAGTCTTCATATTGGACCCCTCCGAGACTTGTGGATATCGTGTCGACGAGCAGGAGCGCATACTCGAGAGCATCAGGTCCGAGTTCGGGGACATACCTATCATCCTCGCAGAGAACAAATCAGATGTCCTCGTCACCGAGACCGATCGTCCAAAGATATCCGCTGAGACAGGCGAGGGTGTGCCAGAACTGGTTGATTCGATCCTGGATGAATTAAAGAAAAGAAGTGGTTTAGAAGAGGGCCCTGACGGACACCTCGACCTTAGAGGACTTTCGCCCTAGCGTTCATCTGGCGGAGAATCTCACATTGACTCGAGATCCTTCAGAGACACCGAGCTTCTCCAGATCCGCATGTGACATGTGAATCTCCTCACGGTCTGCGGATTTCGCGGGTTCGACACGGACTTCAGCCTTCATGTCTTTGTTCATCAGATGTGCGTGTTGTCCTGATTGGAGACCGTGCATCTTCAGGAGTTCCTCGTGCAATCTCACGACTCCCGATGAGAGATCCTTCGCCTCTTTCGCGCGCAGTCTCCTCGTGGCCACGTAAGCTCCGGATAGCGATTCGTTCTCCCTCTTCAGCTCTTGGGAGACCAATCTTCGGAGTTCCTCTGTAGAGAGCCCTTCCGAGGGTGTTATCTTCTCAGCTACCCGTCGGGCGACCTCCTCGCTCGCGCCCGCTCTCTTTACGGATTTCTCTAGCTTTCGCTTGTCAAATTCCTGCATCTCGCCAGATCGCTTCTTTATCTTTGCCAATTTCTCACCTCCCCGCTATTCTATGCGACCTCATCGGTATTAATCATTATGACGTTCGGAGGCGCCCCTCATCAGCAAGACTTATAGTGGGATGCAATGATTATCGTCCGGGATCGCACTTAGCCATCCATTCCGCGGAGACGGTTCTTCCAAGCTCCGCACCAGTCAATCAGTAAGGGGGAGCAGCACACGGCTGGAGTCATATGCAGCGAATCAATGCAGGAGTACTTTTCATCGCTTCAGAAGGCGGTAGATCAGTGCTATGAGGTCGCTAAGCGTGCAAGGATGAAGGGTTTCGACCCCGAACTCGATGTCGAGATACCGCAGGCATCGGACCTTGCCGCCCGTGTCGAGAAGCTCCTGTTCGATTGGGATGTCGAAGGAGTCGCCAACCGCATCAGGGAGTTGGCGAGAGACCATGACAGGGAGGAGACATCCCTCATAATCGCGAAGGAATACGCGAAGATGCCTGCGAAGACTGTCGAGTTCGCGATTGAGCGCGCGATCAGAGTGGGCCTGGCAGTCCTCACAGAAGGTATACTTGTCGCCCCTCTCGAAGGCATAGCCGAGGTCTCCATCAACAAGAACTCCGACGGGTCGGATTATCTGACCGTATTCTTCGCTGGCCCGATCAGATCCGCAGGCGGGACTGGTCAGGCCATGAGCGTTCTCATTGCGGATGTCGTCCGCCGCGAGCTGGGGATCGACAGATATCGGCCGACCAACGGCGAGGTCCAGAGGCTGAAAGAGGAGATCCCACTCTACAAATCATGCCAGCACCTCCAATATACGCCCTCCAACGAGGAGATCGACATCATAACCAAGAACATACCGATTTGCGTCGACGGTGAAGGGACGGAGGACGAGGAGATACAGGGATTCAGGGACCAGCCCAGGATAGCCACCAACCGGGTTCGAGGCGGAGCGTGTCTCGTGATCGCCGAGGGGATGTGTCTCAAGGCGCCAAAGATCCAGAAACACGTCAAGCGTCTGGCCATCGACGGATGGGAGTTCATAGATGAATTCGTGAACTTGAGAAAGAAGGGCCAAGAGACCAACGGATCCGGGATCTCGCCAAGCGTGAAGTTCTTGAAGGACATCATAGCCGGGAGGCCGGTCCTGTCATATCCATCCCGGGTCGGCGGCTTCAGACTTCGCTACGGTCGTACTAGGGCGACGGGGTTGGCCGCTCTTGCCATGAATCCAGCAACCATGATAATGCTGGATGAATTCGTCGCCATAGGCACTCAGATCAAGATCGAACGGCCAGGAAAAGCGGGCGCGATCACTCCCTGCGCGACAATCGATGGACCAATAGTCCTGTTGGATAATGGCGACGTCGTCTATGTCCCGACCGTCCCTGAAGCCCGCGCCCTCATGGGTCGGGTGAAGGAGATAATCGATGTGGGCGAGATACTGATACCCTTCGGGGAGTTCGTCGAGAACAACCACCTTCTGATGCCTTCGGGGTACACGATCGAATGGCACGAGAAGGAGGTGCTGGAGAAATGCGGCAGACTCCCCGATGCATGGGACGATCTTTCGCTGGATGATGCCCTGAGCATGTGCAGGAAATACAAGGTCCCTCTTCATCCGAAGTACAACCTGTTTTGGTTCGATCTCCCTCCAAAGGACTTGCTCTTGCTTCGCGATCATCTGATGCAGAATTCGGAGTTCGCCGATGGAGCGCTGTTCGTGAAGGATGGGGAGCGAGTGAAGATCATCCTCGAGAGTCTGGGCGTGCTCCACAGGGTAGTCCCCGGTGGATACCGGATAGAGGAATCCACAGGGTCGTTGATGCTCGGCCTTGGCCTGGAAGACAAGGGAGGACGACCGGCAGGAAATGGTGTTCAGGTGCCATCGAGCGAGAAAACGATGGAGATCGTGTCAGCTCTGGCAGGCGTGGAGATACGTCCGAAGGCCGTGACGAGGATAGGCGCTCGAGTGGCGAGACCTGAGAAGGCTAGGGAGAGACGGATGAAACCGCCACCCCATTGCCTGTTCCCAGTGGGTATAGCCGGGGGGCAGCAGCGAATCATAAACGATGCCGCGCAGGCGGGCGAACTGAGGGTGGAGCTGGGCGAGAGGATATGTGCCACATGCGGAGCGAAAGGGTTCATGTCCAAGTGCAGATGCGGGTCTCATACGACCTCGATGGGCGAATCCTCGTTGCAGCCAGTGCCTCTCGCGGATATGCTTCAGAGAGCGTTCGATTCGGTGCAGATGAAGCGTCCGGTGGATGTGAAAGGCGTCCAAGGCATGATATCTAAGTGCAAGACGCCTGAGTGCCTGGAGAAAGGGGTCCTCAGGGCGAAGCACGATCTCTTCGTGTTCAAGGACGGAACCATCAGGGTGGATGCCACGGATGTACCGATCACTCACTTCAGGCTGTCGGAGATCGGTCTCAGCGTAGAAGCGGCACACATGTTGGGATATCTCAAAGACATCGACGGGAAGGAGATCAGGAGCCTGGACCAGCTGGTCGAGATCAAGGTCCAGGATGTGATCATACCCAACTCGTGCGTGGACTACCTGATGGCGACAGTCCGATTCATCGACGACCTCCTGGACAGATTCTATGGCATTGAGCCGTTCTACAGGATATTCAGGAAGCAGGATATGATCGGTCATCTCGTGGTCGGACTCGCTCCGCACACCTCCGGAGGAGTCCTATCCAGGATCATAGGTTTCACAGATGCGCACGTCGGGTACGCGCATCCGTTCTTCCATGCCGCCAAGAGACGCAACTGTGACGGTGACGAAGATTCCATAATCATGCTGATGGATTGCCTGCTCAACTTCTCCCGCGCATTCCTTCCGGAGCGACGCGGCGGGCTGATGGATGCCCCACTGGTCCTTACGACGAAGCTGGACCCGAACGAGATTGACAAGGAGGCACACAACATCGACGTGTCATCCGTATACCCTCTGGAATTCTACAGGGCCACCCAGAGATATGCCCACCCGAAGGAGGTGGAGTCCATCATGGACCTGGTGGGCGGCAGGATCGGCACGGTCCTTCAGTATGAGGGTTTAGGGTTCACGCACGATGTGGATGACATCTCGGAAGGACCAGTCACATCTGCCTATACCTCTCTGGAGACCATGGACGAGAAACTCGATGCCCAGATGGCCCTTGGCGTGAGGATACGCGCAGTCGACGTGAACGATGTTGCTCATAGGGTGATCACGAGGCATCTCCTGCCAGACATACAGGGCAGCCTGAAGAGGTTCACAGGACAGACACTACGATGCCCCAAGTGCCATGCCAAGTATCGAAGGATACCTTTGAAGGGCGCATGTTATTGCGGTCACAAATTGACCCTCACGGTCTACGAGGCCGGCGTGAGCAAGTATCTCGAAAAGGCCAAATCGATGGGGGCGACCTTCAATATCCCGCCCTACACGCTCCAGAGGATAACCCTGCTGGAGAACGCGATCAACTCATTGTTCCAATCAGATAAGGTGAAAAACGCGAAGCTGGACGAGTTCCTGTAGACAGGATCATTCTTCCAGCTTGCCTATCTGCTCCCGGAGGGTCTCGAAACGCTCCTCGAGGATCTTCAGACCCTTAATGAGCACTTCCTTCGCGGTGAGCGAACCGTCCGTCTCGAACCTGAATATGATCTTGCTGGGATCGCCGGAGACCTTGATCACGCCAGTGTCGCAGACCTCTGTGCACGCGTTGCACAGGGTGCAGTTTTCCGGGTGCCTGACGACGATCTTCTTGTCCTCCTTCGCGAGCACGCCTCTGGGGCACACATTCACGCAGGACAGACCGACGTCGCATTTCGAATGGTCTATCTCGATCTTGCCGTAGTACCTGTAGCCGGCACCGAGGGCGGCCTGCCACCTGGAGTGCTGTCTCCCGGTACCAAGCTCGGCTGTAGCGTATATCAGCAAGGCCTGGTCATCTGCGAGTTTGACGATCGGTATAAGGTCGTCCTTCACTCGGAACTTCTCGCTGCCTATTGGTTCCAGGTCGCCGCTGTACACGGTGCATGGGCCCTTCTTGTTCAGGGAGTACATCACCGTGCAGCTCGGGCAACCCTCTCCGTTGCAGCTGCACTTGGATCTGTATATGAACGAATCCAGGTCGGTCGGTACCGGGACGAGGGATAGTCTGTGTGCCAATATCTCGTCGAAAAGCGGGGATATGCTCTCGTAAGCCGTCCCGCCCTCATCCATGATCGGTCCAAGATGGAACTCGACATTGTCTATTGCCATCTTGGGGACATCGGATACGATCGTCCTTCTGAGCGCGTTTACGAACATCGGGTTCGTATCACTTATCACGAGTTCCGCCTTTGTTGGCGTCATCTCAAGTATATCGATCTTCATCTGCAACCACTATACCCTTCGGCCCCTTCTTCCGCCCTTCTTCTTGGTTCCATCGTGCGGAACGGGTGTGACATCCTCGATCCTGCCTATGCGCAGGCCGGCCCTCGCGAGTCCTCTTATCGCCGCCTGTGCGCCAGGTCCAGGGGAGGACGATCTGTTCCCTCCGGGTGCCCTGACTTTGACATGGATGCTGTCGATACCCTTCTCCTTGGCTATATCGGCCACCTTCTCGGCCGCCTTCATGGCGGCGTAAGGCGACGCCTCATCCTTCGCGGCTTTGACGACCATTCCTCCGGTCGCCTTGGTTATGGTCTCGGCACCAGTGATGTCCGTGACCGTGATTATGATGTTATTGTAGCTTGCATAGACATGAGCTATTCCCCATTTGCCCATCGATTCACTTCTCCTCTGCGGGTTCGACTTCAGCGGCATCGATGTCCGCGCCTTCCGTCTCCTTCTCCTCCTTCAGCTCGGCCTTGAGGAGTTTCTTGAGCTTAGGCTTGGCCACTTTGATATCGTCCTTCGGCGCTTCTGTCTTGGCCATGGCAGCTTCTCTGATCTTCGGGAGGTCTTCCTCCTTCGGTCTCACTGGGTGAAGGTCGTTGGCGATCGGGGAGGTCTCGTGGTATGTCATCTGGTCCTCCTCGTTCCTCTTCACCATGTATCCAGGTATGGTGACCTTCCTGCCAGCGATGGACGCGTGTCCGTGGACGATGAACTGCCTCGCCTGCTTGGGTGTGTAAGCGAGTCCCTTCCTGTATATCAGGGTCTGGAAGCGCCTCGAAAGCACTTCTTCGGTGCTGAGCGCAAGAACGTCGTTGAGCGTGGCCTCGGACGGAAGCAATGCCAGCTTCGCGCAGCGCGCCAGCAGCTGCTTCGTCTCTATCTCGGCCTGCTTGTCCCCGGTCCTTAGCCTCGCCTGGAGGTCCCTGCTCTGAGTCCTGAGCCTCCTTACGAGCGACTGGGCACGCCAGAGCTCTCTCTTGTTCTTCAGGCCGTACTTCATGATCAAGTCGTTTTCCGCCTTGATTCGCTCCCCTTCCCACGGATGGGATGGGGTTTCATACTTCTTTCTTGAGAATTTAGGATCGCCCATCAGTCACACTACTCCTTTGCCGGAGCCGCGGCGGGGCTCTCTTTCTTTCTCATGACACCCATGGTCATTCCGGTCCTGCCGTTAGCTCTCGACCTCTGGCCGCGGACTTTCTGACCCTGTTCGTGCCTTATGCCCTTGTAGCATCTGATCATCCTCATGACATTGACGTCGTCTCTTCTGTAGAGATCTACGTCGATTCCAACCAGATGCAGGTCCGCGCCCGAGGACCAATCGTTCTGTCTGTTGGTCATCCAGTGCGGAACCTTCTCAGAATATTCAGTTATGAGTTTCTCAAGTTCGTTCGTCTTCTCCTCAGGGAGATCGCCGATCTTGACGTTCTTCGGGATACCTGCCATCCTGGCGATGATCTCAGCCGTTCTGAGACCAATGCCCTTGACGGCTGTGAGTGCGATGACTATGTCCTTCCTGCCATCCGCGTCAGTGTTCACCAGTCGGACTATATACCTGAAATTCTCGTCCCTCTTCTCCTTGTCAACTGAGGGCTTCTTTGCTTCGGCCTTAGGCTCGGCCTGCTTACTCTTCTCCTTCTTTTCACCCTTCTGCTTGGGTTCTTTCTGTTCTGGCAAACAGCGACCTCCACGGTAGCATGGCTCTAAACCGGCTGTTCCGGTCCCCAGACCAATCAATACACATAGTCTGGAGAGCAAATCCCCCACACACTAAGGTGTATAAAACACTTATGCTCTTGCACTCTGGCCGGTTAGGTATTTGCACGGACATGCCAGCATGCCCTTGACATGTCATCGTCCCTGCCTTTTTCTTCCCATCTCGTCGATGACTCTAGCCGTCTCCGACGTTGCATTGTCCAAGCTGACTGGTATGTGCCTGAAATCATAGCCCATGTCCTTGAGCCTGGAGAACAGCTTCGAGAGTGATGGTAGCTCTATCCCTGCCTGCTCCAGCATGTCCTTCCTATGAGCCAGGTCCGCCAAGGTTCCATCGAACATTATCGATCTATTTATGACTATCACACGGTCCGCTAGGTCCGCCACCGCTTCCAAATCGTGTGTTGCCATCAGCATGGTCCTCTTCATGCCATTCAGGAGGCCTATGAGGTCCGATCTGGCTCTTGGGTCCAATCCCGAGGTGGGCTCATCCAGGAGGAGTATGGCTGGCTCCATCGCCAATACTCCGGCGATCGCCACCCTCTTCTTCATACCATGGCTGAGCCTGTGTGGCACCCGTTTCGCCAAGGCCTCGGTGCCAGTGCTCCTCAGGGCGTTCATCACTCTTCCCTGGATGTCATCGAGGGCCAGGTTCTGGGGCCCGAAAGCGACATCTTCCTCGACCGTGGGCATGAATATCTGGTCGTCGGGGTCCTGGAATAGCATGCCCAAATGCCTTCTCACCTTGTCCTCACTCCCATCATCCAGAGCATCGCCGTTCACGATGACCTTGCCCGTGAACGGGGTTCTGAAGCCCGCGATCAGGCTGAACAGGGTCGATTTTCCAGCGCCGTTGGGACCTATTATCGCCACCTTCTCGCCTGACTCGACCTTGAATGATATCCCTTCGATCGCGGGTGTTCCGTCCTCGTACGAGAACGACAGTCCGTCTATCTCCAGTATGCTCATGCGAATGCCCCCAGTTGGAATGTAATGAGGGCGCCGGAAACGACCGCGAACCATGCGATGAATGCGAGGTCCGCCGCTGCGAGCCTGGTTTGTCTCCAGGTCTTCAGATCGAAGTTGAAACCCCTCATCTTCAGCCCTTCATATCCCTTCTCGGCTCTATCGGATGCCCTGACGAACACCATTCCAGCGGTGTAGCCGATTATCTTCAGGCCCCTGAGGTCGAATAGGCTCCTCCCACCTGAGAACCCCCTCGCCTTCCTGGCCGTCTTCATCCTGACGAGCTCATCGGCCATCAGCACTATGTACTTGTATGTCAACATCAGCAGTGTCGAGATGATCTTCGGGACACCCAACCGCCTCAGCCCCGCGAACAGTTGGAGGCTCTCCGTGGCGCTGGCAAGCACCAGGAGCGCGATGACGCACGCGCTCGTCCTCGCCCACATGCCTATTCCACGATCGATCCCAGCGAATAGGAATACGGACACCGAAGCTATCAGGATGAACGGCAAGGCTCCTGCGTATGCCTTGAGCAGGTGTCTGGCAGGGACCTGACTGAAGGCTGCGAAGATGACCGAGAGCGCAAGAGCTGCGAATATGAGTTCCGTGACGGTCAGCATCGCCGCGACCGTCACGAACACGACGACGCCGATTATCTTCGCGCGCGCGTCGAGCCTGCCCATCCAGCTGGCTCTCGCATGCTCGTCGAGCTCATCGGTCCGTGTATGGTGTCCTCGAACATGCCCTACGATCATCGGTGCTCATTCCGCCGCTCTTCCGATCTTGAATATGTTCATCAATCCCAAACCCACTAATGCAGTCGCCACGAAGCCGAGGATGCCTGCGAACAGGGCAGCGAAATAAGTCTCGCCGTATTCGAAGGGAGAGGTCAGCACGGCATCGCCTTCATCCACGCCTGCGTCCTCCATCGTCTTCTCCAGCCCGTCCGCGCCCTCGCTCGAGTACATGAAGTAAAGTGGGAGCGCCAAGGCGAATACTATCAAGACCGCGACCGTCGCATGGGCTATCTTGGAGGACATGATACCCTTCAACCCTGGCACGGCCACATTCTTCTCAGAGATCGATCGGAACGCATTCGGGGACACGCTGAGCACATAAGCCGCGACAGCGACGGTTATCATTGCCTCGCCGATCGCTATTATCACATGGTAGCCCAGCATCGCAGGGATCGAAACGGTCGCAGCTATCCCATACGCTCCGCCGGATATTGCGTAGCTGACTGCCATCTCCGCAGCGCAGGCAGAAGCTGACACGAACACGGACGCCCATGCTCCCACGCCTATCGCGATGGCTGTGCCGAGGTTCATCTTCCCATGTTTAGTCTCGGTCTTGAGACCTGCGAGGAATGGCTTGACAAGTGTGTAGACTCCCCACCCAGTCAATGGTGCTATGATGGCCATATTGGTGGCGTTGAGCCCGAAAGCGGTGATGCCACCGTCCCCGAACATCAGGGCCTGTATCACCAGGATGACCGTCATGCCGACCATCGCGATGACCGGCCCTGCCATGATTGCGAACAGCGCCGCGCCTACCAGGTGGCCGGTGGTGCCGCCACCTATCGGGAAGTTGAGCATCTGAGCCACGAATATCCCTGCTGAGAGGACGGCTATCCTCGGGAGGTCCTTTTCCTTGAATTTCTTCCCAGATATCAGCAGTGCGACCGCGATGACGACCATGAATTCAATCCAGCCGATGGCCGAGACCATCGGATCCATCAAACCGTCTGGTATGTGCACCTCATCATCTCCCGTAATACCTTTTGTTAATTTCGTAATACCGAATTGCAGGGAAGTATTTAGCTCTTCGCGAGCGCGCGCCGTCGCGCAGGCGAATCATTATGTCGCACCTTCTCAATCCGAAGGTGATGGCCAGGAAGGAACGGATATCTCTAAGCATCGAGAGCGACCTGATCAAGGAGTTCGACGCGATAGCCGACGACCTGGGTCATCCGACGCGTTCCAAGGCGGTGGGCGAAGCCATGAGGGAATTCGTCGCAAAGAAGAAGTGGGACATGGCGGGGAAAGGCGTCGTGCCAGGGGTGATACTGGTGACATATGATCATCACTCGCGAGGAGTCAACAACGCCCTGACAGAGCTCCAGCATGACTATCCTGATGTCGTCAACGCGACGATGCACGTCCACCTGTCGAAGCACACGTGCCTCGAGGTGATAGCCTTCAAGGGAGAGGCCGACCGTGTCCGGTCATTGGCGAGGACGCTGCAGTCTCAGAAGGGTGTCCTCGATCTCAAGCTGATATCCGCACCCTCTTCTAGATGAGCTCCATGGATTGAACTAGAAATGTGCAATGGTTGCGTACTGACCGTGTTATGTTCGACCATCGTTGAATCAAATAGAGAATGGATTTCGGTACTCAATGACCGCCTACGAGTATGAGTATGATGGCGGTTCCGAGTCCTGCGATAACGAACCTCAAGCCCGTATAGACGATCATCTCTTTGATCAGGCTGCCGAGGTATGCGCCGAGGAAGAACAGGAAGCAGAGCGTGACGATCGTCCCGGTCACGACCGCTTCATCAAGGGGCATGAAGAAGAACGGGACCAGAGGGACGAAGGCGGCCAGGAGCGGGGCGAGTCCATGCACCAACGCACTCACGGTTATGCTCACATTCATGGCATCCACTCTGGTGCCCTCGACATTGCTGAGCATGGCCTTCTCCAGGTTCTTGTGACAGAGCAGATGCTCGACCCTCTCGGCCTCATAGGCCCCCACCGCGCTAGATACGCCAAGTGCGACACCTGCCGCCAGACCAGTGGCCAGTATCAGTCGCTGCGCGATCTCCGGATGCACGCCGGTCTCCGCAACATAAGCCCCCAAGATGACACCTAGAATAGTCAGTGCGCCATCGAACGCACCGATGACGAAGTACCTCCTGGCGATAGAGCCAGACTTCGTCAGCTCGAAATGGAACTTCATCTTTTTCAGCGATTCAGAGAGTCTCGACATCTGTCACTCACTCTTTCTCCAGGGCTGCCTTGGCCGAAGCGACCGCGGAATCGAGCGCTTCCTCGATCCGAGCCGTCTCAGGTCCACCTCCCTGGGCGAAATCTGGTTTGCCCCCACCGGAGCCGCCGACCATCTCCATGGTCTTCTTGATCAAAGGTCTGCAGTCCATGACGACGTCCTCGCTCCTCGCTATCACGATCTTCGCGCCACCCTGATCAGACCCCAACACGGCCACAGTCTTGGGTTGTGCAATCAGCTGTTTCGCGAGGCTGACCAGGTGCTTCATGTCCTCAGACTGCAGGTGTCTAACGATCCTGATCCCATTGACTTGTGACGCCTTCTTGACCAGGTCGTCGACGGTCTCGCCGACTAGCCCCTTCTTCACGGAATCCAACTCCTTCCTCAGTCCATTCCAATCGGCTACGAGCTTGTCGACCGCATCGGACATGTTCTCCGGGCTGGAGTTGAGTTTGACACTGACATCTTTGACCTCGTTCCAGACGGACATCATCTTCTCGACCGACGCCATGCCCGCAGTGAACTCCATCCTCACGACGCCGTCCTGGATGCGTCTGGTGCCCATGATCTTTATCGCCCCCACTTCGAGGGTGTTCTTGCAGTGTATGCCGCCGCACGCCTCGACGTCGAAGTCTCCGATCCTCACCACTCGGAGCTCCTTGCCAGGGACTGCACCTCCCTGGTACAGCCTGAATCCGTGCCTCTTCTCCGCAAGGGTCCTCTCCATGAACGTGCTCTGAACTTTGGCGCCAGATAGGACGGTCTCGTTGGCTATCGTCTCGATCTTCTCGAGCTCGTCCTTCGTGAGGTCAGCGTAATGAGTGATATCCAACCTGGCCACGTCAGGAGCTTTGTGGGCGCCCGTCTGCCATATATGGTTGCCCAGCACATTTCTGGCTGCGCCATTTATTATGTGCGTGGCTGTGTGATGGCGCTGGAGACGTCTTCTCCTCGTCTCGTCTATCGTGCATGTGATCAGCTTGCCCACCTTGGCCTGCATCTCACCTTCGACTTTGTGGACGACGATGTTGCCGATCTTGTCGACATGGACGACCTTCATGTCTTTCATGGTGCCAGTGTCGCTCTCCTGGCCTCCGCTCTCCGCGTAGAAGCAGGTCTTGTCGAGCACGACGAGATCGTTCACTATCGCCAGGACCTTCGCTCTGAACCTGTATTTGTACGGGTCTTTGAAGAACAGCTGCTTGGTCGCGGGGAGGTCCTTGGGAAGCTGCACTCCGACAATTACATCCTCAGCGTCCTTCGTCTTCGCGTGCCTCGCGGCCACGCGCTTGTAGAAATCGTCGGGGACATTCACCTTGGAGTCGGCGAACTCTGCCACCACCTCTGGATTGAGCCCGTGTGAATCGTATAGTTCTATCAGTTCCGCATCTGCAATCCCTTTGCCTTCCCTATGGAGCGATTCCTCGAGCCGCTTGACGATGCTCTTGCCCTTGACGAGCGTCTCATGGTACTTGTCCTGCTCGACATCCACCAGCTTCAGTATCTCGTCCTTGTTCTCCTTGAGGTCGGGGAAATCTTTGGAGAAATAGTCCACCTGTAGCGCCACTATCTCGGACAGCTTCTTCTCGATGCCCAGCTGGGACATCTCTCGGAGGGCGCGTCTCACAAGCAACCGTCCGAAGTATCCTTGTCTCACATTCGAGGGCACCACACCGTCGCTGAGCATGAACATGAGCGCCCGGGTATGGTCGCATATCACATACATGCTCTCGAATGGTTTGATGTAACTCATGAAATCGTCAACTTTCATGCCCAGTCTGGCTGCGGTGTCCGCCCTGAGCTCCCTCACATCGGCTGCAGTCTCGATCTTCAGGGATCCTGCGACCTTCGAGTATTCTGCCAATGCATTCTCATCCACTTTGGTGCCTGAGAGTTCCTTGAGCTTGCCGAGCACGGATCCGAACACGGCCTCGTACGCGGATGGTGTACCCTGGGACATCCAGGTAAGCCTCTCGAGGCCATATCCGGTGTCTACCACCTGCATGTCGAGCGGCTTCAGATTACCGTTCTCAGTGGCATAGGCCATGAACACGAGCGTCGCGACCTCCACTCCTCCGAGGAGGACTTCCAGGCAGGGTCCGGCGTTGCCGCCCCCTTCCCACCAGGCCTCTGAATAATTCACAGCCTTCGGGTCGAGCCCCTGGACCTTGGTGAGGAATTCGTGACAGAGCTCCGTCGTACGGTCCTTCCAGTAGACCTCCTTCCCCTTCTTGTTGAAGACATGGTGAGCCATCATCTCGAACATGGTGAGATGAGAACCTGTCTTGCCCACATTGTCGATATCGTTGAATCTGACGCAGGTCTGTGATATGCCCAAGGGGTTCGCGGGTGGCTCGACGACTCCCTGTATAACCCATGGCTGGAAGCCGTAGATGCTGGCCTGTGTGAAGAATACGTCATCTCTCCACCTGGCAGTGATCGGATACCTGCCGATCCTGGTGTGACCTTCCTTCTCCAGGAAAGACAGGAAGCTCTCCCGCATCTCATGGACGCTTAGCTTCTCCTTGAATAGCGGTTTTCCGATGAATGTATATTCTACACAAGGCGCCTCACCGCATGTCTCGCTGTCCCCAAGGGTCCAGTAGAACTTGCCACACGTCTTGCACTGCTTCCGCTGGAAGCCGTTGCTCTTGAAGAACTCGAGCTCGTAATCCTTGGGTTCCATCCAGGTTCTGGATGAGTCTTCAGAATATAACGGTTTTCGTCTGCAGAGTGGTGTTCCTGCGCCTCAGTCGACCCATATGCTTGTTCTCGATCATCTTGTGCAATCAAGGAGCGAATCCTGGATCCGACAACTTGTCCCTCAATTCCCCAATCGGTGCTCCGTCCTTGATGAGCTTCGATATCTTGGGCACTCCTTGCTTCGTGCCGAGGATTATCGCACCGATCATTTTGCCGTCGCGTATGACGAACTTCTTGTATATGCCTCCATCCTCGGTCTTGGCCCTGATCTCCTCGAATCCGGCATCAGGCGTCTCATGCTCGCTCCTCACTTTTCCTATCGAGGTGAGGTCCAGTCCCATGACCTTGAGCGTGTTGGAAGGAACAGTACCCGCATAATCAGGTGTGTCCAGACCACCTACCTTCTTCGCGGCTATCCGCGCCTCTTCAAGAGCGGGCGGTATCATGCCCCATACAATTCCATCGAACTCAGCGACATCGCCGATCGCGTAGATGTCTGGATCAGAGGTCTTGAGCGAAGGGTCTACGACGATTCCTCTGTTGACATTGAGTCCAGCATCTTTCGCGAGCCCGAGGTTCGGCCTCGCACCTGCGGAGACAACGACCATGTCGCATTCGATGGCCCGACCGTCCTTCAGCTTCACACCGGCCACTTCATCATCGCCTAGTATCTCTTCCGTCTCGGCCTTCGTCATCACAGTCGTCCCAAGCTTCTCGATCCATTTCTGCAGTATCTGCGCGCCTTCGTGATCCAACTGTCTCATCAACAGATGCTCTGCGTATTCCAGCACAGTGATCTTCAATCCGGGGAATCCTGTCGCGAGAGCCCTCGCTCCCTCCAAACCGAGCAGGCCCCCTCCGATCATCACTACACTCTTGGCATTCGCTGCAGCTTCTCTTATCAGTATTGCATCATCAAGAGTCCTCAGAGAGAACACTCGCTTCTTTGGAAGTCCCTTAAGTGGTGGGACGAAGGCGCTGGAACCATTTGCAAGTACGAGCTTGTCGTAGTCGATCCATTCATCGTTCACCTGGACCTTCTTGGCGCCTCGGTCGATCTTGTCCACCTTCGAATCCAGGACGAGTGTGATGAGGTTCTTGTCATACCATTCGGTCGGGTAGAACTGCATCGCGCTCTCATCGATCTCTCCCGCAACGAAGTCTATCAGTTTCGGACGAGGATAGTACGGTCTCGTCTCTTCGGTGAATATTCTGATATCGGCCTCTTGATCTGCATCACGTAAGGCTTTTGCGAAATTGGTCCCCGCGACATTGTTCCCTACAACCAGTATCCTCATACAACCACGACCTCTGGCATCTTGACTCGCGCTTATGGCATACTTATCCATTAACCTTACGCCGGCCTGTAAAAAAAAATAATCGTCGAGATTTGCATGCAACATGGTGACCCTAGATAAGATTATTATTCATGCGATTCTATCTCTGTTCCGAGGAATTGGGCATGAAGTGTGGAAAGTGCGGAGCTGACAATCCGAACTATGCGATCTATTGTGGGAAATGCGGGAATGATCTGCCGAAGGCGTCGCCGAGTGCACTACGCACACAAGAGTCTGATTCAACACCTGCAGCGGCACCTCAACCATCTGCTCAGTGGGCAAAGACCGAGACAAAGTTCTGCAGCAAGTGCGGGAAGGAGATAAGCGCAAGCTCGTACACATGTGAATTCTGCGGACAGCGTCCGTGGAGTGATGATGCGTCCAAGTGGGAACACTTGTACGACACGCCGCATTCATATTCTCCATCAGATGCGTATTCGACCTATGACGCTCCTTCATCTGTATCGCACTCCAATGGTCCTGTGATTGGCGGGATATTGGCGATACTCGCTGGGGTCCTTGCACTCGGGCAGGGATTGATTTACATGGCTGGCTCAGCGATGATCGATCTTCCTGGAACCGGGTCACTCTGCTTCTGTGGTGGCATCGATTTTGTGTTCGGAATGGCATCCGTTTTTGGCGGAGTCTCTGCTCTCAGACGCAAGCACTTCGGAATTGCCGTCCTCGGAGCCGTCCTTGGAATGCTGGGCGTGGGTTTGTTAATCGGGTTCTTGTTCGGCCTGATAGCTTTGATCTTCATAGCGATATCGCGCGAGGAGTTCGAATGACGGGTTGATTGTGCGAGTGGTGTGTGGATGCATGACAATCTGTGGCAAATGTGGCAACAGTAACCCTGAGGGTTCGAGGTTCTGCAACTCGTGCGGCTCGCAGTTTGAGCCCAAGGAGCAGGGTCCACCTGCGGGGATGATCCCAGAGGAGCATCCGTGCCCGCGATGCGGAAGCGGTGTACCTCCGTACATGGATTTCTGTCCCAAATGCGCAGTCTCATTGAAACGACCTGGTCAGTTCCACGAACCGGAACGCAAGTGTCCGAAATGCGGTAGAATCCTCGAGCATGGAGCGACGGTATGCCCCGTATGCATATGGGATTCTCCGAGTTGGATAGACGAGGCTTCACGACCGAAGAGCGACAAGCCAATAATCGTCGGGATATTGCTTTCGGCAGCGTTCATTCTAGCGGTTGTCTCCAGCGTCATGATGCTTGGATCATCGGAGAGCCTAGAGGATACATCTCCTATCGATATCTCGGGATTCGTCTCATGTTGCGTCATGATCATCTGGTTCGCAGCGATATCATCCCTGCTAGGTGCCATTCTCTCATTCAAACGGTCAAAGTACACCCTCGTGATCCTAGCAGCTGCCTTCGGCATGTTGGGGTTAGGTCCGTTCTATCTCGCGTCCGTGTTTAGTCTGATAGCCATGATCATCGCAGCCGTCTCGAAGGATGATTACAGGTCCTGAATGACGCGGCAATCATCTCTGACCGATAGGGCTCACGCTGACTGAATGAAAAATGAGAGACTTGGAAGGAAACAGAGATCTCATGTGCAATCCGTATAACGGCTGAGCCGAAATTGCTAAACCAACATGCGTATAAGCGGCTACAACTTTTAGTGGCTGCGGGCTGAATACCTCGGCGGACCTTGGTACTTACACCCCAGCTCTATCAACGCCATCATGTAATGGCGGTTGTAAGATGCCTCGTTTTCGGGGTGACTTCAAGCTTAGATGCGTTCAGCTTTTATTCACTATCGCGTGGCTGCTCAGCATTGCCTTGCCAGACAACTGATAGACTAGAGGCGACGAATCCTCGTTCCTCTCGTACTAAAGGATCCTTCCCGTCAGGCATCAAAACACTTCCAGCAAAAAGCAACAAACCTGTCTCACGACGGTCTGAACCCAGTTCACGATCCCTTTTAATGGGCGAACAACCCCACCCTTGGCAGCTGCTGCACCACCAGGATAGGAAGAACCGACGGCGAAGTAGCAAGCCTCCAGGTCGATATGAACTCTTGCTGGAGACGACTCAGTTATCCCCGGGGTAACTTCTCTGTAATCACTGACCCCCACTAGTGAGGTACAGTGGTTCGCTAGGCCCTGATTTCTCATCGTGGATCATTGTTGGGCTGATCCACGTCAAGCCGGCTTTTGCCCTTGCACTCTTCGATAGATTTCTGACCTATCTGAGCCGACCTTAGGGCGCCCTTGTTATCTTTTCGAGGGCGTGGCGCCCCACCCAAACTGCCCACCTACCGGTGTCCATCCGAGGATGTAAGTGGTACGAGTTCAAAAGAGCGGTGTTTCATCGTCGACTCGGAACTGACCTAGCGGTCAGCCCTGGTAACGTCTCCCGCCTACACTACACAATTGGACTCATATCACAACGACAGGTTGCAGTAAAGCTCCACGGGGTCTTCGCTTTCAGCTGGAAATTGACGGACTGTGCGCCGTCATGTAGGTTTCACCGGCCTCGACGCGGGGACAGTAGAGCTCTCGTTGGGCCTTCATGCAAGTCGCCAATTAAGCGACAAGGTATTACGCTACCTTAAGAGGGTCATAGTTACCCCCGCCGTTTAACGGTCCTTTGCTCCCTTGTAAAGGAGTTTCAGATACCGTCACTGGGCAGGATTCAGCGGCAATACACATCCTTTCGGACTAGCTGCCACCTATGTTTTGGTTAAACAGTCGGGGCTCCCTTGTCACTGCGACCAGCTCATCACTGAGCTGGCACCGCTTCTCCCTAAGTTACGCGGCTAATTTGCCGAGTTCCCTCGCGTCAATTAACGCCGACAGGCCTTAGACTTCTCATCCAGGGGCACCTGTGTCGGATCTTGGTACGAACACTCCAGTTGTTTAACACATCCCTTTTCACGGACACCCGGGATAGGCTGAAGAGGGCCTTCGCCCTCCTACTCGTGATTTCGCCCGGTTCTCACCATTACGGTTCTCCCCAGGCATATACACTTGAACAGATTGGCGCTCCTGCTCAGCTTACCCAGATGTGTCAGGATGTGTGCAGAGACTGGAGCGGTGCAGGAATATTAACCTGCTTACCCTTTCGATGTTCTCGGTTAAGGAACACCTTAGGATCGACTAACCCTCGACTGACGAACATTGTCGAGGAACCCTTGCCCCTACGGCCGAGCGGATTCTCACCGCTCTTTGCTGCTACTCCCACCAGGATCCTCATTCGAATGCGGTCCATTCGACCTCACGGCCGAACTTCTATCCGCACACGACGCCCCCCTACCAGATTACCTTTCGGTACTCTCAAGTATCGGTGACTGACTTAGCCCCGTCCATTTTCAGGGCCCTTGATCTTGACCGGTGAGCTGTTACGCTATCTTTAAATGATGGCTGCTTCTAAGCCCACATCCCGGTTGTCTCTGACTAAGGACTCCTTTTGCCCGTTCACACTTAGTCAATACTTAGGGACCTTAACTTGAGGCTGGGTTGTTCCCCTTTCGCATACGGGGCTTACCCCTCATATGCTCACTCCTGGAGTCTACGGTGACGACAGGTTCGGAGTTTGGCAGGACACCGAGGGATTTCTCCCCCTAAATGTCCAATCGGTCGCTCTACCCCATCGTCCGCCTCGTCCAAGATCTACCTGCGAGTAGTTTCGGGGGGAACCAGCTATGTCCAGTTTAGATTGGCCTTTCACCCCTAGACGCAGATCATCCCAGTGATTTGCACCTCAACACGGGTTCGGTCCTCCACCCAGGTTTCCCTGGGCTTCAACCTATCCACGCCTAGATCAACTGGCTTCGGGTCTCTCACCGATGACTACAGGCGAGCCCACCTCGTCCCTGGCCCTTGCGGGTTGCGGACTTGTCGGTTTCCCTTCGGCTGCTTGGATCATCCAATTAGCCTCGCCATCGATCCGAACTCCCTGGCCCGTTATTCGAAACGGATAATACGACATCGGTCCACTCTTGCGAGTTTCGTCCCTTGCATGCCGTATATTACTGTCACTGTCTGGTTTCAGGCTCTTTGCACCTCCCGTTAAGGGTACTTTTCAGCTTTCGCTCACGCTACTACTGCACTATCGGTCTCGGGTCGTATTTAGGGTTGGAAGCCAGTGGCTCCCAGATTCACGCGCAATATCCAATGCGCACTACTCAAGGACACCCGGAATCATCTTTCCAGCTTATCTCTACAGGGCTGTTACCCTCTACGGCGCTCCATTCCAGGAGACTTCGAGTTGACTGGTTAAGATGTACCCGGGGCCTACAACACCACATCTCCGACCTATTTCTAGGCAGGATTCAGTTTGCCCTATGCCGCGTTCGATCGCCTTTAATAACGGCATCTCGGTTGATTTCTTTTCCTCGGGGTACTAAGATGCTTCAATCCCCCCGGTTCCCTATCCTCACGGATTGCTCCAAAGAGCAGGAAGTCCCATTCGGTCATCGCCGGATCAATAGCTCCTTGCGCTTACCCGGCGCTTATCGCAGCTTGGCACGACCTTCTTCGGCGCCCGAACCGAGCCATTCCCCAGACAGTTTAGCTAGCCGCTATGCTTGTCGGCTCAGCACACGTCCGGATTGCACATGATCGGTATTCACCGGGGCCCGCGAGTCCTTCCGTCCCGTTGCCCCTCAACCATCTTCCCCGGTCCATAAATGGCCGAGTGCACGTTTCCCAACCCATACGCAAGACGACGATTCCATACTATGAAATTATGCCTCGCCATGGCCTGGGGTATCCCGCTATGTTTGGTCCTGTATAAAAGCGTTGCCGTGCCTGTTTGAAACCCCATAAATTGGTGATGGAAGACAGGGTGATGTCGACGTCGCAACTGGGTCGCAGTCCGAACACCGAAATGTTGATTTGTCCAGTTGCTTATGGCGTGTTAGGATGGGGTGAGATTTATTGACTTCTGAACAACCAGAAACCCGCGGAGGAGATGTGATGGACGCTCCTGAAGAGTCCATCGGTTCTGAGCCCAAGACTGCGCCTCCCACTGATGCTGGCGCCGTTCAAGCAGACACCACATCGGTCCAGGGCGAGGAATGGATGGAAGAATATGAGGCAGAGAAGAATACGAAGAAGCCGAGGGGGAAGATACCTCATCTCCTTGGCATAAGCATCGCTGTCGCAATCGTGATCATGCTAGTCATCTGGACGTTGCTCAGTCCACAGGTCCTCCCTACGTCGGGAGAGACTTACTTGCGCTCGCCGACGTACGCAAATCTTGGGAACTACAGCGGGGATCTGGACATCAGATGGCTGTTGAACTCAGTCCATGTCGCAGACACCACCTGGGGCGTTTCGATAGCCGGCAGTCCACAGGTATCATCCGGGGATGTCGTGACATTCGATGTGCTGATCACCAAAGTGAACGAGGAGATGAAGAACCCGTGGTTCGTCGGGACCTCCATAAAGGTGAAGGATGCCGCGATGTTCACCGAGGACGGCACGCAGGTCGGAACGATGGTCGGCCGGTCGAGCGAAAGGTTCGGAACCATCGCGGAGATAGAGGCAACATTCGATTCGCCCGGGAATTACACATGTTACGTATACACGGAGATCACAATATACGGCAAGATGCTGGTCGGCTATGTCCCGGTGAAGGTTCTGCGCATGACCGCGTACCTGGACGCGGATATGATCGTCACGTAGGGGCGCGTCACGCTCATCATACGTTGATAGTTGATATATAGGGTAGCGGGCATCGGACATGATGGTCATGACGCTGGAACTCATACTCATCCGGCACGGCGAGACCGAATGGAACAAGGACAGGGTCTTCCGAGGTCAGATGGACATGCGATTGAACGCCACGGGCATAGTCCAGGCGGATGTGGTCGCGGACCTGTTGAAGGACAAGGTCTTCGATGCGATTTACACGAGCCCGTTGAAACGCGCGGTCGTTACAGCTCGCAGGATCGCAAAACCCCATGGCATCGAGATACGGGAGACACCAGGTCTATCCGACATGCACTTCGGTCTATGGCAGGGCCTGACCGAGGTCCAGGTGAAGGAGAGATTCTCCTCTGCCTACAGGAAATGGAATACCAACCCCGCCTGGATGAAGGTTCCTGGAGGGGAGACCACCAGGAAGGCCTGGAAGAGGATAAACAGTCAGCTGAGGGAGATCCTGTTCATGCACGGCACAGGGACCGTGGTCATCGTATCTCACAGGGTACCTCTGAAGATGATGACCGCATACCTGCTCAAGATGAAGAGGGGTGAGATAACGAAGATAAAGCACGACCCTTGCGCGATATCGATCTTCGATGTGCCGGACAGATACAATATCAAGGCGATAACTCTGAATGATTCCAGCCACCTGAAGAGGCTGGACCTGCCACCAGCCGAGGACTTCTGAAGGCCGCCTCAGAGATATCTCGCCAGTGAATCCAGGCTACTTATGCGCAGGTATTGTGAATCCGGGAACGCCTCGTTTCTATCGACCAGGATGGCATTCATGCCCGCACCGATCGCACCCACCATGTCGATGGACGGTCTGTCGCCCAGGAAGAGAGACCTGTTCGCCTTCGTCCCCGCCATATCGAGCGCGATCTCGAATATCCTCTTGTCCGGTTTCCTCACACCGACCTCGTCGGATATCACTATGAAATCGAAATATTTCTCCATGTCCAGGTTGGCAAGCACCCTTCTTGCGAGTTCGGTCGCATTGGATACGAGGCCTACCACGAAACCCCTCGACTTGGTTGCGATGAGCGTCGGTATCGCGTCCGGGTAAGGCACCCAGCTCTCGACCTTCATCGCATGGGTCTCGAACTCCTTGGACATGTCCCTCGAGTAAGTCTCCAGGTCAATTACCGACCCGATCTCTTCCAGCACAATCCTGTCGTAATCGTTCCAGAACGGTGTCTCGTCCTTTCCGTGCAGCTTCGAGAACGCGAGATCGGTGACTCGTTCGGCCTTTCGCATGGCGGAGATCAGCCTGGCATCATCGACATCCTCGCCATTGGACGAGAGCACCCTCGAGATCAGCTCCCTGTGGGTGGGGTTGAGGTCCCATAGGACCCCTCCCGCATCGAACATGACTGCGTCGAACTCTTCAGTCATGGCGCTCTCAAGGGCGTCCCATCGTATGTAATGGTGTTGCCCGCGGAATCTGAGTTCATCTGATCAGTTCCGGCACATCCGTCGGGATCCTGGCGACTTTCACACCGGCGGCTTCGAGTGCGGTTATCTTGCTCTCCGCGGTACCTCTGCCTCTCGCGATAATCGCGCCTGCATGTCCCATCCTCTTGCCTGGAGGCGCAGTCCTTCCAGCGATGTATGCGACTACGGGCTTGGTCACGTTCGTCTTGATGAACTCCGCGGCCTCCTCCTCGGCCGTACCTCCGATCTCTCCGACCATCACGATCTTCCTGGTCAATGGGTCGTCCTGGAACTTTGCCAGCACATCCACGAAGTTCGTTCCCGGGACCCTGTCCCCTCCGATGCCGACACAGGTCGATTGCCCGATGCCTTGCTCGGTCATCGCGTTGACGATCTCGTATGTCAATGTGCCGGATCGGGAGACCACGCCCACGTCTCCCTTCATGAATATCTTGCTGGGCAGGATGCCCACTTTCCCAAGTCCGGGCGATGCCAGGCCTGGGCAGTTGGGCCCTATCAGTACGACGCCCCTGCTCTGGGCCACCGCGACGAAATGTATTGCGTCGTGGACAGGCACATGTTCCGTCACCGCGACGATGGTCTTGATGCCAGCGTCGATCGCCTCCATTACGGAGTCGCGGGTGAAAGGCGCGGGGACGAATATACAGGAAGTGTTCGCTCCCGTCTTGGCGACCGCCTCAGCGACCGAGTTGAAGACAGGTATGTCGTTCACCGTCTGGCCTGCCTTTCCAGGGGTGACGCCTGCGACCACCTTCGTTCCGAAATCCTTCATCGCTTTTGAGTGATAAGTCCCCTGGTAGCCGGTTATGCCCTGTACTACCACCGTTGTGTTGGAATCTACAATGACTGCCATAGTATCACCTCAGTGACTCCTTCGAGGCCTTCTCAGCGGCCTCGCTCAGCCCAGATGCGGGTATCATTCCCGCGTTACTGAGCATCTCCCTCCCCAGCTCCTCGTTCACTCCCTTGATGCGCGCGACTATGGGTACCTTGTTCTTGATGTCCTTGATCGCCTCCAGCACCCCTTTGGCGACCGTGTCGCACTTCGTGATCCCGCCGAATATGTTGAGCAGGATGACCTTCGGGTTCGCCTCGCTCATGAGCTGCATGGCCTCCCTGACCTTCTCTGGGTCGTCTGTGCCCCCGAGGTCGAGGAACACGCCTGCCTTGCCCCCGAACATGTTGATGCTGTCCAATGTCGCCATCGTGAGTCCCGCCCCGTTTGCGATGACACCTATGTTTCCATCCAATTGTACGAACGCGATGTCGAGCTTCTTTGCCTTCGCCTCCAAGGGCGTGAGGTCTTCCTCCAACTCATCGTATTCCTTGTGCCTGAACATTGCATCGGAATCGATGGTTATCTTGGCGTCACCGGCGACGACCTTTCCGTCCTTCGTGATGACGAGTGGGTTGATCTCGACCAACTCCGCATCCTCGCTCTCGGCCAATTCATAGATCTTGGATACGATGCCCATGACCTGTGTCGCCTGCTCCTTGGGCAGCTCCAGGAAGCTGGCAACCCGCCTGCCGATGAACTGCTGATATCCCATCAGCGGGTCGATGGATAGCATGAGCAACTTGTCATCGGGGACGGATTCGATATCCATCCCGCCGCTTGCGGATGCCATCAGAAGCATGCCCCGGCGGCTTCTGTCTATCGTCATTCCCAGATACAGCTCTTTGTCGACCTCGAGCCGCTGCTCCAGGAGCACCTGCTTCGTGACGTATCCCTTGATGTTCATGCCTAGGATCGCGGAGGCGGCCTTCTTCGCTTCGTCGACTGTCTCCGCGGGCTTAATGCCGCCCGCCTTGCCTCTTCCCCCTATCAATACCTGAGCCTTCACCATGACGGGGCCTGGCAACGTCTTGATCTCGTCTGGCGAGGACACGACCTGTCCCATCGGGATCGGTATGCCGTGCTTCCTCATCAGCTCCTTGGCTTTGAACTCATACAGTTTCATCTCATATCCGCCTTCACTCGTAAGCGGAAACCACCGTATTTAGCAATTATCACGAGACAGATATTCATGTTCCTGTGGACGCGATCGTGCAACTGCGTAGAAAGGCTTATCAGACATCCATCCAATCAACCAGCCCTATGCAGCGAGATGTGAAGATTGAAACTTTGGTCGCGTTGTCTGCGTTTGTGTTCGTCACGCTCGCTGTGACTATGTTCCTCGTGCCTTTCGAGGACAATAACACCAGGATATTCTTTGTGAGCCTCGCAGCGGTCCTCGTTTCGATCAATATAGCCGGGTTCTTCATGGTCTGGAGCTCCTCGCCCACCATAGTGGACGAGATATTCCTGATGACCCCGGACGGACGGCTTCTGAAACATTACACCAGGCGGCTGAGGCCCGATCAGGATGAGGACATCCTCGCGGGTATGCTCACCGCCGTGCAGAACTTCATACGCGAGAGTTTCGATGAGAGCGGTGGGCGGCTGAGGGAGATACGTTTCGAACACTACGACATCGTGATATCCCATTCCAAGAACGTCGTCATCGCGGCGATAATCTCCACCAAGAAGCCGGAGAAGCTCAGGATGCAGCTGACCATGGTCACTGACGACCTCGAGAAGCACTTCGGGAGCAAGCTCAAGAACTGGGCGGGCGACAAGGCCGACCTGACCGGTGTGGACATCATAATGAAGAAGCTTCTGAGTGGTAGATATCGAAAGTCCCTCTGACGATAAAAAGCTTTTAAGCCATCCACTGCCTATTGCGCTCCTGGATGGAGCTTAAGGAGCTTCTGATGAAAGTCGTCCTCCTGGGCGACGGAGCAGTAGGCAAGACATCCCTTATCGCCAGGTATGTCGTCAACAAGTTCGATGACAAGTACATCGCTACCATTGGTACCAAGGTGTCCAAGAAGGACATGCAGTTGACGAAGCCAAACCTGATAATCAACCTCAGATTGATGATATGGGACATCTTGGGTCAGAAGGAATATGCCAAGATCCGAAGCGCGAGCCTGAGCGGTGCCCAAGGCGTAATCGCCGTGGGAGACCTCACCCGGCCCGAGACCGTCCAGGCGATCGAGACTTTTTGGCTCAGAGAGGTCGGGAGCGCCGTGGGCAAGGTTCCGACCATACTCATCGGGAACAAGGCGGACATCGCGGACATGACATCGATGTCCACCACCACCCTGGAGTCGATGGGACAGAAGCTCGGATGCCCGATATTCTTCACGAGCGCCAAGACAGGTGAGAACGTCGAGGCTGCGTTCGATGCGTTGGCGCAGATGCTCGTAGAGAATGTGGTGGCCAGCAGGATGAAGGCTGAAGAGGACGCACTCCAGTCGCTCGCAGAGGTCGTGGACTATATCATTCAGGACTTTTGTGCGCAGTACGGCGACCTCGAGAAAGCCATGCTGATAGTCCAGCACCAGTTCGAGGAGGCGGAAGTGGACATTAGGAAGCCGAACAAGGACGCGGTCCTCCAGGCGCTGGAAGGCCTCGCGAAGGCGGAGGAGCTCTCGCTTACCAAGACCGTCGCCCTCGTGAACCTGGAAGAGCGCCAGAAGCTCGTGGTGCTGGCCAAGGGTTAGGACATCTGGATTCGTTGTCGAAAATAGGAAGTCCAACCAAGTCGGAGGCCAAGGTTTTATAAGGCTCGAGCCATCCCGACTCTGGAATGAAGGTCCACTACATAGCAGGGGTGGCGTACGACAGCAACGTGTACCTTCTGGAAGGTGACGACCCGATCCTCGTGGATGCGGGCACGGGCATGAATGTCGATACGACTCTGGAGGAGGTGTCTAGGATAGTCCCTCTGAAGGATATCGGACGTGTGGTGCTCACGCACAGCCACTACGACCATATGGGCGGGGCCGAGGCAATCCAGAAGGCGACGGGCGCGAAGCTATACCTGCACGAGATAGAAGCGGATCTGATATCGGCCGGAGATACCTCTCTGACCGTGTCGCAGATGTTCGGCAGGAAACTCGCCCATCTTGATGTTGAACCACTCAAAGCCGGCCAGAAACTCAAGTGCGGTTCTGCCGAGCTAGAGGTCCTTCACACCCCAGGTCATTCGCCAGGTTCCATCACGCTCCTTGACAGGGCAGGCATGTCCGCGATAGTGGGCGATACCGTGTTCTGTGACGGGGGCGTTGGCAGGTGGGATCTTCCGAGCGGGGACCTGTCTGAGCTTAGATCATCCATCATTCGATTGAAAGAGCTGGGACTGAAGAACATGTACCCAGGTCATGGGTCGTACGCCGAAGGTGATGCGCAATATCATCTGAAGCTATCAACGGAATACATATCGGAGGCATACTGATGAAAGTGCTGAAGTGCACGGGGCGCAAGGAAGTCTGCAACAAATGCGATCTGCCAGAGAAGGATGTGGATGAGCTCATAGCGGTGCTCAAAGCCGGTGAGCTGATCGTCTTCCCGACGGATACACTGTATGGCATAGGTGCTGATCCGTTCAAGGAATCTTCCGTGAAGAAGGTCTTCATCGCGAAGAACAGGCCGTTCGACATGCCTCTTTCCATCGCGGTGAGCAACGAGAAGATGATGGAGAGCGTCGCCGTCCTGAACGAGAAGGCGAGAGCAGTCATCAGGAAGTACATGCCCGGACCGATCACGATAATGCTTGCGAAGAAGCCCAGCATACCGGATATTCTCACATCAGGTTCGAACCTCGTGGGCATCAGGATACCGGACCATCCCTTGGCGATCCGCCTAATCGACAGGTTCGGACCGATCACCGCGACCAGCGCCAACCTGCACTCTCAGAAGGACCCGGTGGACGCTTCGATATCGAAGAAGGATCTGAAGGACCATATCAAGATCTGCGTCGATTGCGGCAAGACCAAGTATGCCGCCCCATCGACCATCGTGGACGTGTCGGATGGCGAGGTGGATGTCATCAGGAAGGGCGTAATACCTCAGGAGGAGATTGAGAACGCCCTCCGTTAATGACGACATGCTGAAGAAATACAAGCTTGCCGGAACCCTCGCCCGCGAGGCGAGGGAGTTCGGCGTTTCTCACGCCAAGGCTGGCGTCAGCGCGCTGGAGCTCGCCAACGCCATGGAATCGTTGATCCGCTCCAAAGGTGGAGAGTGCGCATTCCCTGTCAATATCGGTATCAACGAGGTCGCCGCCCATTATACCCCATCCAAAGCAGACGATGTCCTACTCAAGATCGGGGACGTCGTCAAACTCGACGTAGGCTCCCACATAGACGGATATCCAGCGGATACATCCGCAACCGTGGAGATTGGCACCAGGAACAACCAGTCACTCATCACTTCAGCCGAGGACGCTCTGAAGATGTGCGTGGAGATGATCGCACCTGGTACTACTCTTTCTGCCATAGGAGAGGCTGTGGACAGAGCGATATGCTCTGCAGGGTTCAAGCCGATCGAGAACCTCACGGGTCACAGCATGGAACGTTTCAATCTCCACGCAGGCCTGAGCATTCCGAATGTAAAGACAAAGGACAGGGCCTTTGTCGAAGAAGGCATGATCCTTGCGATCGAACCGTTCTCAACGACGGGTTCCGGAAGGGTGAAGGGTGCTTGCAGGGGGAATATCTACAGGATAATGAGGGACCGCCGCGCACCCGCGGAGATATCCACGATGTTCTCACGGATGCAGAGCAGATTCGGATCGTTCCCTTTCGCATCCAGGTGGTGCGACGATCTTCATCCGAACGCCTCGACTCTCCTTCCGAAGATGTTGCGTATGGGCATGGTGATGAACTATCCCGTACTGTCCGAGGTTCGTGGAGGCATAGTCGCCCAAGCAGAACACTCAGTGTTGGTCACCAAGAATAGCTGCATTGTTCTGACTTGACGGAAGAAGTTCCGAGCAAGCTTATCGTTGCCTCGTCCACTCCCAAAATCGATTCTTTTCAAGCTGATCCAAATGACGCTTGTTCCCCGCCGATGCCTCCCCACCCAGGCCCTCGAAGGGCACAGGTGGAGAGGCATGACGAACACCTCTTTTGTGAAAAAGTTGTGGGTGGTTCGAAATTCTGGAGGAAATGGCGAGGTGTGTTGGTGATGCCCCTCCTTTTTGGAGTTTTGCAGACCTCCTCCGAGCCTGACAGAGGTTAATATGATTCACTTATTTTAATCCTTTTCGCTTTCACCACAAGTCGTTGGTTCATTTCTAGAAGGGGTTTTAGTCGAGTGAATACATGATTGTGCCAGAACGCACCCATTTGTGTGGATGGTTTCCCATTTTGTTAGCATGTCTTTTATTGATACGCTAATCATAGACGTCGTCGCAGACTGCGAATCTTTAATAGATATGTGACGCTAACCGTTGAACCAAGCGAGGGTAGCCAAGCCCGGTCAAAGGCGACAGACTCAAGATCTGTTCTCGTAGGGGTTCCCCGGTTCAAATCCGGGCCCTCGCACATTATTTGATGGTAAAGTATTTATGGCCAGATATTTATCAAACATTGATGAAAAAACCCCGCGGAAGGCCGAATTTAGGGAAAACCGAGACCATCCGACAAAGGGCTATCAATGTCTATCTCCCGACCGAAGAGATGATCGAGAGATGGAAATCCGAGGCCGAAAGATTCGGTGTTCCACTGTCGCGATTCATCGTCGAAACGGTCGACGATTCCATCCGGAAGAATCCTGCGGGGATCACTCCGAGGGAGGAATTGGAGAAGGAACTCAACGATGCGAAGGCGGAAGTGAAGCAGTTGAGTGCGAGGCTCGAGCCTCTTGAAGAAGCGTTGAAGAGGGCCGATGTCACAATTGCAGATTACAGATCGAAGCTCACTGAGCCTGTATTGCCCTCAGCCGATGCAGAACTCACATCCCGGTTAATCGAGCTTTTCCTTGCTGAGATGGTGCTCAATATCGATGAAGTGCCTGAGACTCTCGGGATCAAGTTGACCAGCAGCAAGGATGTCGCTAGGTTGCAATCATCGGTCGATCTGTTGAAGAAAGCGGGGCTGGTCGAGAGCGGAATGTTCGAATGGAGGTGGACTGGTGGAGCAAAGCGCAAGCCACGAATCTCTCCGGAAAGACGGAGAGGGCTTAAGCGAGTACATTGAGGTCTTCCTGGACGACTGCAGGCTTCGCGGTATGACACGCTACTCGATTCATTCCTATGCTTCAGCTCTGAGAAGCTTCAGACGGCATCTTGAAAATTCAGGGATCACAGACGTCGTACGTATCGACAAGAACGCGATAAGGGACTATATCCGTCTGCTCAGGGAGGAGCGCAAGCTTGCCATATCCACGCTTGAGAATCACCTATCCAGCATCTCGGCTTTTCTGGACTATCTCGTCTATGAGGACGTGATCGAGTCGAACATTGCATTGGCTGTAAGGAAGCGCTATGTGCGAAGGTACAAGGCCGATGCCCCGGACGGTGCTCAAAGGAGGAAGCTCATAACGACGGAGCAGCTCAAGATGCTCGTCGGTTCGATTCTGGATGCAAGGGACAAAGCCATCGTTGTACTGCTCGCGAAGACTGGAATACGCAGGAGCGAGCTGGTCACTATCGACATGGCGGACATCGACCTGGTCGAGATGAAGATTGTACTGAAGCCGAAGGCAAAGCGTTCGAACAGAGTCGTGTACTTCGACGAGGAGTGCAGTCGCATTCTCAATGACTGGTTGATTGTGAGGCAGAGATACTATCGGAAGGGACAAGACGCCCTATTCATCACGACTTCAGGTGGCCGACTCGATAGGAATGGTGTGTATTCAGCCGTCACAACACATGCCGCGCGTGTAGGTCTTCACAATTCCACGTCCAAGAGGCTCGAAGATCACTTCACGCCGCACTGCCTACGCCATTGGTTCACCACTTATCTTCGAAGATCCGGTATGCCTCGAGAGATGGTCCAGGAGCTTAGGGGCGATATTCGATCCGACGCTATCGACATCTATTATCATATTGACGAAGAGCAGCTCAAGCGGGTCTATCTCAATCATATTCCCAAGCTCGGGATATTCTGAACAATTGCCCTCCCTCGCTGAGAAAAGGTCATAGGGGCGGAAATGAAGACCATAGACCATCGAGTGCGATTCGCGAATAGTCTGTCGAGATGGGGCTGGTCGAGAATGATTGGAGGAAGTGCCAATGCAAGACAATGTGACTATTTTCACCTGCCCCTTATGCAAGTCAATGGGATACAATCACGTTTAATACTCCGATGAACATGATTAGCCTGGACAAGAGGCCCGAACAAGATGGCTCGGAATCGACCCTCCCAGACAATCAGAGGGATTTGACATTGAGGGTACGCACAAAAGAATACGAGATGCTTGACGGCACCAGGAAAACTCTGGTTGAGCGAGTCGGAGATGGATCCATCATCACCCGGTTTGACAAGACACCTCTCCCAAGAGGTCCAGATGACGTCGTCTGCCCTCACTTCCTCGAGCTCAAATGGGCAACGGGTTGTCCATATTCTTGTGCATGGTGCTACCTTCAAGGAACATTCAGGTTCCAGGATTACGGAAAGAATCCTCGACCGAAGGCATTCACGAGAGTGGAGAAGCATCTTCAGGCGTTCTTCGAAGGGGATGGAATACGGCCGGAGATTCTGAACTCAGGAGAGCTGTCGGATTCGATGATCACTGAGCATAGAGTGAGACCATTCTCCCGATTCGCAATGGAGCTCTTTGAAGCACAGAACCGCCACAAGATCCTGTTCGTGACAAAGTCGCCTGAGATCGGAAACCTCCTTGAGGCGGGAGATACGAAGAGGTCAATTGTCAGCTTCAGCATCAACGCGGAGAAGGTTGCAAAGAGATGGGAGAAGGCGCCTCCTGTGAAGAATAGGATTGAGGCGGCGGGCCTTCTCAATGATGCAGGATTTAAGGTGCGACTGCGAATAGACCCGATGGTACCTATCGAGGGCTGGAAGGAATCATATTCGAACCTCCTTGAGAATGTTTTCTCAAGATTGACTCCGGAGAGGATTACGATCGGCTCGCTCAGAGGATTGCAGAGTACGATCAACAATTCTAAAGACAGGAGCTGGACGGAATACCTCGATGAACGGTCGAACTGGGGCAAGAAGATCGGAACTGCGACACGGAAGGAAATGTACACCACATTGACAACGACCCTGAAACAGTCTCATGGATTCAGAAAGGTTGCATTCTGCAAGGAAACCGTCCAGATGTGGAAAGACCTAGGCATGGACTACAAGAAGATTAGATGCAATTGTATTCACTGAGAATCTCAGATGAACTGTATCCGAGTCTTCAATCCAGATGCCTTCTGCCTGGGGTAACAATGTCTTCGACGGCTTCCAGTACATTCTACTTTTATGCCTGGAGGATTGCTTCCCTCAAGTTCTCTTAGAACGCAGTTCAGATGTTTTGGTAGGTACGGAGTTTCGACAACCACGAATCTATCGAGCTCGTCTATGAGATGCATGCCATTGTTCAGTTGAGTCGTCAAGACGGTTTTCAACGGAGCGAGGTCGGACCCGAAGAGACGAGATTGGCCCTTGATTGTTCGGTCTGAGAATCGGTAACTCCCTGTTTCATCTATCTTCCAGAACGCAGTCTTCATCTCCAGCAATCCCTTGACGCTGTTCGTGCCGTGAAAGAGCGAGTAGATCGGTGAATCGTTTTGGTCCAACATATCAAACGCTCTGGCATATTTGACCCCTGCAACCTTCTCGAGCTGCGTTCGATATAGCTCCCTTAGGAAATCAATGCGGCCACTCTGGTTATGCATATCGAACGCTTTGGACCATTCGTCTGTTCCGAATAGCCTGTCAAAAGTACTTGCAAGCTCAGGCCTTGATTTGAATCGGTCTATGTCACGGGTCATGAACGTGATTAGAACCTCGCTTTTTTTATTGGACATGATCCGTTGAATGGTAGACATCGGCGTGTCCGAGAAGCCAAATGGGTCGATGAAGACAAGGGCTGGAGCTAATGCTTTCTCGCTATTCTCTATGCCGTCAAGGGCTCTCGTCACGGATTCATCGAATTCGCAACACTCATGTAATATCTTCAGGTTCTTTGGCAGAGTGTGTTGAATCTGGCCAATCTCAGATACTAGGTTATCATACCTATCCGAACGAGATTCTATGAACCAGAATACGATTTCGCATGGCAGATTCAGAATATGATCCCGGGCGACCTCAAGTGCAATAATGGGAGATCCTTGTTCATCCCCCTTGTAACGACCCGGTCCAGCAAAAGCATCGATGTACAGAATTCTCTTTGTCTTCGCTCTACTGAGAATCGGGAACCAAGCACCTAGGTATGACTTCAGAATGGCATGCTTAGCCTCAGTGTGCGGTTGCATCTCCCAGATTGTGTCTTCTATCGGTGACAGACTAACCGACCATCCCTCTGAAAAAGCAGAGCATCCGGAATTTATCCCGTGCTCATGACCTTCTCCCGAAATCCACCATGTACTTAGAATGCGTCATATGGTTATAAACTCCTTGGCCCACCAGCTCGAGAGCGGTCTGCCCTTGAAGCACCTAGGAGTAGGCGGGATATGCCGTATGATCGATGATTTTCTAGTCTATTCCCTCAGAATCCTCCTGGCTCGAGCTATGACCACCTCAGCACGGTCGGGTTTGCCCCATTCTAGTGCCGAGAAGTCTGGAGTGCTGCCGATTCCGAAAGTCACCTGAAGCATCATCCTGATGAAGGAACCAATGTACCACATCGAGAGCCCCGCCACGATTACCGTCACAACTACCGCGTACGAATGGAAATCACCCAGATGATCCGAGGAAGCAAGTAGTGTGATGGACAGAATGACGACCACCAGAGTCGAGCCCACTGCCATTATTAAACTGGCAGGAGTGGTCTTCTGGAAGTGATATTCGAGGGATTTAGTGCGTGTTAGTAGGCTCGCAATCAGACGGTAGCGGGCAACATCGTTCGACAGAGCCTGCCTCTTGTCACGGAGCTCATTCCTCCTTGCTTCTTTCTCCTGAGCGGTCTTTGGGTCGTCCAACAATCCTTCGACTTTATTACAGATATCATCCACGCGGGTGACCTTGCCCTCAAGTGCATCGGAGTACCAATCCCCCACGTCCCTTCGGATTGTTTCGAGGTCCTTCGGAAGTTCTCCTCGGCTCAGGTTCCTGGCCTCTCGCACAGCCTCCTCAAGATAGGAGCTCTGGCGGTCTCGGATTCTCTGATGGAGGAAACCCATCAGAGCGAGTAGCAAACCCGCCATTGTCGCATATGCTTGTGTCAATGACGAGTACAGGTAGTGCTGTGTGTCGATTTCGATGTGAAGTGCATGGCCGAAGCGGCAATACAGAACGAGGAGTATGCTACCTATTCCCAGAGAAGCCACTATCGTGATTACCACAGCAATCGTAATCCGATGCCACAACTCTGGAGTGGCATGGATTTCTCGCCAGAATACATACCACTTCATTTCACACCTCCATGATTCTTGTCGCCCTTCCGAGACCCCTGGCAACTCTCATGGCATCCTCTTCCCACAACTCTGACAGAAGGAAGCTCCTCCAATTCGAGGAGCGCCACAGAATGGGCAGAAACGGGAGCCTTGGGTTCCCTGCGTATCAGTTGGTGGTTGGTTATACGCATACTGTTGAGGATGTGTCTGAGACTGTTGGCCTTGATGAATCGTGACGCCATCCCGGGACATCTTCTTCAATGCGGATCCGGTCCGCCATTGGCCTATGTATCCGAGGAATTTGGCACCCTTCACCAGAATCCACAGGACCACAGCAATGATTATGACTACGACAAGCCCGGTGCAACAAAGCGCGAAATCTTCCTCCAGCACCATCGAACCGCCCCACTTTCGAAACGGTGATGGTCATTCCCCGATTAGTTCCTTTGCATTCCGGGCTTCCCACTATGTTTTGATTCGCAAATCACTATAATGAATCATCTAGAATGCGGGCGATCGGCAGGTTTCCGAGCAGATTCAACTCGATATTCGTTAGATTGCCAGATACTGGAATCATGTTCGTTCCTAATCATCAGAGAAAAGCGCATAGGAGCGGATGGACCGGGGACCTGACGAAGGGCAAACTCCTAGGAACCCTTCATGCCTGAGTATGATTCGAGTAAGATTCAGTCAGTATTACAGAGAGCTGCTCTCCCTACATACATAATTTGATGTGAGGCGATGAACTCTACACATTCGTGAGAGAAGCCAAGGAGGAGAGGTCTGTGGAACGACAAATGTTTGAGTCCGCCATAACCCCGATCATCATGGTACCTCCCAAGAAGTTGATGCAATATGCATCTAGAAAACTGGTTTCGCTGAAGGATTGCTCCTCGTGCCAGAGTGAATTTATTGTTCGGGAACATGGTCTGACCGCGCAGAATCTTGCAATATATCTCAGGATGATCAAGATTCTCAGCAGGAACAGCACAAAGGATTACTGCTACGGAAACGACGAGGAGGGCGGTGTTCTGTGCTATGGGCGGGAGACTCTGCCATTTGCTTCGAGTGTCCAGCGGGAGGTCTTCTCGATGATTGCCTGTGCCGCGAACAGCGTTAGGAAATGCAACGGAGACAAACTTCTCTTGAAGAAGCTGATTGCCAAAGGAAGAAGGGACAACACAAGTTGGTGGGGCTCTCTCAGCCGCGGAGTCCTTGCAATGAACAACTCCTATCAAAGGACTGGTTTCTCCGATTCCAAAGACATTCTCACTCTTAGGGACAAGCGAGGATTCGTTATGATCTTCCTGCATGGACATCAACTGAAGGATTTTCTCAGAGGTCGAAGACCCGAACAGGCTAATCGCGGGCAACGGATGTTTGACGCCCCTGATTACATTCACTTAGGACATTTTCACCGGTTGGGAGTTCTCAACATTCCAGGGTGTCGGAGTCTCATAAGTCTTGGAGGGTCTTGGACCTATGGCGCCTATGCTAATCTGAAGGAGTACTACCCTGAGATTCTATCTGATATGGGCTTCTCCAAGACTTCAAAGGATGACAAAGGCAATTTTCACATGGACTTCTTCAGATTAGAGATTGACTTGGAAGCCTTCCGTAAGAATAGCACGCAGATATCCTCGAACCCCGTGAGCATCGCCAAGAGAGTGGAAATCACCAGAAAACAATTTAGAGGTGGAGTCAAGTTCGTGCTTCCAGGAAATCATGACCCAATCGACGAAATGTATGTCCACCGAAGCGCTGGAAAATGGGATGATCCATTCAATCCAGAGAACCTACACGGCATTGCCTGCGGCGACTATGCGGACTTCCAACAGGTTGAAATGAAGACGGCTAGGAGACTATTTCTCTCGATGCTCGAGGAAGAAGGCTTTGCTCCGATTTCAGAACTGAAACGGTCAAGCAAGACCTGACACCAGAACCTTTGTGAGCCGTTTGCACAATTGATGGAGTTCTCGCAGAAAGAGAGGGTCGCAACCGTTTTACAGCGTTTCGTGACCGCAAACCAAGGGATCTGTAAGCCCCACTAGATGCATTACATCACCTACATTCCTCTGCGCCCCGCTCGCGCTGCCGCGCGACCCTTCGGGGATAGCATCACCCCCCGCCCCGCGTGGGGTGCTGACGACGCCGGATTTGCTGGCGTTTAGGTAGCGTTGCGACCAACAGGCTAAGAGACAATGAAATCCCGAAATCCGCGGGGCTGCAAGATCACGGAAACGATTCAACTCTGACGTCGCAGCAAATCACCCATCAATCAGACGATAATGGCACGCCTCGCAATGCGCATACCACCCGACCGGAAGCTCCTTGTGCAATGCCTGAGCCGAACGAATATCAGCATAACAGATAGGGCAAACAAGGCAAGGCGGAAATCATCCGAAGCAAGAAAGAATAGAAAAGAGGCTTCAGGGGCTGCAAAACCCCTACTTTCAACGCTCTTCCTGAGATGCCATTCTGGAAGGATAGTTTACCTTTTCCGACCGAGCCAGGCATTTCGGCGGGTTCAAATCCCAATGAGTCGTTGGGAAAAGGTCATAGAGGCGAATGGCGATGCTCCTTGTTGATGAAGCATGTGGGTTATTATCACCATGTTCGACAATATGAAAAGGATTGGCACAACGTGATGGATGAACCATATGCGTTGTTCATAGGGGAACACCCATTGAATCGATACTTCTACTGTACGGAGGATCATGAGGATGGTCCAGATTGTAGCAGCTATAAGCGGACAATTCTCTCCAATGCGCTCTTTCAAGTTGCCCAAACATGTGGCTGTGTAGTGGTGGAAGGCCGCTCGAAGTGGGCGAATCTTCTTGCCTTCTCCCATCACTTTGGCCTAATAGACATCTTTAGTTCAGCCGAGGAGCGCAAGCTTGGCAGATTCCGTAATATCGCAGAAGATATTTCCGAACATATTCGGGATCTGGCCACGAATTGCACCCGGCGTAGAAGGCTGCTTGTGTTTAGCGTTCTAAAGGATTCACCATCCCACGAAGCTTGGCTCATATGGGAAATGGTGAAGATTGTGATAAGAGGAGAATCCATAGTCCGAATTCCTAGATTAGTAGAGGGCAATATTTGGCCCAGAGGCAGAAGCAGGGAAATCTGGATAGACTGCGTGTGCAGGAAGATTGACAAAGAACACTCTCCTCCAAACATGAACCCGATAGTCCCAAGAAGAAGAAGGTTTGTGAGGGGCAATGATCCCCTCAGAAAATGATCAAAGAGTCTAACCTATTTCTCAATGTGTCTACTCGGTGAAGATGCCCTAACAATGGCATTCTGGGGTGTAAGCCCGTCAGTTTCGTGGTTCCTAATCCCCAGGGTCCACCATTTCTGAGGAAAGGCCTCAGAGGCGGGACCGGATCTCTCAAGTCGACGAGAGCATCTATGTTCAAACAGTAGTGCCTGCAAAAGAGTTTCTTGACCCTGCGACGGAGGGTCTTTCGGGTAGGCTCAAAGACTCAGTCAGTTCAGTAACCGACAATTCCTCAAGAGGAACTTCTGCACGCGGGTTTCCATAGTATTGTGCTATCACTCGCGGATGGTCTGTTCCAGTGAGAATCCTTCTGTAGACAAGAATGCCGCTGATTCGTGTGGTATCTGGGTTCTTCTCAGAAAGCGAGGTCTTGCCATTGTACAATTCGTGTATGTGTATCTCATCGGCGTGCACGAGCGATGACGAGATGTTCACAACAAAGACATAGGGTTCCCCCAAGCTAGGTACATTCTTGTCGTACTTCGCGTTGAATTTCTGCAGAATCTTGCTCTTGAGACGTGATGTGTCCAGGCCATGAACTCCGCTGGCGTGCCGAACGACTCTCTCCGGTTGGAGATTGTATACTTCAAGTATCGGGCTCTGAATTGTGAGATGTGGTCTTGAGTCATACGGCCCTCGTAGCCCGTTCACGGTCCTTCGGACGTCGACACGATGTCGCCTTCGTAGTAGACTTATGACTTCGAGCTCACAGAGAGTGTCTTCTGCACGGTCGTTCCTTTGAAGGTCTTTTCGGCATTGCCCCAATCCTGGCAGGTCCTGACCCAGACGACTGAATATGTCATCCCAATATGCAATGATATTCCTGGAGTAGTACATTCGGTCGATCTTCGAGGCCTCTGTTATCGCAGTGTTGATATCTGTTGCATTCTGAAGCTCCACAATTGCAGCGGATAGTTCGCTGTCGGTTGCCATCTTATGGTCGAACATGTAGAGTAGTAGATGTCGAGGTGCACTCTCGACACACATGCTAGTGAACCATTCCTTGGAAACGAATCTGCAGATGTTCGGTATCCTCGTGAGATTCTGGATGAGCTGGTCGCAGTCGACTGATCTTGGCGGATGCTGTATCTCATCGATAAGCATGAGTGCCTGGAAGACCTGATTGTTTTCTCCTTTGGCTACGGATTTCACATCGAGTCCCATCGCCTCTGAGATTTCACGTACGCTTCCTACGCAGGAGTCGATTACGATTCGGTCATCGCCATCATCCGATTCAAGGAGGTCGGATATTGTATCCTTCAGTATATCCATGCGAATGTCAAAACGGAGAGTATCCGGTTCGTTCCAGGCTTTCAATCGTTCGACAAGCCCAATGGTGTCATCCTTGAAGAGTGCACGGAATATGTCGGATACATCCACGAGGAGCCGCGAAGGGGCAACCTCGAGGTAATCGTCGAATCTCCGGAATCCATGGTCATTCTCAATCTTCCCGATACCCTCGAATAGGTGATCTCGCTCCCCGATACCGAAGAAGTCGAACAGCGGATAGTCCTGAAGAATCTCCGAGAGGTAATGAGTAATGAATTCGCAATCTTCTTTGTGGATTCTTATCAGAATCTCGCAAAGACAGTACGAGCCGAAACCGTCAGGGAGCTTGCCTACTGTGGATGCCAACCTCTTCAACCCATCAGCCGAGTATGCATCCATAATTGACGCATTCTCGATGCATGCAGTCCGAATGGCTACGGGTCCGTTCTCAGCCACTCTCGTGAACATATTGTCAATGGCGGTTGAAAAGTTACCAGTTCCGCCGGTCTAATGTTGACCAGCCCCATCCGGTCCCTGAGCGACCGGGGGCTGGGTATGAGGACCGAAGCGGAGGGGTCAGAGATGAGAGAACGATACAGACAGGGCATGTCGATAAGTCAGATAGCAAGGGAGGAGGGGCTGGCTCGGATCACCGTGAGAAGATACGTCCAGACCGATGTCCCTCCAGCCTACGTGAGATCGAAGAACAGGGAGAGCAAGCTCGACCCGTTCAAGCCGTTCATCAGGCAGCGCCTGAAGGAATACCCTCTCAGCGCTGCCCGACTGCTCTCGGAGATCCGCGAGCAGGGATACACGGGCGGGTACACCATCCTCAAGGAGTTCACGAGCTCACTCAGGCATGACAGGTCAATCCAGGCCGAGATACGTTTCGAGACCCTTCCAGGAGAACAGGCCCAGGTCGACTGGATAGACTTCAAGCGCGTCGTTATCGACGGCGAGATGAGGCATCTCTGGGCCTTCGCCGCGGTCCTCGGACACTCAAGGATGCGCTTCGTCAGGTTCACGACCGACGCCACGACCCCAACATTCATCTCGTGCCACATGGACGCATTCGACTACTTCGGAGGATATACGAAGACCATCCTCTACGACAACACCAAGAACGTCGTGCTCAAGAGGGCGCTCAAGTCCTCGGACTCCCAGTGGAACCCGCTCTTCCGCGATTTCTTCACGCACTACGACTTCACGCCCAGGCTGTGCAAGCCCGGGATAGAGGGCGCGAAGACCAAGGGCAAGGTCGAACGCATGGTCCAGCATGTCAGAAAGGATTTCTACCTCGGCCTCGATTTCGATTCCCTTCCCACCCTGAACTCCCTGGCGCTGACGTGGTGCGACGAGGTCAACGCGAAGGTGCACGGAACGACATACGAGGTGCCGTTCGAGAGGCTCAAGCTCGAGAACCTCAGACCACTGAACTCCGTCGTCCCATACCAGATAGCCCAGACGGAGTTCAGGAGAATCACCAGGGACTGCTTCGTCTCGTACCAGTCGAACAAGTACTCCGTTCCCTGGAGGCACGCTGGCAGGAACTGCAGGCTCATCATCAAGAACGGGAGGCTGGACGTCCTCGTCGACGACGAGGTCGTCGCCTCGCACGAGGTCGTCCCAGGAGCACACAGGTGCATCAAGCTCAAGGAGCACTTCGAGGGACTCTACAAGGCCATCCTCGTGGAGAACAGGGAGAGGCACCAAGACAGGCTCGAGAGGAACGCCCCCGTCTCACTGTTGAGTCGCCAGGCCCATGATGTGGATGTCGAGCGGCGAGACCTCGGGTTCTACGAACGGTTCTCGACTGGAGGCGGTCCCTGATGGCGGACGACCTCACCATGGAGCGCCTCCGCGAGAGCCTCCTCCAGCTGAGGATGTTCACAGCCGAGAGCATAGTCGATTCAGTGCTCGAGCAGGCAGTCTCCAAAGACATGTCATTCATCGATGTGCTGGACCACCTCCTCGGAGAGGAGGTGCGATCCAGGAGGGCGTCCACGATAGAGACGAGGACGAGGCTCGCGGGGTTCCCCGCGAAGAAGACCATAGACGAGTTCGACCTCTCATTCCAGCCGTCGATAGATAAGAAGCTGTTCGCGGACCTCAGGACCCTGAGGTTCGTCGCGAACCACGAGAACGTCATTGTCCTCGGTCCTCCAGGCGTCGGCAAGACCCATATCGCCATAGGATTGGGTATGGAGGCGATCAGGGCTGGGTATTCCGCGTACTACGCCAACTCGACCACGATAATCGAGAAGCTGAAGAGGGCGAGCGCAAGAGGCACCCTCGACAGGACCCTGAGGAAGCTCTCGGGCTACAGGGTCCTGATAGTGGACGAGATAGGCTATCTCCCGATGGACCGGGAGGGCTCCCACCTGTTCTTCCAGCTCGTGTCGAGGAGATACGAGAAGGGCTCGACCATATTCACCTCGAACAAGAGCTACGGGGAGTGGGGAGAGGTGCTGGGGGACAATGTCATCGCCTCTGCTGTGTTGGATCGTATCCTCCACCACAGCATCACCGTGAATGTCAAAGGCGAGAGCTACAGGTTGCAGGCGCGTAAGAGGGCTGGTGTGCCCTATCCTCCGCCTGCGAAGGAGGTCGGCAAGGCTAAATAGAACTGGTCAACATTAGACCGGCGGAACTGGTAACTTTTCAACCGGCGGTAACAACATATCCTCCACCTCAGACGGAGCCACGGCATGAAGAGGCCTGAGACATGCCTGATAGGATGACAGGACCGAACTGTCGGATGGAATCGGCGCCGCAAGAAACAAGGGCCCGAGTCTGGAGACAATGCGTTTCGTACTAGTCGCCAACCCAATGGCTGAGAATGCGGAGTTGCCCGAAGACAGGAACATTGTCTCTCAATATAGGGAAGAACTTTCAGTAGTATGTTGAGTCAATCACCGTAGCTGAGGAAGATCTGATGGAAGACGGATCTCTAGCTTCAGATCACAGTGAGGTCGAGAACCAAGCCTCGGACAATGCGACATCCACGGAGCATGGGAGCCGGGAACACGAATCGAACATGAGATATGTTCTCAGGAGACTTGGGGAGGTGATTAGCAATGGAAGATGAGTTGAGAATCCATTGGGGACACTCTTCGAAGAAGTGGTTGCTACAGATTACTGTCGTCATTGTATCAGTGTCGCAGAAGACTATCTCGTTCGCTTTCGCAGATATCTCCTCTTCGAAACCGATCTGTCCTCTGGCAATGTCCTCAATATCTTGGATTGATCTGCAATCCTGGTTACCATTCTTCAGATAGATTTCGCCGATTAAACCACTCTGAGATGAGAGAACCCGCACTATTGAGCCTTTCAATTCTGCTAACGGTCTTCTCTGTGGGAGCATAATGTGTGCTGAGCCATTCCCATAGTATCTCTCTGGGACTATCGATAATTGTCCTGGTTCCAACTATCATTATGTTCGCGTCTAGTTTCCTTCTTGCGTGCACCGCACTCATTTTGTTCGGACACATCGCAGCTCTTATTCCTCTGAACCGGTTGGCAATGATTGCCATCCCTTGCCCCGTCGAACAACACAGGATTCCAGAGCTTGCCTCTCGTTTCAGAATCATACCTGCGACTTCGACTGCAAATTCTATATAATCGACTGGATTCTCGGAATGTGTCCCAATATCTTGGTGATTGACTCCAAATTCCTTGAGAGAAGCTATCAAGGATGACTTTAATTCATAGCCTCCGTGGTCAGATCCAATGGCAATGATATCACTGGAATTCATATTCCAATCCTCCATTCCATGTACAAATTCGTCTAGTCCCTCTCAAAGAACTCAAGGACGATTCCATTGCAGTCCCTAAAGAAAACATATGTGCCTCCGGTCGAACTTCGTTGGGGTTTTCCGAGGAATCTCTGGTTCTTCTTGCTTCTTGAATAGATATCCATGATGTCATCGACTTCAAAGGACAAATGCTTGATCCCTGCTGTTCGCAAATCGGCATGAATATCGTCATCATATGGCATCGTCCCGACGTTCGGAGAACAGAAGAGTTCAAGTCTAATGTCTCCCAATGTCATCCATGCTCTCTCACGGTCATTCTTATGTTCAAGAATGTCAAGTTTGAATCCAAGGTTCTCATAGAACTCAATTGACTGCTTGATGTCCAACACTGTCAGTGCTATATGTTCGAGTCTCATTTCACTTCTCAATCCCCTTTGTCATCTATCTCTCCTTTGAATTTCCGCCCATTGCGATGTGTATCGCAACATCAAGTATTTGTTTCATTCTAATCCGCGTTCCATTATCCAATCTGAGACTTCTATTCCTGTTCCCATCACATGTGTCAGAATCAGAATTGAAGATTGGATCTCTGGTGATATTCTCAGATACAACTAGGATGATAAATGATCTCTTGCCTCTTGTTTGGGATAGGAATTCCGACGACTCCATATCGATACCCAAGTAGCCTTCTCTCTGCAGTCTTCTCACGAGTTCAGGAGTCTCTCTTCGGATACAATCAATGCTATATACGCTGCCATAAATGGGCTCGCTATCGATTTGTCCAAGAAGCTTGTTCATTCTATCGTTGATTGATAGGCCAGGATAGTAGTTGCCTCTCCGTCCATTAAAATCGTCGCTTGCCTTATCAGGGAGAATCATTCTTCCTGCAGAGATATCTTCTCGGAGCGCTCCTACAAATCCTACTCCAATGAAGAGATTTGACATGGTCAAATATCCCTTGACAGCTTTCTTGATTTCACGGGGCCCCGAGTGCACTCCCGTGATTAGCACTTTCTCCCCATCTTGTTGGACAATCATGGGACTATCGTACGGAGAGTCCGGATTAGCAATCTGTCTTAAGAGACCATACTCTAAGGCAATCCTGGAACAACTTCCGCCGAATGTGAATATCACACCTCTACATTCAGATTCCAAATCGATTCCTCTCCGACTACCTCGATTGTACAGACGCGAGTCTGGTAAGGAATTCCCTTTCTGAGACTATCACTGTATCCCCGATTAGCAGTTGCCAAGGGAGAATCTCAGATGGATTGATGCGTCTCCTGAAGAAATCATAGCAGGGGAGACCAAATTCCGTAAGCAGATTCTCTATGGTCGGTTTATCAAGGGATTCTAGTTTGATTCCTCTCCTATATAATTCAAGTAAAAGGCCACCGGTCCTCCGATCTCCTCTATATGCGATTGTCTCATATAGATATGTTCCAGGGTTTAATACGTGAATCGATGATGACTGTCTGATATGTGAATTTCTGAGGATATCATCAAATCCATTGGTCAATTCAGTCAGATGTCTCTCAATATTCTCGACATCCTCATATTCGCATCTCTGCATCGGTGTGCAGGGGGTTGGTACTAAGGGATTAGTCCGTATAGAGAGGCCCCGAATATTATTATGATTCTCATCTGCAATGTTCTTGACGAAATTTATAATGGCCATCCTATCATCTTTCCTTTCATGCGGAAGACCAATCATGAAGTACAATCCAATTCGGTTCAGACCTTTGGATATCATCATTTTGATATTCCTTTCAACCAATTGAGGATCCATATTCTTTCCCAGCAGTCTGAGCAAATCTCTTGATGGAGTTTCGATTCCAAACGTCAACATTCTCGAATCCACACAAGATAATCCAGAATATTCTGTAATGCTGTGATCCGTACAATTGAGGGATGCAAGTCTGCTTCCTTTCTCATCATTGAGTTCATCTGCCCGGAGAGAACCCATGACTATTCGATGCCCGCTCTTGCGCAGGTATTCTATGATTGCGTCAAATTCGCTGTGCTGTGTTATTGATGCTGAATTCACGATTAAAGTGTTTGTATTGCGATTTTCAAGATTGGAGACCTCCCTCTTGATATTCACCAAATCTGCTTCGACATAATGCCAGTACCATGTCAATGCACAGAAGTAACATTTTTTGCGACAACCAGTATTCATCAGAATACTCACGATGCCATTGCCATCGGATGAACAATAGAATCTCGGGCGGGTCTTGTCTTTATTGAAGTGCAACTCATATCTGGATTTGATGCTCTTGATAGTGTGATCATTATTGAACTCAGGATTGACCAAGGATGGAATGTAAATGTCTGGAATGTCAGTCAATCCCCATAATCTGGACTTTCTATCGCGCTCACTGGGGGTCTGTTTTGAGAGATGTCGCACAATGCTGATGAGAGACTCCGAGGAAGGACTTGTTACGGCGATGTCTATGAATTCCGCGAGTGGTTCGGGATTCGGAAGCCCTATCCCTCCAACAACCACAAATGGATATTCACTGGTTCTATCTACGGAATGGAAAGGTACATCCATCTTCTTGAGAGCCGCGAAAATGAGAGGGTATTGAAGTGAATTCACAACAGACATAAGAATAACGTCAAAGGATTTACCATCGATCCTCTGTGAATCATCGACGAAGTGCACCTCTGTATGAACATTGCCCAGACTTCGCAAGTCCACCAATATATTCAATAGACCTAGTTGGAGGCCATAGAGTTCAGGGGGCGTGAATGAGATTGCGGCAATTCGCATCATTCCCAGGCATATCACCCAGTTTCATGTCGAGATTCCTGTGAGAGTGTTTGTTCAATCAATTCTGCTCTTCTGATTCTTCCTGTCTCGCGAGAGCGTCTCAATTCAAGTTCGAGTGGGAAGAAACTCAATTTATATCCGCACAATTCATCCTTGATCGCGTCTGAGAGGTTGAATAGATTTCTCCAACGTCCCTCTCTCCAATAAGTGAGTTCTGCTACTACATCTACTTGGATATCACGCATTTCATAAGTACCAAAGAATGCTCTCAATCTGACCTTTGTCGTCTCCGTCTCCTTTTCTGTGATTCTATATTCAGGCGCAGCAATCCGGTGATTGGAAAGTAGATTGTCAGTAAGGAGTACTCCTTCCTTGGTTGTCAGAACGTCGATATCTTTTGGCACAATATCTACTCCCTGAAGAAACAAACCCGTGCCTCCCATGAATGACCATTCTAATTCGGAATCATCGAGCATCTTGGCTATTCTCAGGATTACTCTTCGGAAGTTCTCGAGATTTCGTTCGTTCATGCTAAATCACTAGCTGATATCCAAGAGTCTTTGTTTTGATTTTGCATATCACAGATTCACAGAAGCTGTCTGTCGATAACTGATTATATGTCTCATTGTCTAGGGTCCGGACAGAGATACAGGATTCATTCTCCTCTTGGGATCCAATGATTACCATGTACGGGATTCTTTCTTTGTGGGCCATTCTTATCTTCTTTGAGATGCTGTTCTGCGAATCATCAATCTCGGTGACGAGGCCGAGATTCCTCAGTTTGTCTGCAACCGTCCGAGCATATCCAAGTTGTGAATCCGTCACTGGAAGGACTCTGATCTGAATAGGGCAGAGCCAGAGTGGGAATTTTCCACCATAGTGCTCTATGAGAATTCCAAGAAATCGCTCGATGCTTCCGAAAACGACTCTATGTATCATGACCGGTCTTCGACTTCCACCATCACTGCTCAGGTACTCGAGATTGAATCTCTCGGGCATTGAGAAATCCAATTGGATTGTACCGCACTGCCAGTATCTACCGAGACAATCTCTTATATGGAAATCGATTTTCGGGCCATAGAATGCGCCTTCCTTCTCTTTAATCCTGAATGCCATATTCCGTTTCCGGAGGACCTCCATGAGAATAGATGTGGACCTCTCCCATGTCTCTACATTGCCAATGAATTGCTCAGGTCTCGTACTCACATCCACAACATATGAGAAGCCAAACACTCTATACGTGTTGTCAATCAATCGAATAACCTTGTCCAGTTCATCTGCAATCTGAGATTCCATTAGAAATATGTGTGCATCATCCTGTCTGAATGCTCTTACTCTGAACAGGCCTGATATGACTCCTGATAATTCATGTCTATGGACCAGTCCAATCTCCGAATAACGTAATGGCAGATCCCTGTATGAGTGAATGATATTCTGATAGACAAGAATGGCTCCAGGACAGTTCATTGGTTTAATGGCATATTCCCGTTCATCCAGGGCAGTTATCAACATATTTTCAGCATATTTGTGCCAGTGACCTGATTGAAGCCAGAGATCCTTGGTCAGCAGTATCGGCGTGCTAATCTCCTGATATCCTTCATTTCTATGCGTATCTCGCCAGAATTCCACGAGTCGATTGACTATTGTCATGCCATTAGGTAACAAGAACGGCATACCTGGATTATCTTCTTCGAGCATGAATAAGCGAAGGTCCTTGCCAATTCTCCTGTGGTCTCTCTTCTCCAATTCCTTGCATTCCTTCTGATGGAGCACGAGGTCTTTCCTTGAAGGAAAAGCTACTCCAGATATTCTCTGCAACTGGACATTTCTGCGGTCTCCTCTCCAATGGACTGCCGATACGCTCTTAAGTTCGAAGGCATCACTATCGATTTCTCGGAGGTTCAACAGATGAGGGCCATGGCAGAGGTCTGCGAAATCGCCAAGGTGCCACACGACATGATCCTCAGAATTCTCATCCAATCCTTCTATTATGGTCTTCTTGAATGCGTTTTCTCGAAACATGTAGAGGAGGTCAGTCTTGGATAGTCTTTCAATCTGAGGGGTTTGTGCGTCTTTGAGGATTTCAATCATGATCTTCTGCAGTTGTGACATTGTCTCTTCAGTTATCGGATTCGTTTTGAAGTCATAACTGAATTCGTTCTGACCAGAGGAGAGCGATGCCATTGTCGCATCGGGAATGATTCTAGACACTGCTCTTGCCAGAACATGAGCGAGCGAATCACATACCAGGGTCATCCCTTCTGGGTCTGTGATTTTCAAGGTGGTAATCTCAGAAGAATCGGTTATCTCGTCCCTCAACGAGAGCACTCGGGAAGAAATCTTAACTCCCAAGATTCCTTTAAGGTCCCCACCATATCGCTTCCTGAGAATCTCAAGAATGGTCATTCCCGGCTTGCAGTCTCCTAAATCCTCTTCATCGACTGAAATCCTCACCATTATTCACCCTTTCGTTACCTCTAGTATTAAGTCACCCACGACTTTGGAATCGCATGATCTAGATAGGACGACGTATTACTAGTGTCGTCCCCTTCCCAAAATCCTTAACAAGTATATCTCACTTCTTATGGAGGATTCTGACCTGATGATTACTCTCATCCCATATCTCTGTTGATATCTTATGATGACAGAATCCTATTGACCCTACCTCTTCAAATCGAGGACTAGGATCTTGAGATGTAGATAGCATAGGCGTTCGCCAGCAGACGATATGATCAACATCGATGATTGAGATGGATTTAGTGACATTTTTCCAAACCGTGCAAATCCGAGCCATATCATGTATCCATCCGAGATTATATAATGTGCATGAGAACTGAACCTCCATTCGGTTGATTGTGTGGTCCTTATTGTCAAATGCAGTATCTGTCAGCTTGCGCTATCATATGAATCAAGACGACACAGATATCTATCATTGCCGTTGCAGCCATTAGGGGCTGCAGAACCCTTATATGATGCACAGTAATGATTGCCAACTATGAGTCCTCTAAGGTCTCAAAGAGTGCGTTCGGGAGAGATACTGCGAGTGTGCGTCTCTGGAACAAAGAGGAAGACTATTAGCGTTGCAGCTGCAATGGCGATGCAACATGTCAAGAGAGGAATTTCTGGTCCCACTCCAACGAATAGCAATCCCAGAGCAGAGAATCCAAAGACTGTTCCGATACCTTTGACCATGAGATAAGTGCCCATCATACTCCCCATCTTTCCATTCTCGATGAGGTCAGCAAAGGTCGCCCCTATCGATGGATTCGACATGGCCGTCCCCAATTCCGCAATGATGACGAAGATGCACACAGACCAGAAATCAAATGCAATTATGTTGAGACCAACTCCGACAGACATAGCTAACCCTCCTGCCAGAATAAGCCCTCTTCTGCCATACCGATCCGAACATGTCCCGAATGGAATTATGGCAATAGCACTCACTATAGCACCAATAGTCAGTAGCACTCCAACCTCGGTTTCATTCATATGAATCCTTGAGTACCAGAACAATATCAGCCCAAGATCCCAAAGTGCGGTGACGATTCCCATTATGAATCCTCTGAAAGTCAATGCTACTACAATTCGATTACACCTGATTCCTTCCCTCCATTTCTTCATGGAAAATCTTGCTGGCTTACTTCTTGCTACATGTTCAGCATGTGAATCATCAATTGTCAATACTAGTACTGCACAACATACTGAGATTGCGGCAGTGACATAGAATGGTGAGTAGATGCCTAGATTCGCTGCTAGGAGTCCACCAATCCCAGGTCCTCCAAGGGCGCCGATAGACTCAGCGGTCCCGAGAGCTCCGAGCACAACGGCCTTATTCTCCTTTGGCGCAAGATTCACTGTGAGGGCAAAAACGGTTGGGCTCACCAGGCTGGCGCCAAATCCCTCAAGGGTTCTCAGAATTCCGAATTCTAGGGAATTCTGGGCATGTATCATCAAATAGGTTGTAACTCCAAATATCAGTACTCCTGAAGATATGCAGAACTTGCATCCAATCCTGTCAGATACGAGCCCCGCAGGCAATAATCCAATGATATAGGCCAGTGAATATAATGAATACGCAAATCCAAGGGTCGCCTCATCCATGTTGAGATTGTTCGTGGCAAACTTCGGCATTATCGGGGCAAGAATACCAAAACCAAGATTCACCACGATAATTGAAGCGAGCAGAATATTCAGATTCCTTGACTTCCTGAATGTTCTCTTGAGCTCATTGAGTGTCGTCAGCAGTTTCTGAGCCTTCACAGGATGGATTCCCCTCGGCCATTTCACCAGTGACTCAGCGCGTATTCATTGTGATGATATTAAATACTTCTTGAGCTAGGTGTTTGGGTTAGATTACTACAATCCCTCCAATTACCATGGTAAGAGATAACGGGATCATGATGTCTGTTCGATGTGGGATCTGTAATATTCCCATGAGGTCTGAATCGAAAGAATGATGATGCTATGTACATTTATGCATAACATGACAGTAATGAGAGAATGTCAATTGGAGACATGTTGGAGGATAAGGGATGGTCTCGAACTTCGAGAATCCCCCTCGGGGGGAATTTTGTATGATTGTGAATCAAGAACATTGATGTGCCTGAATGAGACTGCTTTGAGAATCCTCAGCTTGTTCGATGGAAGGCGTACGATTGAAGAGATTATCGTAGTCATCACGGCAGAATATCCACAAGAGTCTGAAGAACTGCTCAGGGAATCTATACTTGAATTCATCCAAGAATCAATAGGTACCAATATCATTGTATGTGACTGAATGTTGTGATCAGACTATTAGTTCGACAAGATAGGACCATCCGACAAGTATTTCTTGCTAGAGGGTATCGTCTTTCTCAATCACCTCTCGGGTAGGAGATGATTCAGAGTGTGGTGCGCCTATGATTGAGAATCCTTCTGAGTCGGATTCGCGTTCCCTGATTGAAGATGCTCGCCGTGTATCGAGACGTTATGCAGAGAAACTCGTCCAGGATCCTGATGCTAAATGCGTTCTATTGAGGGGTGGGCTGGTAAGAAATGAATTTCTGAAGGGGTCTGATATTGACATTGTAGTACTCACCGAAAGAGAAGATCCTAAGCAGCCGGGAGTTATAGTAGAGGAAAGTTTCGAAATTGATTGCAGATTCTATGCGATATCAAGGGTTCGGAAACTGATTGGGAATCAAGACTTGCTCATGTTGGAACACATAGGCAATTCAGAATTCCTAGCTGGAGATATGAGCGTCTATGACAATCTCAAGAGGATGATTCAAACCATGTCATTTGAGAAACTGGCATATACATGGTTTCACGAAGGAATGCATGCATTGAATGAGGCGATTGACCAATGTGATATTGGAGACTTCCAAGCATCCCTTCTGCATCTTCGTGAAGCGATTAGGGATTATGCGATTTGCATCTTGGCGAGAAATCGGACGGTTTGCATCAAGGATAAATATCTTGTCAAGAAGATGCGACAAGTTGAACCTCAATACCATGACTTAGCTAGATGTTATAGTGACATTCAGAGGCTTGCTATAGATGGGGAGGAAATGTCAAAGATGATATCTGATGTCCTTTCGATTACTGGCTCACTACGAATGTCCTTCGTTGACGACCAGGAGGGGTGACCAGCGGATGCTAATGGCTTGGTGAGTACGATGGAGCCTGAATCCCCACATTGTTGGAAGACATCTGGTCATCAGAGATATATTCATCTTAGATGTAATCGGATTACACTCAGTCATTGAATGAGAGTGTTGATACTGATTATTGGTGGAATATGGTGTGATTTGCTGAGGATTTGGGCAATACGTGATGCGGACAATGTGTGCAATATCTGAAACATCGGAGGTGATTCAGAGATGAAACTATTCGAATGGGAGGCTAAGAATCTCCTCAGTCGCTATGGGATCTTGGTTCCAGAAGGTTATGTGGTGCAATCACCCGCTGATATTCATGCGATGCCGTGGCCTGTCGTGATCAAAGCACAGATACTCTCTGGCAGTAGGGGTGTAGCTGGGGGGATCATGATTGCAGATACGATTGATGAGGCCAGACACGCTGCATCGAATATCATAGGTATGAATCTGAATGGCTTGAGGGTTCGACGAGTCCTGGTGGAGCGAAAGCTTGATACGAATAGAAATCTCTTCTTAGCTGCTATTGCTGACAATTATACTAAGAAGGTCATTTTTCTCGCTTCTCCGAATGGTGGATCAAGAGTAGAGACGGATTCAATCGGAGAACTGGTTGCAGTTCCAATAGCCCCTTCTGTTGGATATGAGTCGGAGGTAGCTACTCAGATCTCCAGCCATCTTGGTGTGTCTGGCTATGATTCAGCGAGTATTGCTGAGGTGTGCCAGGCCATGTATGCAATGATAGAGAATGAGAAATGCATTCTCATTGAATTCAATCCTCTTTCCATTCTCTCAGATAATCGTCTTGCAGCAATAGACGCCAAGGTTGCCATTGATAACACATGTCTTCCATCTGATGTTATTGATCACTGCGGTTCGGTCTATTTGGGTGGCATAGAGGCAACGACTAGAAGATTGGGAATAGAGTACATAGACTATTGTGGAGAGATTGGTGTTATCTCGAATGGACACGGACTTCTCTCTCTGACTTGTGACATCATCCATGCATTGGGTGGTTCTGTCGGCCCTGTGTTCAACGTTGGAGAGCATTTTTCCGAACGAGTTCTCCGGGAATCGCTCATTCTCATGAATCGATTACACCCTAGGGTGACATTCCTGAATGTCTTTTCGGGATTCCGTGATTGTGTCGAGATTTCCGAAGATGTGTATCATGGAATTCTTGAGTTTCATTATGATTTTCCGATTGTCTGCAGAATCAAGGGTCTGAATGAACAGACATCTCACGAGATGTTCGCAGAACGCGGCATAGATTCCTCGTTGAATCTGCACGAGGCTGCATCTATGGCGTTCAGGTATTCTAGGGATTGATTCATATGCATTCCGAATCTATCTGGAATAGTAGAGTGGTGATCATGTGTTCTATGATCGAATCGAATCTACTCATTGTCGATGAGCTAATCGATTTCGGAACGAATGTCATTGCTCTGATTTCTCCGGGGAGTTGTCAAGAGTGTTATCGAAACGTGCCAGTCCAGAGAACTCTAGCAACATCTCTCAGAAAGAATGACATCGATGTCCTATTGATACTCGATTTCGAGGGGGACATTGTCAAGATCTTCCATGATACAGTTGGGTCACAATTGTCGATTGCCATAATTGCATGTCCTGTATCTGCTTTCGAAATGACGCGTATCCTCGATATAATTGCAGAGTCGAATCTTGTTGTCCTGGGACCGGAGAGTTGCGGAATTATGGCTCCTTCGCGCTTTATGTTGGGGACTATTCCAGGATTGGCACTTCGTGACGGAGAGATTGGTTTGGTATGTACCTCTGGCTCACTAACTTATGAATCGATGGCAACTATGACTGAAGATGGATTGGGGTTATCAATGATCATCTGCGTGGGGACTGGAGCTATTATCGGAACATCTATCTGCGGTGCTCTGTCGTGTCTTGAAGAGGACGAAGAGACCAAGAAGGTGGTGTTGATTGCTGAATACAATGAAATTGACACGGAATTCATGGTAGAATTTATTCACAGTCATGTCTCGAAACCTGTTGTGATATGTCGAGTAGGTGGTAGTCTTCCTCCACTGCCTGACAAGATGGGCCATTCGTCAGTCATCTTGCGGAAATATCACTCGGCAACTAGGAGTATCATCCGACTTCGTGAGAATTCCTGCATCTCATTCGCCAATTCATTAAGCGAAATAGCTGTGCTTCTAGGTTCGTGAGGTTATCTCGTGACAAAAGTAGCTCCTTCGTTGGAACATATGCATTTCCTCAACGACAAGGTGTCATGGAACGATAGTCGAATCATCAAGATTTCCTGATGGGGAGATGGAAGAAGGGATATCTGACCGCATTTATTCTCCTTCCAATTGGGATATCAGAAGTCAGATGTATGTGACGCAGTTCTTATGAACCTCAGACATTGCATTGACAGGAGTGAATCGCTAGAATGCTATTGAACAGAGCATTAGTTGCAGTATCATGATTGGTGGCACGAACTGGGATTGGCACATCCTTGAAGAATCTCGGAGAGAAGTCTTTAACGCCCACTCCAGGCCAACCATATTGGATAATACCCAGGGAATTACTCTTGCAGAGGTCTGATTCCAGATACTTTATATCTATGATTGTATTTCATATCAGACAAAGCTTTGGGTGGTCGAGGGGTTTGATGTCAGGTGATTACTTGATATCCTCAGGATTATATTGCCGGTGTCAGATAATATCTATATTGGCATTTCTGAGGGCAATTGCTGAGGGGCCTGTGTGCCAGGTTGTCGAATTGCGTGAACATTCTGATTTCAGAGAAGGATTATAACACAATCATTACTACGCTATCAGAACCTGCAGGCGGAGGAGAAGCATATGAAAATATTGATTACCGGAATATCTGGGCATCTCGGACGAAATTGCGCAGACCTCTTTGAAGAATCTGGTTATGAGATATCAGGCATCTCCAAAGGAGATCATTCTGACATGAATAACTGCAAGTATTCGAAAAGTGTTGATATCTGCGATGTGAGGCAATTGAATGCACTGGTAGAGGAACCTGATGTGGTGCTTCATCTCGCAGGACGCCTGCGTCGGACTGACACTCCATCGGATATCATCTTGTCAAATGTCCTTGGGACGATTAATGTCGCACGAAGATTTCCGAATTCACGTTTGATACATGCTTCGTCGATGTCTGTATGTTCTTCAAAGCAGACTGTGTACTCGATATCAAAGCTTCTTTCCGAAAGGGCAATAGAGGTGCTGCATAATGATTATGTCATTCTTCGACCCACCTATCTCTATGGTCATTACGATTCTAATAGTCGAATCGCGAAGATAATTCAAGACCTTTCGTCCGGGGCAATACCCACAATCGGCAATGGATTCGAATCAAGAGATTATTTATTCTGCAGGGATGCCGCTGAAGCCATTCTTGAAATAGTGAAGAATGAGAATATCCATAACTGCACAATTGATTTGGGGACAGGCCTTGCGTATTCGATGTATGACATATATTCGCGTATAAGATCGATTTGGGGCAGTTGTCCGGACCCAGTTTCTGAAGATGATGAACCATCTACTCCATGGATTACGGATACTGCGATGGCGAAGAGACTGTTGCGTTGGCGACCCAAGTATGACATTGACAGAGGAATTAGAGCGATGATTGAGGAGGCGAGATGAGAGTGGCGGCAACGGTACTACTCGTGAATCCACCTCAACTCATAGAGAATATTCCGGATACAAAGGGTTCAGGAATATTGCTCTTTTCTGAAAACCTGCGAACATCGGTGATAAATGCAGGATTGCTCTCCATCGCATCGTACCTTGACTCGTTTGGAATATCTGTACGTATACTAGATTTGTCGCAGCACAACGACTATGATTCATTGGGAAGTGAGATTGAATCATCCCTTCCGGAGATTGTTGGAGTGAGTTGCCCTAGCGCCTTGTCGTATCTTGAGTTTCTCAGATGCCTCTCTGTGACAAAAGAAGTATCACCATCAATTGTAACTGTCGGAGGCGGGCAGCACGTTGGTCCACTAGGACGAAAGGTCTTCGATGACACAAGTCACCTTGATATCCTCGTCAGATCCGAGGGAGAACTCCCGATGCATCATATAGTCAGATGTGTCTTGCAGAAAAACGGACATCTATGCGACATTTCTGGTATCATTGCAAAAACCTCGGGTGGTGGGCTTCTTGAGACACCGTTTCCATCTCCTGTTGTGGAATTGGGAAAGATGCCTTTCCTGAAATATGATCTATATCCCAGATGCTGGACATTTACGCCATATGTGGAGGAAGGACGTGGATGTAGACACAAGTGTAACTTCTGTGTTACTCCCGGTATGATGTGTCGATATCGGGGAAAACCCCCTAGCAGATTCTTGGCTGAGCTCGATTTGGCTCGGGGTATATGGGGGGACGAGCCCATGTTTGCTGTGATGACTCCGGATTACGGTGCCAATCCAAGAGGTGCGCTACTCATAGCGGATGGATTTGAGAAGCGTAAACTCACCTGGTGCACCGAATTCAGAGCAGATTCAGGACTTTGCAGGAAAGCAGACCAGTTGGTCACGAAGGGACTTCGTCTCCTGACGATTGGACTCGAATCTGCTAATCCAGATATCCTATTGCTCATGGGAAAGACTCATTCGCCTTCGAAGTACCTCGAGAGTGTGAGGAATCTGTTAGACAAGAAGCCTGATGATTTAACTGTAAGGCTGAGCATGATCTTCTATATCGGTGAAACACATAGAACTCTATCCGACAACCTGAAGTTCTTGTGTCATTATGCTGGATTGTATGATGCGTTGACATATACACCATTAGTTATCTATCCAGGCTCTGAGCTTGAGAAGGATTTCGATAGGTATTCGAGGGATCTTGGGTGCTCGAGATTACACACGCCTTTCTGGGACCAGCGACATGCTCACTTGTGTACTCCTTCGAGGTATTTCACTGCAGATGAAATGATTAACTTCTCTGGAATGGTAGAGCGCATCTTCTCAGATAGAGATGCTTGGATTGCGTCTAGATCGTGCTACTACCAGAGAAATGATGATCAATCTAGATCTCTTCTCAGGAATATCATAGATCCCGGTCAGACATGTTAATCAGTAGTAGTGAGGTAGCAATCATCTGATTCGAGGTAGCGAATGTGCTGAATGGACAATGATGTAGTTCACACGTGTGCGATAATCTGCTTGTCATCCTAGCTGCTGGTGGAGACGGCACAGATTCAGCATGGTGTTCCCGGAGAAGATGCGTCGTCCTCGTTATAGCCTGATTATAGCCCTGGGCGAGTCTAGATGTGATGCGAATCGATTACATCTGATGGTGTGGAATTGAATCATTTCAGAACATTGTCACGCCAAGAGAATATCTTCATCTCGTTTCCATGTATATCTGTCAATTGGCGATGATTCATCTTCAGTGATACCCGTACTGATATCGGAACTTCAACCTAGTGACCATGAATGAATTATGTACCATTGTCGTGTGATATCTTGATTAAGAATCTTGAGACAAATAGGCTAATATACCTCGTCGTCCTTTCGCAATGGTAAGCGTGAGGGGGTTCGAATGGGGGAATTTTGCTCTCCTGAATATATGTACTTCTATGTGACAGAAGCATGTAACCTTAATTGTCGGCACTGTTGGGTTTCCGCAGGCCAGCCTGCAAGTCCGACACTTCAGCCAGCTGAGATCGTGAATGTGCTTCATCAATTGAACGACGCAGGCACTAAGAAAGTGAAATTTAGCGGCGGGGAGCCGTTTGCCAGACCGGACTTCTGTGAAATTCTAGAATCCATTCAGGACTCAAAGATGATGATCGAAATCGATACAAACGGATATCGAAGATTATCCATGGATGAGAAGGGAGTCTTGCAGACTCTAGATGTTCGTCTCAATATCAGCATTGATTCACCAAATCCAAATATCCACGACGCATTCAGGGGAACCGGCGGTGCTCTCGAGAGAACTCTGTCAACTATGCACGAATGCTGCGATCTGAATGTACCTTTTCGTGTAGTAACATGTTGCCAGGAGAATAATGCGCTTCCTCCCCTCATCGAATTGTCAATGAAGGTGGGGGCAGAGCGAGTGAGAATCATCTCAGATATCATGCCCGTTGGTCGCGCAGATTCTGGGTTCTCATGTATGGAAATTCAGAATATCATCGACAGATATCGCGTTATAGCAGATTGTCAGGAGCAGTATCGAGATTACGTTAGCAGCACAGTCCCTCCAGCGTTCGCTCGCCGTTCTGAATTCGAGAGAGATTGCAGATGGGGGGTGACAGTGTGCAGTGTGCTGTCAAATGGTGATATAGGTCCATGTGGTATTGGAAAGCATTTCCCCGAACTAATAGCCGGCAACGTTAGGTCCGATGATATACTTGACATCTGGAGCTATTCACCGTTATTCGTTCGGATGAGAAACATTGATCTCCACAAACTTGACGGAGTCTGTGGATTGTGTAGATTCTCTGATTCATGCGGAGGCATGTGTCGAGCTTTCACGTATTCAAGATATCGTAGTCTCAATGCCCCCTATCCTCCTTGTCAGGATATCTATGATTCAGGCTTGTTTCCCCCTGATGCTCTCCGGGCAAACGCACAAGTCGGAATCATTGATTCTGAAGAACTTGCTGGAGGAATACCATTACCGCTGAGGTGATTCTTGGGATATGTGGCAGTTCTCGTAGAGATAGCAACGCCCAGTTCTTGCTCGATAGAGCTCTCCACGGTGCCAGACAATGTGGATATGAGACTTCTTCAATATCTGTGAGGGAGAAGAGAATAATGCCCTGCGAGGGCTGCGCTAGATGTGGTCTGGATATCCAAAGATGTAAATTAGATGACGATATGCAATCGATTTATAACGCCTTGATGAATTGCAGCGGATTGATTGTCAGTACTCCTGTCTACTTTGGTGGCATAACCGGACAGATGAAAACTCTGCTTGATAGAACGCTTCTATTGAGCAGGATTGGAAGAAGAATGGCTAACAAGGTCGGAGGAGTGATTTGCGTTGGCAAGAGGGGTGGTCATGAATTTGCAGGGTTATCAACAATGAATGTGATGAATCTTCAGGGAATGATTCTTCCCGGCAATGCGTCTGTTCATGTATTTGCGGATGAGCCAGGATCTGTTAGGGGGAATAGAGATTCTCTAGCACGAGCCGAAGATCTCGGCAGAAGAATTGCCGAGCTTTGCGCATCATTATCTCCTGAGTAATTTGCGATGAATCCAGCGACCGAGTCAAACTAGAAACACAATCACTGAAAAAATCAGGTTCAAGGGGGTTTGAAATCAACATGACTATCCCATCGCTGAGATACTCACCATCTTGATTTCCTGGGAATCTTGAGCTTCCGCATTTTCGGTTTTATGAATCGCATATTCCATACCTCCGAGTGTTAATGAAATCAAAGCTATATATACTTTCGTCCCATGGTCACCCTGTATATGTCCTCCGCGTGTTCATACAAAAATACAGGATACTGCAGACTGATGCAATCCCCATCAAAAACAGAAAAAGGGCATATTGGTTTGGTGAGAGATCACCTGGGTCGATATCTATTGTCAGGTGATGTGCGGCAGGCATCTGCATCACAATGTTGAAATACGAATAGATCCTCCAAGGCTTTCTATGAGAATAACGATGCCGTCATCAGAGATTGGGCTAAGCCCCAACCTTCCTATATCGCATCATCATGGTCTGCCCATGGATATGATGAGGAGAATAAGACGGATTCCAGAGTTCAAAGGAGTGGTGTTTTGGGATATCACACCCTTGCTCAGAGATGGCAGGGTATTCTGTCGATGTATATTGACATTAGCCGAATCATTTTCTGAACAAGACGTGAAGGTTGTTGCTGCAAATGAGGCTCGGGGGTTTATCATTGGTGCACCAATTGCACATCGTCTATCTGCTGGATTTGTACCGATTCGCAAGAGAGGGAAACTCCCACCGAGCGTACGCAGTCTCAGCTATATGAAGGAGTATGAGTCTGATGTTATTGAGATCAAGGATGATTCCATAGATAAGGGAGATACGGTATTGCTAGTGGATGATCTTTTGGCAACAGGAGGAACAATCAAGGCCAACGCTGACTTAGTTCAGGGATTAGGTGGAGTCATCATTGGAATGGGCTTTTTCATTGAGCTAGGGTACCTTAATCCGAGGGCAAATCTGAGAGATTACAGCTGCATTCATTCACTGCTTGATATCCGGTCCACTGATGAATTCTGCATTGAAGCTTCGAATCAGACGGATTCTTGCCAACGAATCGGGTAGATACCACGAATTTGCCGGATTGTATGCTACTAAATCTGTCATGAGTCTATTCAAATTCTGTGTTCTGACGGAAGTAGGCAATGAGTTGGTCAATCATGAGTTACTTCGTAACCATAATAGTCGACCTTGAATCATCAAGCTCGGACATTTAAACACCAGTATATTCCGGGTCAATATCCGGGCCCTCGCACATTATTATTATGAATGAATGAATTTATGTGCGGACAGGAACCTTCGTCCGGGAGGATTTCGGAGACGGATTGACAAGCCGTGAACCGCCCTCGGATTCACGCTATTGTCAATTCGTACACGGACTCATCAATGGATACTCATCCCAGAAGTCCACATCTCCGAATGTTAGCGATGCAGTGAAGACGTGGTACGGAGAATCACCAATGCCATCAGAGCCAGGAACCGTTTGATTCGCTCCTTGGTTTATGTCAGTCCCAGAATAGTCTGACCAGTAATTGCCACCGACCGGATACTCTGTGTTCCATGACGCACTCACATTTCCTGCTTGGACGTTCACTTGATACGAGTTCTCAATGAAGTCATTCTGGTGGATGACGATGTTGCTTGCTCGGTAGTAGTATCCTTGAACCTGAGCTCCTATGCTATTTCCCATGATTTTGTTGCCTCTGACTGTAATGTTTGACGCCTCGGACACCTTGATTCCAACCTGTCCATATGAAATCGTGTTATCAAGAATCGACACACAATCCGTAGATCCGTGAATTCCCCCAGATGTGGAAATCCCTTCCCGATTGTGAGACAGAGTGTTGTTAGAAATAGTCAGGTTAATCCCCCGTCCACCAATTCCATACTCGTTGTTCGTAAGGTTGTTCCATGTCGCCTGCAGATTCGTGCCTCGCAAGCCGATTCCCGAGGTGACATTAGAAATTGTGCAGGAGGTTATGATGATATTGTTACAGTCAGTGGTGGTTACCCCAGAATGGTAAGAGTAATACGACGAATAATCGGTCCAGTCGAACGTGCCACCGGAAATACTTATGTTCTCAACGATTCCATTGCAGCAGTACGCGAGCAGGATGGGCTCATGAGATCCCTCATCAAAGCTCAGGTCTCTGATGCCGAAATCCGAGCAGTTCACGGCAATGAGTTGTCCTGCCAGCAAGTTCTGTATGTTCACACCTGAAGCCCCGTTGACATACAGGAGGGGCAATCCATTCACCGAGTTGTCTTCCGCGATTGTGTGTGTTGAATAGTGTCTCAGTTCATATCCTCCCATACTCAGGATATTTGTCGACAGATTGTTCCGAGTTATTGTTAGATTGAGAGACGAATCGATCGATATCGCATGATAACTGTCATGGATGCTGTTTTCCGAGATTACACAGGATTCTGAGTTGGTTATGAAGATGCCATACTTGCAGTCTGTTAGTTCAACGTCGACAATTCTGCATTCTATTGAATGACCTAGCACGACCGATCCTGCATTAATGCCAGTTTGATTCGATATCCAGCTGTCCGAAAGCGTGCAGTTGAGTGAACTATACAGGCTCACGGATTGACCGGAGCGGACACCGTCAATAATACATCCAACGAAGCTACAGTTCTCAGCGCGGTCCACATACAGACCGGTAGATGTGTTCGTTACTGTCAGATGTTCAAAGTGAACGTTCTCTGAATAGCGTACGAATACGCCGCTACCTGAATCTGCAAGAGCCTCTACGGTCAGATTGCGTATTACAACGTGCGCATCAGTGTTGCCGATTGAGAACCCCTCCCCCTCCAAGATGGTAATGTCTTCAATAACGAACGGATCCTGAGGCGTACCCGAGCCTTGACGTACGCCGTGCGCGCTGTTGAAATCGTCGTTGCCGTCTATGCTGATTGACTCATGTCTATCATCCGTGCTGCTCAGCAGCCAATAGAAGAGTGCGCCTGCTAGCACCACTGAGACACCCACAACAATGGCAATCAACTGTCTTCTGCTTGGAATTCCGAATCACCCTTAATTGAGACCTGTAATTCGGTTCTAGCATAAGAAACTCCACTTGCGGAGCTGCGCCCAAGTCCAGACGGTTTGAGCATTAGTTCTCCGCGTCAACTTGAAGATATTTCAATCCTCAATTGGAGATCCCGTGCTCATGCGTCTTTCCGGTTTTCTACCATCAAAGAATTCGGAGAATTCAAGGATCGCATTTGGCTTCGAAGATTATAGCTGGTAGTTTTAATTAGGGGTAAATTCGGGGTGATAATCCGGGCCCTCGCACATTTTAATAATCTGGTGTGAATTAATGTTTGACGTTGTCTGCTCGGAATGCTCTGTTACCTCTTTTCTGCAATCGAATCTTGCGTCGAGAGGAGGAGTCTCCACAGAGGGAAAA